>Ga0070693_100000110_pt1 | contig 36626 bp, 43 predicted proteins | sample KBSK1103metaG_FD_65472 | JGI IMG/M metagenome (GOLD analysis project Ga0070693, IMG submission 65472) | Corn, switchgrass and miscanthus rhizosphere microbial communities from Kellogg Biological Station, Michigan, USA - KBS K1-10-3 metaG | ecosystem: Host-associated > Plants > Roots >...
TCCGAACTCGTTCGGCAATATCGCCCGCCGCGCCGTCGCGGGCCGGCTCGCCAATATCCCCGATTTCGGTATTGCGCTCGCCAATCTCGGTTCGAAATACGGCGTCTTTCCCGAGACCAAACTGCCCTATATCAGCCCGATGATCGTCAAGGCAGCGGGCGGCCTGGACATGCCCGCCGACGCCCCCTGGTGGCAGCGCGTCGGCGAAGGCATGCTGAGCATGAGCCCGACCGCGTTCATCAAATCGCCGGTCAAAACCCTGGCGTCTACCGCCGGCGCCATCGGCGGTGCCGAAGGCGGGGCCGCGCTCGGCAACGCCATCGGCGTCGATCCCGAACTGCTGTCGATCGTCGGCGGCGTCACCGGCGGCCATGCCCGCACCTTGGTGCCGGACGCCGGCCGCGCCTCGACCGCCGCGCTGTACCGCAATAGCGGCAAGGACAACGCAGGCGCGATCTACGACGCCGCCGTGCGCACCGGCACCACGCCGACCGGCGCCATGCTCGGCAACCAGGCTGTGCAACGCCTGGAGCAAGTGCTGGAGCGTCAACCGGGATCTGGCCCCACCATCGTCGCGGCACGCGAACAGGCCCGCAACCAATTCACCAACGCTGCGCGCGGCGTGCCGGAAGCCGCAGGCGCCACCATGCGCGAGCCCACCGATATCGCCCGCGCCACGCAGGCGACGACCGGCGAGGCATTGGCGGGGCTGGAAGAGCGCAACAGCTCGCGCCAGCAACAGATGCAGGATCAGATCGGGCCAAACACGCCGATCAATGTGGCTGCCGTAGACCGGACGATGTCGCGCCTGATCGACCCGACAGTGAGCCCGCTGGAAACTGGCGAGCACCCTTCCATCCAAGCAAAGTTGGACAATCTGCGCGCCATGTACCAGCCGCCGGACCCGACCAATCCGGCCGTGCAAGGCCCGCCATCGCCGGAAGTGCGGCAAGCGCCGTTCGTGAACTGGCGTAACAATCTGCTCCGGTCCAACGACGGCGCGCCGCCGATGACCAGGAATGCTTCGACGCCGATCACCCAGGACGCGCGGCAAGCCTATCGGGACACGGCGATAGCGAACGGCGTGCCGCCGCATCAGTACGACGTGACGCAGATGCTGTCGCGCATGCTGAACGATCCCGGCGGGCATCGCGACACGCTGGGACCGCTGGCCCCGCCGGAGCGCCCCGCACCCGCGCCGCTGCCGCCGATCGAAAACCCCAAAGGCGTCACCGATCTCTCGACCGTGTTCAATCGCCTGCCGTCGCTCACAGATCCACAAGGCATGCAGAATCTGCGCGGCTCGGTCAACGCCGGGCTGGGCGTCACCGCCGGCGAGCCCCGGATCAACGACATCTTCGCCAGCCGCATCAACGATCTGCTCGACAAGACGCTGCTCAAGCGCGAGGAGTCCGCGCTCGGCCCGATCAACTACGCCGACACGCTGCGCAAGGACGTCGATCCGCAGGCGCTGTCACAATCGGTCGGGCCGCAAGGCGCACAAACCCTGCAAGACGTCGCCACCTTAAGCCGCGCTTTCCACCGCCCCACCGTATCGGGCGGCGGCACGCGATCGATCATGGACGTGGTAAACAACACCCGGCGCGCGGCCACGCCCCTGGCCGCCGGCGCCCTCTCGCTCCTGCTTGGACACGATCCAGGTGCGGCGGCAGGAATAGGCGCCACCGCACTCGGGGTGAGCGAAGCACTCAATAGGCTCGGCCCGATCGACAGGATGCGCACCGCCATGCTCAACAGCCCCTCAGCAGGCGCGGCCATGGCCGGCCGGCCGGTGCCCTACACCGGCATCGACATCAACGACATCCGCTCCACCCTGAAGGCCCTGGAAGCCTCGACACCGTACGGACCCCCGCAAGCCCAGGCACAGTGATATGTCGAAATACTTAGTCGATCAGGCCCACGAACGCGAGCAACGCCGCAACCGCTTGCTGGGCTTGCGCGCACTGCCGGACACACCGCAGGCCGCGCCGACAACGTCACGGCCGGTCGAGACCAGCGCCGGGCTGGACAATCTGGTGCAGCAGCTCAAGGCCAATATGGCGCCGAAGGGCGTGGGACAGACACCCGGCCCCGAACTCAAGGTCGCGCCAGGCGGCGTGTCACGCGCCTCCGGTGGCGGTGGTGCCTACGACGCCGGTGACGGCGGAGGCGGTGCCGGCGGGCTCAGTGGCTTGCTCGACAATCTGCGCAATCTCGGCGGCAACAAGAAGGGCGCCGACGTCCGCGACCGCTCGGCCACCGCTGCCTATAACCGCGCGGTGCAACGGCGCGACAACACGCCGGGGCCTTACGCCAAGGGCGAGGCGGCAACGCAATGGGCGCAGAGCCTGGTGCCTGGCCTCAAGCCTGGCATCGACGCCAGCAAGGCCATGCCGGGCACGCCGGCGGCGCAGGCCTACATGGAGCAGCAGCGCGGCGGCCCCGGCGTGACCGCCGTCGAGAAGGGTGCGGCGACGGGCGATCGCATCATCCCCGGCGCCGACATCAAGAACGTAGACCCGCGCATCGCGGAGATCGTCGGCGCGGCCGCGGAAGGCCTGCCGCCAGGCTACAAGATCCGCCCGACGTCCGGCGTGCGCGACGCAGGCCAGGGCCAGCACACCAAATCGAAAGCAGTCGATTGGGTCATCGTGGACCCCGACGGCAAGGAAATACCCAACCAAGGCAAGGACACCACGGGGCTTTATACCGAGCTGGCGCGCAACGCCTACGGCTACCAGGAAAAGCACCACCCTGACCTGACCGGGCAATTCCAGTGGGGCGGCCAGTTCGGCACGTCGGCAAACAAGCCGGACAACCCGGATCTGATGCACTTCGATATCGGCGGCCGGCGCGGGCGGATCACCGAGTACAGCCGCGAAACCATCGGAGCCAAACTGCCGCCTGGCGCGAAGGCCGCCGGGCCAGAGCTACCGGCCTGGGACAAGGGCCTGCCGCAGCAGGACGCCAAGACCAACTGGCCGGCGCCGTCCGCGACCACGCCGGCCGACCAGATCAAGGCCACGCCGGTGGCCACCGGCCCGGCGCAGCCGGGCGGCGAACAGGCGCTGGCGGCGCAGCGCGCCGACTTCAAGGCCCAGGCCGACGCCAACCCGAAGCTGCGCGAGACCATGGCCGCGATCATGATCTCCGAAAGCTCGACGCCGGAGGGCCAGCAAGGCACGGCGGAAGCCATGATGAACCGGGTCAAGGCCACCAACCGGCCGTTCTCTGAGGCGATGGACCCGAACTATCACGCCGACTACATGGTTCGTAACAGAGAGAAATTCGACAACGCCGTCAGCAAGATCCGCAACGACCCGCAGCTGCGGGAGCGTATCTACAGCCTCCAGGACAAGGCCTTCAACGGCAGCAATGTCAGCAAGCTGGCGACCGACTACGCCTCCGCCGGCGTCGCGGACAACTCTGCTAAAACCTCCACCGAAACCTACGCCTCGCCGGACGGCCAACGCTTCTTCCGCAAGGACACCGATCCCGGTAACGACGGGCCGGGCACGGTTGCGGCCAATAAGAAATGGTACGCCGAAACATCGGCCGCGCTGGGTAAACCCAACGAAGCGCCTGGCCCCGGCGCGGGACCGCTAGCCAACCCGGCCGACAAGGGATCGCCGGTAGCCACTTTGCGCGACGCGGTAGCGCCTGGCACCGCCGGCACGGTAGACGTCGCTGCGGCACCGCCACCGCCCTCCGCATTCGACAAGGGCGGCGCGCCCGCGGTGCCATACTCCACCGTCGGCGGCATGTTCGATGCCGATTACGAAGCCTCGACCACCGGACCTACGCTGTCCGGTCCCGAGACCGAACGCCTGAACGCGATCAAAAAACCGGCGTCTGCTCCTGCTGTAGCAGCTCCGCCGGCTGCGGCTGCGCCCGCGATACCAAGCGCCGCCGCGGCGTCGCCGCCCCCCGCACCCCTAGCCGCGACGGCGACGCCACCCCCTCCGGCTCCCGTGCGCGCCGCGGCTCCACCGCCGCCACCGCCGCGCGCGGCAACACCGCCGCTCACCCCGGCCCAGGTCGCCAAGCCTCTGTCCGGGTACGACAAGGCCCGCGCCATGGTCGATCAGCCGCTCCGGCAGATCCTGTCGCCGGAAGAACTCAAGCTCGTGCCCGAAAACTACCAGGGCCAGACGCCACGGCAGATCTACAACACGCCGGTGGTCGGCGGCATCGCCATGACCAAGATGGAGCCGCTGTTCAAGCAGAAGGGCTTCACCCGCGACGACGCCATGAAGGCGTTGAGCACGCCGCCGGACCAGCCCGGCAAGCGCAGCGACGCCGGCACCAGTAGCGGCCTTCTGGACAAGGCGCAGGGCCTGGCCGCGACCGAGCGCGGCGCGCCAGGGCCGCAATACGCCCAGGCCGACAACGGCGTGCGCAGCGACGCCGCACCGGAGCGAGGCAAGCCACCCGAGCCGACGCCGGAGCCAACGCAGGCAACGTCAGAGCCGAACGCCGCAACGCCAACAGGCGCGCCGCAGGGCGAGACCGCGCCGCAGATCACGCCGGAGATGGCCAAGGCGTTCGAGGCCGCTCTCCAGATCGACATGGGGCCGACCGCGGCCCCGCCGCCACCCGACGCGCTGCCCGTGTTGCCGTCGAGTCAGCCGGGCGGCGCGGGGGCTGGACTCTCCCTCGCGCCGTCAGGTTTGCAAAACCTCGCCACTGGTCCGACCGCGCCAGGCGCCGGCCCGATGCAATCGGCCTACATGCCCGGCAGCCAGGGCGGCGGCATCGCCATGCTCGGCGTGCAGCCGCAGACAGGCGTGTTCTCGACGCCGCTGCTCGACGCCGCCGCCGCGCAGCAACCGGCCGGCGGCTTTGCGGCCAGTAGCCTTTCACCGATCGCCCCGCAGTTCATGGGCTGGGGCGGCGGCTTCGGTGGCCTCGGCGGCACCAGCGGTGGCACCGGCTTCGGCGGCATCTATGGCGACAGCTTCGGCGGCGAGGTCGGCATGGGCAACACGATGGGCAGCATGTTCGGCAGCGGCTGAGCCGGCAGCAAAAATTTTTTTCACGTGAAACACAAGGCCTGAACGGCGGCTCAGCACTTCACCCGCGAGTGTAATCCTGGATGCAGACATAGATCAGCACGACCAGGCCGACGGTGACGACAGCAGCGAAGATGTGCATGGGGCGCCCCTTTCAAAAAAGATTTGTGGACATAGCTTGCTAATACCAAGCAACTTGTGTCAAGAATCTCAGATGAAAACGCTCCTCACAACTGACGACGTGCTTAACGCTTTGGGCAACAACCGCGAGGCGGCTGATCTGCTCGGCGTCAGGTACAACAGCATCACCAACTGGCGGACCTTCGGGCACTTCCCGCCCGATACCTACGTCATGATCCAGGAAGAGTTGGAAGAGCGCGGGCTGACCGCGCCGGACCATCTCTGGAAGATGCGCCGTGGCAGATACAAGGCGCAAAAAGCGCCGGCCCGAAAAGCCCGCGCGGGCTGAGCGGTCCCAATCGCATATCGGCCCCGCGGGTTAGGTCGCGGGTGGCAATCAATCCTCAATCTGCCATTGCCGCCCGCGGCCGCCTTCTCTCGCAACCCAAAAGGACACATGCCATGGATCAATCACCGGAATATATCGAACTGATCGAACCCGCGATCGCGCCGTTCAGCGACCAGGTCAAGACCCTGATGCTCGACGGCGTCAGCAAGATCGCCGACCAATGGATCGAACAGCTCAGCCTCATCCGCGACAACGCCAATGCCCTTGAGAAGCAGATCATGGAATGCGTCGGCCGCACCAAGCACGACATCGAAGTGATGCACGAACTCGGCCACAAGATCACGGCGGAAGCCAAGCGCGGCCAGGAGGTCTGCCTTGAACTGATCAACGGCATCGAAAAAATCTCGTGACCCACAAGAACACATTCGCGCTGAAGATCGACGGCGTCCGCACGCTCGAACAAGCCTGCGCCGATCTGATCCACGATCTGCACGAAGCCGGCGCCAACGACGCGCAGAAGGAAGCCATGCGAGTGGCTTTCTTTCTCGGCGCTGCGCAATCCTATGTCACCATGGATCGGGCGGTACGCTCGCGCAGCAACGACACGCTGACCCGCGTCATGACACGGTTGGTCGGCGAGATCGACGCATTCATGAACGCCAGCGCGATGGGCGAGCCCGAAGGCCACGCATGAAGCCGGTGCTCGCGATCGCTATCCTGATTATGACCGGGACGGCATGGGCGACCGAGCCCGACGATGCCACCAAGATCTGGGCGCTGAAGCGCGCCTACCAGATCAACCACGGCGAGGCGTCGGCCTGGGGCGGCGGCATCGATCTCAGCAACGAGACGCCGGAGCCGCGCGTCATCCCATTAACCAAACCCACGCCGGCGCCGGTGGCGCAAGTCAACCCGGAGCGTTCAAAGCCGGCGGAGAAGGCGCGCGTCCAGCGCGAGGTCTGCGCCGCCCACGGCATGCGCCGGGTCGTCACCCGCCACGGCCGCTCCTGGCGGTGCCGGCGGTGAGCCAGCCCTGGACCCACACCAACGGCGCCAAGGCCTACTCCCGCGTTGACGAGCACTACGTCGAACCGTTCTGGGTGTCGGAGCGGCTGTTCGCCGAGGAGGCTTTCGAAGGTGCCATCTACGATCCGGCCTGCGGCTTCGGCCGCATCGTCATCAGCGCGCTGAAGGCAGGCCACCAGGCCTACGGTTCTGATCTGGTGCACCGCGGATGGGATTCCACGCCACAAAATTTTTTCGCATCCGAAAGCAAACACAACAATATTGTGAGCAACCCTCCGTTCGATCAAATAAAGCAATTCGCTAAACATGCTTTAAAGCGCGCCGAACACAAAGTCGTCATGATCATGCCCACGGCCAGGCTCAACGCCGCGCGCTGGCTGGAACAAACGCCGCTGCGCAGGGTATGGCTCCTGACGCCGCGGCCGAGCATGCCGCCAGGGCAATACATCCTCGACGGCGGGAAGGTGGGCGGCGGCAAGAGCGATTATTGCTGGCTGGTGTGGGACATCGGCTACCAGGGCCTGCCCGAGATGAGATGGCTGCATCGCGACGGGATGATGAACCATGACCGACAAGACAATACCCCCAGGTGAGTGGCGAGAGTACGCTTCCGGCCTCAAGATATTTCATCTTGACCCTGGAACTGTACGAGGACAGCCAATGGAGGAAGTGCCTACTCTCCGACTAGTTTACCTAACGCTCCCAACGGCTTCCGAACCGACCTTAAACATTCAGATCGGCGACAATTTCGCCCGATTCAAGGTCACGCGCGACCAGCTCTACAATCTCAACGCCGACATTGCCGACGCCCTGATTCGCGGCCGGCAGCGTCGCCTTCCCAACGGCCAGCTCGACATGAGCTTCACCGGCACCACCGAGGCCACCGAGCACTAGGCCGTTGCCGCACCGACACGGCGCAGATAGTCCTCAAAGGCCTGCTGCGCCGTCATCTTCTGGTGTACCCGCAGCCGCTTCATGTCATCGACGGTATTATTGGCGGTGCAGACCCGCACTATGACCGGCTCGGTCTGGCCGGAACGATGCAGTCGCGCGATGGTTTGCTCCCATAATTCCGGCGACCATGTCGGGCTGATCCACGCCATATCGCTGCCCCCGTGTTGGAGGTTCAGCCCATGGCCGCCGGAAGCAGGGTGCAGCGCCATGAACGGCAGCTCGCCCTTATTCCAGGCGGCGATGTAGCCTTCGGCCTGCTTGTCGGTCGGGCCGCTGCCGAGATAGGGCAGATCAGGTCCAAGGATCTCCTGGAGCATCGCCAGATCCTCGCGGTATTCGTATACGAACAACACCGGGGCATCGGCGTCATCCACGATGTCCTGCACCCATTGCCGCTTCTCGTCGTGAACGCGAATCGGCGAACTGGCCTGGTCGTTGGGGTAAACGAAGCCGTTGGCCATCTGCGCCAACTTGCCGGTCGCCACCGCAGCCGAGGCCGCCAGCACCGGGTCGCCCGACGTCGTGACTGTCAGCTTGCGGTGCATCTCGTCATAGGCCCGACGCGCGTCCGGCGGCAGGTCGAAGCGATCGAAGATGATCTGCAATTCCGGCAGCTGCGGCAGCTCGTCGTCGTGCAGCGTGACGATGTGCGGCGCGATCTCGGCGTTGATAGTGTCCTCATGGCCGGGCAGCGGCGCCCAGGTGTAGCCGCGGAAGTCCTGCGGGTAGAAGTGCAGCTTCTGCCATTTGTAGAAGCTCTTGCCCCACAGCTTGTCGCGCGTGACGATCCGCGCCGGCATGAACAGATCCTCGGCCGACGACGGCCGCAGCGTGCCGGAGAGACCCCACACCATTCGCCAGCGGTGCGCGTTCTTGGCCAACAGATTGGAGCGCACGCCTTTGTGGTTGCGCAGCTTGGAGATCTCATCGATCACCAGGAGGTCGAACAGGGGATGATCGGCCGGCCGCTGCGCCAGCTCCTTGAGCAACCAATCGATGACGTCCAGCCCGACGATGGTGAGATCGTAGCCGCGCGCCAGGCTCAGCATATGGGCGCGCTGATCCGGCGAGCCGTACAGCACTTGCCAGCGCAGTCCGCGGGTGTGCTCCCACAGCCAGAGTTCGTCCGGCCATACATTTCTGGCGACGCGCTTCGGCGCGATCACCAAAGCGTGGCGGATCACCTTGTCGCGCAGCAGCTCTTCGATCGCGGTGAGCGCGGATATCGTCTTGCCGCCGCCTGGCCGCACCACGCACAGCTTCTCGTCGTTCTGGTACAGCGCGGTGGCGATGCGGTCCTGATACGGGCGCAGCTCTGATTTCTCTCGCATCTTGAATCCACCGCCTCTGTTGCAAAAGGGAATACGATATTTGTGCAGCCCGTTGCCGTGCGGGATACGTTCGCGCTCTACGAAATAGCCGCCGAATCTCGGCTTGCGGAAGTCCCGCAGCCGAGCCGACACCGACGCCTCCGGCGCGCCCACCAGCTGCGACAGCTCATGCAACGTGTGCCACTGCCCGTCATACATGACGGCCCACACCGCTTTCAGTTGACGGCGCAGCCTGGCGCCGTCCTCCTGTTCGTTGAATGTGTCGCCGCCGAAGCTACCGCCCATAGGCTTTCTCCACGCAGTCGTGAAGTGTGTAGCCGTCGCCGGGCAATCGTTCGCAGCCGAACGCCGTCATGACGGGCTGGCCGTCGTCCGCGGCCTTGCGGGCCACGGGACAGGTCGCGGTGTGCACGGTGATGCCGCCGGTCAGTTCATTGCCGACGAAAGCCAGGTCGTAACTCATTTGTCCTCTGCCAACAGCCGTTTGATCTGTGCCGTGCCGCGCGGCGTCGCCGCCCAGATCTGGCCGAGCTGGCGCTTGATCTTTTTCATGCCGACCGGCTTGACGTAGTCCAGGCGCCACAACTCGGTGCGCCGCGCGCTGACAGTCTTTCCCTTCATGCGGTAGGCGACAGCGATGTCGTTGTCGCTCAGCTGGTTGCCGTTGCGAAACGCGAGCATCACCGTACGGCGGCCAGGCCCCCAACTCTCGCGGTGGTCGGCGTAGTACTTGGTATCGGACACAATCGGTATGTCGTTAGGACGCATGACGATCTCCCTCTGGTACTTTGCCGACCTTCTGCTTGGTATAATACGGCGCGATGGTTTCCTCGCTCATCAGCGGCAGGCCCTCGCTCCAATCGAAGCCGCGCCGCATCTGCCAGCGCATGGCCTCGGCGTAGGCGTTGGCCTGGTCCTCCGGGATCTCGCCCAGGATCTCGTCGTGAGTGTGCAGCCGGGTGTGGAAGCCGTCGTCCTCCATCCGCACCAGCGTGCCGCGCAGGATGTCGGCGGCGACCGCCTGCGTCGCGTTCTCCACCAGGATGCCCTTCCACAGCTTCATGCGGCCGTGGCCGCGGCCGTAGGTCAGCTCGGTCCTGTACTCGCCGGTCGGCTTGTCGTCGTCGTCCTTGACCGCGACCTGTTCCCAGCGCCAGGCGCGATAGGTCAACAGCCGGCCCGACGGCAGCCACATCAGCATCGAACCGCCGAGCAGATTGGGGTAGTAGACGAAACCGACGCGCCCGACCGGAAACAGCTCCTGCGGCGCCTCGCGGGCTTGCAGCATGGCGTCCCAGAGATCCTGGCCGAACCGCGCCGCCCACGGATTGGCGGCGCGCCACTGATCGACCACGCGACGGGCCTCGTCGTCGCTGAAATGCATGCCGTAGCCGGCCGCCATTGAATGCAGCGCACCGACGCCGCCGAGAAAGCCCAGCGCCAGCTCGACCACCTTGCCGCGTTGCCGAATTGTTCCGGTGACTTGATGCAGATCAAGTCCTGAAATGCCCGCCGCCGTGCGGGTGTAGATATCGGGGATCGACGGGTCGCGATCGACGGCGCGGAAGATGTCCAGCTTGTCGGCAGCGGCCTGGAGGTAGTCCGCGAGCCAGGGCGTGATGCGGGCTTCGATGTTGGACCAATCCGACCAGACGAACATATTGCCCGAATCAGGAACGAAGGCTGGTCGAATCAGCAACGACAGCTTGCGCGCCACCGGGCTGTCGTCACCGAGCACAGCCAGCTCCTCGTACGGGCACTTGGCCAGGATCGCTTCGATGGCGTCATGCTCGTACTTGAGGGTGTCGCGCGCCAGATTGTGGATTTGGACGCCTTTGCTTGAGGCGCGTCCGGTCTGCGCCGCGCCGGCAAAGACGTACTGGCCGTAGAGCACGCCATCGACGTGCTGGCTGTCGATCTTGAGAAACTTGGCCGGGGTCTTGGAGCCGCCATAGAGCCGGATCTGCAACACGCGATCGATGGTCGGGTCGTTGTTGAAGGCGATCAGGCGCTCGACCTGCTTCCGGGTCAGATGGTACTTGGCCGGCTTGGTGACGACGCCGTCGTCGTCCACCTCCTCCTCGCGCTTGAGCAGGATCTCGCGGCCTTCGGCCGGCAGCTTCTTGAGCAACCATCTGGTGAGATTGGCGACTTCATCGACGGTGGACACCTCACCGCCGGTGAGGCTGACCAGCTCCTTGGCCGAGCGGCGCTTGTCCTCATGGGCGAGCCAGCCGGCGTGCTTGACCATGTCCACATCGATGCCGATGCCGCGTTCGTTGACCTTCTCCATGGCCCAATACTCGGCCCATTCCGACATCGGCAATTGCCGGGTCCGCCAGAAGATCTCGCGCATGGTGACGATGTCGCCTCGCGCGTATTCAATGAACTCGGCCCATTCGGCCGGGTGGCTCTGCGGCGTGGCGACGGAAGCCGGCAGGCAGAACAGCTTGATCAAGTCTTTGCCGGTATCGACCTTGGCGGTGGCGCCGGTGTAGCGCGCGGCCATCTTGAGCGACGGCGGCAGGCCGGAGATCGCGGCCTGGGCCATGACGTCGATAATGTGCTCGGCCTCCATGATAGGGAAATCGATGGTGCCGTAATTCCACGCCGCCTTGTCGAAGCCGGCGTTCCAGGCCGCCCATTTGCCGTAGCCTTGCTCAACGCCGGCATGAAAAGCGCGGAAGTCGGTCGGCATTTCGCGCCATTGCAACGGGCTGCCGTCGAAATGCGGCACGGCGACCGCCTGGACCGGACCGTCGCCGAGCGCGTAGGTGCAGATGACGGCGTCGGCCGCGTTCATGTAGCGGTAGGTGCCGGACTTGATGTCCTCTTGCGATCTCAGCTCGAAATCAATCCAGCCGATCTCGTCGGGCGCGAAGGTGCGCCCCGTCTCCACGGTGTGTTCCATTTGGCATGTCTTTCGGTTCGCGGTGCTTTAAAAGCCACCCGGGGCCGTGAGGCCCCGGCTTATTTTGTCAGACAAGATAACTTATTCTGTCAGCGCCCGGGGCGGCGGCGCTGGCCGGTGATCGGGGCCTCGGTGTCGAGCGGGGGCTTGGCAGGTTTGGCGGGCTTTGCGGGTTCTTCCGCGACGGGCTTCTGCATCCCGACCACCTTGTTCGGAGCCTCTTCCATATTGCCCTCGGCGTCGGCCCAGCCGATCAGCTCGAAGATCGGCTTGTAGGTGTTGGAGCCGTGGGTCTTGTTCTTGTAAAAGTCGCTGCCGAGCCGGATCACCGGATAGAGATAGGGCGAGCTATCGGCGTACTGGCCGATCCGCGCGCCGGCAATACGACCCAATTCCGCCAGGCGCTCGGTGCCGCCGTCGGACGAGATCTTGTAGATCACCTCGGTGTCGGCGTCCTCGCCGTCGAGGCAGCGCAGCTTGACCGCGGTCTGGCGCTTGTAGGGCTGGCCGGTCGGATGCGGCGTGGTCGGGATAGCCGGCGCATCCATCCAGCCCTCGACCATCTCTTCGTGGACGATCTTGCTTTCGGACCAGACCACAAGGCCGTGCTGGAAAGAGCCGGTGTCCACCAGCCAGGGCGAGCCTTCCTGCACCTCGGCGTTGTTCTGGCCGAACGACCAGGAGCCGTCGTTCTTGCTCATCTTGAGGATGGGAAGGCCCGAACGCATCGCATGGCCGGTGCCGCCGTAGGAGCGGGCGAGGCCGTCCGCGATCTTCTGCACCAGTGCCGGGGGAAGCGGAGAGGTCTTGTTGACGATATCGTTTGCCATCTTGGTTAGCCTTTTGCCTTGTTGCCTGTTGCCGTGGAATCGATCAACGCGACCGAAGCCTTAAGCTGGTCCAGAAGCGGCGAGCTGTCAACAAGAGGTTTGTGATCCTCCGCGCGCACGATCGCCATCTCATTGGTTTCAGGCGCCACGCGCAGATGCTGCGGAATGGTCTTGCCACGTTTCTTGGCGGCGGCGTCGGTGACCTGGAAAGTCTGCAATGAGTGCTTCCAGATCTCGTCATCCTTGAAGCCGAGCTTGATCAGCTCCGGCACAACAACCGCAGGGTCAACCCATTTGCGCTGCTTCTTCTTCGGCTCCAGCGTCCAGCCGGGCACGATGCCGCCGGCGCGCAGATAGATCTCCAGCTGGCGATCGACTTCCTCGGAGAACGCCTTCACCAGTTCGCTCAGCTCTTTGGCCTTGGCCAGGTGCTCGCCGTACGGCGTCGGCATCGGGCTGACGGTGCCGGGTGAAGGCGGTGCGACTTCCAACGTCTTGCCTAGTTTCTTCATGGCGGCGAACTCGATCATGGGCTTGAGCCATTCGGGGCAGGCCGGCTTGGCCGGGCACCAGGTGCACCAACCGCCGCGCTTGATCGGCGGGCGGGCTGAGAGCGCGATCGTCACGACGTTGGCGATGTCCTCCTCGAACATGTTCAGTTCTTCGGGCCAAACGCGGGCGTGGCGCAATGGCGGCTCGGCGCGGGGCTGGACGATGGCGAGAACGATGTCACGCTTGCGGGCGAACCAGCGCGCGTTGGTGTGGCGCGCCGCGCAGGCGTAATAGAGCAGCTGCGGGTTCAGCCGCTCCTCGCCGTCCTCGCCATTGAACACCACCGGCACCGCGACGCCGCCGAACTTGTAGTCGAGCACGATGACGTGGCTGGCGCTGCGCAGCACCAGATCGACGGTGCCGAAGGCGCCGTCCACGCCGGGAAACTGACAGCTCTGCTCGACGCCGGCGACGTGGAAGTCATCGCCGTACATCAGCTCCAACGCATACAGCGCGTCAATCGCCGGGTGGATCAGCGTATCCAGCGTCTCCCTGGTCAGCTCGCGGTCGTAGAACACATCGCCGATCCAGATCTCGGCTTCGGCTTTCAAGTCGATGCTGTTGTCAGACATGCGCGAGCGCAGCAGCATGTCCATGACATGATGGCAGTGGGTGCCTTCGGATGCCGCGGCCGACTGCGTTTCGGGCTGCGGTGGCATGGCCGCGATCGCCTTGTGGCTGCCGGGGCAGTTGAGAAGCCGCGCGGCGGTGGAGCCGCCGACCAGGGTGGAATGCAGCGCCATGTCAGGATGCCTCTGATTCGTCGTCATACGCCGGTGCCATGTCTTGCACGGCGAGGTCGATCATGTCGCGCAGCTTTTGCAGATTGGTCGCGGTCAGCGTGATGCTGTGCCAGGAGTTGGTGCCGCGGATCTGGAGCGCGGCGAGGCCAGGCGCGTAGCTGTAGACGCGCAAGCAGTTCTGCGACGTGATCGGCGTGCGGCTGGGGACTTGTCGGGTGATGCTGTACTCAGGGCGCGGTAATTGCTGGTCCATCTGTGGTATTCCTGTTGCGGAGTTTAATGCCCGCACAGGATCACAAGATGGTTGTGGCCGTCAAGTCTCGCGTCAAAGAAAGCCTGGTCGAGGCCGAGCTGATCGCGCGGGTTCAGGCGATGGGAGGCGTGTGCATCAAGGTGCAGGCGGTGGGCCGGCGTGGGTTCTTCGACCGAATCGTGGTGCTGCCGAAAGGCCGGGTCTACTTCGTGGAATTGAAGCGGCCAAAGGGCGGCCGGCTGTCGCCACACCAGATCTGGTATCTGAAGGCGTTCGACGCGCTAGATGCAGCGATTGCCGTGGTGCGCAACTCCGCGGATATTAGCGACCTGCTCGGCACATGAAAAAAGGCCGTCGGGTGTGTGTCCCCGACGGCCCTTCTCATGCCTTTGCCCATGCCAATGAAACAAAGGATTAGTCATGGAAGATGACCTGAAACGTCTACGAAAGCAACTGCTGGCCGGCGGCTATTACCCGCTCCCTGGCCTGGACAAGACCTGCCGGCTGAAGGGCTGGAACGGGGCGTTCCTGGCCCAGGAGCTGGAGAAATACGGCTCGCTGGAGGCCGCCGCCGAGACCTGGCCGCGGCGGTTTCCCGATCGCAAGACCACCAACATCCAGATCCGCGACGGGGTGGTGGTGTTCGACGCCGACATTGACGACGCCTATCTCGCCGCCGCGTTCGCGGACGCCGTGCGCGATCATGCTCCTGACGTGTTCGACCACGCGCCGGTGCGCTACGGCTCCGGGGCACACAAGGCGGCGTGGTTCTGCCGGATGGCGCCGGGGGAGGAGCTGTTTACCCGCCGCGGCTCGCGCAAATTCATACGCGCGGGCGGAAGTCCTGATTCGTACCACCATGTCGAAGTGTTCGGCGGCAAGCCGACGTCCAAGGGCACGGTGTCGCGGCAATTCGGCTGTTTCGGGCCGCATACGATCAAGCCTGAAGTGCGCTACGAATGGGCCGAGGGCGGCACGCTGGCCGATATCCCGCTGGCGCAGCTGCCCGCGGTCAGCAGCGCGCAGATCTGGGCGGTGGTCCATGCGTTTGACGAGGCGGCGGCCGCCGCCGGCTGGGAGGCGCTGCCGGACAAGTCGGGCGGCCACGAAGGCGAGGCGCACGCGGTCTACGACATCGACCGCGACAAGACCCGGTTCGACGCCAAGGGCCATGGCTGGCTCAGCTATGCCGAACTGGAGAAGGCGGTCAACGCCGACGTCAACGGCAAGGTGTACTGCCAGGCGACGTTCATCCATGACGAAGTCTCGACGTCGAACCGCTGCGCGGCGTTCTGGTCGGACAAGTACAAATGCGTGATGGTGCAGGATTTCGCGACGTCGGCATTCCATCTGCCGATGGATTTGAAGCCGACCAATACGCTGAAGGCGGTGGCCGATCTCCTGGTCAAGATCAAGGAGGGCAAGGGGCCGGACGTCGGGCGCGACGGCGCCGACGATTCCGCGCCGCCGGAGCCGGCAGCGGCGGCCACCATGGTGGACAAGGTGAACTGGTTGCTTAGGACGTACGGCTATTACGCCGGCGAGGATTCGGTGGTCGAGCTGTACGCGGCCGGGCTGGATTGCCGGCTCAAGCCGGTGGCGTTCGAACGCCGGTTCAAGGCCTGGTACGAAATCACGGGGCGGTCGGGGGCGGCGGTCGCGGCGACGGCGGTGTGGGAGCGGGCGCCGGAGCGCCGGCATCTGGCCGGGGTGCGGATGCGGCCGGATAGAGCATTTCCGCTCTATCAGGAAAACGGGGCGCTGTTCAAGAACACCTATCGCCGGCCCGTTCATGTCGGGGGCGGCACGGTGAAGCCGATGTTCGCCTTCATGGAACGGTTCCTGCCTGATGTCGTGGAGCGGGAGTGGTTCTATTCCTGGCTGGCGCACAAGTACTTGCACCCGGAGGTGCCGGGGACGGCGATCGTGCTGGTAGCCGACAACGAGGACGGGGTGCGGGAGGGCGTGTTCGGCACCGGGCGCGGGCTGCTGTTTCGGATCGTGCGGGAGCTGTTCGGGCCGGAATATGTGCGGGCGCAGGATTTCAGCATGATGGACGGGTCCAGCGGCCAGGCTGTGTTCAACGATTGGCTGCACGGCTCGGTGCTGGTGACGGTGGACGAATCGCGGACCTCGGCGACGGCGCACCGCCGGGGCGAGCGGTCGGCGACGTACGAAGTGCTGAAAAACCTGGTGGACCCGGCCGCCAAGCAGTTTCATTTCAAGGGCAAGTACCGGGCGGCGTTCGACGGGATGTCCTATGCCTCGTTCATGGTGGCGACCAACCACGCCGATGCGCTGGCGATCCCGGCCGGCGACCGCCGCTTCAGCGTGCTGCGCAACGGCCGCAAGATGACGCGGGAGGAGGTGCAGGCGATCGTGTCCTGGCTCGAAGTGCCGGGCAATATCGGCGCCTTGGCCGCATGGCTGCGCGACCGGGATCTGACCGGGTTCAACATGTACGATCCGCTGGAAACCGCGGGCAAGGGCGACATGGCCGAGATGGCGCTGTCGTCGGTGGACGAGGTGCTGGCGGATCTGGCGGCCGACGAGAAGCGGGGGCTGGTGTTCACGAAGAAGCATTTCGAGGCCGCGGTTGCCAGCAACTTCAACGTGCAAGACACGTATTGGCGGGGCGAACTGAAAGGTGCCTGGCATCGCTATTGCGTGGTGGTGAAGGGTGAGACCGGAGCGGCGGTGAGACTCCGATCGGAGGGCACGCAGCGTAAATTGTTCTGCTTCAGGATGAACGCGAAGGCCGCGCGGGAGATGCCTGATGCCGCGCGTCGGCGCGAGGCCGCGAAGTGGGGGCCGGTGGACGGGCTGAGAGACCCGTTGGCCGGTCTCATCGGAGGAGTGGGTCTCACCGAAAAAGATGAATGATTTCATATACTAATAATACATATGAGACCTGAGACCCATATTTATTATAAGTCCCGTGTGCGCAAGGAGGTAGTGGAGGGGTGGGGGTAGGAGGAGGAGGAAGATGGATATGGGGGTATGGAGAGAGTTTTTGGGGATACGGGTCTCAGGGTCTTAGGGTCTCAGCGGCGTGAGCGGTGCGGCAATGTCGGGTGCAACCAAATAGCGAGGACAGCAGAATGAGTGATGTGACGGTCTATGTGCGGCGGCGCGGGGATATCGACCTGGTGATCGACAGTTGTCCGTATTGCGGGCAGCGGCACAGCCATGGCAGCGGGGGCGAGAGCGGGCCTGACTTCGGCCACCGCGTGCCGCACTGCCTGCCGCAGAAGGTGTTGCCCAGGTGGCGGGCCATGTATGGCAAGGATCTGCCGCAATACCGTCTGGTCGAGCAGCCAGGCCCCAAGGAAACGCGATCGTAAAAACCTGGCTCGAAATTTCCGGGGCCGCCGGTGGCGGATTGGTTTTGGTTCTTTGGAATTTCAGATTTCCCGGACAGTGAAAAAGGCTCGGAGGCATATGAATTTTTTCCTCCCGGCCCCTGCCCCCGCGTGGCCCGCGGCTGCGCGCGCGCGCGCGCGCGCGCGCGATCGGCCCAGGCCGATCGGCCTGGGCCGATCGTCCTGGGCGGCCGATCGTCCTGGGCGGCCGATCGTCCTGGGCGGCCGATCGTCCTGGGCTGGCGGCCTGGGCGGCCTGGGCGGCCTGGGCGGCCTGGGCGGCCTGGGCGGCCGATCGTCCTGGGCGGGCGAACAGAGAGGTAGCACGGCGCAGGGACCAGCACAAGAGATTTGTGTAAGGCCTGGGTGGCCGATCGTCCTGGGCGGCCGATCGTCCTGGGCGGCCGATCGTCCTGGGCGGCCGATCGTCCTGGGCGGCCTAGCGCGGCCTGCCTGGGCGGCCGATCGTCCTGGGGTGGCCGATCCCCAGGGCCAACGCAAAACCGCCCAGGCGGGCGGCCTGGGCGGTTTCTAGCGGGTATCGGTTTAGAGTTTGGCTAACCAGGGAGCGACCACATAGGCCAGGACCAGGGCCACAAGGTAGACCAGGGCGCAGAACGCGATCACAGCTCCGAGCATGATTCGTCCTCCGCTTCTGGCCATTGGTAGCAGTCGCTGTCCTCGTTCCATTGCATGCCGTCGGGAATCAGCCAGAGATCACCATCCTGGTGCAGGCGGTATTTCGTGCCGTGCTCGTCGGTCACGATCGCGTCGTTAAGGACGTCGTCCCAGGTTTCCCAATAGACGTCGTTGCTTTCCTGGTTCGGTCCAAGGTCCAGGATTGACCAATCATCGCGACTGACACCGCTAACGTGTTTGTCGCGATCGACAAACGATCGCGCGAAATCATGCGGGATGTAGACGCCGCGAGCGTCTGACAGCCAGAGCAATGGTTCGGGCTTGGCATGGGCTTGTGTCATGATTCGCTTATCCATTTCATTCGGGCGTGGGTATCGCCACAGTCCGCGCAATTGCATTCGTGCGATATTTCGGCGATCTGCCAATCTTGCAGCGCATCGGACCAGGACAATAGCGCGTGTGCTTCTATGTCGGCCGAATTGCATTCTGCGCAAATCGGTTTCTGTTTGATCTGCGTCATGAAAAATACATTCCTGTTTTGATCTGTTCACCGTCGGGAGAGAGTCGGATCAGGACTCCGCTGAAATAACTGTCACCGGAATAGCCGTGCCAACCTTTTAGGGTTGGCTCAATGTTGCCGGTGAACGCCATGAAATCGCTAACGTGATACCAATAGCCACGGTAACGAAAGAAACCATCGGGCGAGTCGTCCTCGCCCAGATAATCGAATTGCTCCGCCAGGATCTTGGCGGGCACGTCCTGGCGGTAGACCAGATCGCGCCATTGATTGTTGGTCTTGACTGTCACAGGCATGGGCGGTGTTCCTATTGGGTTTGTAGCGTACGATACAAAGTCACAGTGGCTTGTAACGACGGGTGAGGCAGAACGAAAAGCAGAGTCGGCCGATCTTGAGAAACCTGATACCGCCGACTCGGCGCGTGCAGATGTTCAACGCGAGCATTAGTTTTGCTCCGCTGTGCAAGCTGTCATGAAACGCGATCGGCTGAATTTAGGGTTAGTTGCAGTTAATTCGCGGGCAAAGTGTGTTGCGGTTTGGGCGCGTTGATCGGCGGGCATGCGGTGGATGATGCCTGCTATAACCGCGTAGTGGCGATGTTGCAGCGTTTCCAGGTTTTTGGCGTTACGTTGGTCTTTTCTCAGTGCGGTTGATTCGGTCAGCATTGGCATGTGTCCTTTCGCGGTGGGGTTATTCCCAATGGCTTAAGCCCGGTATCCTTTCGGAGCCGGGCTTAAACGTTATGGCGTGAGACTATGCTGCCAGGACCGGCACGCGATCTTTGACCATGGGCATTAGCAAGCCCATCGCCTTGCCTTTGAGCTGATCGCCCGTGCCGAATTGAGCAGAGGCGAAACGCGCTACCGTTTCGGCCTGATCGCCCTTCTGCACCGATCGATCGTGATCAGCGTAGCGCGTGATCGCTTGCAGGGCCGCCCAGGCAGAGCCGGTCGCAGCACCCTCCGCAACCGATTTGCGGTAGGCGGCCGACAGGTCGTTGAACTGGTTCAGCTTGCGCGATGAAATATCATCGCGTTTCGCTTCGAACGGGATTTCCAAACATTCCTTAAAGAAATTGGAAACCTGTTCTTTCGACATTTCGGTTTGCGCCATGGCGTCGCCGATCGCCTTGTATTGCGCGAAACCCTGGGCGAGTTGCGCCAGCTCTTTACCAACCTTGGCATGGTCAAATCGCGTCGAGTGGCGAGTCTTGATCTGCGATCGCGCGTCGGCGTGCGCAATGCGCAAGGTGTTTTGGCAAACAACGCGCGTCATCGAACATTGATTGATGGTCGATCCAGAGCCGTCGAACGTCGTAGACATCAGCACGCGGGCGGAGTGCTTTTCGCCCGCAACGTCGATATCGCCATTGTAGCGGGCGGTTGCCCAAATGCGCTTGCCACCATCCAGGGAGCCGCAAACGTCGAGTTGGAAGCGATCGTCTACCGCAATGTAACGATCGAACCATGCGAGCACGTCCGACGGCTGCACGATCTGATAACCAGAACGTTCGGTTTCGCCAGAGACGAAACCCAGTAACCCAGCATTGTCAGAGCGGACAACGAAGGAACGATCGGGAGCGGGCAGCATCCGCTTTGACGGGTCGATATGGTCGAATGCAGCGCCGTTGAGCGCGACCAGGGCAGGGACTTTGATGGCGGACCAGCCCAGGCCTGCGGCCTGCGCCCAGGTGGCGATCGATTGACCAGGAAGCATTTCCTGGCCCATCTTGTGCCAAATGTCATTGCGGGAGCCCAGGAAGGCGATGTTGGCGCGATCGTTCGTCATGTCGAGATTGTGAGCCATAATGATATTTCCTTGGTATGTTGGCATGGGTTGCGCGGCGGAATTGCCCCGCGCCGATAGAACTAGCAACGGTTTGAAATAAACACAAGGGCTTTGTGTAGTGGCGAAACAAAAAACATTGGCGCGGCCTCAGTCCGGCAATGCGGCGTGGCGCGCAGCGATGGAAAAGCACAAGATCCAGAAAGGTTTAGTCAACCGTCGGGTATGTGTGGCGATCGCCCGACATAGCGGCAAACCATGCGGGCAGCTTGCAATGCGCGGCGTGCCTATCTGTAAATGGCACGGCGGGCAGATGCTCCAGGCACGGCTTAAGGGATTGAAGGAAAAGCATGCGGCAAAGCAAAGGGCAGAACACAAGCGTAGCGCAGAGTACAAAGGACGCATCAAAGCAGAGTGGGCAGGACCAGGATCGACAGGTTGAGGGTTCTCAAGCCTCTCTAAGGGACACTGTGCGGCAAGCGATGTTGGCGATTCTAACCGATAAATCAGCACCAGCAGCTGCAAAAGCATCAGCAGGTCGAACGCTGTTAGAGTATTTTTCCGAGCATGATTCGCACGGCATTTCGGGAAAACGTTCGGCCGAAATGACGCTAGATGAATTGAACGCTGAGATTGCGTCGATCGAATCCAAAAAATAATTCACAAGCCTCTTGTGTTCTCCCAGGCATCATGCTATCTCTCTGTCATCGCAACAGAGAGAAAGGCATACAGCAGAAAAACACTATAATTTAAGGGGTGAATCGCGCGTGCTGGCTTGGCGGGCGATCGATCGGGATGATTGAACGCCGGCTCATCTCATGCCGCCCCCTGGCGGGGGCCGATGCCGAGTGCGATCGCAAACGCAACCCTTCGCGGCAAATTTTTCGTATTTCAAACTTGTAGCACGTTGAATTTTTATTTTTCGTTTTTCTCGCGCGCTACGTTTTCGATCTCCAGGCATTTTATCTCATGCGCCGTCAGCACATCGTCGCGCGCGCTGATCGGGTAGCCGCACACGACGCATTTGCGTAAGCACGCTCCCATCGGAATCATGCGTCGGATGCTCATGTCTCGTGCCCGCGTTTCATCTCTTCGATCATGGCGTCGAGTTCGTCGTCGGCTTGTTTGTCCTGCCCCTCGGCGAGGGCGGCTTCAGCAATGTCGAATGCCTCCCTCGGCGAGATGCCGTCATCGCTGTTGGCGAGTTCTTTGATCTCCCGCAGCGCCGCCTCCAGCGTCTTGATACGGGCGGCGGCGATGTCTCTGTCCTTGTTCGCAGCAGCTATGATTTCAGTAAGCACGTTCACTTGTTCTGCTCCGCTGCCCTGTAGCTGCTGCATCGCCATCTTGCGTAACTCAACACGGACTTCACCAATCGTCATACAACCGGGTGTGCTCCGCAACAGATTAACCGCCTCAATCGGCATGTCCTCTCCGAACATCTCAACCAGTTCGTCGCGCGTGATCGGGGCACAATCGGACGAGCCCTGAAGCTGCTGCATCGCCATCGTCTGCGGCAGATCTCTCATTGGATGTTCGCAAAGGTGAGAATGACAATGGCCGCGGCGGCGAGGAAGCAAAGGCCGGCAAGATAGGGGACGGCGGGGTGGGGCATTGTCGGATGAATCCTGTTTGTTAAAAAGGCGAGGAGGCATTTGCGCCCTCCTCGCCAGGTGTCGGGGACATTCACGGGGGCCTTTTCGAGGCCCGCCCCGATCATGCGACCTTAAGGCCGCCGAGCTTCTTGCGCATGCCCATCAGGCCCATGCCGGCGAAGCCCAGGATCAGCATCGCCCAGGTCGAGGCTTCCGGCACCGCAGCAACCTGCGGAATCGGAGAGGCGTCGATACGGAAATGCTCAAAGTCGTTGATCATCCCTGTAGCACCAAGGAATAGATCAATGTCGGTGATGACTTCGCCGTTCGCGACAGAGAAATCGAAGCCGTTCTGCTGGTTGCCGTTGCCGAGATCGTAGCCGCCGCCGCCAAGGCCCGCGATGCCGCCGGCGAGGTTGGTGAAGTTGAACGTCTCGGTATTGCCGTTGGCGTCCACGGCCGACACCCTGAAGAACACCTCGCCGGTGCCCTTCAGAGAAAAGATGTCGCGCGTGGTGCCGAGCTGGACCGTGTTGGTGGCGTCGAACACGGTGATATCCAGATCGCGAGTGTTGACGATCTTGATATCCTGGCCGTTGGCGGCGCCGGTGAAGCCGGTGGTCGCGGACACGTCGAAGAACCGCACCACTTCGTTGTTCTGGCCATTGAGATGACCAAGGATCAAGCGGGAGTTGGTCGGATCAATGCCGGTGAAAACAACGTTGTTGCCGGTGCCGGGAATGCCGGTGGTGTTGAGGAACACGTCGGCCTTGACCGGGGCCGCCGCGAGTACAATTAGAGCTGTGGTTGCCAATAATAGTTTTCGCATAAAGATCTCCTGATCAGGGATGGGTGCGGAATGCACCGCGCGAGGCCACGAATCGATGGCCTCGTGCGCTGCATTCACAAAATATCTGTGTCACTACTCGCTTGTGCTGTAAAGCAAGAAGTCACGCCGCGTCCTGTTCCAACCACGCCGCCAGAAACGCCAACACCCACGCCGTCTGCACTTCGATGCCGGTTTTGCCGGTAGCAATCCCGGCGCAGCGCATCGCTCGCACGCGCGCATCCGAAGTCGGCTCCATTGGAACCGACGGTGCGGGCGCGGCAGCAGCGATAATCGGCTCTGGCTCCGGCGGCGGGGGCGGCAAGGGCTCGAACGCAGCCGGCGGCGTCGCCATCTGCGCGGCGGCAGTGGTCGGGTTGGCCATCGGGTCGATCCGGTAGCTGAGATCGGCCATGTTGTCGTCGGCGATGATGTGCTGGCGCGTCACCTTGGCCCGCGTGGCTTTGCGGCCCTGTTCGGTCAGCCGCAGATAGCCCCACTCGTCTATGGCGAGCCCGGCGGCGATCAGCTCGCGGGCGACGGAGTGGACGGAGTTGAGCCGCGCGCCGTTGTCGAGGTCGGAGAGCGCCATGAAAGCGCGGTCACTAAGCATGGCTTTCCTTTTCGGGTCGGCGATGGCACACTTCCAGGTGCTCCCAGCCCGACGATAGCGGAGTTCTCATTTGGCAGCCATTATCAAACCGAGCCGCCAGGTGTCGTTCTCGGACCTGGCGAAGGCCAATCCGCGTTATTTTCCTGCGGATCGTCTCGACAGCCAGATCCACAATCTGATCGAAGCCATCCACTCCACGCAACAAGCCCTGGCCGAGATCCGCCGCGACGACGGCAAGCTTAAGAACCATATCGTCGGCCAGGACCAGCTCGCCACCGAGCTGCGCCACACCCGCGGCGAGGTCGATGACATCGAACGCCGCGTCGTCACCACGGCCGCGCAAGCCGTCAACGCCGCCCACCAGATCGTCAACTCCGAGCGCGCTGTCCATCTGCGCGCGCTGGACGCCGAAGCCGCGGCGGTATCGGCGGCCGGATTCCTCTCCGCGGTCAACGCCGCCAACGAGCTGGTCGAGCGCAATACCTCGCGCGTCGTCAATTTGACCGACGCGACCGAGACCCAGGCCACCGACGCCGAGAATTGGGCGAACTACGCCCAGGCCCATGCCCAGAATGCGATCGCGAACCAGCAGCAGGCCGCGGCATGGTCGGAATACCTCGCCGGGCCCGTCGTCAATCCCAACGACGCGCCGGCCTACGCCCAGACCACGCCTTTCGGTCACGGCCTCTATTACCAGCCGGTCGAGGGCGGCCTTGCCGGCTTGTGGAGCGCCAAATGGTGGGCGCTTTACGCCCAGCAACTCGTCGGCCATTGGAATTTCTACTATCTCGGCGCCTGGCCCGAACCGCCGATGCCTGGCCAGGCCAACCCCGGCACCGGCCTGGTCACGCCGGACCCCTTGGCACCAGGCTCTTTCTATTACAACACCGAAACCGGCTCGCTCTACATCTGGGACGGCTCGCAATGGACCACGCCGATCAAGGCGACCCCGGCGTACCAGGCCAATTTCGTTTACGTCGCCACCGCCGGCCAGACCGTGTTCTCCGGCCCCGACAGCAACAACAACATCCCGCTCGTCACCAAGAACGACAGCGACGTGCATCTTAACGGCATCCGCCTGGTCGGCGGGCTCGACTACACCGTGGACAAAGACACCTCGACGCTGACCTTGGCGGTCGGCGCCACCGTCAACTCCATCATCCAGTGGGATATCCTGGTCGAGTCCAGCCAGCTCGCGCCCGGCGCGATCAGCGTGTTCAAGCTGGTCCTGACCCCGGCGCCCGACGGCACCAACAAGATCTTCGACATGAAGTACAACAATCCGACCATGGGCCTGCTGCCGATCGCAGCCAGCCAGGTCGCCGAAGTCGCGATCTCGATTGATGGCATTGTGCAAGAGCCCGCGGTGGATTTCACCGCCACGGGCGCGGTTCTCACCATGGCCAGCGCGCCGCCGGCGGATAGCCGCTTCTGGGGCACTTGGCACGCATCGGATCTCATATTGCCATGACCCAGAACGCCCGTGTCGCGCATTGGCTGCCGACCACCGACGACGCGGACCCGACCGAGGCCGTGGTCGCCACCGGCGTCAGCGGCAACGGCAAGGTGATCCCGACTGTATTCTCGGCCGCGGTCGGTCCGCCTGGCCCGCAAGGCGTCCAGGGGCCGGAAGGCCCGGTCGGCCCCAAAGGCGATATCGGCCCCGCCGGTGGCCCCGGCCCGCAGGGGATTCAAGGCGCGCAAGGCATTCAGGGCGCGAAGGGCGACATCGGCCCGGCCGGCCCGCAAGGCCCGATCGGGTTGACCGGCGGCAATTTCCCCGACGCGCCCAATGACGGCTATCAGTATGCCCGTATGGCATCACCGCCGGGCGGCCCCATGACATGGGCGCAAGTCAACAGCATGCCCGACATCATCGACGCAGGTACGTTTTAGGGAGCCAACCATGGCGCAGCACTACGAAGTCCCCGCCGGTGAAACGCTCGTCATCCGCGGCCCCGCCAACATCATCGTCAAGGCTGGCGATTACCCCGTGGTCGGCGATCCCGGCAGCAATGTCGAGCCGCCGGTCGTGAGCGGCATCGATCCCGACACCGCGGCGATCACCGATCCTGCGTTTACGCTGACGGTGACCGGCGCCGATTTCGAGGATGGAAGCATCATTGCGCTGGACGGCACCGACGCCGCCACCGCCTTCGTTGACGAATCCAACCTGACCACGACGATTGATCCGTCACTTTTTGCCGCGGGAGACGTTGCCGTAACGGTCAGGACCGGCCCGTCGGTGTCCGCCGCGTCTACTCTGACGTTTACGGACGCCGCCCGCGAGGGCGGCGCTAAGAGAAAGAAATCCCATGCCTAGCCGGGCAAAAAACAAGGCGCCGACCAAGGCCAAAGCTGCCAAGCGCCCGGCAGCGAACAAGGCGCGCAAAGCGCCGAAGAAAAAGCCGTCTGCCCCCGTACAAACCAAGAGGAAATCGCCCATGACCAAAGACGACGATCGCCGCGAAGAGGACAAGAAGCGCAACGAGGCCGAGCGCGCCAAGCAGCAACAGCAGCATGGCAAGGCGCATCAGAGCCAGGACCAGAACCAGCCGCAGAACCGCAGCACCGCGGACAACGAGGCCGCGCGCCGCGAAGGCGAGAAGCAAGCCAAGGAAAACGAGAAGAACTCGCCCTACGGCGAGACCCCGAAGCCGGGTTCGCTCGACCCCGGCCGGAGCACCATGGCCAATCCCGGCCCCCAGAACGTCTACATCGAACCGCCGGAGCCGACCGACGACCCGATGGCGACGCCGGAAGCCGGCCCGTTGCCGAACCCTCCGAGCCGCCCCGGCGGCGATTTCGCCGGCGAGCCGAACGTTTCTGCAACTGGCGAGCCGCTAGATCCCGATCATCCTGACTACCGCAAGGACGTCGAAGGCCAGCACGCGCCGGACCATCGTTCGGCCGAAGAGAAGAAGGCCGATCCGCGTAAATGACCGATGAGACAAATGAACAGAGGCGTCACGGCACTCCTGGCCCTGACCGCGATCATGTTCGTCCTGCTGGTGATCATGTGGCTGTGGTGAACAGCCCCATGCCCACCATCAACGACACTGCCGAGCCGTGGAACGTGCTGCGCGAAAAAGCTGGCTTGGCCGCCGGCCTCAACACCTATGTCGAGACCAAGACTGCCTACGACCAGAATTTCCCGCCGCCGGCGCCACCGCCGGGGACACGTACCGGCCCCGACCCCGCGACCGCGCCGATCGGCGAGCCGATTTCGGCAGGCAAGCGCATTGTGCCGGACCCTGCAAAGTATATAGTCGATCGTACCGTCGCGGATCGTATCAAACGACGGATTTGATAGCCCCGTATTTGGTGAGGGCCTGAATGTCGAAGTACCGTCATCGTCGCACGGCTGTGCCTGCGACACCCTTCACCAATCCGTTGGAGCCTGGTGAAATTGCGGTCAACACCGCAAACCGCCAGATCGCGGTCGGCGACGCCGCCGCCGGCACTACCGGCACGCCGAAGCCGCTGCTCGCGATCCGCTATTTCGACACCGCCGCGCAATACGTCACCAACGAGTTTGTCGTCAACGGCACGGCGCTGTACCGCTCCAATAAGGCCACCGGCCCTGGCGCGTTCGTCGCCGCCGATTGGCAGATGATGGTCGGCAGCATCGATCCGCAATATGTTGCCAAGGCGGGGGATGTGATGACCGGCCCGCTGTCGCTGCCGGCCGCGGCGCCAACCACCGGCGTACAGGCGACCAACAAGGCCTATGTCGATGCCCTGGTTGCGCTCAAGGCCAGCGTGCTCGTTTCCGACGTCGCGCCGACACCGACGCCGATCGATTCTACGCTGTGGTACTGCACCTTGGATGGCCAGCTCTATATCCGCTACAACGACGGCAATTCGACCGCCTGGGTGATCGCCGCCCCGCAGCCGGACTCTTCCAACTACGTCAATCTGATCGGCAGCTCGGCCGTGCGCTACGATGTCGCGCAGACGTTGACAGCGCCGCAGCAGATCCAAGCACGGACCAACGTCTACGCCGCGCCGCTGGACGCGCTCGCCTACAGCGGCATGCAGCTCAACGGCGGCATGGCCGTGTCGCAGGAACTAGGCACCCTTGGCATCACGGCTGCGGCTCCGACGACATATAACGCCAAGTACGTCGTCGATAATTGGCGGATTGAGTACAAAGGTTCGTTTTCGTTCAACGCAGCCCCAATAGACAGCCACGGCTATACCAGCGTCGATCCTTTCTTTGGGCATCCGAAAGCACTGGTTGTCAACGTGACTGCCGCGCAGGCGGCTCTCGCCGTAGACGACCTGTTAATCGTCTCTACCTTCATAGAAGGGTATCGCGTAGCGCGGCTGAATTTCGGATGGGCTTCGGCCTCGCCCATAACTGTGGGCTTCGTGTTTGTTTCGACGTTGGCGGGGACATATTCGGGGGCGATCCGCAACGGAGCTACCTCGATCGCCTACCCGTTCTCGTTCACGGTCGGGGCTAACGTCTCTACCTATGTGACGGTGACGATCCCTGGATGCACCACCGGGACTTGGACTGCGGATAACACAATCGGGTTGGGGCTCGACATCTGTCTGGCTTCCGGCACGAAGTACACGGCCCCGGCCAACGCTTGGGGTCCGGGCAACTGCGTCGGGGTTAACGGCACGTTCAACGGCGTGAGCGCGGTCGCGACCTTTTACATCACCGGCGTTGTTGTTCTTCCCGGCACCGAAGCGCCGTCTGCCGCGCGCTCGGCGTTGATCATGCGGCCGTTCGATCAGGAGCTGATAACGTGTAAGCGGTATTGGCAGTTGGTTATGCCTGATGCTCGTTTTACGTCCACCGGACCGGCTGGCATTCTTTCTTACGCCTATACCGCCGTTGAGATGCGTACGATACCCACGATTACTCAAGTGGCTGCCGGTACAAATGCTAATCTTTCTTCAGCACTACTGGTACAGTATTCAACACGACCCGGCGAACTCCGAGTTTCCTTAGTTTCTGCTGCTGCGGGTGACTGTTACTGCACCGGACGCACGTATTCTCTCGATGCGAGGCTCTAATGGCTGATTACAAACTCACCGCAAGCGAAGAACCCTGCAACGTCATCCGCAACACGGATGGCGCCTGCATCCCGCCCGACATGGCGAACCGCGACTACAACGGCGATGCGATGCGCCCCGGCTATGTGCAGTGGAAGGAAGCCGGCAACACCCCGGACCCCTACGTCGCGCCCGTGCCGCCGGAGGATGTGCCGACGCCGGAAGAAGAGATCCTGCTCGACCATGAGAACCGCATCCGCGCGATGGAAGGCCAGCCGGCGCTGACGATGGATCAATTCCTCGACCAGGTCGCGCCCGAAGCCCCGGCAGCTGCGCAGCACGCCGAGAAGAAAGGCAGCGCACCGCTGCCCCGACGCAAGAGGTAGACGCCGATGGCCGCGCTCGACTTTCCGGCATCGCCACAAGCTGGCGACAAGTACCCGACGCCGGCCGTCGTCGGTCAGCCGCAATACACCTTCGACGGCACCAAATGGACCACCGTCGGCGCCCAGATCACCACCGCTGCGCCCGCAACCGCGGTGCCGCTGATGGACCAGACCGCGGGTTTGGTCGGCACCGCGACCAAGTACGCGCGCGAGGATCACGTCCATCCGAAGTTCTACGCCGCGCCGTTCGACGCGATGGCGTATAGCGGCATGCAGGTCAACGGGTCGATGGAGGTTAGTCAGGAAATAGGGACGAACATAAGAAATTTTCCTGCTGGTCAAAATCAGGGCTATGTATGCGATGGTTGGTCCATCTACAAAGCCGGCCCGGTGGTGCTCAATTCACAGCTCTATACTCTCGGCATCATTCCAGGATTTTCAAACATACTTACTGTCGTGGCGTCGGTGCCGAAGCCGACAATTGCTGCGGGAGATTATGTTTCGGTCGCGCAGTACGTCGAAGGCTATCGTTTTTCCCGGATGGCTTGGGGCACACCGAACGCGCAACCGATCACGGTGTCGTTCTGGTCAAAGCATAATCGCGTCGGCACCTACAGCCTCACCATCAGGAACTCTCTTGCAAACCGTAGCTACGGCGTAGCCTACACGCAGAACGTATCTGATGCTGCGGAATACAAGACCGTCACCATTCCGGGATGCACGGACGGCACATGGCAGGCTGACAGTACCGGCGCGATGATCATCACGTTCTCTATGGCGGCTGAGCCTGCGCTCATTGCGCCATCCGCCAATGCTTGGGTTGTCGGCAACTACACGGCAGTGCCCGGTCAGATAAACGGGATTGCCGCGACATCAGACGTTTTCCGTCTTACCGGCGTCGTCGTCCTCCCCGGCGTCGAAGCACCATCCGCTGCGCGTTCGCCGTTCATCATGCGGCCGTATGATCAGGAGCTGATGACGTGCATGAGGTACTACCAGCAAATTGGCGGTGTTGGCGGCGCTGACGTTGTGGCTTTAGGTCAGGCTTATTCATCGGTAAGTATGCAGGCCACTGGGTTTCTTCCGTTCGCGATGAGAAGTGCTCCAACCGTTACATTAGTCGGTTTGTTTGGCGTGGCAGGGAATGACACCACACCAAGGAGTTTATCCTCGTACACAGCCGTCAGTTCTACGCCACTCTCTTTTACGCTTAATTGTACGAGTGTCGGTCCACTTACCATAGGGGATGCTTCGAAGCTGCACACCACCGACATTAATGCGCGATGCAAAATAGACGCGAGGTTCTGATGGCTGACCATCGACCCGCCACAAGCACCGGCGGATGATCATGAACGTCCCGCATGACATCGCCGACAAGGTGATCGACACGATGCGGAGGCGATGAGCATGGTTATCAAGGAAAGCGCGGAAGCCGTAACTGCGACCGTGGCGGCGATGTCGTCCAGCCCGCTGGCGATCGCGCTTCTCCTCGTCAACATCGGTTTCCTGGCCTTCGCCGCTTTCGTGCTCGGCGAAGTCGCGTCCAATGCGCAGGAACGCAACAAGACCCAGATGGAGTTGATCAACAGCCTGGTGCAGCAGATCAGGGATTGCGCGGAGAAGAAGTCATGAACGACGAGCATCGTCTGTCGTCCGCCGGCGCCAATTTGATCAAGCATTTCGAGGGCTGCAAGCAAGGCCACAGAGGCAATTACAAAGCCTATAAGTGCCCCGCCGGTGTCCTCACCATAGGCTTCGGCCACACCAATCATCACGGCCGCGCGTTCGACCACACCAGTGTCTGGACCATAGAGAATTGCGATGAGGCTTTTCTGGAGGATATGGCAGGCTTTGAGATGGCAGTTCGTCGCCTGGTCACGGTCCCCCTTGGTGGTTTCCAGTTCGACGCTCTGGTGTCGTTCGCTTACAATGTTGGCGAGAATAATCTCAAGAAATCCACCTTGCTCAAGAAGGTGAACGCCGGCGATTTCGAAGCCGCGGCCAAGGAATTTGTGAAGTGGAATAAGGCCAACGGAAAAGTCCTCAATGGCTTGACCCGGCGGCGGAAGAGCGAGAGTTTGCTTTTCCAGGGTATTGCCGATGACAATTACGACGGCGATCCCGATATGCCGTTGACCTATCTGTCGGACCCAATGCCGCAGAGGGTAGATCAACCAGAGGACTAAAAATGCCTAAAACAGGAAAAGGCCCGCCCGCCAAGGGCAAGCCGGTCAAGAAGCAGGCGGCTAGCCAAATGGCCAAGCAGGCCAAGAGCATGAAAACCGGCAGCCGCAAGAAGTAGGCTAAGAGGGCCTTAACCGGGTTGCTTGACAGCAACTCCATTGACCGAGAAGGACTACGTCCATGGCCAAGATGAGTAAGCCACCGCCGTTCAACCCGGTTAAGGCTCCGCCGATGAAGCCCCCGCCGGTGTCTAAGACCCAGGACAATTACAGCCATCACACCAGCCCCGCCAACGGCCCGCAGGCGGTCGCGCCCGAAGTCGTGACGGCGCAGTCGCCCAAGGCCAAGGTCCGCGTGCTGCCGGACGTGCCGATGCACACCGTCAAGCACGGCAAGGGTAATGATTATTGATCGACGGCTCGTCCTCCTAAAGCGCAAGCGCGCCATCCTGGCGGCCCGCGACGATTTGATCGTCTTTACCCAGCTGATGATGCCGGACCCGAACTACGACGAGGACGTCGAGCATTCGCTCTATCATCCCCAGCGTTTTCACAAGGTGATTGGCGCCGCGCTCGAAGAGGTCGAGCGCGGCGATTACCGGAGGCTGATGATCAATGTCGGACCACGTTTCGGCAAAACTACCCTTGCCAGCGCCATGTTTCCCGCCTGGTACATCGGACGACATCCCGAACGCTCCATCATCGTCGCCACCTACAACGAGCACTATTCGTGGGATCTTGGCCGCCGTGTTCGCGACATCATGGAAACGCCGCAATACCGGCAAGTCTTTCCCGACGTAGAAATCAAGGTCGGAGCCAATGCGGTCAATCGCGTACAGACCACTCGCGATGGTGTGGTTTTCTCGGTTGGCCGAGGGTCATCCATCACTGGTCGGGGTGGTCACTGCATCCTACTGGATGACCCGATCAAGGATCGCACCGAGGCAGACTCTATGCTGGTGCGGGAAAAGCTCTGGCAATGGTACAATCAAGTCCTGCGGACACGGCTCATGGACTCCACCGGGACGATTGTTATCGTTCAGACCCGCTGGACCGAGGACGATCTAGTTGGTCGTTTGATCGATCCGATGAACCCCTATTACAACGCCGAAGAGGCCAAGGCCTGGCGCAAGATCGACCTGCCGGCGCTGGCCGAGGAGAACGACATCCTGGGCCGCCAGGAGGGCGAGCCGCTGTGGCCGGAGCGTTTCACCAAGCAGTACCTGGAGGATATCCGCGCCACCGACCCGCGTGGCTTTGCCGCGCTGTACCAGGGCCGCCCCAGCCCCAAGGCCGGCGCCTTCTTCCGCGCCGAGGATCTGGTCCCCTATAACCGCATGGACGAGATGCCGTCCTTCCACAAGATGCGGTTCTACGCGGCGTCGGACCACGCCGTGTCCACCGACCGCGTCGCCGACAAGACCTGCCTGATGGTGGTCGGCATCGATGAACAGGACCACGTCTGGATCATGCCGGACTGCGTCTGGCAGCGCCTGGACAGCCACGCCGCCGTCGAGGGCATGCTGGTCCTGATGAAGAAGTACAAGCCGCAGCTATGGTGGGCCGAGGGCGGCGCTATCATCAAGTCGCTCGGCCCCTTCCTGCGCAAGCGCATGGTCGAGAAGCAGATCTTCTGCGCCGTCGATCCGATTTCGCCGGCCCATGACAAGCAGCAGAGGGCGCAGGCGATCCAGGCCAGGACCGCGATGCGGATGGTGCACTTCCCGGCCTTCACCCGCTGGTGGCCGGACGCCCAGGACCAGATCCTCAAGTTCCCGCACGGCGCGAAAGACGATTTCGTTGACGCAATGTCTCTGATAGGACTCGGCATGGCGAAAATGAGTGGCCGGGTACGCATCAAGGCTCCCGAACCCGACATCAAGACCGGCACGTTCCGCGAGTTGTTCGACAACACGCGCAAGCGTGAAGGCCGCGATCGCCGGGCCAGGAGCCTGCAAGGATGGTAGACACCTTCGACAACAGCCTGGCCGGTGGCCCTGACGCATCCGGCGGCGCCAACATCAATTCCGCCACCGGGCGGCCCGACGCCATTCCGAGAGACAACCCCGACCCCGTAGAGCGCCGCAAGCGGTTGGTCACGTCCTGGACTTCCAAGATCAACAAGGCCAAGCGGTTCTGGAAGCCGTCGTTCGACCGGATGCGTGAGGACCAGGAGTTTTGCTTCGGCAAGCAATGGTCCAAGGAATCCAACGATCGCCGCTACGTCGCCAATCTGACGCTGCGCCTGGTGGCGCAGAAAACCGCCTTCCTTTACGCCAAGAACCCCAAGGCCGTCGCCAAGCGTCGCGAACGCCTGAACGCCACGTCCTGGGACGAGAGCCAGACCACACTGACCCAGCTGATGCAGTCGGGTGCCATGATGATGGGCCAGATGCAGCAGCAGGGCGCGCCCCCCGGCATGGGCGGCGCGCCGATGGGCGCCGGCCTGCCGCCGGGCGCGGCCGGGGGCATGATGAGCATGGCGTCGGGCGCGATCCAGGGCATGTTGCCGACCGCGACCGGCCAGCCCCCCGACGTCAATCTGATGATGGCCGGCGGCATGCCGGCCCCGCCGCCGTCGATGGCGCCGTCGCCGTCGATCAACGAGATAGCCGGCCAGACCGGCGCGGCCCTTGGTGGCGCTACCATGCCCGGCATGGGCGCCGGGCCGATCCCCGGCCAGATGCAGCAACCTCCCGGCCTTGGCGACCAGTTAGGCCAGGCCGCCGCGGGCGCGGTCGCCGGCGGCATGCCGGGGGGACCATCCCCGATGATGGCGCAGGCGGTCGGCTCCGGCATCGACATCATGATGGACGCGGCCCGCGTCAAATCCGAAAACCAGATGATGGACAAGCTGGCTCGGACCTTGGAGCTGCTTTACGGCTACGAGGTCGATAACCAGCCGCACCCGTTCAAGAGCATGCTGAAGATGACGGTGCGCCGCGCTGTCACCAACGGCGTCTCCTACGTCAAGCTCGGCTACGAGCGCGTCATGGAGCAGCGCCCCGATCTCGAAAAGGGGATCGCGGACATGAGCGAGCGGCTGGCGACGCTGGAGCGGCTGGCCGCGGATGCGTCCGACAACATCACCGACGAGAACGACGCCGAGGCCGAACAGATCAGGCTTCTGCTGCAAGATCTCAAAGACCTGACCGGCGCGGTTGTCCGCGAGGGCCTGACCTTCGACTACCCGCTGTCCACGCGCATCATTCCCGACACCAAGTGCATCGATCTGCGCAATTGGGTCGGCGCCGATTGGGTCGCCGAGGAATATCTGCTGTCGTGCGAGGAGATCGAAGAGCTGTACGGCGTGGACGTCCGCAATCACTGCGTCGAGTATTCGTCCGACTCGAGCGATCCTGTCTCCAACATGCTGAAGGAATGGGGCGGCGACGGCTACCGCGCCGGCGGCAAGACCAGCGCCAAGGATGCCGACGAAGTCATGACGCTGGTGTGGGAAGTCTACAACCGCAAGGACGGTCTGGTTTATACCGTGTGCGACGGCTACCGCGATTTCCTGCGCGAGCCCGAATCGCCGCAGATCTACAACGAGCGGTTCTATCCCTGGTACGCGCTGATCTTCAACTCGGTCGAGAATCAGAAAGAGCTATATCCGCCGAGCGACGTGCGGCTGATGCGCGACATGCAGCTGGAATATAATCGCTGCCGCGAGGGCCTAAAGGAACAGCGCATCGCCGGTCGTCCCTTCACCGCCGTGGTGTCGGGCCAAATGGATTCGGAGGACATGGAGAAGTTGACCAACCGCGAGGCCAACGCGGTGATCGAGTTCAACGCGCTCCAGCCCAATCAAGACATCAAGCAGCTGCTGCAATCCTTCGCCGGGCCAGGCGTCGATCCCAACCTCTACGAGGTCAACCCGGTCTATGAGGACATTCTACGTACGACGGGCATACAGGAAGCCAATCTTGGCGGCACCTCCAACACCACCGCAACCCAGGCCCAGATCGCTGAAGGCTCGCGCCAGACAAGCATGGGCTCGAATATTGACGATCTTAACGACCTTCTGACCCAGCTTGCCCGCAACGGCGGCCAGATCCTGATGCGGGAGATGGACCGCCAGAAGGTGCAGCGCGTAGTCGGGCAAGGCGCGGTGTGGCCGGACAACGCCACCGCCCAGGACATCGCCAACGAGATCCTGTTGGAGATCGAAGCCGGCAGCATGGGCCGGCCGAACCAGCAACAGGACATCGCCAATGCGCAACGGCTTTACCCGCTGCTCATCCAGCTTCCTGGCATCGATCCTGAATTTCTGGCTAAGGATGTGCTTCGTCGGCTTGATGACCGCTTGGATCTCACGCAGGCGTTCAAATCCGCGCTGCCGTCGATCGTCGCCATGAACGGCATGGCCTCCGGTGGCGCGCCCGCCGGGCCGACCATGCCCGGCGCCGGTGCCGGACCCGGCGCGATGCAGGGTCCGCAAGGCGCTAGTCACGGTCCTTCGCCCGGCGCGGTGCCGCCGGTCGGCGGGCCGCCGGATGCGTCGGGACAATTGTCAGGCGCGCCGCCCGGCCGGCCGCACCCGACCGCGGGCCAGGTCAAGATGCCCCAGATGCCAGGATGACAGCGGAACCATTTCCGTATACTGATCGCGCAGGAGATCTATAAATGGCCGACAGCAAGACGCTAACTCCCGAGCGGGATGCGTCGCTTTCAAGCGATCCGGCGACCCTACCTCTCGCGCCAGATGATCTCGCGCCTCTCCCAGGCGCTGCCGAACAAGCCGAAGGTGAATCCAAAGAAAGCCTCTTGGAGGCCGTCCAGAAAGCAGTTCCCGAACTGCGCCTGAACGGTCAGGAAGAGTCTTCTGACGATGAGCGAGCCTCACCAGCTCAGTCTGCGAAAGACAAAGCCTACGACGACTCTGATGTCCCCGACGAGGTGACGACGGAGGAGTTGGCCAAAGTATCCAAGACCGCGCAGCGCAAGATTTCCAAGCTAAGTAAGCAACGTGAGCGGTTGGCTCACGAAGTCGAACGCTTGAAGAGTCTTGAGCCCAACGCGCGGGCTGCCGGGCAAGTCCTGAAGTTTCTCGCCGACGCTGACATCAGCCAAGACGATTTCCTGATGGGCCTGACGCTTATGGCGGCGATGCGCCGTGGTCAGTTTCGCACCTTCTATGACGGCGTGTTGCCGTACATGCGGCTGTGCGAAGAGTACCTTGGCATATCGTTGCCGCCGGACCTGGAGCAACAGGTTCAGCAGGGGCAAATGACGACGCAAGCTGCGATGCAATTCTCCAAGGAGAGAATGGATCGGGCGATGGCACAGACCAACGCCGCGCGGCAGCATCAGATGATGCAGCAGTACCAGCAAACATCGGTGGCCCAGCAAGCGCAGCAGCAGAAGCAGTATTTGGCCAAATCCGTTGCCGACACCGTCAATGCCTGGGAAGTCCAGATCGCCCGGTCGGACCCGTCTTACGCGGAAAAACGCGCCGCTGTGAACGATACGATGTGGGCGGTGGTCAAGGAACAAGGACCGCCGCAATCCGCTGAACATGGCCTGGCTATCGCCAAGGAAGCCTACCGCCGTGTTAACGCCCATTACGGGCGACTGAGGCCGCAGCGTGCCCCGACCCATCGTACTCCGAGCAGCACCGGACGAACCG
>Ga0070693_100000116_pt1 | contig 35837 bp, 30 predicted proteins | sample KBSK1103metaG_FD_65472 | JGI IMG/M metagenome (GOLD analysis project Ga0070693, IMG submission 65472) | Corn, switchgrass and miscanthus rhizosphere microbial communities from Kellogg Biological Station, Michigan, USA - KBS K1-10-3 metaG | ecosystem: Host-associated > Plants > Roots >...
GGCGGAACGATTGAACTAATTCTGCCGTCTGTGGAAGGTTATCACGCGGGTTGGCATCGCAAAACCAGTGCACTCGCCCATGATACTGAGCGTGCAGGAATCCGCCTCGCTAGATGGAAATAACATTGACGGGAAACGCCTCACAATCCTGGAAGGCGCTCTTGCAACAAGGACTCCGACTGCTACCGCCGAAAGCTGCCACTCCAATCGCAAATTTCTCCTGGAGTGCGGCATTTCAGCATGCCTACCATGTTCTCGAAACCGGGTATACTCGCTCCTGGGGCGCCTCCTTGCGTTCGATTCGATTCTCTACATTGGCCGCGTTTTACTTCCAAATCGCACGGTCCTGCCATGCCTGACCGCCGCTACCGCGTACTGGCCGTTGCCACCCACCCTGTCCAATACATGGCGCCGCTTTTTCGACGGATGGCCGCTCATCATGGCTTTGATCTGCACGTTGCATATTGTAGTCTTCGCGGCGCCGAAGCCGCCCACGACCCAGAGTTTGGAGCCACGATTCAATGGGATGTTCCGTTACTGGAGGGCTACTCCTGGTCGCACATTCCCAACCACGGTTCTGGCGCCGAAACCTTCTTCGGCCTGCGCAATCCGGGACTCTCAAAGCTCATTCGCGACGGCAACTACGACGCGGTGCTGTGTTTCGTCGGCTACGTACGCGCCACGTTTTGGATCGTCTGGCGGGCCGCCAAGTCTTCCAAGGCGGCTTTTCTGTTCGGCACAGACACGAACACGCTCTCTCCCCGCGATGGCCAAATGTGGAAGAGAACAGTGAAGAAAATTCTCTGGCCGCGCCTGTTTCGTCTGGCCGATCAGGTGATAGTTCCTTCGTCCGGCACGCATGACCTCATGGTGTCTCTCGGCTTGCCTGCCGACCGTGTCACTCTCACGCCCTACAGCGTCGATAACGACTGGTGGATGAAACAATCTGCAACCGTAGACCGTGCCGCCGTCCGCGCTTCCTGGGGAGCTTCCGCGGCTGACGCCGTCATTCTATTTTGCGCCAAGCTCCAGCCGTGGAAACGGCCGGGCGACTTGGTTAGGGCCTTCGCCGAAGCTCAGCTTGCAGATGCGCTGCTGGTCGTCGCGGGGGAAGGTCCGCTGCGCGGGGAGCTCGAGTCGCAGGCAGCGGCTCTGGGAATGGGAAAGCGAGTCCGCTTTCTCGGCTTCGCGAATCAGTCGCAACTGCCCGCCGTCTATGCATCGGCCGACCTCATGGTTCTTCCTTCGGAATACGAACCTTTTGCCGTTGTCGTGAACGAGGCGATGTGCTGCGGATGTCCCGTGGCCGCCAGCGACCGCGTCGGAGCGGCCCGCGATCTTGTCGCGCCCGTTCGGCAGGAATTTGTTTTTCCCTGCGGCAACGTCGCTGCTCTCGCCGCCCTCCTGAAGGACGCGGTGGCCGATCGCGCGCGGCTCGCCTCGCTGTGCCACGCCGCCGTCGCTCAGATGCACACTTGGTCGCCGGAGAGAAACATCGCAGCAACGTTCGAGGCGATTGAAATTGCCGTGGCGCGGGTCGGCCGCCGGCCACGTGCGTCGCTTCCCGATTCGTCCGGCGTGCATATCGCTCCTGGCGCTCCCGGGAAATTCCGCGAATGAAGCTCCTTGTCTACTCTCATTTTTTTGCGCCGAGCGTCGGCGGAGTAGAGACCCTCGTTCTGTCTCTGGCTCGGGGCCTCGCGGGGCTTCGCAAACCCGGCGGCGATCCCGAATTCGAGGTTAGTCTGGCTACGCAAACCCCCGAGGACAAGTTTGACGATGGCGCGCTTCCTTTTCGCGTAGTGCGGCGGCCAACTCTGATTAAATTGTGGGATTTGATCCGTGCGTCCGACGCCGTTCACCTTGCGGGACCCTCAATGGCGCCCCTTTTTCTCGCGTTTCTTGCGGGCAAGCCCGTGGTCGTCGAGCATCACGGGTATCAGGCGATCTGTCCCAATGGACTGCTCGTTCACCGGCCGGACGAGGCGGTGTGTCCGGGGCACTTCCTGGGGCGCGACTATGTGGAATGCGTGCGGTGTCTTCGGCAGGAATCCTCAACCTTCCGAAGTTGGAGGAGGCTGCTGATGATGTTTCCGCGCCACTTTTTCGCGCGGCGCGCTACAGCGAATATCGCAAATTCAGATCATACTTTGCGACGTTGCGCGCTGCCGCACTCTTCGGTTGTCTACCATGGGATTGAAGATCCGCTGGAAAGCCAGCAGCCAAATGACGCGCTGACTTTCTCTGATGGCAAGATCTGTTTCGCCTATGTTGGCCGGTTAGTTTCGGAAAAAGGCATCCCAGTGCTTCTGGAAGCCAGCCGTTTGTTGCGCGAAGAGGGGCATACTTTCGAGGTTCGCCTCATCGGCGACGGGCCCGAGCGCTCGAAGGTTGAGGCCATCATTGCCCGCGATCGCTTGGAGTCTTGTGTCCAGATAACCGGGTTTCTGACCGGCTCCGCGTTCGCAGAGGCGTTGCGCGAGGTGCGCGTGGTCGTCATGCCGTCGGTCTGGGAGGAGACTGCAGGCCTGGCCGCGATAGAACAAATGATGCGCGGAAGACTTGTGATTGCCTCGGACATTGGCGGACTGGGAGAAGTCTTGGGCGACACCGGCTTGAAATGCCCGCCGGGTGATCCTACGGCTCTGGCTAAAGCCATGAGAGATGTTCTTCGGCAACCCACGCTGATTGATTCGTTAGGCAAGACCGCACGCGAGCGGGCTCTCCATCTCTTCTTCCGGGGACGTATGATAGCTGAGCATGCCCAGTTGTATCGCAAACTCGTACAGGATTGGGAGAATTGATGATCGATACGCCGACTCCCAGAGGTTTGCATGAGTTCGTTGCCGAAAGAGTGATCACGCGCTACGCACATTCCGGAATTCATGCCGCCGATCTGGGCGCGGGACCTGGCGCGATGGCAGCGCGCCTGCATGCATTGGGTTGCGATGTCGTGGCGGTTGACCGCGACCCAGTAGCCTTCAAAGCAGATCTGCCATTCGTCTCGCTTGATTTCAATCGACAAGATTTTGCTTCCCAGCTTGGCTCAGGCTCCTTTGATCTTCTCACAGCGATCGAAGTCATCGAGCACCTGGAAAGCCCTATCAATTTCTTACGAAATATGGGCCAACTGCTCGCTCCAAACGGGGTCGCCGTGCTCACGACACCCAACGTGGACTGTCTCCCCGCGCGAGTAAAGTTTTTCCTCACAGGAAAGGTCCGAACAATGGATGAACGTGGAGACCCCACACATATCTCTCCGATCTTCATGGAGCTTCTCCGGCGAAAGTATCTTCCGATTGCCAGCATGAAGCTTCGGGAGCACTTGGTTTTTCCGCCCAATGGTTACCAGCTCACACGCAAATCCACCGCTTGGGCCTTCCGCCTCGCCTGTGCTTTCTTGCCGGGGGATGTTCTCCTGGGCGACAACCACATTATCGTTCTACAAGCGGCTTCGTGAAACCTCCCCGGGAATCACGTGTCCGCCCCAAGTGCTCAATGACGGAAGTCGTCTAAATTGAGTTGCTCTGCGGACCTGTCCGAGAAGGCAGGTACGCCCTGCGTCACATATTTGGAAACTCAAACGAACCCGGGAGCGCCGGGGTCTACACTGTCTACACGGAACACGATGTGGACAGCCACGACTGGTTTCTCACCAACGCCAGCAAACGCGCCCCACTCGTGGCAGGAGAGGGAGAACATGAAACGCGCGTTTATTTTTCTCGCGGTGTCCTTGGTGGCGCTCTCAGCGGGTCGCGGCGTTTTGGCCGAACCGCAATCCAGAGGTTCTGCCACGCTGAGCGGCGTGGTTATCGGTCCTGATGATAATCCTGTTCCGCATGCCAGCGTCTCTTATCAATCTTCCGACGGGAGCGCCCCGCACGCCGTTCACACGGATGCCCACGGGCGATTCACGATTACGAAGCTGAGAACGGACAATTACGATATTCGCGCCTCAGCAAAAGGCATATTTTCCGATTGGTACAAGAACATTTCAGTGCGCAGAGGGCAGACCAAGTCCCTGGAGTTGCGGCTGATCTATGCGAAGGAAATGCCCAAGTCTGTTTCGAACAAAAAGATGAAACCGTAAATTTCACTGTACGACATGACGCTGGACCGTGAGAATCCCAGCGAGCTGCCCACGCTAATGGACGAACAGCTCCGCCAAGTCGTGCAGGTCTTGCGCAGACGTGTCGGAGACCGCGCAAAACTCCATCCCCTGATGGCGCCAGTGAACCCACTGATAGCCTTGCCGCGAGCCGGGCGGGTGAATCGGCGTGTCCGGTTCTTTGGTCGGCCAGACAAAGACGTTGACGAAATGTTTGCGGCGTCCGTAGACCAGCGCTGCGACGTTACGCTCGCCCAAGACATCGAGACGTCCGCCCAGCAATGGAAAACCTTCATCCACGAAATCGTGCACTGGGGGCACAAAGTCCAGTTTGCCGTCAAACCATGGCTTGACCGTGTGCTGGTCCGTGGAAGTGACGTCGGTGAGATGCCCGGGTTGCAGCGAGCGAATATGTGCGTCGATGACTTCCGCGGCCGTGACCGATTCAGGGCCAGTGGCGCGGAAATGAGGCAAGGAAAACCACGCCACTCCGGTCACCATCAAGATTGCAGCAGCTACTGCGAGCCAGCGCCACGCGGCAACCGCTGAACCGCCGGAGCCAGTTGCGGGGCTTTTGAGTTCTCCACGAATCTTCCTCCGCAATTCCGCGGGAGCGGTTTCGTAAAGCTGCGCGCGTTGAAAAGAGGAGCGCAGCGACTCTATGGCTCCCAGAGTTGTCGTGCACTCGCGGCAATCCTCGAGGTGCCGTTCGAACTCGGCGGCGCGCACGGCGTCGAGTTCGCCGTCGAGATAGGCGTGAAGGAGCGTCCCTGGAAAATCACAGCTCATGGGGCGCCTCCTGCTGGGCAGGTTGCGTCAAGGCGCGCTGCAGTCGCTGCCGTGCCCGGGCGAGCGCGGACATGACCGTCCCGATCGGAACGCTGGTAATCGCGGCTATCTCTTTATACGAACAGCCCTCGAATTCGCGCAGCACAAGCACTTCGCGAAAGCGTAAAGGAAGTGTTTCGAGAGCCCGCGCCAGCCGTTCGCGATTGTCTCCCGCGATGGCCAGCGCTTCCGGCGTCGCGGCAGACTGTTGGTGCAGGTCTTCGTCGAATTCGGTCATGAGCTCCACTTGGCGATTCTTCTCCAGCCACGTATAGCAAGTATTGCGGACGATCTGCAGTAGCCAAGCTCGCGCGTCGCCGCCGTTAAAACCCCGAAAAAAACGAAACGAGCGCAGCATCGCTTCCTGTGCGACATCCTCCGCGTCGGCCCGGCTTCTCAGCAGCCAGCGCGAAAGATTGAATGCAGCATCAAGATGAGGCAACACGAGCTGCTCGAAGCGAGCCCGGTCTTGCGAATCCAACACGTCCCAACCCTTCCCCTGGCCCGTAACACTCATGGACAAGAACCACCTTGGAGCCGATTTTATTCCACTTTATCCAATATATGTGACGAATTAGTTCGTTTGAAGTGAGCGTAAGAAAATTGGAATAAGCGCATACCTTGCGTGGTCTGCACAGATGAAACACGTCCCATGGCGGCGCGGGACACCCTGGACGTTCTTTAACCCGCGCCGCTCCTGCCAAAATGCGCAGTCGTGGGAAACGCATACGAATTTGTGCGTATGCCAGAAGTGTCTTCAGGAGGAAGAAAAAATGACTGGCAAGACAAAAGATGAAATTTTGCACGATCACAACCGGGACGGAGTTGATCGCCGCGGATTTTTGAAGTGCATGGCCTGGGCTGGCACAGGCGCCCTCTGCGTAATGCAGGGCGGCGTTCTGAAATCCTACAGCATGAGCCGGCTGTCGGAGATGAACGCCGCCGAACTCAAAGGCGAGTTGAGTTTCGTGCAAATCAGCGACAGCCACATGGGCTTCAATAAGGCCGCGAATCCAGATGTTGCCGCTACCTTGCAAGCCGCCGTTGATAAAATAAATGCGTTATCCACTCCCCCGGAGTTTTTGCTGCATACCGGAGACATCAGCCACCTCTCGAAGCCCGAGGAGTTCGACGGCGTTAGCCAGATCCTGAAAGGCGCCACGGCGAAGGATGTCTTCTTTGTCCCCGGAGAGCACGACGTTTTAAACGATGACGGCAAAGAGTATTTCGAGCGTTTCGGCAAAGGGGCTCAGCCGGGAGGGTGGTACAGCTTTGAAAAAAAGGGCGTGCACTTCGTTGGTTTGGTAAACGTAATGAATCTGAAAGCCGGGGGACTAGGGACGCTTGGGCACGAGCAGCTCGAGTGGCTCGAAAAAGACGTCATGCATCTCAAGTCCAGCACGCCCATCGTCGTTTTCGCGCATATCCCGCTGTGGACGGTTTATCCGGAATGGGGATGGGGAACCGAGGACAGCGCGCAAGCCCTTGCGTACCTGAAAAAGTTTGGCTCCGTGACCGTTCTCAACGGACACATTCATCAGACCATGCAGAAGGTCGAGGGGAACGTCACATTTCACACTGCATGTTCCACCGCTTTTCCGCAGCCAAAGCCTGGCGAAGCACCTTCGCCCGGGCCGATGAAAGTGCCCGCAGAACAACTGCGAAGCCTCCTGGGCATAACGGATGTGAATTACATCCGCGGCCAACATGCGCTGGCAGTGGTTGATTCAACGCTGGGGTGAGCGAGAAGAGCACCTGCGGCCAAACAAGCAAGCCGAGATTGAAAATCAAAGGAGAGGAAAAAATCATGAGGAAAAGTGTGTTCATAGCAAGTGTGATGGTGACGGCGGTGATGGGTTTGGGCGGAATCCAGCCCAAGCACAATGGCATCATCGCGAGCGCACAGGAAAAAACTGCTTCAACGGCCGAAGTGAAAATTGACAATTTCTCATTCGGCCCGGCGGCCATCACCATACAGGTGGGAACCACCGTTACCTGGATCAATCGAGACGACATCCCGCATACCGTCGTGAGCACCGAAAAAGTATTCAAATCCAAGGTTCTCGATACCGACGAAAAGTTCTCTTACACATTCACGAAACCCGGCGAGTATCCCTACTTCTGCTCAATCCATCCTAAGATGACCGGGAAAGTTGTCGTTCAGTGATCGCGCGCGAGAGGAGGATGGAACTTGCACCCATTTGACATCAAAGCCGCATTCTTCGCGAGGCACGCGCAACACGTTGTGCTGATCCACTTTCCGATCGCGCTGTTCATTGCCGGCGTTGTGTTTGATTTCCTCTCGCAGAGCACCAAGAGGCGTGCCCTGGCGGAGGTGGCCTATTACAATTTGCTCGGCGCAGCGATTACCGTGCTGCCGGTACTCGCGACCGGACTTCTCGCTTGGCAGTTCCAACTCGAGGGCCAAAAACTCAAAGGCGTTCTGCTCATGCATTTGGTTCTGGGTTGCTTGTCGATGCTCCTCATCTGGATCGCCTGGGGTCTTCACGCTCGCTCGCGAGGAGAAAGGCAAGGATTACAGAGGACTCTTCCAATCTTCCGCCTTGCGCTAGAAACAGTGGCCGTGTTTATTGTGGGGCTCACGGGTCATCTGGGCGGATTTCTCAGCGGCGTGAATGGCCCCAGCTAGTACCTTTTGCCCTTCAACCTGTCACGTGGTTGGCATTTAAACTACTGCAAATAAAGGACATATATGTGTAATGGTCCTTGCTCAACTGCGTTGCTCTAGTACCACGACTGGGGTACCCCGCCCACTGGCTCTAGCGGCCCATTGAGGGCTCCACATACGCCGCGTAGTCTTCTAAGAACGGGTTGGGGGCCGCGCGGGGACAGCGGCTCCGCAAGGGGCCGTGTGCGAGCTACCCAACCCGCCACTCTAATTCTTCCATCCGCTAGCCGCATTTTTTGAACCCTTACCCTTTGAGCTTCAAGGTTTTCCAGTCCGTCTTTCGGCAACTTTAGGCTACCTCCGTGCACTCAAACATTTGCGTTTAGCGCTTCCATTCGGAAGGAGTTGCGCCATCATGGAGTTGGAGAGAGGGCTTTGACTTTGGATGAACGATCCTGGCGACACCTGGTGCAACTTGCGGACAGGCCCCTCGCCCCCAGACTCCTGCTGGCCGTCTTCCTTGCGGCTTCCGTCGCTACCGCGAAATCCACTCCAGCCGCCAATCCCGCCCCCGCCAGATTGCGCTCCGAAACCATCTCCGCATTTGATCGCTACGTGCGCTTAACGGATGAACGCAATGACACGGAGCTGAAGCGGGGCTCTCCGCCCTTGTGGATTGATTCGCTTCCGGAAACTCAGCGTGCCGAGACATACACGGCCTTAAAACGCGGTGAGATTCAGATCCATCAGCTCTCCACATTGGACGCTGGCAAGCCAATCGTTTGCCCCGGCGGCATGATCCATCATTGGGTGGGCGCGGTTTTCATCCCCGGCGCAAGGCTGGACGAGGTACTCGGCGTCCTTCAGGATTACGATCACCAATCCGAATACTACGCCCCGGATGTGGAACGCTCCAAAATCGAATCTCGCGACGGCGACCACTTCCGCGTGTTCCTCCGTTTCCGCCGCCATAAAGTGATTACCGTCGTCCTGGATTCCGAGCACGAAGTGCGCTACTTCCACGATGCGACGGATCGCGCCCATAGCCGCAGCTCCGCGGTGCGCATCACCGAAGTTCAAAACCCCGGCAAGAGCGACGAACGCGAAAAACCACCAGGCGACGACGGCGGCTTTTTATGGCGCATGGAAACGTGGTGGCGCATGGAAGAACGCGACGGCGGAGTGTACGTGCAGAGCGAGGTCGCCTCACTCACTCGCGATATTCCCACAGGTCTTGGCTGGCTGGTCGGCCCCTTCGTCACCAGCATCCCCAAGGAAACCCTTCTCTTCACGCTGGACGCAACACGGAAAGCAACGGAAGCCAAACGCAATGAGAGCGCGGTGCACTAAGGCTGATTCTCTTTCACGCCAGGGATCTCGTTATAGCTTGCCCTTCTTCTCCAAAACAGCTTTGAGAAATTCCCAGGTGTCGAGGGCATTGCGATCCCAGGTCTGCCCTTTGGCGGTGCGCGCCGCTTCTTCCCCCAGGTGGACACACAGATTCGGGTTCGAACATAGCCGACGAAGCAGCACTGTCAGTTCCTGAAAATCCTCGGGATGGCGGAGGACAAAGCCGTTTTCGCCCTCTCGAACAATTTCACTAGCACCCGCGCGCGCGCTTGCGATAACCGGCAGGCCGCATGCCATCGCTTCGAGAACTGGCAGGCCATAGGCGTCCTCCAGGGAGGGGCCTACGTAAGCGTCCGCGGCAGCATAAAACTTCATTACGTCGTGAGAGGGTTCGAGGAATTTCACTTTGGACCTGATAGCCAGCTTCTCAAGGGCCCCGGAATACTCTCGCCGATCATCTGAACCGACGACCAGTAAGACGAGCGGAAGGTCCCCGCACTCTGCAAAGGCGCAAAGTAACGCATCAAGTCCTTTATTTTTCCAATCATTCCCAATCAGCAGGAGACAGAACTCTGACGAGCCCACTTGGAGCGAGGACCGTTCGGAATCCCGCCGCGCACGTCGAGCCGCCGGATGGAAGATGCTGGTATCCACGCCGTAGCGAATGACGCGAACGTCGTGACGGCCATAGAGCTCCCTCAGGCTGTCGGCTGAATGTTGGGAAATCGCGGTGAGCTCTGTACGCTTGCGCGTGTATATAAGACTTTCGAGAAAACATATCAGGCGGTAGTACAGCCGACGGTGGATAATCACCGGCCAACGTGAAAGGGGTGCGCCACGAAGACGCAACCGTGGACGGACTCGACGATAGAATTCCCCAAAAACCACGTGAACAGAGATAGCATCGGCGCCGAACGCGTTGATGCCGGGCGAATATAGCAGATCGAACTTCAGCTTGCGGAAGCGCGAGTCCCAGAAGCGCTGCACGTGGTTTGCAAGAAACCAACAGAGATACGCGACGATGTGCGGCCCGGGAACAGCGGGAACTTCGTGCCAGAGTATGCAGGCCTTTGGAGAGCCCTCTGGAAAGCGCGCCACCCCGCCGAGATCATCAACCCGTTGGGAGTACAGGTGGATTTCGACGCCTGGCTGCAGGGCGAAGCGTTCGAGGGATTCAGCGACGGCTCGCTCCGTGCCGTGGCGCCGGTCGACAAACGGGGAAACAACCGCGAGCCGCAAGTCAGCGCATCCAGCGATGCGCAGGTTGGGTTACGGGAGCGTTGGCCGCGAACTGCGGCGAGAGCGCGATGGTCGGAAGCCGGAACAGCAAACCCAGCAGCAGCCAAAGGTACGCATTCAAAAGGAAGTCTTCATAGGCCTGAATGCCTGCAAAAGTGGCGGGGATCAACAAAATGAATGCATACCAAAAAATGACGAAGCCTAGCGGGAACCAAGGGAAGCCCTTGAGCTTCTTGACGACTCTCCAGGCGGAGAACAAAATTGCCACGCTCATGACGAGCCAGAGGATCAGCCCTCCTATCCCCATCTCCACGACCAGCGCTCCGAAACCGCTTTCGACCCCGACCACCGGCGGCTTCACATTAAAAAGGCGCGCGACGTACTGCCCGCCGAGCGCGGTCGTTCCAATGCCATAGCCATACGGCCACCGGTCGTAGTTGAAAGCCCCGAGAAAGTTTTGCAGGGGATATGTCCATCCTCGATGGGTAAGTTCGTTTGTCGGGCTATTGGGCATAAGCGCTTCTTGATAAATCGTGAGACGCGAAAGGAAAGCATCGGGATAAAAATAGAAAAGTAGAATGATTCCAAGTCCGATACCAATCGCAACTCGCGGAAGCGAACGCAACACGCGCAGCGCTCCTCCCTGCCGCCATGGCGCGCCCCAAATAAAGGCAACACTAATTGCCGCAGCGTTGATCATTCCCCACATGAACGAACCCCTGGACGCAGACATGAATGCTCCGGCGGCCGTCAGCGGAAGGGCGATAAACGCGAGAACTCTCCCTTTCTTATGGCGCAGAAGAAGATAACCGCTATAGCCAAGCACCAGAATCCAGGCCACCAGGATAAAATCCGCATAACGGCCGGCACTGACGAAGACCGAAGTGGGCCGGTAAGCGGCAGCGCCTGATTCAGTCACGCGATAGAGTCCGCTCAATTTGCGGAGATCTTCCGCTTGAACCGCGGGGTTCAGAAACGATGGGCCGATGATGGACTGAGCGATGCCCAAGGAAATGACCACGACCGCAAGAACCAGATTGATGGTAAAAAAGCGGCGCAATTGCGCCTCGCTATTGAGAAGTGCGTAACCCACAAAAACCAAAGGAACATAGTAAAAAAATATTTTTACGCCCATAAGGCCGTACCAGATACTGGTCGAAGCCGGATTGAACATCTGCAGGACGCCGAACCAGATGAAGATTAACAGAGGTACGAGAAACGGAGGCCGGAACGTCGTCACGTCTTTTCGGCGAAGAGCCGCTAAAAATGAGATGAGAACCACGAGAAATAAAAAATCCTTGGCAAAGTAAATCGCCATATTGTTGCCGAGAAATTTTCTGGCATAATCCTCGAACAACAGCCAGCTCAGAAAGAAATACACTCCGTTTCGCCAATTGTGGAGGATGCCTACAATGATCGCTGCGCCGACCAAGCACAGCCCGGCGTACGCCAAACCAGTCATATCGTCGTTGATCACGTATTGAGCCAGTTCGTAAGCAGCGAAAGCGCCGACAACGACGGTACCGAAGGCAAGTAGCGGGCGTCTTGATAACTGGCCAGAAGACAATGCCGAAGCGATTCTCATAATTTGGCTTCACGCCGAACCCCTTGATTATTACTGACTCCAACGCATTCGGAAAGGGACTTCATTCCAGTTCCCGTGGTCCGTTCCAAGATTCGGGCGCCTTGTATGCTCTTCAGCCGAAGCCCTATACTCGGCGGAGGACTGCTTTTTTTCGGGGCGCCGCTCATGAGTGGGAAGAGATATCGAATGCTGCCCGGTATATACCGTCACCTGTAGCAGGGAATCACTAGCGGATATGGAGATAGATGGATTCGACGGATATTGTTCGCGCCAAAATGCCGGAACTCGACTCCCTTCGGGGTGTGGCGATCCTTCTGGTGGTCTTCTATCATGGATTTTTCTGGTCGAATAACCTTACGGGACTGTCGGGAGCCGCCAAATTTCTTGTAAACTTCACGAGAATAGGTTGGCTGGGAGTAAATCTGTTTTTCGTATTGTCCGGATTTTTGATAACGGGAATTCTGGTTGATTCACTAGCACAAAAGAATTTCTTCCGAAGATTCTATGTGCGGCGAGCATTGCGAATCTTGCCTGCCTTTTATGCGCTCTTGCTAATTCTAGCGTTCATCCCATCGCAAAGCCGAGCATATCTGCTCCTCAGCTTCTTTTATCTGTCGAACCTAGCATCGCCGCTGGGCATTCCAATGACCTACACAATGCTTTGGTCGCTTGCAGTCGAGGAACATTTCTATTTTGTATGGCCGGTCGCGGTTAAGGTTCTCTCCGGCCGCACATTGATGATTCTTGCGGCCTCAATCGTCTGCTGCGAGCCATTCTTGAGGGCGTGGTATTTCTTCCGGGGCTGGCCGGAAGGGTCAGGATATCTGACGTGGCTGGTGGCGGATGGCCTGGCAATGGGCGCGATATTGGCAATGGTTGTGCGGCTGCCACAATTCACAAGGAAACGCCTTGCCTATCTTGCGGTCATGGTGCTCGGAGTGGCCGCTTCGATGGCTGTATTCGGCTCGCCATACGGGATACTGACGCAGCGCCGTCTGCTAGGCGCGTCTCTGTTACTGACTGTGGCTCATCTATTCTTTCTAGGAGCCCTCGGCTTGACATTACTCATGGGGACAGGCAAATGGAGAAGGCTGGTAAATATCCCCGTACTGCAGTTCTTTGGAGGGATCAGTTACGGCCTCTACTTGATCCACTGGATGATATTCCAAGGGTGGGATGCGATAACCAAGCTATTTTTGCCAGGTCTATCTCATCCTGTGGGACATGCCGGCCTCCTAGGTATACGATTTCTTGGGGCAGGCGGAGCCGCTACGGGGTTGGCGTACCTTTCCCGGCGCTACTTCGAAGAGCCCTTCCTCCGGATCAAGAAGCGTTTTGGACCCTAGCAGAAAGGCGGAAAGAAGATCGTCACTTCCTTTCGCCGAAGAGCACGCAAGAGCGAAATAAGGACTACGAACGACAACCAATCCTTTGCAAAATAAATCGCCATGTTGTTGCCGAGAAATTTTCTGGCAAATGCTCGACCAACAGGTAACTTGGAAAAAGAAGCCCCGTTTCGCTAATTATGGAGGATGCCGACATCAATCGACGCACCGATGAAGCACGGCCCGCGTACACCAAACCAGTTCGTATATCATGAAATGCTTGGACTCCAACTCTCGCGCAGGAGTTCCCAGGCCACGCTACCTCTCGTACTCTTCATTTTCAAGGAATGTTGCTGCGCGTCCCCGAGAAATCACTCTCTTACCTGCAAAATAACAATTGGAACCGATTCCCGCTCTCCCGATATTCTGTTCCCCGCGAAATCAGAGATTTGAGCTCGCGCGAGGGGCACGAGTTTGCCCCGTGCTTCGAGTTCGCCTAACGGAGCGGCAATCTCCGCAGGATATTGCGGCGAGCGCACAACCCAGCCAACGCCTTGTTTACGGAACAGCGATAGCCATTCTTCCGGAGTTTGCAACCTCGAGGGATCAATGGCCCAGCTAGCGGCCGGATTCCCGTACAGGAATGGCACGCGCAGATAGTACACATGCCGCACGAAGACGAGGGCCTTTCCCTCCGCTTCCTTCCCCGCTAGAACTTCGTTGATGAATCGCACCTGCTCGTATTCTGGCGCCCGGCGGAGCAGATACTCCTCGCGCGGCACGAAACCTGCGGCTACTGCCAGGGCGGGGCGATCGTAATAAAGCAAGCCTGCGGCACCGAATAGGAGAAAACCTCCGATACTCGCAAGGGAAATATAGCGTGCCATCCGCCATCCAACGGCCGCCAATTGCGCTGCACCAGCGAGCGCCGTCGCCAATGCGATCGGGAGGATCGGCAGAAGGAATCGCGTCATGCCGGATGACCAGCCAATTCCCAGCGCGCTTAGCACCCAGACGGTTAGCGCGGCTCTCCACGTGGCCTCCCGGCGAGCACTCAAAAAAAGGAGCGGCGCGAACGCCAGGACAAGGGGACCAAAAAACTGCCAGAAGCCCATGTGCTGGGGGTCTATCCAAGCGAAAAATGGAAATTTCACAATCATCCCAAGATGGATGTGTGCGCCCGCTCCCGTGTCCGCGCGGTAAGAGGCCAGCGCGTAGGCATTCATTCTGTCTGGCGTGAGCCACCGCGTCAGAAAAGGAAACATCGGGTCGCCAGTCCAGGCAAAATTTCTTGCGTACGGCCAAATGCCGGCGACCAGCGATCCGGAAAGAAAGAGCAGCCCTCCGATTATGGAAGATGACTCCCAGAAATAAGCCACTGCCATGCTAGCTGCTATCAGGCACCCCGTGTATTTCGTTCCAGCCGCACCGCCTGCAAGCGCTCCAGCCAGAACCGCGCACGCATAGACCGGCAACTCTTTGGTCCGCGAAATGACCAGCACACCGGTGGTGGCAAAAAACGCCATCCACAAATCCGGCGCACCCGCCGCTGAAATCTGCCAGAACACTACTGGAGTGAGCAAGAACACAAGCGCCGAAGTCCATCCCCACGCGCGGCCGGCCCATCCGCGCATCAGGCATGCGCCCGCCGCTGCAGCCAGCAATCCACCCAGGAATAGAAGGCCCATAGCAAACCGGCTGCTGCCGAGCGCCAGTCCCATCAGAATTAAGAGATGAGATTGGCCCGTGAAGAAGCTGTGTGAAAGGAAAAAGTCGGGATGAAAACCCGAACGCAATACGAGTAAAGGTGCAGTAAAGTGGTAATGAAGCGCGTCGGAACCGGTGAGAGGAGCCATAGCGGCAAAGCCCTCGGCGAGCAGCACCATTACCGTGAGAGAGGCCAGAGTTTTTTCGAGGCTTGACCCATTCAGAACTGGACGGAGCACGCTTAAGCATTTCTTCGAGACGGCCACAAATTCACCAGCGGCCAGGAGAAAAATCACCGCAACGACTACTAGCACTCCGGCACGGATGTTGCCGGTAAGTTGACTAAAAAATAAGCAAATCTCCGTGCAAATCACGCCAAGGGCCGCGGCGAGCAAGAGATGTTCTATAGGAGAGGCGAGTTCGACGGAACATAGCCCGAGCAGCCGATGGCCCAATGCAGTGGCAACGAAAGCGAAGAGCACAACCGCCAGCAGCGCTGCTGAAGAGGCGGCTAATGCCATAACTTATGCAGGACGACTGCAAAGATGGGCCGAAACAATTCTCTGAACTGCAGGTAATACCACACTTGCGCGCCCACGATCCAAACGCAGAGGATTCCCTCCACCCATCTGCGATTCTTCGAGCGCATCACGCGCGGATTATAACATGCAGTGACTTCCGGCTGATTTCTTCGTGTTTCACCTTCCGAATTCACGCGGCGGCAGGTTGCATAGATTCCGCGAAGCAAAATTCCTGATTTTTCCCGCGGCGTGCATGCACCTCGCCTTCTATGAAATACTTGGACTCCAACTCTTGCTCAGGAGTTCCCATGCCACGCTACCTCTCGCAACACACGCTAGCCTGCCTCACGCGCCAAGGCGCGGAGACGCTTGCCCAACGCATGCAAGGCGGCGGCCCCGCTCATGCCGAGCGCGTCCTGGTGAATATGGTAGAAGGAAAAATGTTTGCCGAGTTCCGCTCCGATTCCCGTGAAACTCTGGAAGCCTGGCTCAAAGCCGAGGGCATGCACTACGACTGGGTTGTACGAATCGAGTGGGAGACACACGGCAGCAAACTCGAAATCGCCGAGTGATCTGCCTCAACTTATTGAAAACAAACAACATGATATTTACTTGGAGCGACGTCGGTTCTTTCTTGAATGTCGATAAAAAAGAGGGTGATTTACCGCCCGGCCTGCGCTAATCTTTTCTTCCTACGTCTAACGAGAAGGGGAAACACCATGTCTGACTACGCACATCCAGAAGTTCTCGTCACCACCGAATGGGTGGCCGCGCACGCAAAAGATCCAGGCGTTCGCGTCGTCGAAGTCGATGTCGACACCACGGCCTACGATCAAGGCCACGTGGACGGCGCCACCTCCTGGAACTGGCAAACCGAACTGCAAGACGCGATTCGCCGCGACCTTGCTCAGCCCACCGCGTTCGAGGAATTGCTCGGCAAAGCGGGCATCTCTCCGGAAACGACTGTCGTTCTATACGGCGACAATAACAATTGGTTCGCAGCTTGGGCTTTCTGGCAACTAAAATATTACGGCCACGAAAAAGTATTGATCATGAACGGCGGCCGCAAGAAGTGGCTCGAAGAAAAGCGCCCGCTCTCCACACAAAAGCCCTCGGCGGCGCCAGCGACGTACAAAGTCAAGGCGGCCAACACCGCAATCCGCGCTAAGCGCGACGATGTTTTCGCCGCCCTGGAAAAGAAATCTGGCGCGCAGCTTGTCGATGTGCGCTCGGTGGATGAATTCACCGGAAAAATTATCGCCCCTCCCGGCATGACGGAGACGGCCCAGCGCGCTGGTCATATTCCCGGCGCCGCAAATATTCCTTGGTCGCAGGCCGTCAACGAAGACGGTACGTTCAAAAACCTCGACGCGCTGAAGCAACTCTACGGCGCGAAGGGCATCAGCGGCGATCGCGAAGTCATTGCCTACTGCCGCATCGGTGAGCGCAGCTCGCACACCTGGTTCGTCCTCAAGTACCTCATGGGGATCAAGGATGTGCGCAACTACGATGGCTCCTGGACGGAATGGGGGAACTTGATTGGCGCGCCAATCGAGAAGGAAGTCGCGGCCGCGGCCGCGAAGTAAGTCTGATTTCACCAACAACAAATCCGGAAGCAGGCCCGCCAAAAATCTAAACGGGGCGCGATAATTTGCGCCCCGTTTCGTCCTTTTTTACATGCATTAGCGAATTTCCGCCTTCACGTCCGGTTCCGATTTTTCCGCCGATACCGGTTTCCGGAAGAGAGACTCATCGCGCCGTCCATCGCTCTAGCGTCACGCCGCACGCTGGCCGAGAATTTTTGACCGCGAGGGCGGCCAATTGGGGATAGAATACGCACCTGCTTTCTGGAGTAGGAATCATGGAAGACGAGCGCAGGCGTATGCCGAGATATCCTTTCATCGCGTCGGCCGAACTTCTCGAGGAAAACTCCGGCTCCCGGATGGACACACGCATCAGCGATTTGAGCCTCAGTGGTTGTTACGTCGATTCCATCAATCCGTTGCCCGACGGAACGCTCGTGCATCTGAAGATTTTTGCGGAGTCGCATTCCTTCGAAGCTCCCGCGACCGTCGTTTACTCGCACATGCACCTGGGCATGGGAATGAAGTTTCGCGACGTCCAGGCACGGTACCAGGAAGTGTTGCGCCTTTGGCTGCCGGAGGCCACAGAGCAAACGAACATGGCTCACGGCTAAACCACAAAGAACTTGCTTGGCTACCCACCCGGAAATCCATTTGGAGGAATGCATGACAATCAAATCGGAGCTCGAGCACTTGGACGGCATAAGCCGCAGTGCGCCGAAGAACGATTCGCAGAGCAGCGCCATCAATCCTGATGAGGAGACGCTGGCCGGGCGCCGCATCTTCTTACAGGGTGCCGTCGCGAGCGCGGCGGCGTTGGCCTTGCCCAGGTGGACCCGCGCAACCGCAACTGTCGACGACCTGAGCTCGATCCAGGCAGAAATCGAGAAGCGTCACGACGAAGCTGTGCAGCGTTTGCAACACTGGATTCAGCAGCCGTCTATCGCCGCGGAGAATCGCGGCATGACCGAAGGCTGCGAACTCACGATGAACATGCTGCGCGACGCTGGATTCGAGCAGGTTACGAAAGTTCCGACGGATGGTCAGCCCGGAATTTTTGCGACGCTCGATGCAGGTGCGCCGCGCACCGTCGGTCTCTATTTCATGTACGACGTGAAGCAGGCCGATCCCGCGGAATGGAGTTCACCGCCGTTCGAAGCAGCGCTGGTGGATAAGCCCGGCCTGGGCAAAGTGATCGTCGGCCGCGGAGCCGTCAACCAAAAGGGCCCGGAAGCGACTTTTCTCGCGGCACTGCATGCCATGCGCGGTGCGGGAAAGAAAATCCCCGTGAATTTTGTATTTGTCGCGGAGGGCGAAGAAGAGATCGGCTCGCCGCATTTTCCGCAAGTCGTAAGAAAGCCAGAGGTCGCGGCGGCCCTGAAAAAGTGCACATCGGTGTTTATGCCGTTCGCGGCGCAGGGTCCCAGCGGCGAAGTGACCGTCTATCTGGGAGCCAAAGGCGTTGTCGAACTCGAGCTGGTTTCGAGCGGAGCTCGCTGGGGCCGCGGTCCCAAGAAGGACCTGCACTCGAGCAACAAAGCCCGCGTGGACAGCCCGGCGTGGCATCTGGTCGAGGCGCTGGCGACACTCGTCTCGCCAGATGGCAACGACCCGGTGATCGAAGGCTTCGCCGCCAAGGCCCGGCCTCTTTCGTCCGACGACAAGAAAATGATCGCCGAGGCGGCTCGGCGGCTCAGCGAAGCAGAGGCAAAAAAGCTGATGGGCGTCGACCACTGGGTGCACGACGTGGGCTGGCAAGAATCGCTTGAGCTGCTCTGCTCCCGGCCGACCGTGAATATCGAAGGCTTGGTGGGCGGCTACACCGGCCCCGGTGGAAAGACCATTCTTCCTGGCAGAGCTGTAGCAAAGATCGACATGCGCCTCGTGCCGGACATGACGGCAGCGGAAGCTCTTGCCGCACTCAAGGCTCATCTCGCCAAAAAAGGTTTCGGCGATATCGAAGTAAATATGAGCGGCGGCTACGATCCAACGAGCACGCCGGCGGATTCCTCGATTATTCGAGCCTCCTTGGCCGTTTATAAGAAAAACGGGATTGATCCCGTCCTATTTCCCCGCCTGGCAGGTTCCTGGCCCGGTTATGTCTTCACGAGCGAGCCCTTGCATCTTCCCGCCGGCCATTTCGGCATGGGACACGGGAACGGCGCTCACGCCCCGGATGAGTACTACCTCATCGAATCGAAAAACCCGAAAGTCGCCGGCATGAACGATGCCGTACGCTCCTATGTCGAGTTTTTATACGAGGTCGCCCAGACGACCTAAACCAATAATTTCTCCCATTTAACTTCCGTCCATGGAACAAAAGTGCCTCTGCCGCGTCTTATTCACTATATCTCCGCGGGGAGTTTGGACATGAGGACCTTGGTGCAGGATGTTCGCTACGCTTTCCGGCAATTCCTCAAATCGCCGGGGTTTGCCCTCAGCGCTATTCTTTCCCTGATGCTGGGAATCGGAGCGACCACAGCCATCTTCAGCGTGGTCTATGGCGTGCTTCTCGACCCATATCCCTACAAAGACGCCAACCGCATGGTCCACGTTGAGCTTCGCGATAAAAATGGCCGTGGGCCTCTTCTGATTGTCAACGGCACCCAGGCCCAGGATCTTCGCAAGGCATCTTCGATCGATGACGTCTTCTTGCAAGATGAAAAACAGGAAAATCTTACCGGAGAGAAGTTTCCCGTCACCGTGAACGTCGGCCTCTATTCGCCAAACATGTTCGACTATATGGGCGTGCCGTCCCTGCTTGGTCGCGAGTTCTCTCCCGCCGACGCGCCCGGTGGAAACCCTGCGCCTGTTGCGGTCTTGAGCTATCTCTTCTGGCAGCGCCAATACGCCGCGAGCGCCGACGTGGTTGGAAAGTCGATCGAAATGGATCACAAGTCGTACACCGTCATCGGAGTCGTGCCCCCGCGTTTCACCTGGGGCGATTCCGACGTCTATCTGCCCGCGCTGCCCAGCGCCGATCCGCACTACTACTGGCTCGCCTTCATCAAGCTGAAGCCGGGCACACAATATCCCGCCTCACAGGCTGAGATGCAGGTCTTGGTGGATCGTTTTGCGAAAGAAGATCCGAAGAGCTATCCGCAAGACATGCGCGCCAAGATTGTCACGCTGAATGAACAGGTGCTGGGCCGCTTTGCCGGAACGATTGTCTTCCTCTTCGGAGCCGTCCTTGTCCTCCTTATGATCGGCTGCGCCAACGTCTCTATCCTGCTGCTTGCACGAGGAGCGGCGCGCCAGCACGAGTTTGCCGTCCGCACTTCCGTCGGCGCAGGACGCGGGCGCCTGATCCGCCAGCTTCTGACGGAGTCGGTTCTGCTGTCCGTGACCGGCGCGGCGCTCGGCGTTCTGGCCGCCTACTGGGGTGTGAAAGCCCTCTCCACCATGCTGCCCTACTATTCGTTTCCGCATGAGGCAGCGATTCATGTGAACGCGATGGTCTTGATCTTCAGCGCCGCGATCGCCTTACTCACCGGAATCTTCTTTGGGATTTCGCCCGCCTATCAGCTTTCCCGGCCACAACTTGGCGCGCTCATCCAGGCCAGCAGCGCAAAGCTCACGGGCAGCACTCGCAGCCGGAACACGCATCGGCTCCTGATCGCTGGGCAAGTGGCACTTACGCTGCTTCTCCTTGCTGGAGCTGGCGGCGCCGTGAAAGCGTTCCTCGCCAAGGTGCGCACTCCACTGGGGTTTGAACCTGACCATGTCTTTGCCATGAACGTGGCCATGCCGAAAGGAGCCACCACAACCTGGCAGGAACGCATCGCTCAAAACGAATTAGTGCGGCAAGCCGTCGCGCAATCGCCAGGTGTAGCCGAAGCGGGCGTTTCGACGACTTGGTTTCCAGGTTTCGGAGGCTTCACCGCGAAGATTGAAATTCAGAGCAAGCCCACCCTGACGGATGCGCAAGCGGCGCTCACGCTTATCAGCCCGCAACTGCTCTCAACCCTGCGTGTCCCTTTGCTGAGAGGACGAATCTTCGACGATGCAGAGTCCCGCCGCGCCGCCCATCTGGCCATGGTGAATCAGGCGTTCGTGAAGCAATATCTCGGCGACCTCGATCCCATCGGGCAAAGTGTGCGCAGCCCGCAGCTCAAAATCGATCAGCCGAATTTGCTTTCCGCGCACTCTCCCGAAGATTGGTTCGAAGTCATCGGGGTGGTCGGCGATGCAAAAAACGACGGGTTGGACCACCCTGTGAAGCCGGCGATTTTTCTGCCGTACAGCTTTGTCTTGCCGCCCGAGGAAGCGCTTATCGTGCGCGCCAGCGGCGATCCTGAGACGGCCATTCGCTCCGTCAAGGAGAGGTTGCGTGAAATCAACCCCGAAATGATCGTTGGTAGGGACCGTACTCTCACCTGGTGGCTGGATACGGAAGGCTGGGGCCGCGAGCGCTTTATTGCCACTCTATTCGGCCTGTTTGCAGCTTTGGCGCTGGTGCTGGCTGCCACGGGTCTCTACAGCGTGGTCTCCTTCGCCGTCACACAACGCACCCAAGAATTGGGCATTCGCATGGCCCTGGGCGCGCGGCCCGCCAACGTTGTGCAACTGGTGCTCGGCTCAACCGCCGCAACGCTCGGCGCTGGCGTCGGCGTAGGATTGATTTTGAGTGTGATTCTGAATCGGGTAGTCGCTTCGTGGGCCGGGGGCAGCTCGCGCGATCCTCTAACCTTGGTGGCCGCAGCTTCCATCCTCATTCTCGTTGCCGGGATTGCCTGCGTCTTGCCGGCATGGCGCGCGGCTTCCATCGATCCCATGCGTGCTTTACGCGTGGAGTGAGACACCTCAATTCGGAACAACGCCTCCGTGACGTGCTGACGACGCTACACCTTGCTTCGCGGCGGACATTTCTCTCAGAACTCGCAGGCCCTCATCGAGAGCCGGATCACGCTTCTCTTGCAACGACGCAATCGTCGGCATGGCTACTCTATCCGGTATAACACCCTCGCCTTCCAGCTTCCGGTCCTTTGGTGAGAACCATAGTACCTCGCTGATTTCCAGCACCCCGCCGCCTTTCATCACTCTGTCATGCGTGATGCCAAGCACGCACCCGCAGGATTGGCTGCCGACGAGTCTGGCGCGCCCGGAGTCTTGCATCCCGGCGGCAAAAACTTCCGTCGCGCTTGCGGAATATTCGCTCACCAGGATTACCACGGGACCGGAGTAAATTTGTCCTCCTCTCTTACCCACAAAGAACTTCATTTCTTCCCTGTGGCGGCCATCGCGTTCCGAAACAGTAACTTGTTTTCTGCCCATTCTCCGTTCGAATAAAGTTTTTCTGTTAAAGAAAAATCCTGCCATCGCCTCCAGCGTAGCTCCGACTCCGCCGCGGTTCCTGCGCAAATCCAAAATTAGTCCCGGCGTATCGCGTAAATCCTCCAGGGCTGCCTTGAAATCTTTGACTAGTGCCGGTTGGAATTCATCGAAGCGGACATATCCGAAGCCCGGCGTCAGCTTCGCGGCCGTGACGTGCGGGGCATTGGAAAGCACTTGCCGGCCAAATTTAACATCGAACACCGTGCCGTCGGCTCGCTGGAAACTAGCTGCAAACGGGGTTTCGAGCGAACCAGCGAATGCATTCCCAAGAATGCGGAGCTTGGTGCCGCGCTCGGAGGAAGATGGCAAGACATGCTTTGCACTTTCGGCGAGGCGGTCCGCAATCGGCTGGCCATCGAGCGCGGTCACAATCATTCCCGGCTCGATGCCGGCGTGAGCGGCGTTGCTCTCGGGAATCACGTCCAGCACGGCCACCTTCCCTTCCACATAGCCTGGTCGGAAACCAAGACTGACTCCCTGATGCTTCTCGTGATTCCTCCATTGCTCGGGCGAACTGAAACGCGTGTGCGCGTCGTGCAGCTCTGCGGTCATGCGGTCCAGGATGGAGTAAAAGTCCTTGTCATCTTTCGCCGCTGCCACCAGCGGCCGGTAGCGTTGGTGAACTTCTCGCCAGTTCACACCTCCAAACGCCGGATCGTAGTAATGTTCATCGACATCTTTCCAGACCTTCTCGAAGACCTGCTCGCGGTCCTTTGACGAAAGGCTGTGCGACCGCCCCTTTGTTGCTATGGAAAAGACTAAAGCGAGGATTAGAACAGCGAGAATCGAATGGTGGCGCGCGAAGCTGGGCGAAACGTGTTTCATGGTTTCGGCGGCTGATGTCTTTAAGGAACACGCTCAGAGCGATTATGTTGCGCGATCCGCGCCGCGAATGCCCCGAGCGCGGGAGAATAATAACAGCACGGAGGCCTGGACGCCGAAAGTAGACAGGAGAGTTGGCTTGTGGATAGAGCGCATCTCGGGCTCACAGCCTGTTCACGTGCAGGCTAATTGGGCCGGCCCTGCGAGTTGCGATTCAATTGCTCGAGGTTCTCCCGGGCAAGTTCGTTCTTTGGATCGATTTGCAAGGCGCGCTCAAAATGTAGCCGCGCCTCTTTGATGTTTCCCGTCTCTGCCAGCGCGCTTCCGAGATTTGCTTCTGCGCCCGCATCCTGGGGATTCAATCGAACCGCGGCCCGAAAGTGCAAAAGCGCTCCCGCAAAGTCCCCCTGCGCTGCGAGAGCATTGCCGAGGTTGTAGTGCGCATCAAAATAACCCGGGCGACCTTGCAATGCTTGGTTCAACCGCGGAATGGCTTCGTCGGCGTGGCCGCTTGCCAGAAGCACGGCGCCCAGCGCGTTATTGGCAATGGGATCGTCCGGACGAATGCGCACGGCTTGCGTGAACTGCGTGACCGCTCCGGCTCCGTCGCCTTTCATCTGCAGGAGAGCCCCAAGGTTGTAGTGCGCTTCGAAATCTTCGGGATCATTTTGAATGTGGTGCAGCGCCAGCGCTTCCTGGATCTGCAAAAGCGGATCGCTTGTGGCGTCGGGAGATTCGCCCGGGAGAATTTGCAGCCACAAATGCGCCATCTCATCGACGGCACGGTTGCCCGCCACCACGCGCTTCGGCGGTTGATTGGGATTCCGGATGTTTTCGGCCGAGTTGTCGTAAGTAAACCGCATCGAGATCTTCGCTCCCGCTGGCAGGTCCACGGGTTTTGCATAGCGATAGACGGCTTGCCAATTTAAATCCCAGTTGCTGATGTGAATCAGCGTCTTTTTAGTCCCGTCGGGAAACGTCGCAAACGCCACCAAGTCTTTTCCCAGGTAGTGCGCGTGCGGATAGATGGCCAGCACGCTGGCCTCTACGGGCAGCTCGAAATCGTCGGAGACCAGGAACTTTTTATCACCCGCCGGAATGTCCAGCATGCGGTCATTCTCAAGCTGTAACAATATCGGATGCATCGTCGCGGGCTTGTCCGTGAAATAGAGCCCCAGCGTTGGCTGAATCAGTTCCGGCTTTCCCGAAGGCTGAAGATGCGTGTTCAATATCAGGTCGTTGGCTTTGTCCAGTCGAAGCGCCATTCCGTCCGGCTCCACATACGGCGGAGAGCCTGGTTTCCAAAACAAGAAATGGCTGTCGGGATCGAACGCTTCCGATTCGATGATGAGTTCCATGCCCCCGAAACCAGCGCCCGGCTCCTTTTCAAGCCGCCGTCCGCTCTCTTCGCGGTCCACCAGCACATTTGCATGGTGGACGAGCCGTTTGTCGCCGGGCCGGATTTCAATCGCCTTCAGCCACCGCGAGTTATGCACGGGATTTCGAAACACAAAATTCCAATACGAATCGCTGCCGCTCGCCGGAAGCAGGTACGGTTTCTCGGCCCTCACGATCACGTCCGGTTTGCCTAATTGCCAGCCTGCCGCATAGGCGGGTTTGGGAGGAAGGTCTGCTGGATTCCCCTCGATCTCGCCCTGATCCACCCAGCGTTGAATCGTCGCGATTTGCTCGTCGGACAGGCGAAGTTCGTCGGTAAAGTTCGTCTCCCCCGTTTCCGGAAGCCACGGAGGCATGATGCGTTTCTGCGTGACGAAAGCGATCTGCCTCCCGTGCGATTTTACATCCGCATAAGTCAGCAGCGAAAAGGGGCCCGCTTCGCCGGGATGATGACATTGCGAACAGTTGCGAAAAATAATCGGAGCAATCTCACGGTTGAACGTCACCTGCGTTTTCGAATCCGCGGCGGGGGATGGGACTTTGCGACCGCTCTCGGCTTGACGCGCCGCCACTGCGGCAAGAGCAAGGGCCAGAAATATAGAAAATCCGGAAAGGGTTTGCAACCCGGGTTTCATTCCAGGTCCGAAATGTAGCATCCCACGGCATGCGTCGAGCTGGCAGGCACGCTCTTCCCGCTCAGTGCGGCTTCGATCGCATCCTCCAACTCGTGCGTCGTGGCGACCGTCCGCGCTCGGCCAATCGCCTCGTAGAGATTGTCGATGCGTCCGTGATAGACGAGATGACCTTTGCCATCGAAAACCGCCGCCTCCGGAGTGATTTGCGCCTGGCTCTCTTTTACCAGCGCCTTTTGCGGATCGCGTAGCGAAGGAATCTTGTAACCATATTCACGGCCATGCGTGCGGATGGCTTCCGCGGATTCCGATTTACTCGGATAAACCAGCCAGAACAACGCCTTTCCCTCGTGCGCAGCGCTCAGTTTCTGGATTGTTGACGCGTAGCGATTCGAAACCGGGCAATCCGTGCGCACGAAAACCAGCACAACCACCTTTCCGGCCGCCGCTTTTATTGGATTCACTGGATTTCCTGCGAGATCGAAAGCGGTGTTTTCCGCGCTCCGAGAAGCCGGGCTGAACGTAGCAAACCACGCCGCTGCAATCAGAACAAAGGAAAGGCGGAGTACTCGTGAGGTGTGCCTGTAACAGTCCATGCGTGCCCGCACTCATCGGGCACTACGAATTTTACAGCGGTGCGGAACGCTTGTCGAAGAGATTAGCGTAGCTGGCCGGGCTCGATGCCTTTTTTACGGGCCTCGTCCGTGAGGGTGTCCATCTTCCCCTGAATCTGTTTCTTTTTGTCTTCAAGCTGCTTGATCTGGTCGGGGATGGGCGTCATGTAGTAGCCACGGTGCGGGTCGATGCCACCCGAGGCGGAGGAGTTCTCGGCCTTGAAGTTGCGCAAGTCTTCGATCTTTTTGTTGGCTGCGTCGAGTTGCGTCTGAAGCCGGCGAAGCTCCTTGCGATAGTAATCCGCTTGATTGTCCTGGGCGGAGCTGGCAGAGCCTGCGCCGTTCGGCTTCGAATTACTTCTTGCGGGGCCCGAAGCTGACGGGTCGCCTACGACGGAAATGCTTCCACCGACCTTGGAAATATCGTCCTCGGTCCAGACTTTTTTCGGCTTCTTACCATCTTGTGTGGAATTCTTGTCTGCGGGCTGATCCTTTGCATCCGCGGATTTTGTCGCAACTGGCGTTGTTGGCGATGGCGCCGTAGCTGGAGGTTGGGATTGCGATTGTTGGCTTGAACCAGACGGGGATTGAGAGGCACCCGCGAAAGCTACGGAAGCAAACAGAAAGCATGCAGTTAAACAGCAGCGGAGCATGGAGCCTCCAATTCCTGCAACGGCAGACGTCGCTTCTACTTTCCTAAATCAGTATACAGGGCAAGGTTTCATGGGTTTGCCAGCGCGGCTCCTGGCTTGCCTAACTCGGCACGTATCGCGGCGAGAGCTTCTTTCGGAGGGCCAATGCGGTGGAACTGACTATAGAAAGTACGTTCGTGGATGGAGATAGAGCTAAAGAGTTTTCGGCCATCGAAATCGTATTGGGAGAAGGAAGGCATCCATAGACCTGGGAGCATCTCATGACGTTCTTGCGCGAAGTGGCTGCCCTTGTAAATCCTGGCGAGGAACAAACCAATACTTATGTCCCCTGTGACTTCGCCTTCGACGCGTGCGACCTGTCCTGCCACCGGATCGATCCATACAAAACCGTGAACTTTGGCGAAGATGGAAGTCGCGCGAGAACTGGATTTGTAGGCGGGATTCGGTTCCAAGCTATATTTGAACAGGACACGGCCTTCCCGGTTCTCCGTGGTAACAAAGGTGTAGAGGAAAGCGGTGCGCGTGGCATCGATGAGCTCGTTGCGTTCCTTCTGCTTCTTGGCGATTTTTTCGTAGGCGTCGTGCTGGGCGTGGCCGTCGTCCGCGGCCCAGGAAAGCGCACGCTCCAGCTTCAGCATTTCCGTGTGATACAGGTTCGGGTCCGTCGGTTTGCCGTCCGGGCCAATGGGAATATGGTCGACCCCGGTACCTGCGGGAATCACGCGTGACACCTTGATTTCCGAAGACATCGGGTCACGCTCGTTTTTGCGCACTTCTACTCGTTCTACGCGCTCGTACAGATTCATGTCCTTGTCGCTCTTCTTCTGATTCTCGAGCACTAGGTCGAGCAAAGCCGCTTTTTCAGCCTCCGTTTGGGGAGGCCGTTGTGTCCCGGAATCCTGAGCCAGGCAGGTGGCTGTGAGAGCCGGGATTAGTCCGGCGATGAGAAAGATGGATCGCGCGCGCATATTGGCAAGCGGCAAAGGCACCGCCATCACCTATATTAATTTTGATTCTTGGGCGCGGACAATTGTTGCTTCCTATCCCGCAATAGTACTCACTACAAGCGCTTCTATGCGGTTCAGAATGTTGCGAACTGCCTCTATGACTTGGGTTTTTGAGCTTGTTTCTGCTGGCGCTGCTGCTCTTCGGTCCACGGCGGCACTACGCCATTGCTGCGCGCGTAGGCGATAGATTGCCCGAGGTGTTCTCCCCAGTGTCCCGTACAGAAAAAGAAGACGTAGCGATACGTTCGGTCTTTTCCAAAGAGCTTCACGGTCTTCTCCACATCCGCGTCGCTTAACCCAAGAACGGCCCCGCGGTAATGCGCGAACGAATCTTTCATCGTTTGGATAATTTTAGCCTTGTCCGTTGTGGATTTTTCGAACCCACGCACCTCAAACCCCGCGGGCGGCTCCGTGCCGATGAGGTGAGGCAGGTTGAAATTGGCAGCGGCAATGTGTAGATAGACCTCGCCAATCGAGCGCACTCCCTCACTCGGACGCCATGTGTACTTGTCGGCGGGCATGGCTTGGGCAAGGCTGACGAAGCGTTCCTCGTAGAAATCCAGCCTGTCCAGGAACTCGGCGCGGGCTCCAGACGTAGGTGCTGCGGGAGTAGCGGCAGGCTTGTCCGCTGGCTTGTCCTGGGCCCAGCCAGGATTACTCAATCCAAGGCTAACGACGATAAATACCAGAAAACACATAGAGTTGCGGCGCATTCATCCTCCTGGCCGGCATTTGCACACTTATTTTTGTTCCAAGCACTTGGCCTGGAAACCGGGTAAAATGGAGCAAGGGCACACTACACCCAGAATCATTGAAAGCAAAGGGGTGTCTGCAACGTCTTATATATGCGGGAACGAATCAACCCCTAGTCCCGTATACCCAATGTAAGCGGAGGATGGTTTGGGAGTAGCTCCAATCGAAGGTTTGACCGGCTTCCCGCGGGCGGTCCCGCAAACGGCCAGACGGCCATTCACGGTGGCGAGATTTCGCGCGGCGGCAGTCACCGTGTTCGAGACGCTCAAGCTGTCTCTCGATGCCCTCCGTGCCCATAAATTGCGCAGTTTCTTGACTTTGCTGGGCGTGATCCTGGCGGTAACCACCCTGGTGGCCGTAATGAGCGTCGTCGCCGGGCTCAATTTCTACGTCGCGGACAAGATCGCCAACCTCGGTGCCAACGTCTACATTCTGACCCGTTTTGGAATTATCACCAGCAACGACGCCTGGATAAAAGCCCAGAAACGCCCCCTCCTCACCATGGAAGAATATACAAAGCTGAAGGAAGGCATGCATACAACGAGCCAGATCGCCGCCGTGCTCGGCACAAGCTCCGACGTGCGCTCGGGAAATGAACTCCTGGAGGATGTGAATATCAACGGGGTCACGCCCAATTATTCTGAACTTCGAAGTTTCAATGTGGCCTCTGGCAGATTGCTGACTGATGCGGATGAGACGCACCACTCTCCGGTGTGCTTCATCGGTGCGGATGTTGCAAAAAAATTCTTCTACAACGTTGACCCCATCGGGAAAACGATTCGCGCGGGCTCGCACAGCTATGAAGTGGTCGGCGTATCGGAAGTCATTGGAAGCGCACTCGGACAATCCCGTGACCGCTTCCTGTTTATTCCACTCGGCACTTACGCCAAGGAGTGGGGCACACAGCGCGATTCGCTGACGCTTTTCCTGCAGGCCGGAAACCCGGAGATAATGGAAGCTTCCGAAGACGAAGCGCGCATGCTCTTGCGTGCCTGGCGCCATCAATCCTGGGACTCGGAGGACAGTTTCGGAATTATCGGCTCCGAATCCATCATGGGTCTTTGGAAGTCGCTGACGGCTAACATCTTCATGGTCGCGGTCGGCTTGACGGCTGTGTTTCTGGTCGTTGGCGGAATCGTGATCATGAACATCATGCTGGCCAGCGTGACGGAGCGCACGCGAGAAATTGGATTGCGTCGTTCGCTCGGCGCGCGAAAAAAGCATATCCTCATGCAATTTGTCACGGAGTCGGCAGTGCTAGCCGCGACGGGTGGATTGATCGGAATAGTCTTGGCCTATCTTGTGGTTGCCGCGGCGCGCGCCGCGACCTCGATTCCCATGCGCACGCCCATGAGCGCGGTGATTCTCTCGCTCTCCGTTTCGACGGCCGTGGGCCTTTTCTTTGGAATTTATCCTGCTATGCGGGCTGCAAAACTCGACCCGATCGAAGCACTGCGGTCAGACGGCTGAGGAGCGGTGACTTCCGCTTAGCGGGGTCACACAGAACAACAATGGCGCAACAACACGGCGAAAACCTCAAGCAGGCGATGGACACACTTCGCGCGCACAAATTGCGCAGCTTTCTAACCGTTTTCGGAGTAGTGCTGGGCGTGAGCGTCATCATGCTCGTGGCCGCTCTGATTACCGGCTTTGACGCGCAAGTCCAGGAGAACATCAAGCAGTACGGTGCGGACACGGCGTTTGTCTCGCGCTTCGATCAGGGCCCTCACGGCGGCCGGCGCCCCAAGGAAGAGCGCGAACGCAAGCCTCTGACGCTCGAAGACGCACAAGCCATTCAAGAACGCTGCCCCTCGGTGAAAAACGTCACGGTCTTTTTGACCTGGTGGGAGCAGGACCACAAGGTTCGCACAAAAGACGGCGAAGTGACGTCCATTGATTTCCGCGGCGTGCAGCCGAATTTTGGCCAGGTATACGCCAATGCCGCCGTCCTGGAGGGGCGCTTCATCAGTGAAGGCGATGATTTACATCGTGAAAAAGTAGTGCTCCTCGGAGAAAACGCCGCGCCCGTCCTCTTCCGTGGCGTCCCCGCCGTCGGCAAGGACGTCATGATCGATGGCTCCCCTTTCCGCGTCATCGGGGTCGTCGAAAAGCCAAAGGGAATGTTCGGAATGGACGATGAAGACCGCCGCGTTTTGATTCCCTACAACACGTTCCACAAGACTTATCCCGGTGCTTACGAGAACCAGATCCGCTTCCAAGCTTATCCGAACCAACTCGATCAAGCCGTGGATCAGGCAACGGAAGTGCTCCGGCGCCGCCGCAACGTTCCCTACGCTGGTAGGAACAACTTTTCGATCAATACCTCGCAGCAGGAAATCGAGCAGTTCCACAGCATCCTCGGCATGGTTGCGCTCGCCACAGTCGTCTTGAGCGGCATCGGCCTGCTGATCGGCGGCGTAGGCGTCATGAACATCATGCTGGTGAGCGTGACGGAGCGTACACGCGAAATAGGCATCCGCAAAGCCATCGGCGCAAAGAGCGGGGACATCACCTGGCAATTTTTGCTCGAGGCAATGACCCTTACCGGCGCCGGCGGCGTGATTGCGCTCGTGCTCGTGAACGGATTGGTGATTCTTGTGCGCTTGAGCTTGAAGTGGCCAGGCAGCGTGCCTATCTGGGCCGCCGCGACGGGCATCGTTGTCAGCGTGAGCATCGGTTTGATCTTTGGCGTATGGCCGGCTATGAAGGCCGCGAAACTGGATCCAGTGGAAGCTCTCCGTTACGAGTAGCGAACGGCCCCATTCCGAGAAGTGATTCTCAAGCGCATGCCCGGCGCTTCTTCCGCAACCAAATCAGTCATTCCTCAAGCACGCCGCAACGGGGCGATGCTGCCTGCGCGAAGTCGTTTGGGTTGACTACCTCATGGGCCTGCCATACGATGCGGGCACTCCGCGGGCCTTACCGAAAACAGGTATGCTCGGCAAGCAAATCGCTCATTACCGGATTGAAGCAGAACTCGGGCGCGGCGGCATGGGTGTGGTTTACCGGGCCAGAGACACGCGCCTCGAGCGAACCGTGGCGCTGAAAGTGCTCTCTCAGGAATACGCGCAGGGCGGGCATCAGCGGGAAATGATCCTCGCAGAAGCTCGTGCCGCTGCATCCTTGAACCATCCCGGAGTAACGACGATTTATGAAGTCGGCGAATATGCTGACGGTCTTTTTATTGCCATGGAACTTGTCGTCGGTACAACGCTGCGCGACCTTCTGCAGGAAGGGGCATTCGAACCGCGCAGGGCGATGCGGATTGCGGCCCAGATAGCGGAGGCTCTAGAAGCCGCGCATGCCCACGGGGTCGTCCACGGAGACGTCAAGCCGGAAAATATCGTTGCCCAGCTGGACGACCGGATCAAGCTGCTGGATTTTGGGATAGCACGCCGTAAAGCGGAAGTTGCGCTGACGACCACCCAATCGAGCAACACAGTGGATTGGGTGCCGGGATCGGAACTCGCAGGGACCTTGGCCTATATGGCCCCCGAGCAATTCCGCCGTGATTCCCCCGATGAGCGCGCCGACCTATTCTCGCTCGGTGTGATTCTGTACGAAATGGTGACAGCCAGGCATCCCTTTGACGGAACAACCGCCCCAGAATTGATCGCGCAGATCCTGGACGAGAAGATGAAGCCTCTAGCCATCGACTCGACGAGTATTCCCGCCGGTTTAGAAACACTTATCAACAGGCTGCTTCAAAAGAATCGCGCGGAGCGCTATCAGTCAGCGCGGGATTTGCAGCTCGATCTGAAGAATCTGTTGCGAGAAGTGGAGATGGGCGGGGCGCTTTCCACGGGGCTAACGGGAAAGCGGGCGATGGCGGTATTGCCGTTCAAATTGCTGACCCCCAACGCGGAGGATGAATATTTGGGAGTCGCGCTGGCCGACTCCCTGATACTCGCTCTCGGCTCGAGCGGAAATCTTCTGGTTCGGCCTACGAGCACGGTCGAACGATTTGCGAAACAGACACTCGATCCCCAGCGCGCGGCACGCGAGCTGAATGTGCAGATTGTCGCTCAGGGCAGCATTCAAAAGTCAGGCACGCGGTTGCGCGTGCACATTCAAGTATGGAACGCCAGCGAGGAAACTACGCTCTACTCCGCCAAGCATGACGCGCAGGTTCACGAACTGTTCTCTCTCCAAGATGACATGGCAGCGGGGCTCCGGAATGCTTTAGGCGTGCACATGGGGCCTGTGGATAAGAAGGCCGAAGCGCCTCCGACCTCGAATCCCCACGCGTACGAACTTTTCCTCCGCGCGGCGGAACGCCTGGCGCGGCTTAACCGCTGGGATACGCGGACAGCGATTGAGATGCTCGAACAGGCGGTGGAACTCGATCCCAAATTCGCCGACGCGTGGGCCAGGTTGGCGGAAGCCTGCGTCCTGATTGGAACGACACAGGAGCCGCATCCGCGCTGGCTCAAGCGCGCGAGCGAGGCGATTCGCAAGGCCTTGTCACTCGACCGCCACAATGCGGAGGCGCACTGTGCCCGGGGCCGCTTGTTATGGACGCCCGCGCAGAAATTCAGGAACCGGCCAGCTCTGCGCGCCCTTCGGGAGGCCCTGCACATCAATCCCGGTTGCCATGCCGCGCGAATCTGGCAATGCCTGATCTTGTTACATCTGGGACTGCATGAAGATGCGCGGGCGGGCCTGATGGAAGCCCTCGCAGCCCAGCCAGACGACGCATTCACGCTTGTATTCATCGGACAATGCGCCATGTACCGCTGCGATTACGCGGAGGCTCGAGAATACAATGCTCGCGCGCTTAGCGTGGATCCGGCAAACATTTGGGGGAACGGATTTTCGCCGAGCGTGGCTTTGTATGAAGGCCGGATGGAGGAGGCGGAACAAAGAATAAAAGTCGCGCGGCATGTGCTCGCGAGCGATCCCTGGCTGACGAGCTGTGAAGCGGTGTTGTGGGCCCAGCGAGGAGAGCGAAAGAAGGCCGAAGCGTTGGCGCGCAAGTCCCTCCAGCCGGCCAAAGCCTTTCTGCATACTCACCACTTGTGGCATACGGCGGCCGCTTCGTACGCTTTGATCGATAAACCGGCGAAAGCCATCGCGTTGCTCCGCCGGGCCGGAGCACTAGGTCTACCCAACTACCCCGCGTTTCGGGACGATCCATTGTTGAAGTCGCTGCACGCGCAGAAGGCGTTCCAAGACTTGTTGGCAAATCTGAAACACGAATGGGTGAGCTACCAGCGCGAATTCAGTAACGCGTAATCTGCATCTTCCTCGAAGGAATCGGCCGTCCTCTGTTTTTCAAAATACTAAATTATTGAAGCGGAGACCGAACTGGAAGCGGAGCAGTTGCAGAGACCTCGCGCTCCTGCGGCGAAGATGTCGCAGGCGCGGGCTTCTTCGCGGAGGCTTTGGGAACGTATTTCTCCTGAGGTATCTTGGGCGGGCCGGGAACTTGCGGAGTAGTGGACATCCGCGTGTGCTTCGTGAACGCAAAGTCTTCGGAAGGCTTTGCAGGGAGCGCGCCGCTAACGGGCGTGGAACGAGCATAGACCCATTGGTGAAGAGAGCCCGACGCGATTCCAGCGCTTGCAAGCAACAGAATTGCCGAGGCGATGGCCAGGAGATCGCGAGGATGAGCCTGGCGCATAAACCAGTACGGACGGTTCGGACGCGGAGTAAGCTGCGGCCCGCAGCGGGCGACCAGATAAAGAGCGCGGGCCAGCTCATTGCCGGATTGGTAGCGGTCAGCCGGATTTCTGGCGAGACAACGCGCGATGATGCGATCGAAAGCGACGGGAACGGCGGGATTGCGCTTCGACGGCGGAACGGGATTCACGGTAAGTATTTGCGCGCAAACTTCGCCGAGGGAATTTCCGGCGAATGGCCGGACTCCTGTAATCATCTCGTACAAGACGATCCCGAGCGAGAAAAGATCGGAGCGTCCATCCTGCGTTCGTCCTTCAATCTGTTCTGGAGAAAGATAAGCGGGCGTGCCGAGCACGCGGTCCGATCCTGAGACTTGTGATGCGAATCGAGCGACGCCGAAATCGACGAGCTTGACCTTGTCCTCGTCGGTAACGCGAATGTTGCCGGGCTTGACGTCTCCGTGAATGATTCCGGCTCGATGCGCATAGGAGAGAGCGGACGCGATGTCGGCGGCCCAGACTGCGGCGCTTAGGAAGGGTATCGGGGACCGCGCCAGCAACTGCTCGAGACTTCTGCCGGGAACGAATTCCATGACGAGAAAAGGCGCGTCGCTGGAAGTGCAATTGACGTCGTACAGCTGGGCAATGGAACTGTGAGATAAACGCCCGATGGTCTGCGCTTCACGAAGGAATTGTTCCTCGCTATTCCTTCCGAAGCCCTGGAGAAAAAACTTTAGCGCGACGATGCGGCCAATGACCGTGTCACGCGCTTTGTCAACCCGGCTAGTCGCTCCGCATCCGAGCGTCTCAAGGATTTCATAACGCCCAGTCTGAAGTGCGGGACTCATGCGGAGCGCAACAGCCGAGTAGCGCGCTCGCGAAAACTAGTGGGCTGAGTTTGCACTTGCGCCGGGGTCTTGCGGCGAGCCAGCGGGTACAAGTCGGCAGCCAGGAGGTCCACGGACTGATAACGGTGAGCAGGTTCTTTTTCCAGACACCGCGCAACGATCGCGTCGAATCCCGTCGGAACCGATGGATTTGCCTGAGAAACAGGAAGCGGTTTCGAAGAAAGAACCCGCGTGCAGATACCCTGCAGAGAATCGGAGTCGAAGGGGCGCTTGCCCGTGACCAGTTCATAGAGTACCACGCCAAGAGAGAAAATATCGGAACGCGCGTCCTGGGCCCGGCCGAGAATTTGCTCGGGACACCAGTAAGCGGGCGTGCCGAGCAGCGGAGTGTCCTTCTTGTCATGACTGGCAAGACGCGCCATGCCGAAGTCGGTGAGTTTTACCCGGCCATCATCGAGGATGAGGATGTTGGCGGGCTTGATGTCGCCGTGAATCACGCCTCTGCGATGGGCTAAATTCAGAGCGGAGGCGATCTCTCCGGTCCAGGCGCAAGCGCGGGGGAGGGGAACGCTGCCTTTGGCGAGAATCTTGTCGAGCGGCTGCCCTTCCATAAATTCCATGACGAGGTAGGGAGTTTGCGTGGGTTCGTCGATGCCCATGTCGTGCAATGTGACGACGCAGGGATGTGAAAGCTGGCCGACGACACGCGCTTCCTGGAGGAAACGATCGCGACCCGCTCCCTGTGCCAGCGCGGGAGAAAAGAGCTTGATGGCGACGATTCGCCCGATCATGGGATCGTGCGCGCGCACTACCTTGCTATTGGCGCCGGCGCCGATTACGTCGATAACTTGATAGCGGCCTACTTGCATGGCGGTCTTTCCCTCAGATTCATGTTGCTCAGCAATGGAAGATGATAGCGAAGGAGTTGGTTACATTAAATGAAGCAAGCGTCCCTGTTGGAAGGGTACGGAGGTACTAGAGCGGAAGATTCAAATTAGACGACTCTAACGTGAATGCGCAATCCGTCACTGCTGCCGGCTGCAAATCACAATAAAAGACGGGTCACTCTTTGGTTTTAAACGGAGCAAGCGCGGGCGAAGAGGCGAGTCGCGCGGGAAACTCCCGTACGAAAGAAATCATCGAGGGATGCCAGAAGCCGTTGAATCCGAAAAAGTACATTTCTTTCAGGGCTTGATCGGCGGGCAATTTTTCAAGGGCCATGCGGTAGGCAGCGACAAAGACTCCGGTGCGGTCATCGCCGTAGTGGCAGTGCACGAAGA
>Ga0070693_100000117_pt1 | contig 35823 bp, 24 predicted proteins | sample KBSK1103metaG_FD_65472 | JGI IMG/M metagenome (GOLD analysis project Ga0070693, IMG submission 65472) | Corn, switchgrass and miscanthus rhizosphere microbial communities from Kellogg Biological Station, Michigan, USA - KBS K1-10-3 metaG | ecosystem: Host-associated > Plants > Roots >...
GGCAGAAGCGATCGTCCCACCTCTCAAGAGGAAGCTGCCGGACGCGAGAGGCACATCGCGCCGGTGGCCGCGCAAACTCAGCATGCACAGTCTGCCCGCACCAACCCTGAGCTACGCTCCTCTGCGAGTCACGGCAAGCCGCCCATCGCTGCTACCCCTAAGCCCGGAGCATTCAGAGACAGCGGAGCTGTAGCTGCCAGAGAAGGCGGAGCAGTTCATAGCGCCCCTCCCGCTTCCGTGAACAACAACGCTCGCCCTAGCAACGAGACGACACGGCCGAGCACCGAGACCGCTCGACCGAACACCGAGTCTCCACGTCAGAACGCCGAGACCGCTCGTCCAACCGCAGAGACTACACGCCCAAGTCCAGCAACGCATGCCAGGGATCTTCCGCCCGCGGAACAAGTCGCCGCTCCAAATTCCGGCAATGCCAAACGGGACCAGAAGTACCAGCAGCAGCAGCAAAAGCTTCAAGTACAGCAAGTCAGTGAGCGCACGAAACTCCAGACAAAACAAGATCAGGATCATCAGCGGCTCCCGCAAAGTCCCGCCAATGCACCGCGGCAGCAACAGCTGGAACAGAAGCACCAACAGCAGACACAGCAACTGGCGCAAAAGCACACTCAGCAGCAACAGCAGTTGCAGCAACGCCAGCAACCAGCTTCGCATCAGGCCGCGTCAAAGCCAGAAGAGAAGAAAAAGCCTTCTCAATAAACCCAGCGAACTATGCTGGCAGAATTGGACAGCGGACGGAGGCAAGCCCGGTATCCGCCCCGGCGGTGCCGGGCTAGCTCGCTGTACGTCGCATAATCGAAAATTGACGCTCTGCCGGACGAAAACCCTACGATTGCAAAAGAGCACTGCCCTTAAGCACCGGTTCGCTAGGCTTGATCTCCGACAGCCGGATTTCGCGGAAGAGATGCAGGTTCGTGGACATCACGACTCCGGGGCTGAGATGCGCTGCCGGAGGAAGGTGAACTTTGTTGGTGAGATTATCGGCAATCAGGCGCACCGCGATCTGGCCCTGCCGGTATGGATGCTGGTAAATCGATGCCGTGATGATCCCTTTTTGAAAGTAAGGAGCCATCTCTGCAAAGAGGTCCGTGGTGATTAGCTTAACTTTGCCCTCGAACCCCTGCGCTCCGAGAGCGCGGCACACCGGAAGGCAGTTGACGGTGTTCACATAAAGTCCATCGAGCGCGGGGAAGCGGCGGAGGAGATCCGACGTCTTTTGGAAGCTCTCGTTCTCATCCTCATGTCCTTCAACTACGCTGATGATTTTGCCCCCCGGACAGTGCCGCAGAAATCCTTCCGAGAAGCCGTCCGTCTTCTTTCGATGATCCTCGGTCGTCAGCATCCCCGCAACGACCGCCACCTTCGAACCCCGGGGAACAAACTTGCCCATCAACTCACCCGCCAGGCATCCGTTCAAGTACGGCTCAACGCAAACGATGCTGGAGCGCCGGCTCTCCGGAGCATCCGTGGAAACACAAACTACGCGGAGGCCTTTTTCTTCCGCTTCGTTGATCAGCGGCGTAAGAGCCTTCGGATTTCCCGCCGTCAGGATAATTCCTTGTACCCCACTTTCCACCAGTTCCTGGAACGCCTCTTTATCTCCTTCCCCCAACGATTGAACGGGACGGTTCACAAATTCGATTCCGAGTTGTTCCAGATGCCGCGCCTCGTCCAAAACTCCGCCCCAAAGCTGGTCGTAGAAAAAGTGGATTTCTTTGGGAATGCAGACTCCAATGCGAACTCCGGCTCTCGCAACCGAAAGTGCGCGAGCTGCGAGATTAGGCGAATAGCCTATTTGTTGCGCGATTTGCAGAATCCGCTTCCGGGTCGATTCTTTAATCCCGCCTCGCCCGTGCAGGGCGCGATCCACGGTTCCGATAGAAACATTCGCCATCTCAGCGATTAAGTGGATTCCGTGTTTTCCCTTGCTCATCTAGCGCACTCCGCCATTCCGCATGCCGTCCGCAACACGCTCTGCCGGATTGCTCCACCTTGGCCCACAAGATATGAACTTTGAGTTCTCACCAGAGTAGCCGATTGGATTCAGCAGTCCCGAGCCCCCATCCTAAACGGTCACCCCTACAAAGCAAATTTAGGAGATTAGTCGCGCGGCCCGCGTACGTTAACACGATTTAATACAGTCTGAGAAAGAATCAATCGGCCTGGAGAATTTGTCCCGGAGAATTCCGCGCTTGCACATCTCCATGGATTGGGGAGTACAATCACGCCCGCCCTCACGACGAATTCGAGGCTCGCGTAAGGTTAGACGCGTCCCCGGCTTTGTTAGCCATTGATGAGAGCCCATTTATCAGGACCGAATTCCAAATAGGGAGGCCTCGAATGCGACCAGTCTCGCGGCGGAAATTCCTGCAAAAAGCATCTGGAGCAGGCATCGCGCTTGGCGCGAATTTCGCCTTTGGAAGGAACTTGCTCGGCCAAACTTCGCCGAATTCTGCAAAACCGGTCCGCATCTACGCCGACGCTCGCCGCACCCTTGCCCCCATCCAGCGAGAGCTGTTTGGCTCGTTTCTCGAGCAGTTGGGCCGGGCTATCTACGAGGGCATTTACGATCCGCAGTCGAAACTCTCGGACAGCAGTGGCTATCGCAAGGATGTTACCGAAGAAATCCGCAAGCTTGGGGTTCCCATCATCCGCTATCCAGGCGGAAATTTTGTTTCCGGCTACAACTGGCTCGACGGCATCGGCCCCAAAACCAATCGTCCGAGAGTGCTGGACAAAGCCTGGAATACCGTCAATTCCAATGAGTTTGGAACGGATGAGTTTCTAGCGTGGTGCCGTCTCGCCGGCACAGAACCGCTTCTCGCGGTGAATCTAGGCACTGGGACCGCGGAGGAAGCAGCTGCCCTCGTCGAGTATTGCAATGTGGAGAAAGGCACGCGCTGGAGCGATCTTCGTCGTAAGAACGGAGTCACCGGCGCTTACAAGGTTAAAAACTGGTGCCTCGGAAATGAAATGGATGGGCCATGGCAGATCGGCCACATGACGGCAACTGAGTATGGTTTGAAAGCCGAAGACGCCGCGCGCCAGATGCGCTACGTGGATCCTTCCCTGAAACTGGTGGCATGTGGATCCAGCGGACCCGGAATGCCCACTTATCTGGAATGGGACCGCGAAGTTCTCGAGCAATGTTACGACTACGTGGACGCAATTTCCCTTCATCGCTATTTCAACAATGCCGAAGATACGGGCGGAGATAGCTCCAAGTTCCTGGCCATGAACTTGAGTATGGAGCGGCAAATCGACGAAGTGGCGGCAGTTTGCGACGTGGTCCGCGGACACAAGCGTTCTTCGAAAAGGCTATGGCTAAGCTTCGACGAATGGAATGTCTGGTACCGCGCGCGGACCGGCGCCGCAGTTAACGGCGGAAAGCAAACTGCTCCCCATCTCTTGGAAGAAGTCTATAACCTGGAGGATGCTCTACTGGTTGGTGGCCTTCTCAATGTGCTGATTCGCAAGGCAGACCGCGTGAAACTCGCCTGCCTCGCGCAACTCGTGAATGTAATAGCTCCCATCATGACCAATGAAATTGGTCTGCTGCGGCAAACCACTTACTATCCGTACAGCTGGGCGCTGGAATTTGCCCGCGGTGCGGCGCTTGATCTCCTCGTGGAATCACCGGTTTACGACGTTCCACGCTTGGGAGAAGTCCCGTATGTCGACGTAGCCGGAACGCTGCAGGCCGAATCCGGAAAAATGGCGCTTTTTCTGCTGAACCGCGATTTGACGAAGCCACGCCAAGTGGAAATCGTCTGGGAAGGCTCATCTCCGCGCGCCGGTGAAGCGAATGTCCTGACCGGAAGTGACCTGAAGGCTTCGAATACATTTGAAGCTCCTGGGCGAGTGACGCCGCAAAAGGGCGAAAAACCTTCGAACACAGGCGGACGTTCGAGCCTCGAGTTGCCGCCGCGTTCTTATACCGTTGTGCAATGGACCGCCTAGGCCCGACGTGAGAGCCGCTTGTAAATCCACCACCTCATGGCAATGCTCTTTGCCTCCTGCTATCATTCCTTCAGGGAAGTGTCTTATGCAGCGACGGTCCGCACTTGTGTTGTTCTCTCTACTGTTCTTGACCTCCTCCTTATGTTTTAGCCAAGGTCCGACAAGGAAATCCCTCTCCGGATATATTCGCGAGGAAGGCTCGGGCCATCTCATCACCGGGGCTCGCATAGAACTGCAAAATGCCATGGGTACCCCGATTGGCTCGGCATACTCGGATGGTAATGGCGCGTACGAATTTGACGATATCGGCGGTGGTGATTGCTATGTATTGGTGCAACGCGAAGGTTACGACTCGTTCCGTCAGTTCGTGAGGCCGGATGGCTCGGGTCATGTATACAAGGATGTGTTCTTGCGGCCAGCGAGTCCTGAGTCCAGGTCCAAGTCCATAAACCCAGTTTCTGAGCACCAATTGAGTATTCCGCGAAAAGCGCGAGAATCGTTCGACAATGGGATTCAACTCATCGTTGAAAAGTCAGACTATCGAGGAGCGGTGGCTCAATTTGCCAAAGCCATCGACAAATGTCCCTCTTACTACGAAGCCTTTGCTGCAATGGGCCTGGCTCAGGAAAAAATGGGCGATGCGAAAGCGGCGGAGGCGGCGCTCCGAAAATCGGTTGAGCTGAGCGCGGAAAAGTATCCGCAGGCAATGATCGACCTTGCATCCATGTTCAACGGCCAGAAGCGTTTCTCGGAAGCCGAGCCTCTTCTCCGTAAAGTGATTGCTCTCGATGCTTCAACCTGGCGCGGCCCGTTTGAGCTAGCCGTTGCGTTGAATGGTCAGAATCGGTTTAGCGAAGCTCTGACAAACGCGTCCACCGCCCGCGATCTGAAACCGGAAAACGCTCAGGTCTACCTGCTGCTTTACAATCTTCACATCCACACGGACGATTTCAAGGCGGCGCTGGGCGACACCGAGAGCTACCTCAAGCTCACGCCCGATGGCGCCACCGCCGACCGAGTTCGCCGCATGCAGGAGCAAGTTCGAAAAGCGCTGCAAACCTCTGGGAGCGGTCCCGGTCCGTCATCCGAGGCGACTCCCGTCACACCACCCGCGGACTCCCCCGTTGACGCCGTCTCCTCGGCGCCGGGAGCGCTTTCTAATTTCACGCCCGTTGACATGGCCGAAGTGGCCCCGGCTGCTGCACCTGCTGCCGACCCTGCGAAAGTAGCTGCGCCGGTTCCAGCGACGGCGCCTGCAGATTCAGACATCGCCCCGTCACCTGCCGCCGCGCTATCCGTTGCCGCACCCGTCCTGGCGACTTCTGCCGCAAATGTTCCCGCTCAACCGAACGCCACTGCTGCTTCCGCACGAAACGCCATGATTGCTCCGCTCATGAAGGAGATCGTCTCCGACGTCGCTGTGGATGTTCCTTGCTCTCTCCCAATGATTTTGCAGGGTGCGGGCCACCGCGCCGAGCAGCTTTTGAACACGCTACAAAAATTTGACGCGTCCGAGCGCGTCGAACATTACAAACTGAATGCCGCCGGAGTGCCTGGCGCCGCGGACGTTCGCTCGTTTGATTACGTCGTTTCCGTGTCCCACGATGCGCAGGGCGGATTCCAATTGCAAGAGTACCGTAACGGCGGCATCGTCCGCGCGCAGCAGTTCCCGTCAGGAATCATCACCGAAAACCTTTCCGAACATGGCCTCATCTTTCATCCGTTGCTCGCGAGTGGTTTCCATTTCACTTGTGAAGGGCTCGGAGAGTGGAAAGGACATCCAACGTGGCTGGTTCATTTCGAAGAAAAGCCGAACCAGCTTAATCCGTTCCGGTCGTATGTCATCGGGGGGTTTCGCTATCCAGTCCAGCTCACTGGCCGTGCATGGATCGATGCGCGCAGTTATCAGGTCGTCCGTCTCGAATCCGATTTACTTAAACCCATAGAGAAGATCCACCTTGTGCGCGACCACATCTCGATTGAGTACGCATCAGTTCACTTCCGCACGCGGAATGAGCAGCTTTGGCTCCCGCAATCGGCCGATCTCTATGTCGAATTGGGCGGACGCCGCTTCTACCGCCGCCACTCGTTCACCAACTTCAAGATTTTTTCCACCGACACCGCACAGGAAATCCATACCCCTCGGGAGTCCTACTGTTTCACGAACACAACCGAACTGCTGATCTCTGGAGTCCTGAATGCAACGCCTGTGTCGGGAAAAACTCTCCAACCGCTACCCATCGCGCTGACCATCCCTGCAATGGGTACAGTTTGCAAAACCGTCGGGACAGGTAAGGACGTCAACATTCCCGTCGAGTTTCTCGCGTCTGCCACGTTTGCACACGATGGCCCTCCCGGGTCGGTCGAGGCAGACGCTTTCCTGCCCGATAACATCGCTTTGGAAGTCATACCCAACGCAAACGTTCCCGTCAGTCAGAACCCTTGACCGTCTTTTCCATTTGGACCGCTGAACCTCGATGCTCCAGTGTCCTCATCCCGGCTTGTTTCGTTCGACTTCATCCTTTGCTTCACGGATTGTTAAGATGCGATCGACGCTGGGCGCCGTGATTTTTTGTCTTGCCCCGCTTGGCCAATAAACCTCAATCAAATCTACCGCAGTGGCTTTGCCCAACCCAAAATGGACGCGTTGGTCCGAGCTCGAGCCGTAGGATCCGCCGCTATACACCTCTCCCCGCTGGCGAACTCCGCCCGCTGTCAGAAATACTTTTGCCCCGTTAGCATCCCGTGGACTCTTCGGCCCGCCGATGAGCTCCAGGTCCAGCCAATGATTGCCGGTCTTCAGCACATTTCGCAGCAATGTAGGTCTTGCATCGATGTTATTGATCACCACATCGATCGCGCCATCATTAAAAATATCGCCGAATGCCGCGCCTCGGGCGGTGATCACGGCCGCAAGGCCACTCCCCGTTGCCGGGGGCACCTCTTGGAATTTCTTTCCGTCAACGTTTCGGAAAAGCTGCGGGCGTTCTGCCCAGGTTGTTCCCCAATCTTGCTTGTCCACCTCCGGATACACGTGCCCGCTGGCAATAAAAAGGTCGAGCCAGCCGTCATTGTCGTAGTCGAGAAAGCCGGTTCCCCAGGATAGAAACGGAGTTGTCGGACCGGCAAGCCCCGCCGCATAGGTAACGTCAGAAAAGGTTCCTCCGCCGTCATTTCGGTAAAGCGTCTTGTAGTCGTCGGAAAACGTTGTGGTGAACAGATCGATTCTGCCGGTGCGCTGGTAATCGCCGATCGCGATCCCCATGGATGCCTGCTCGCGTCCGTCCTCGCTAAGTGCGAATCCCGAGGCATAGCTTTCATCTTCAAAGGTGCCGTTGTGCTTGTTGCGATAGAGATAGTTCGGCGTGGAATCATTTGCCACCAGCAGGTCCACCCACCCATCGTCATCTACGTCCACGAATGCCGAAGCCAGGCCGTAGTAACGGTTCGCATCGGAAACGCCGGCTTTAACGCTGACGTCCGTGAACGTACCATCTCCATTGTTGTGAAACAGGTGGTCGCTCTCCCCCGGCAAACCTCGCGGTCCGCACATCACGGCAATCCCGCGAAATTGACAAAAATTTGGTGGAATCCGCCCTTGTCCCGCAATCGGCGGATTGTCCGCGTCGTACTTCACATAGCCCGGTACGAATAAATCCAGCAATCCGTCGTGATCGTAATCGCCCCACGTGGGTCCAGCCGACCAGCCGCCCAGCGCCACGCCAGCCTTCTCGGCAACATCCGTGAAGGTGCCGTCGTGGTTGTTGTGATAAAGACGGTTCTTGCCAAAGTTCGCGACGTAAATATCCGGCCAGCCGTCGTTGTCATAGTCGCCTACGGCCACGCCAAATCCCCAGCGCTCGTTGGCCACTCCCGCTTTCTCCGTGACATCCGTAAAAGTGCCGTCATGATTGTTGTGGAAGAGCATGGCTCGCGGCGGAGCTTCCTTCCCCTTCAAAGCCGCTTCTGTAGAACCATTCAACAGATAGATGTCTTGCCAGCCGTCGTTGTCGTAATCGAGTAACGCCACCCCTGAACCGATGGTTTCAAGGATCGTCCTTTTCTCCGGAGTTCCGGAACGATGCAGGAACTTCTCGAGGCCAGCTTGTTTGGTAATGTCACTGAACACAACCGTTGCGCCGTCGACAAATCCTCCCGCTGTGATTGGCCGCGAAAGAGAATCCTTGACCGCTGGATGCGCCGCGCCCGTGGCAACTCCCATCCCTGTGGAAGGCTGCTTTGTCTTCTGATCTGGCCTCTGCTGGCTCGGTGAGCCCAGGGCGAGCAAAAATATGAGAGAGGTAACTGAAATCGAACTCGCTCCAGCAATCAGCTTTAAGCGACGGGCTTTCCTCGGCTTTGAACTTGGATTGGTCATCAATAATTCCTATATGGACTCCAAACTAGGAGTCAGTTGCAAAACTCTGTTTGTTGCGCGTCACAAGCAGTCCCGCGCGTTCAGAATCTGCTCGACTGCTAACAGTATCAAAACCCGCCTCGCGGTTCACCGCCCGGCCGTCTCGCTGCAGTCAATGGAAAGGTAAGCATCAGGGTCGCAGCTACTACAAATCAAAAAAAGTGCTTGACAACACTGTGGCTCCAGTGAAAAGCTCCGTTTACGTTAACGGCGTTTCCAATCGCCGTGGGGTGTGGAGGCATAACTATGAGTGTTTCATCACCGTCTGTGAAGAATATCGTTTTTGTGTCCAATCCTTTTCGACTCCGCTTTTTATTTGTTCTTTTGGTTGCCCTGATTGGTTTTTCCGCTTCGACGTTCGCGCAACAAGCCACGATCGTTGGGACGGTTACCGATCCTTCGGGTGCGGTTGTACCGAATGTGTCGGTCACTATCACAAATACCGAGACGGGCTTGAGTCGTACGTATCCGACGAATGATGCCGGCCAGTACGTCGCGGTGGATCTTCGCATCGGCCACTACGACGTTAAAGCCACGGCTGCTGGGTTCAAGGTAGCCGAGCAGAAGAGCATCGTGCTGAACGTTGGCGACCGCATTCGCGTTGATTTCCAGATGACGATGGGTGCCGCTCAAGAAACCGTCACCGTCGAAGCCAATGTTGTACGCGTTCAGACTGACTCTGGAGAAGCCAGCAACCTCATCACCGGCCAGCAATTGTCTCAGCTTGCCGTGAATGGGCGCGGCATTTACCAGCTAGCTGCTCTGGCCCCTGGAGCTTCGAGTCGTATTAATCCCTCTGCTCCGAATACTCCGGTAGGTGGCGACGCTGGCGTGGAGTTCAACGGCATGCGCCAAAACCACAACATCTATTTGCTCGATGGTGGCGAAAATGACGACCGTGGAGGCGCGGGCGGCATGAGCATTGCTCCGTCCTCTGACTCCATTGCAGAATTCCGAGCTCTCACTTCCAACTACAGTGCTGACTATGGCCTGTCTTCGGCTGCCACAATGACCATGGTTCTTAAGTCCGGCACGAGCCAGTTGCATGCTTCCGCCTGGGAGTTCAACCGCAACGACGCCTTCGATGCGCGCAATTTCTTCAATCCTGCGCCGCAAAAGGTTGCAGAGTTGCGCGTGAACGTCTTCGGCTTTAACGTAGGCGGCCCTGTAACCTTCGGCAAGCTTTACAACCCAAACAGAACCAAGACTTTCTTCTTCTACAACATGGAATGGCGCAAATATATCAACGGCGGTCTCACCAACCAAACGGTTCCGGACCCTGCATCTTATGGCGGTAATTTCAGTTCCAACCCCGCCGTAATCAATGTCCCGAGCGCCGCGCAAGTTGCTCCAAACGTCCTCTTTGGCGGTTGTCCCGGTGGCGTTGCCCCTGCGGGAGTTGTGCAAGGATCGCCGTTCCCGGGCAATATCATTCCTGCCTGCATGATCTCTCCGAACGCGACGGCTTTGCTCACAGCTGGAATTTTCCCCAAGGCCAATGCCGTTGATTCTAACGGGCGCCCCACGTTTATCGGCGGCAACAACTCTCCCACGAATTTGAAGGAAGAGATTGTCCGCATCGATCACAACTTCAGCAGCAAGTTTTCTGTGTTCGGCCACTACATCGCCGAACAGGTCTCGCAGGGCTTCGGGATCAGTCAGTGGAGCGGCGCCAACGTTCCTACCGTCGGCGACACGTTTGGCAATCCGTCGTATAGCGCCGTTATCCATACCACCTATACGATCAGTCCAACGCTGATCAACGAGGCTGCCTTCAACTACAACGGTAACCGCATCAACATCATCCCCTTTGCGGGTTCCGGTTTGGCTAGCCTGGCCCTCCCGAGCGGTTACGTCTCCACGAATTCCAGGCTCTTCACCGGCCCGAACAATTCGAACCGCATCCCGAATATCGATTTGAACGGCGGAATTAACTCCCATTTCGAAATCTCCAGCTGGCCTTGGAAGAACAAGGCTGACGATTACCAGGTCCGCGACGACCTATCCCTCACCAAGGGAACACACCAGCTCAAGTTCGGAGCAAGCTGGGCCATCTACAAGAAAGTCCAGGACCTGTTCGGTACGACCCAAGGGTCCTTCAACTTTGACGGGACGTTTACCACGCCTGCTGGTCAGAAGAGCAAAGCCGGCAATGACCTTGCTGATTTCCTGCTCGGCACCGCCAAGAGTTACAACGAACTCGCGGTTCAAGATCACGGCTACTGGAACAACGTCTCCTGGGCTGCGTACGTCCAGGATAACTGGCGCGTAAACCGTCGGCTCACCTTGAACCTCGGCCTGCGCTGGGACGGCGTGCCGCACACTTACGAAGCCAACAACCGCATGGGCAACTTCTACCCGTCGCTTTACAACCCCGCTAACGCGGCCACCTTCGATACTGCCCATAATATCTGCAGCGGGCCCACGGACCCTGGCTGCACTGCAATCAGTCCCGGCCTTGGTACCAGCCCCAATTCGATTCTTGCCGGTGTTCCCCTTTACCTCAATGGTATCGGCATCCCTGGCCAGAACGGTGTCCCCAAGGGTCTAGTGAACAATCACTGGGCCGCCTTCGGTCCTCGCGTCGGCTTTGCCTATGACCTGACTGGCAGCGGCAAGACCGTGGTTCGCGGCGGCTTCGGCGCAATGTACGAGCGCATCCAGGGCAACGACATGTACAACGCCGGCCCCAACATCCCGTTCAGTTTGGGCGTCACCCTCAACAGCGTAACGTTGACGAACCCGGGCATCGCACTTGCCAGCGGCACTGCAGCTAGCCGTCCTATCAATGCTGCGGACATCACTGGTCTTGCCGTTGACAACTATAAGCTTCCGGTCAGCTACCAGTGGAGCGTTGGCGTACAGCATTCACTGAGTGCCAAGTCGGTGTTATCGGTCTCCTATGTTGGCAACCAGAACCGCCATCAGAACGATTACACCGAGTACAATCTGCCTGACCCGAGCGTGCTTCCTGCGCTTATCGGTGGCGCTAACTACAGTTCGCAGCCGAGCCTGCCGTTTAGGGGTTTCCACTCCATTCGCCAGTCCTCCAACGAAGCCAACGGGCACTACAACGCGCTTCAGGTGGACTTGAACTCGCAGGTGGGCCATGACCTTCAACTGCGCGCCTATTACACCCTATCGCGCACCATCGATCCGACCACTGCCGGCAACGGCGGCGGAGACCTCGGCAACGTTTCGAATCCCTATATCGGATGGCGTTACGATGTCGGTCCAAGCGGCTATGACCGAACGCACATTGCCGCGATTAATTTCATCTACGACATACCCGTGTTCCGCAATAGCTCTAGCCGGCTTGTGAAGTCTACGATTGGCGGCTGGCAAATCTCCGGTATTGTGTCTGCAGGCTCTGGTCTGCCCCTCAATATCGGTCTCAGCGGCAACCAGGGCGGCAATGGCCTCCCCAATGCCACCAACCGTCCAAACCTGACCGGCTCCGTCTCTTACCCACACACCGTTGCCCAGTGGTTCGATCCATCGGCATTCACCGCACCAGCGGTCGGCGCCTTTGGCACGCTGGGCCACAACGCTCTGCGGGGACCTGGTTTCGATAACTGGAACCTGTCTCTTTTCAAGAGCTTCCTGCTCAGCGAATCGCGCGGCAGCCGTCTGGAGTTGCGCGTCGAGAGCTTCAACACTTGGAACCATACTCAGTTCCAAAACGTAAGCACCAACCTCGGCGACAGCAAGTTCGGCCAACTCACTTCCGCCGCCGATCCACGAATCTTCCAGCTCGGCGGGAAGATTTACTTCTAACCACCCCGGAAGCAGCACCCCGCCCCGCTCGCACGCACTGCGAGCGGGGCGTTTTCTTTTTGAAGGCGCTGGTTCAAGTCTGGAGCGGTCCCAATTGCTGTCCCGAGCGCGAAAGCACTGCGCTATCATTGAGGCGTGAGCTGTTTGTTCCATCACGCAACTCTTCTACTTCGGACTCGCCTGCCTGCGTTGCGCTCCCGGCGCGATAGTTTGAGCATATCTCGCTCTCTCTTCACACTGGCGGCTCTTGGGCTGCTTTGGTCAGGTTGTGTTGCGGCCCAATCCTCCAAACCCAGCCCCTCCGAAGCAATCGCTCTTGAACAGCAAGGGAAACTGGACGAAGCGACCCAAGTTTGGCAGGCAGTGGTCAAGCAGAACCCGCGCGACGCTGCAGCGCTCGCCAGTTTGGGAGTAGTCTTCTCGAAACAACAAAAATATCCGCAAGCCGCCTCTGCTTACAGAAAGGCTCTCGCACTCGACCCCCAGCTTCCCGGAATCCAGTTAAATCTCGGCCTCGCGGAATTCAAGCAGGGGCGCTTCGAAGAAGCCGTTGCCCCGCTCGCCGCCGCTCTGGCCGCCCAGCCGGGCAATCTGCAGGCACGCGCGCTGCTGGGTATGAGCTATTACGGTGCAAAGCGTTTTGCGGAAGCATCCAAGCACCTTTCGCTTGCCGCCAAAGCCGATCCAGACAATCTTCAGTTGCGGCAAGTCCTTGCGCAGAGCTGTCTGTGGGCGAAAAAATTCGACTGCGCCCTCGAAGAATTCCGCCAGATCCAGCAGCGCGATCCGAATTCAGCGGCCGCCCATGTGCTCCTGGGAGAGGCTCTCGACGGCCTGGAAAGGACTCCGGAAGCCATCGCCGAGTTCCAGCAGGCCGTAAAAGCCGCTCCGCAAGAACCCAACGTGCATTTTGGCCTTGGTTACCTGTATTGGAAACTGAAGCAATACGACGAGGCCGAAGCGGAATTCAAGACCGAACTGTCCGTTGACGCGAATAACGCGCAAGCCTTGGCGTATCTCGGCGATATTGCCATGAAGAAAAACGATCCGGACTCTGCCGTACGCTTACTCCAGAAGGCCGTACAAGCGCGGAATGACATTCGCATCGCGCATCTCGACCTCGGTGCGATTCTTGCCCAGCAAGGCCACAATCAAGAGGCCATCGCATCGCTCAAACGCGCTGTGGAATTGGATCCCGAACAGCCCGACGCCCACTTCCGCCTCGGGCGAGTCTATCAGGCCATGGGCAATCAGGCCGCCGCCCAAAAGGAATTTGCCAAAGTCCGCGAACTCCACAACAAGTCAGAAGAAGACGTCGCGCGCAAGATGTCCGCCGCCCCGCCTCCTCTGGAGCACTAGCGTTTCAAGGACGGGATCGTTTGTGCTTATTTCTGCTTGTGCTAAAGTTCCCCGCACCATGAGAAAACTTCATGCACTTTTTGCTTTCGCAAGCTTCTTGACACTCAACATTTTTGCATCTGGAGATTTGCGCGCACAAGCCAGACGCGGCGTCACTCCGGAAGACTATTTCTCCTTCAAATTTATCGCGGATCCCCATATTTCGCCCGACGGCAAAGTTGTCGTCTATGTGCTCACCTCGATCGATCAGAAGAAAAACCGCCGCGAATCCGCGATCTGGGTTGTTCCCGCGGACGGCTCCGCCGCTCCTCGCCAGCTGAGCGCGGAAGGCTTCAGCTCGAATTCTCCCCGTTGGAGTCCCGATGGAAAGACGCTGGCGTTTCTTTCGGCGCGCGCTCCCGATTCTTCCTCCGGTGAAAAACCAAAATCTCAGATTTATCTGCTCTCCATCTCCGGCGGTGGGGAAGCCACGGCTCTCACAAAATTGAAAAACGGCGTCCAGAGCTACCAATGGTCACCCGAGGGCTCGCGCATTGTGGTGGTCAGCTCTTCCGGCACGATGGACGGCGTCGCGATCGCCGATCGCAAAAGTGACGTGCGGCATTACACGCACATCCGCTACAAATTTAATGACACGGGTTGGTTTGACGACCAGCGCCGCCATTTGTGGATCGTCGGCGTGCCGGGTGGGGAGGCCAAACAAATCACGGAGGGGCAGGACTGGAATGACACCGATCCCCAATGGTCTCCCGATGGTACGCGCATTGCCTTTGTTTCCGATCGCACTGGGAAGGCCTACGACGACAGCCACAACACTGACGTCTGGGTGATTCCGGCGGCAGGCGGCGCGCTCACCAGGATTTCCGATCACGACTTCGAGGACGAAAATCCCCGCTGGTCATCCGACGGCAAGCAGATCCTCTTTGCCGGCCAGACGGCAATCCACCAATTTCCCAAACTCTATGTCGCGGACTCGTCCGGCGGTGCAGCCTCGCAACTCGCCGTAAAGGACCTCGATCTGATTCCCGGGGATTTGCACTGGCCGGCTCCCGGCTCGGTTCTTTTCACCGCTGGTGTAAAAGGCGAAACGCACATCTTTCGCGCGGATCCCGCTGGGCACACTTTCCGCGCCGTGACCTCCGGTCCGCGCGACATTCACGCTTTCGACGTGAGTAAGAGCACGGAAAAAATGGTTTACCTCGCAAACGATTTCCAGCATCTCGACGATCTTTACGTCTCTAATCTCGACGGCTCCGGCGAACGGCAGTTGACCCATATCAACGGCGACCTGTGGACGCAGCTCGAGCTGCAGCCCGTCGAGCGCTTGGCTTACAAGAGCACGGACGGCTGGCCCATCGACGGATTCTTCGTCAAGCCCCTCGGCTGGCAGGCCGGCAAAAAATATCCCATGCTGCTGGTGATTCATGGCGGTCCGGAGGGAATGTTTGGCGTCGATTGGTATCACGAATTCCATGTTTACGCCGCAAAGGGCTGGGCCGTCTTCTTCTGCAATCCGCGAGGCTCGACCGGCTACGGAGAAAAATTTGAGCGCGGCGAAATCAACAATTGGGGCGTGATGGATTATCAGGACATTATGGCCGGCGTTGACGCCGCTCTGAAGCAATATCCGTGGGTCGATGCGAATGACTTGGGTGTGACCGGTGGCAGCTACGGCGGCTACATGACCAACTGGATTGTCTCGCACACCAACCGTTTCAAGGCCGCCGTGACCTTGCGCTCGCTCTCCAATTTCATCAGCGACGACGGCACCCGCGACGGTGCCTACGGCCACGAAGAGTATTTCAAAGGGATCATCTTCGACGACTTCGATCAATACTGGGACGCCTCTCCTCTAAAATACGCGCGCAACGTTCGCACTCCCACGCTCATTCTCCATTCCGACAACGACTTCCGCGTTCCCATCGAGCAGGGCGAGCAGTGGTTCCGCGCGCTCCAGCATTATGGTGTCCCGTCGGAGATCGTCTTCTTCCCGCGCGAGAACCACAATCTCACGCGAACCGGCGAACCAAAGCACATCGTCGAGAGCCTCAATTGGCAGCTCTACTGGTTTGAGCGCTATTTGAATGGCGACGCCAAGGCGAAGCCGCCCGACGCGCGGTAAGCTAGCCAAGACCAGAACCGTTTTGCTCGTTCGTCGGCTGGAAAAAAAGTTAAAGGCAGTTATGCGCAACGCCGCAAATTTGTGTTGCTCGCGGTTGAATTTGCGGCCAAAATGCGCGCGGCAATCGCAGGTTCGTGGATACAGGTTAGTGAGCACAAGTCAGTGATTCACAAGTCAACCGACACAACTGAATTTCCCAGGGAAAGTGAGTCGCGCATGGCCGCTTCAACTAAAATTCGTCCAGTTTTTCTCTCTCTTAGTCTTGGCTTGTTCGCGGGATTGTTTGTGCTTTTGATTCCTTCTGCGCATGCGCAGACCAATCTCCGATACCAGCAGCCGCCAAAGGCAATCGTTGACATTGTTGATGCCCTGCCAACTCCAGGCGTCGAGCTCTCTCCCGCGGGCAGCACGCCAGGGAAGCGCTGGATGCTGATTGAGCATTTCGCGGGATTACCGACCGTCGCGGACCTCGCCCAGCCGGAGCTGCGATTGGCCGGGCTGCGCTTCAACCCCAGGACTGGTGGTCCGAGCCGCGGGCGCTACAGCACTTCGCTCGAGCTGCAAGCTCTGCCCAGCGGCAAAGCGATTGCAATTTCCGGCCTGCCCGCGCGCGCCAAGATCAGGTTCACGGACTGGTCTCCGGACGGACGCAAAATCTCACTGGTGAACATAAGCGATGCGAAAGAGGACGCGGGTCTCAGCCTTTGGGTCGTCGACGTAGCGACGGCTCAGGCGCGCCGCTTGCCGGGAATTGCTCTCAACGGCATTTTCGGTTCGCCCTGCGAATGGTTAAGCGATAGCCAAAGTTTGCTGTGCAGAACTGTTCCTTCTGATCGAGGCCCCGCTCCAGTACGCAGTGAGGTGCCGGCCGGACCGGTCATCCAGGAAAATCTGGGGCGCGTCACCCCAGGATCTACGTTCGAAGATCTCTTGAAGAACCCGGAGGATGAACAATTTTTCGATTACTATGCAACATCGCAGGTCGAAGTCATCCGCGTCGATGGCGACGCCAAGCCGGTCGGTAAATCAGGCGTCATCGAGAAAGCTACGCCCTCGCCTGATGGCGGTTATATGCTTCTGTTTCAACGCCACCATCCTTATTCCTACTTGCTGCCTTTTGAAGCATTCCCGGAGCGCGTCTCCGTTGTGAATCTCCAGACAGGAAACCTGAAACAGTTAGCTGACAAGCCTCTCGAGGATAATGTTCCCAATATTCATGATGCCGTTCCTCCCGGCCCGCGCGATCACGACTGGCGCAGCGACGCACCCTCCACCGTTTTCTGGGTGGAAGCTGGTGATGGCGGCGACCCTCGCAAGGATGTAACCGTGCGCGATTCTCTGTTCCTGCTGGACGCGCCGTTTGAAGCCGCGCCGCGAAAATTAGCGGAGCTTCCGGTTCGCTATCGCCGCGTTGCGTGGGCCAACGATCATCTCATGCTGGTCGAAGAGCGCCGCTGGAAGGATCGCAAGCGCATTATTCTGGCATTTTCTCCGTCCACTCCGTCGACTCCGGTCAAATTGTTCGAAGGCTCTTTCGAAGACCGCTATCACGATCCTGGCCAACCCCTTGAATCTATGAACTCCCAGGGCAAGCCGGTTCTTCAGATCACCCCAGACGGCAAAGCAATTTACTTTAGAGGCCAGGGAGCATCTCCGGAAGGTGACAAGCCTTTTCTTTCCGTGATGAACCTGACGAACGGAGAGGCCAAACGCCTTTGGCAGTCGGCTGCCCCCAATTTTGAGATGGCGCAAAATGTCGTAGATCCCGCCGCAGGCACAATTCTGCTGCGCAGGGAATCTCCGGATCAGAATCCGAATTTCTATATCCAGAAAATAGGGACACCATCTCCGCAGCAGATCACTTTTTTCCCCAATCCGTATGGAAGTGCTCCGCTTCCCAAAAAACAGGTGCTGCACTACAAGCGGTCGGATGGCGTGGATTTGAGCGCAAATCTCTATCTGCCGCCCGGCTACAAACCACAAGATGGTCCGCTCCCCACTCTTTTGGAAGCGTACCCAACGGAATACAAAACGAAGGCGGCCGCTGGACAAGTCACGGGATCACCCTATGCGTTCACCTTCTTAAATTGGGGTTCGCCGGTGCCCTTTGTGACGCAAGGTTTTGCCGTGCTCGAAAGCGCAAGTATTCCGATCATTGGCGAAGACAAATCCGAGCCGAATGACACTTACGTGGAACAGCTCGTAGCCAGCGCCAAGGCGGCCATTGATGAGGGTGTGCGGCTCGGTGTCGTCGATCGCAACCGCGTCGCGGTAATGGGACATTCCTACGGCGCCTTTATGACCGCCAATCTCCTTGCGCATAGCGACTTGTTCAAGGCTGGCATCGCCCGCAGCGGCGCCTACAACCGCACGCTTACGCCCTTCGGTTTTCAGAACGAGGATCGCACCTACTGGCAAGCTCCGGAGGTCTACAACAAAATGTCTCCGTTTGCTTACGCCGACAAAATCAAAACGCCCATTTTGCTGATTCACGGCGAGGCGGACAATAACAACGGCACCTTCCCCATTCAGAGTGAACGGTTTTTCAGCGCCTTGAAAGGGCACGGTGCCACGGTACGCTTTGTGCTCCTTCCCCTCGAATCGCACGGCTATGCCGGACGGGAGTCCGTGCTTCACATGTTCTGGGAGATGAATAATTGGCTGAACAGCTATGTGAAAAATTCGCGGCCGGCCATAGCGGCCGCGCAACACTAATCCTTCCGCGTGGAATTCGAGTAGTGACGCGTTATCTCCTGAATCTAGCTCTTCTGGTCCTTGCAGCGGCGTGCCCGGCGGCGCACGGCCAGACCATTCCCAAATCTTTAGCGGAGAGACTAGGCTACGCGCGCGACGCAAAACTCCTGATCGTTCACGCCGATGACCTTGGCATGACACATTCCGTGAACGCCGCCTCGATCAAAGGCCTCGAAACCGGTCTCGTAACTTCGGCAAGCATCATGGTGCCTTGTCCATGGTTTCCGGAAATTGCCGGCTATGCAAAAGCGCACCCTGAAATTGATTTCGGACTTCATCTCACGCTGACGAGCGAGCGCGTTTTCTATCGTTGGGGACCGGTCGCATCCAGGGACAAGGTTCCGAGTCTCGTGGACTCAAACGGTTACTTCCATCTGGACTGGCCGGAATCAACGCACATCGACGCCAAAGAAGTCGAACTGGAACTTCGCGCAGAAGTCGATAAAGCGATTGCCATGGGAGTCCGTCCGACGCACCTCGACTCTCACCAATACCGTCTCTTCGTCAATGGCAAAGATATGTTCCAAAGCGTTCTTCGCGTCGCCCACGATTATAAACTGCCGGTTTTCATGGTTCGCGATTGGTTCGCGGACCGCCCTTACCTCGAAGCCGCCCTGAACCCCGATGATCTTGTCGTCGACCACACCGTGACGATAGATACTGGAGTAGCTCCGGAGAAATGGGCGGACTTCTACGTTACCGCCCTGAAAAATCTTCAACCCGGTGTGACTGTCTTCATTATCCATTTGGCTTTTGACGACGTAGAAATGCGCGCCGCCACACGCGAGCGGGATACTTGGGGCGCAGCCTGGCGCCAGCGCGATTTTGACTTCTTCACAAGTCCGCAATTCAAAGCATTGCTGCGGGAGCAAAACATCCAGCTTATTTCCTGGCGTGAGCTGGCCCACTCTGCGAAGTAATCAGTTCTCGCCTGGAAATTTCTTCCGGCTCCTATCAACAAAACATATTTAACTCTTTCCCTTCGGGGCCATTCCAAGTTATTTTCGTTAGAGCAGCCCAATCACCTTTGGAACAAAGCGCATGCTGATTGACCCCCTACCGGAAAAAAAGTCATTATTACGGAATCCGCTGCTGTACACCTCCGCAGTGGTCGTCGCCGCGCTGCTCGGCGTCGTCTATGTGATGTTTTCCCGATGGCAGGAGCATCGCAGCATTGACCGCCAGGCCAGGGAACAACGCGCGGAGAAACAACGCGAGGAAGACCGTGTCGCCCTTGAGCAGCTTGGAGGCAAGGACTTCACCATACTCAGTTTTTATGCCAGCCCCACGGTCATCCGCCGCGGCGAATCCGCTCAGCTATGTTACGGAGTATCCAACGCCAAGAGCGTCAAGCTCGAGCCCCAGCCCCAGCCCGTGTGGCCTTCAGCCGCCCATTGCGTGGATGTATCTCCCACTAAATCTATGACTTACACGTTGACAGCCGTGGACGCCGCTGGGGCTACCAAGTCTCAGACCGTGGAGCTCAAAGTCCGCTGAATCTCTCCAAAAAGCACTCGGCTAGCCTTCCCTGCTTGTCGGTTGCGCACTTTTCCCCGCGCTCCCTGCAAGGGAAGGACCTCAAAAACTATCTTCGTCTGCCCCTTGTCGCCGCAATTGGCCCGCATCTATAATGTTTGTTCGCGCGGGGTCCGGAGAGCCATCCTGCTAAACCGGACTCCGCGAACATTTTTTGGCAGCCAACCTCTGGTGACCAACGACCATGTCTGACCCGCTCGCGAAGATCAAGCAGCGTTTGCAGGGGGAAATCGACCAGCTCGAGCACGAGCTCAATATCGACCTTCCCAAGGAGATCGCCAAGGCCCGCGCCCACGGCGACCTTTCCGAAAATGCCGAATACAAGTACGCAAAAGAGCGCCAGGGGTACGTCAACGCCCGCATCGGCCAGCTCAAAAAGCGTATGGGCGACCTGGGCATGCTCAATCTCAGCAATATTCCCAAGGACCGCTCCGGCTACGGCTCGCGCATTCTTGTGCTCGATATTCACAAAGAAGTAAGAATCGAGTACAAACTGGTCACCACCGAGGAGGCCGATGTGGAAAAGGGGTTAATTTCCACAACTTCCCCCATCGGGAAGGCTTTGCTCAACCGCAAAGTCGGCGACGAAGTCCAGGTTGCCACGCCCGCCGGCCAAAAAGAGTTTGAAATCGTGCGGCTCGTTACCATTCACGAGGACGAGTAACCTTTCTGCTTTTTCCAGCGTCCTACCGATATACGAGTCGTCTGTGAGGCGCTATGTATTGGGGATCAGGCCCGGGCCTCGGGCTTCTTACACTGCTGGGTTACTTCGCTTTTGCCGTCGGCGCGGCTCTCGCTTGGCAAAAGCGTGAAGACTTCTTCGTCTGGGCGCACGACGAGTTCGGCGCCTTCCGCCGCAGCCTTTCCCGCTATACGGTCATCGGTCCGTTTTATAGCATCCGCGAAGAGTCCCGCTTGAAGGCCGTTCCTTCCCAGTTTCTCAGCTCTCTCGGCCGCTTCCCTCGGCGGCACATCAATCCCGCCTTCATCCTGTTTTTTCTGGGGGCGGTTCTCTTCGTTCTGGATTTCTTCATCTAACCGGATGAACGCTGCCTCCGCTCCGCGTTCTGGACAATCTCTCCGCGCCTTGCCATTCTCCTCGCGATGAAACCCGCACTCATCGTCCATGGCGGCGCTTGGGACATTCCCGATGAAGCCGTCGACGCATGCACTTCCGGCTGCCGCCGCGCTCTCGACGCTGGATGGTCCATTCTCTCCTGCGGCGGCTCCGCGCTCGATGCCGTCGAAGCCGCTATCGTCGTCCTCGAAGACGAACCCGTTTTCGACGCCGGCTTCGGCTCGCATCTGAATCTCGACGGCCGCGTCGAATGCGACGCCATTGTTATGAACGGTGGAACTCTTCGTTGCGGCGCTGCCGCTGCCTTGCAACGCATCCGCAATCCCATCCGTCTCGCTCGCGCCGTCCTCGACCACTGCCCCCACATGATGCTCGTCGGCGAGGGCGCCGAACGTTTCGCCAAAGACAATGGCATCGCTCTGTGCGATCCCGCGGATCTCGTCAGTGACGCGGAACGCGAAGCCTGGCTCCTTTGCCGCCAGGACAAACACGCCGCTGCCCACCATCGCGGCCACGAGCAGGGCACCGTCGGCGCCGTCTCTATCGATTCTCGTGGCCAGCTCTTCGCAGCCACTTCCACCGGTGGCACCTGCTGCAAACTCCCCGGCCGCGTCGGCGATTCGCCTCTCATCGGCTGCGGCTGCTACGCCGATTCCACTGCGGGCGGCGTCTCCTGCACCGGCTACGGCGAGGCCATCATGAAAATCGTCATGGCCAAGACCGCCGTGGACTTTCTGCGCGCTGTTCCTCCGCCGCAGCACGATTGTCCCGTTCCGGAAAAGCCTTCCCGCGAATCCGTCCGCCTCGTTGCCGGGAGCGTTTCCGAGAATGCCGATGCCTCGCCCTGTGGCGAAAATTTTCATGCCATGATGTCTGCGCGCGAAGCCGTTCACCTGCTCGCCCACCGCACCCGCGCCACCGGCGGCCTCATCCTTCTCGACCGCAATGGCAACCCCGGCTTCGCCTTCAACACCCCGCGCATGGCGTACGCCTACGTCGCCCCCGATGGCTCGTTCGTCACCTCGGTCTAGCGCCCCTCACCACGAGCCTCTGTCACGAATCTCTTGACCCCGGCATCATTCAAAGATAGTCTCGCGCCCAATAACTCCCGCACTTTTATTCGTTCCCTAGGAGGTCGCGCATGGTTCTTCTCGCCGCTCTTTGGCTCCCGATCCTGCTCTCGGCCGTGATCGTCTTTATCGCCAGCTCCATCATGCATACCGTGCTGCCGTACCATAATAGCGACTACCGCAAGCTTCCCGAGGAAGACACTGTTCTCGCCGCTCTCCGTTCCGCCGGCGTCACGCGCGGTGTCTACCACTTCCCGCATTGCAACCACAAGGATATGCAGACGCCCGCCATGCAGGAAAAATTCAAGCAGGGGCCTGTCGGCTTCGTCACCATCTTCCCCAGCGGCCCGGTCTCCATGCCCAAGTTTCTCATCCAATGGTTTATCTACTGTTTGCTGATCGTCTTCTTCGTCGCCTATCTCGCCGCCCACACTGTCGTGCCCGCCGCTCCCTTTCGCCACGTGCTGCGCGTCGTCGGCACCGCCGCCTTCCTCGGCTATGGCCTCGGCGCGTTCGTCAACGCCATCTGGAAAGGCCAGACCTGGAGCATGACCCTCAAGGAAGTCTTCGATGGCTTCATCTACGCCGCCCTAACCGCCGCCACCTTCGCCTGGCTCTGGCCCCACTAGGCCGAATTCGTCAAAGCCCGCCCCGCTGCCATTTTCCCCGTGACAGCGAGCAAAGCGTGGCCTAAACTTTTGAAGTAAGCTGGAAAAGTAATTCGTGACGCTGGATTTAAAACCCGAAATCGCCGCCGCGCTCGCAGCCCTTGCTTCGGCCCAGGGTTTGTCTGTCGAAGACTACCTTGAGCAGCTCGTGAAGAAAGAACTGCCGCTTCAGCCGGAAGATGCCGCCCGGCAGGAGGGCAGCGGCATGGTTCGGGAGAACGGGCTGTACGTCTACCGTACTGGCAGGCCGCTGCCATTTTTCCAAAAACGCGCCGGCACTGCCAAAGGAGACGGCCTGCTGAAGTTTCTTCGCAACGCACCCGATGCTCCGCCCGAGCCAGAGGATCGCATCACTTAGTTCGCGCCCGCCTTCGGCCCTGTAGGGGCACAACATGTTGTGCCCGCTCTTCGCTTTTCCTTCTGCCGTCCCTCGCCCGCCTTCGTGCTTGTAGGGGCACAACATGACAGATTCCGGGCAGCAGCCGGAATGTTGTGCCCGCTCTTCGCTTTTCACCCGGCCCCCGCCCGTCATTTCGAACGGAGCAGCCCGACGCCTTTTCCTCGCTTTCGCTCCTGCGAAAGCGTCGGGCTGCGCAGAGAGAAATCTCTCTGCCTCCTGTCTCTGTGGCGGATGCCCCTCATCATTCTACTCCCCCGTGTATTGCAGAAGTGGTATCCCCTCATCGTATGTCTCCGTCAACCAAAAAGAAAAACGCGCGACCGCGGGAAACGGGGACGGGAAACGGGGACAGGGAAACGGGGGAAACGGGGACGGGGAAACGGGGACAGGAACGCGTGAAAAAATGCAGATTCGCGATTCCGACGGAATCGGCGTTCAATAATTTGGTCGTCCAGAACCCGTAGGGGCGACGTTTGCAACGTCTGGATACATTTTGGATCACCTGGAAAATTCCTAGGATCGATTTCTTCACACGTTCCAGACGGGACGTTTTCTGAATATTTTGGCGGGTGGAAGGCCGGTGGCGAAGCCTTTGCAGCTGATTTTGACTTTGGGTGCCGCACCCTTAGCTTTAAGGCTGCGGGTTTTGACTTTCTCTTCGGCAGTCTACGTTCTATTCGCTCAAGCCTCGTCTCACTGTCTCACCAAACTACAAAATTCCCGCCAACTCCTTCTAACTCCTCGACTTCCCCGCGCCTCATTCGAATGATAAGTACCCAGGTACTGTACCTTGACAGTAATCCAATTCCCTGCTATCATTCCCTATGTTTCGCTCGCAGATCACCCCACCACGCTCCTTCCAAAGATTCTCCGCCTCAGATCTCGCCACTAGCCACTCCTCACTCGCCGCTGCTCCTCTAACTCCTTTCCCTGCCACTCTTAGACGGCAATCGCAACTCATTGAAAATCCAGCCGCTTTAAGTAGAGCAGTTGCCACTCTTACGCGCCATGTCCACCATAACCCCTTTGTTTGCCACTCTTACAAAAAACACCCGGGGGGTGGGGCTGCCATCGTCAACTTCTTCGTGGCGCAGACTTCAGTCTGTGCGCTTTCGAGACAGTCTGCCTCGCAGAGGTCAGAAGCGAAGCATCCACACGAATTGAGAAATCTCGCCGACCTGCCAGTCGCCAGCTTGTCCCGAGCTTGTCGGGATCACGAATCACCAGTCACTAAGTCTTTTGCAATCCGCACTTACGAAAAACACGCCCGTAACCCCTTTAGAATGCGCACTTCCAAAACACAGGACTTAAAACCCTTTAGAATGAATACTTACGAAAAAACCGGGGGTGGGGGCCCCCTCCTTCAAGCCAAATGCCCTTCAGTTCTCGCCGTCATCTTACGGCCTTCTCTTTCACGGCCGCGGATCACGGATCACAGGCCACGAGTCACGCCTCACCTCCACTTGGCGTTCTCCGCTCAATGTGCTCTTCTATTGGTGACGCCATGACTTATTTTCGCTACTTCCTTGCCTCGTTACTTCTTCTCTGCTTGCCGATTTTCGCTCCCGCGCAACAAGACAACGAACCCGTGATCCGCTTTGTCCGCAACCCCGATCCCGCGCCCGATTTCAAACTCACCTCGCTCGATGGCAAGCCGCTCACCCTTGCTGACTTCCAAGGCAAAGTTGTCATTCTGAATTTCTGGGCCACCTGGTGCGGACCGTGCCGCGCAGAAGTTCCCGACCTCGTCGCTTTGCAAGAAAGATACAAAGACCATCTCCAAATCATCGGCCTCGATGTCGACGATGATGACACCGCCGAGATTCAAAAATACGTGAAGGAAACCGGAATCGACTACCCCGTCGCCATGACACCCGATGACCTGCGCGTCCAGTACGGCGGCATTCCTGCCTTGCCTACGACGTTTATTTTGGACACCGAGGGCCGTGTCGTTCAAAAGCACGTCGGATATACGGATCCAGAGCTTTATGAGACGGAAATTCGCGCCCTGCTCGGGCTCCCCATCATGGCCAAAGTCGAAACCTTTGAGGACAAAGGCGAGGTTTTTCTGAAACACGCCGATCGCGCCACCGAGCTGCCCGGCGTGGACCTCTCGAAACTCTCGCCCGAGCAAAAAAAGATTGCTCTCCACCGCTTCAATGCGGACTCTTGCACCTGCGGCTGCAAGTACACTCTCGCGCAGTGCCGCGTCTGGGATTCCGCCTGCGCCGTCAGCAAAGCCGCGACGGAAAAAATCATCGCCGAAGTTTCCGGAGTCCCGAAGGCTTCTGTAAGTCCAGCGGCTTCCACGCCTTCGCAGCCGAGAGATCAACCATGAACTCCGCCGCACGATACTCTATAAAGATGCGGGTGAATCTCGCGGCACCCTCCAATTTCGCCGTTGCTCGCCCTTGCTTCGACCCTCATACTCTTTCTTCTGGCGATGCCCGCTCTCTCGAAAATCATTTTCTTTCTCGCTTTGGTTCTCTCTTTCACGGGACGCATCTCTCCTCCCGTAGCTCTCAGCCTCGGAATTATTTTTGGCCTGATCTTTACGCATCCGTACCCCGCGGCGACGCGTACTTCCGCGAGAATCCTTCTCCAGGTGTGCGTCGTGGCGCTCGGCTTCGGAATGAACTTGCACGAAGTGTTGAAGGCTGGTCGCACCGGCTTCCTCTATACCGCGCTGGGAATTTCGTTCGCTCTTCTAGCGGGTCTCGCTCTCGGGAAAATGTTGCGGGTTCGCGGAAATTCCTCGTACTTAATTACGGCAGGCACGGCGATTTGCGGCGGCAGCGCCATCGCGGCAATTGGTCCGATTCTTCATGCCGACGACGAAGAGATGGCCGTTTCGCTCGGCACAGTTTTTATTTTGAATTCCGTCGCGCTTCTTCTTTTTCCGCCGATTGGCGGCGCGCTGCATCTATCACAGTCGCAGTTCGGCCTGTGGGCCGCGCTGGCGATTCATGACACCAGTTCCGTAGTCGGCGCCGCCGCAAAATATGGCCAGCAAGCTCTGGTCATCAGCACCACCGTCAAGCTGGCACGCGCGCTATGGATCGTGCCCCTGGCCCTCGCGACAGCCGCAATCTTAAAAAACAAATCCAACGCTCGCCCCGAATCCGAAGTTCTAAACAAATCCGAAGTTCGCAACGACTCCGCTATTCGCAGCGAATCCGCGATTCGCAGTGAATGGAATATTCGCAGTACGCCGAATATGCAATTCCCATGGTTCATTCTGTTCTTTTGCTTCGCTGCGGTCCTCAATACGTACGCTCCGGCAATCACTCGTCTCGCTGATTCCATCTTTGGGCTCGGCCGGGTCGGCCTTGTCGCAACACTCTTCCTCATTGGCACCGGCATCTCGCGCTCCACACTGAAGGAGGTAGGCTGGCGTCCACTGCTGCAAGGCGTGCTTCTGTGGTTCGCTGTCGGAGTTACGTCGCTCTACTTCATTCGAATCGGCTGGATTGGACTGTAGAAACAACTCAGTGTGATTCGAACCCAACTTGAGAGTTCACACGTTATTTCTTGAGCAGGTCCATCACGGCGGAAGTCATGGCTTTGACGCCGGTTCGAATGGCGGGGCCGGGGACGGGAGCGAATTCGCTGGAGTGCGGCCCGGGCAGTCGCGTGCCTTTTTCCATCGCGTCCTTTAGTTTCACCGGGTCGGCGGCGCCGAGCCAGAACATGCAGATGGGCGGCTTTGGATCTTGGAGCGCGAAAAGGCTGAAATCTTCGCTGGCCATGACGGGCTCGCCGGGCAGCACGTTTTCTTTTCCGAGCGCGCGCTGGAGCGCTGCGCCGACGCGGTTAGCGAGGGCGGGATCGTTGATCGTGGCGGGAACGCGGTCTTGCGCGACTTCGATGATGGGCGCGCGTTCGGCGGGGACACCAGCGGCGGCAGCGACGCCGTTCGTGATTCTGGCGATGGCGGCGAGCACTTTTTCGCGCTGCTGGGGATTCATGGTTCGAACGGTGAGCTGCAGGTGTGCATCATCGGGGATAATGTTGTGTTTCGTTCCGGCATGAAACGAGCCGACAGTGACGACGGTGGGAAGCTGCGGATCCATTTCACGGCTGACAACGGTTTGCAGCATCACGACGATTTCCGAGGCGATCACGATCGGATCCTTGGAGACTTGCGGAGCGGCTCCATGCCCTCCATAGCCGCGCACGGTGATGTCGACAGAATCAGCTCCAGCGAGAAGCGGTCCTGCGTGCCAGGAGACAGTTCCAGCGGGAATACCGGCAGAGTCATGAAGCGCAAGAACGTAGTCCGGCTTGGGAAACTTGGTATAGAGTCCGGCGCGAAGCATAGCTTGCGCGCCGCCGACGGTTTCCTCGGCGGGCTGGCCGATCAAGACGACGGTGCCGCTCCAGCGATCCTTAAGTCGCGCGAGCATGCGCGCCGTGCCGAGAAAAACGGTCATGTGCAGGTCGTGTCCGCAGGCATGCATCACGCCGACTTCAGCGCCGCCCGCGCGTTTTACTTTCACATGGCTCGCATAAGGCAGGCCGGTGTTTTCGACGATGGGAAGCGCGTCCATGTCCGTTCGAACGTAAACCACGGGGCCGGGGCCATTCATCAGGACAGCGACCACGCCGTAGGAAATTAGACTAGGGTCATCGTACTGGCCGAAATGATCGGTGACTTCGTAGCCGAGTTTCCGAAGTTCGGCGGCGATCAGCGCGGAAGTTTCTTTTTCCTGCGTGGAAAGTTCGGGATTTTCGTGCAGATGTTTGTAGGTTGCGAGCAGTGAGTCTGCTTCCTTATTGATGCGCTGATCCAGATCGCTTTGGGCGAAGAGCGGCGCGGAGATGCAGAGTGCAGCGGCGAGCGAAAGTATGGCGGTTCGAGCTGTGGAGCGCATCGGGTCACCTCGGAAAAGAAGCGGCATTCTAGCACTGGTCGCGGGCGATGATGCCGGCTGATTTCGGTGCGGCCGTGGGTGGAAGCACAGACTGAAGTCTGTGCCACTCGCCGGTTGCGACGGAACGAATTGCGGGCTACACTCGCCCCGCAAATCCAGTGAGTTTGCTTCAGAGCGGATTTGAATGGAGGCTTGCCGTGAATCGTCGCGTCAGTTTTCTAGTGATCGCACTTGTCGTTGCAGGGATAGTCAGCGTGAACGGGGCATTTTCGCAGCCCGCTGCGCAAACCACCCGTAAGGTGTTCAACGCGCCGGATAAGATCGTCCAGGCACCTTTCAGTGATGGGATTCTGGCTGGGAATACGTTGTATTTGGCCGGGAGAATCGGGCTGGATCCGAAGACGGGAAAGCCGCCGGCGGAAATCGAGGATGAAATCAAGCTCATGCTCGATAGCCTGAAGGGAACTCTAACGCAGGCCGGAATGACGATGGACGACCTGGCGTACGTGCAGATTGCGTGCACGGACTTGAGCCTCTTCGACAAATTCAACCCAATCTATAAGAGCTACTTCACGACGAAGGATTTTCCTGCACGGGAGTTCATTGGAGCCGCAGCGCTGCTGCGCGGCGGACACTTCGAATTGCAGGCGATCGCGGTTCGCCGCTAAGACGCGGGGAGCCATCTCGGCATTGAGGGAATAGACCGATTGGAAAAAAGCGCGGGGCGGCGTGTCGTTCGTCGGCGGCCGTCGTCGGCGCTTCCCTGGTTCTACGGTCACCCCCAACAACAACTTCTAGGTAGGCGCTAATCTGTGCCGTGAGAAAACATGCGAGCGGGCAAGCGTTGAACCGAGTGAACCGAAGAATCCTCTAGACACAGGCGGAGCCGGGCAGGGGCGAGAGATTGCCGCTGGGGCTGAGCGTAGATTTTTTCGTAGTGCTAGGGAGAGACGAGACGAAAAAGCAGCGGGAATCATCAAAGGAAAAGTGCAGCCCTTTCAGGAGTGACCTAATATTGTCGCACGCTCAAAGCCATTTCATTGACATTTGCCCGTATGTGGTCATTTCTATTTGGTCCTGTCGCCGTAATCCAATATAAAGTCTTTATAATAAATAACTTAAGAATTTATGAATTTTAACGTCCAATGGAGGGCGTACTGCATCTATTTGACAGCAGCCGGGGCGTCACAATGCTGAGAATCACAACAGAGAAAAAACGTGGCAAGACCATTTTGAGTGTGGAAGGGCGCCTAGCCGGGCCCTGGGTGGGGGCACTGGAACAGTGCTGGCGCACACGAGCGCCGGAGGAGAAATTCAGCGTGGATTTGTGCGGCGTGAGCTTTATTGATGCCGCGGGCAAGGTGCTGCTGAAGGAGATCCACCAGCAGGGCGGGAGGCTGATTGCGGAAGGATGCCTCAACCAAGCGATCGTGAAGGAGATTGAGGGCGGCGCGGCGGAGAAGCCAGGCTGCTGGGGAAAGAAAAAAGGGTCGCACATCATTTTTTACGTGACGTTTTTTAGCTTGCTGGTGACGCCGGCGATTACGCGCGCGCAGGGAGCGCCGAAGCAGAGCGCGCTGCCGGGGACAGCGCCGACTGGGGCCTTGCGATTGACGCTGGATCAAGCCGTAAGCCTGGCATTGAAGCAGAATCCGACGGCGCAGATTGCAATTTTGACAGCGGCGGAGAGCGTACAGGACCGCAACGTGGCGCGAGCGGCTTTGCTCCCACAGGCGAGCCTGAATGTTACGGATAGCGTCGAGCGCATCAACGTAGAGGCATTTTTTGGCAAGAAGATACCGGGAGTTCCACAGCACGCCGGTCCTTTTCAGATTTTCTCGGCAGGGCCGGGATTTAGCGCGCCAGTATTTGATTTGACGCTGTTTCGGCGATATCAGGCGGCGCGTGAAACGGCGAACGCGAGCAAGGCGGACAGTCTTTCGACGCGGGAGCAGGTGATTCTGCTGGTTGTATCGCAATACATCGGGACGCTGCGGGCCGTGGCGAATGTGCAAGCTTCGGAGTCTCGGGTGGAGCTGGCGCAGGCGTTGTATGACCAGGCGGCGGACTTGCAAAAGGAAGGGGTTGGCACCGGGATCGACACGCTGCGAGCAAACGTGGAATTGCAGAATGAGAAGCAGAGACTGCTTGAGGCGGAAGACGACCGGGATACATCGCTGTTCGGGCTCAGCCGCTTGCTGAATCTCGACCCGCGGCAAAACATCGAATTGGGAGATTCACTGAGCTTTTTCGATACGCCGCAGCCGGACGTCACGGTCAGCATCGAGTCGGCGTTGAGCGAAAGGCAGGAGTGGAAGGCGCTGGTGGAGCGGCTCAAAGCGGCGGGATTGGAAAAGAAGGCTTCGCAGTACTCGCGGCTGCCGAAAGTGGACTTCACTGGCAACTGGGCTTATGAGGGAAGTTCCTCGACAACGGGGATCCCGACATATACCTACCAGGCGGGCGTGAGCGTGCCGATATTCACGGGCGGGCGAATCCACGCGGAGATCGTGAAGGCGGATCTGGAAATTCAGAAATTGCAGCAGCAAGAAGATGATCTAAGAAATCAGATCGCGCTGGATGTAAAGACGGCGCTAATTAATTTGGATTCGGCGCGCAATCAGGTGCAAGTGGCGAATCTGGGAGTGCAGCTCTCGACGGAGGAAGTGGATCAAGCGCGTGACCGCTTTAAGGCGGGGGTGGCAAACAACATCGAAGTGATTCAGGCGCAGGATTCGCTCTCGCGAGCGAACGACAACCAGATCGCGGCGCTTTACCGCTTCAACCAGGCGCGCGCGGACTTTGCGCGGTCGACCGGGCAGATGGAGAAAGTTTACTCGAAGTGAGAGGGGACGATGAGCATTGAGATCGAAGTCGGGTTGGAAAACGCATCCAAAGTACGGCCACTCGTTGAGGAGATGCCGCTAGAGAAGGAAGCGCCAAAGGGGCTGGCAAACCCGAAGGTGCGGCGGCTGGCGATTCTTGGCGGAGCGGTACTGCTGGCGGCGCTGGCCGGATTGTTCCTCTACTACCACAACCGCGAAAGCACGGATGACGCGCAGATCGACGGGCACATCACGCCGATCGCGGCGAAGATTTACGGGAAAGTGGCGAACGTATTGGTGGACGACAACCAAGCTGTGAAAGCTGGACAGCTGTTGGTGAAGATCGATCCGCGGGATTACCAGGCAGCGGTGGACCAGGCCAAGGCGGCGCTGACGCTGGCGGAAAGTGAAGCACGGTCCGCGGGAGTGGATGTGCCACGGACGGTTGCAAACGTGGCCAGCGGGAACTCGAGCGCGGACGCTCAGTTGTTGGGAGCGCAGGCGGATATGGCGCAGGCGCAAGCCACATACGAGCAGGCGCAAACGGCGGATCTGGCGTATGCGCAAGCGAACGTGGACAAGAGCCGTGCCAATGCGGCGCTGGCGCAAGCGGATTTGGCGCGCTACAAGCCGCTGATGGAGAAGGGCGAGATTTCGAAGCAGCAGTATGACGCGGCGAAGGCCAATGCGGATGCGACAGCGAGCGCGTTGAAGGCGGACCAGGAAAAATTCGGGCAGGCGCAGCGGAATGTGGAAGTCGTGAAGGCGCAGCTGGACGCCGCAAAGGCGCGAGTGTTGCAAGCGCGCGCGGGAGTGGAAGGAGCACGCGCGGACGATAAGCAGGTGGGCATGCGGACGGCGGATGCGCAAGCGAAAGTGGCCAAGGTGGCGCAGGCGCGCGCGTCGCTGGATGCGGCGCTCTTGAATCTGAGTTACACGGAAGTGATTGCGCCGGTGGACGGCGTGGCGACGCACAAGCAGGTCGAGCCTGGGCAAATTGTGCAGGCCGGGCAGGGATTGCTGGTGGTGGTGCCGCTGCAAGATGTGTGGGTGACGGCGAATTTTAAAGAGACACAGCTGAAAAACATGAAGGCGGGGCAGAAGGCGGAAGTGAAAGTCGATACGTATGGAAAAACATTTAGCGGGCACGTGGATTCGATCGCTGGAGCGACAGGCGGAGTTCTGAGTCTGCTGCCGCCGGAAAACGCGACGGGGAACTACGTGAAAGTGGTGCAGAGGATACCGGTGAAGATTGTGCTGGACCCGATTCCGGCGGGCAAGGCGGTGCTGCGGCCGGGGATGAATGTGGACGCAACGGTGATCACGAAGTAATGAAACGCGAGCCACACGGCGAAGAAGTTGAACCGAGTATTTGAGGCAGGGCGGAATAAAGAAAGTCCATCGGGCGGTTATACGTACAGAAGGGTAGAGGGCAAGCGAGTCAGAGAAGAACGTGCCATGCGGAACAGATTACTAGCCAAACTGAGGATGCCGGACGGGTCGATCAACCCGTGGGTGATCGCCGTGACGGTAACTTTGGCGACGTTCATGGAAGTGCTGGACACGTCGATCGCCAACGTGGCGCTGCCGCATATTTCGGGGAACTTGTCGGCGGGCGCGGACGAATCAACGTGGGTGCTGACGTCGTATCTGGTTTCGAATGCAATCGTGCTGCCGCTTTCGGGGTGGCTTTCGGGGCTGATCGGGCGGAAGCGTTTCTACATGTCCTGCGTGGCGCTGTTCACGGTGAGTTCATTTTTGTGCGGGCTTGCGCCAAGCCTCGGCGTACTGGTGCTCTTTCGAATTTTGCAGGGGGCGGGCGGCGGCGGATTGCAGCCGAGCGAGCAGGCCATTTTGAATGACACGTTTCCGCTAGCGAAGCGCGGCATGGCGTTTGCAGTTTACGGAATTGCTGTGGTGGTGGCGCCGACGATTGGGCCTTGGCTGGGCGGGTGGATTACGGACAATTTTTCGTGGAGATGGATTTTTTATATCAACGTGCCGGTGGGAATCATTTCTCTGCTGCTGACGTCGGTGCTGATTTCGGATCCGCCGTACATGAAGAGGACGAGCATCAAGAGCGGATTCCGGATCGACTACATCGGAATTGGGCTGATCAGCCTGGGGCTGGGAAGCATGCAGATCGTTCTGGATAAAGGACAGCGCGACGACTGGTTCGCCTCGGGATTCATTCAGGTTTTCTTTGCGCTGATGCTGATCGGAATTATTGCAGGGATTGTCTGGGAGTGGAGGCATAAGGATCCGGTCGTCGATTTGCGGATGCTGAAGGACCGGAACTTTGCAATTTCTACCCTGGCGATGTTTTTTCTGGGATTCGTACTGTATTCGAGCACGGTGCTGATTCCGCAATTTCTGCAAAACATGCTGGGGTACACGGCAGAGCTTGCCGGGAAGGCGCTTTCGCCAGGCGGCGCGATGATCATGCTGATGATGCCAGTCGTTGGATTATTGGTGTCAAAGGTGGACACGCGAATGCTGATTACGTTTGGCTGCATGGTGTGCGCGATCGCGCTGTTTTGGATGGCTGGCTGGGATTTGGGGCTCGATTACAGCCATGCGGTGCGAGCGCGGATGTTACAGAGCTTTGGGCTGGCATTTTTGTTTATTCCGATCAACGTGGCGGCATTCGCATACGTGCCAAGAGAAAAGACAAACATGGGGACGGGGATTATCAATCTGGCGCGAAACATAGGGGCTAGCGTGGGAATCGCCACGGTGACGACCATGCTGGAGCGGCGGACGCAGTTCCATCAAGCGCATCTGGTGCAGAGTGTGAACAGTTTGAATCCGGCGCTGCTGAAGACGACGAACGGCGACACGGCGCGTCTAATTTCTTACGGGTCGAGCGCTTCGCATGCGGCGCTGCAAGCGAAGGGCATGGTCTACCACCTGGTGCAGAGCCAGTCGGCGATGCTGGCCTTCATCGACAACTTCAAGATGCTGGGCGTGATATTTCTCACGGTAATCCCGTTTTTGGTTTTGATGAGGAAGCCGAGAGCGACTGCCGGAGGTGTTCCGGCGCACTGATGGGCGAATGTGACGATGCATTTGGTGCACGAGATTCTTGCAGTGGCTTTTTGCAGTGACTTATTTCAGCGACTTTGTGCAGTAATTGGGGGGGAACGATGGCAACGCAAACGGCAATAACGATGCAAACGGCAGTGGCAACACAGTTCAGCGAAGACAAACTGATCCGCGCCGGACAGAGGGGCGATGCGCAGGCGGTGGAAACCCTGTTCCGCCGTTACCAGCGGCCACTCTTTCAGACCGCGTTGCGCGTGCTCGGCAACACGGAAGACGCGGAAGACGCCTTGCAGGATGGATTGCTTTCCGCCTACCGCAATATGAAGCGGTTCGAAGGACGCTCGCAGTTCTCCACTTGGCTGACTCGCATTGTTATCAACGCGGCTTTGATGCGGCGGCGCAGCGCAAAGGCGAGGCCGGCGGTTTCGCTGGATGAACCTCCTCGTGAGGATGAGCTGCCAATTTCCGAGCGATTCGCGGCCGAAGGGCCGAACCCGGAGCAGATGTTTGCCGGGACGGAGCTGCGGGAGATGATCAGCGAAAACCTGGAAGAACTTTCACCGCTCCTGCGCACGGCGTTTGTGCTGCGTGAAGTGGAAGGCTACTCGACGGGCGAGGCGGCGAAGAAACTCGGAGTGACCGAGAACACCTTGAAGGCGCGGTTGTGGCGCGCGCGGCACCAGATGGCCGAGCGGCTTGGCCAGCGGCTGCGGCGGATTAAGGACGATATGACCGGCGGCGGAATGGGCGACGCCGAGTGCAGCTATTGCTGAGAAACGGGAATAGCGAAGTAAGGAAGTAAAGATGTAAAGGAAAGAGTGTAAGCGAGAGGGGCCGGCGAGTAGCCGGCCTTTTTCGTTTTATGTGCGAATGTGCTCACTTTAGGTGGATGCGGTCGGCGTTGTCGTAGGGGGACATGTCGGAGAGGATGACTTTGTCGCCTTCCTTGAGTCCATCGAGGACTTCGATTGTGTTTACGGATGAGCGGCCGAACTTGACGTTGACGCGGACGCCTTCTGCGCCGTCCTTGGCAAGTTTGAATAGCGAGATTGTGGAGACTGCCGTTGCGTGGACGGGTCGGCCGACGTAGAGAATGTTGTCGAGCTTTTCGATGTCGATGGTGGCGTCGATCGGGAGATCGGCAACGGCACCTTCGGGCAGGGGGCCATCGAGGGAGACGTATACGGTGCGAGTTCCGTCCGAAGCTGATGCGTTGATACCCGTAACGTGACCCTTCACGATGCCTATGCGCGTATCTACTGTCGCGCTCTGATTGGGCTTCACGTCCGCGGCCTGGACAACGGGAAGAGCTACGCGCGCGACCAAGCCCGCAGAATCTTCGGCGCGGACTAGCGTTCCCAGGCCGCGGACCTGCCGGACCATGGGACCTCGCTTCACGGTGTCGGTCCAGATGGAGTTGTTCTCTACGGTGGGTATGTCGCGGGAGGCGTTGCCGCCGACTCCGCCGGCGACGCCACCGTTAATACCGTCACTGACTCCGCGGATGACGCTGCTTAAAACTCCTTGTGCGACTCCCTTGGCCACACCAGTTGCAACGCCTCCCGCTACGCCGCCTTGCGGAGGATTTTGCCCGGCTTGAGGCGCGGCCTTGAGAGGAAAAACCCATACGGAAAGGATTATGGCTAGCGCGATACAGCACGAGGTGGCCGTCAATGAAGCGATCAGTCTAGTTCGGGACATACGAACCTCCTTTAGCATGAGAGCGACGCGCTCGGGGAGCTGACGCTCGACGAGAAATGGTGGCGCGGGAATGGGTGCGGTCCGGCTGCGTCCGGAGGCAAATTCAAGCAGAGCTTCGAGGTAGGGCTTGCGCTCTTGCGTGAGTCTTATGACTTCGAGATCCACGACTTGCTCACGCGCCAACCGGACACGCGCGATGAGCCAGGCGATGGCGGGATGAAA
>Ga0070693_100000118_pt1 | contig 35146 bp, 52 predicted proteins | sample KBSK1103metaG_FD_65472 | JGI IMG/M metagenome (GOLD analysis project Ga0070693, IMG submission 65472) | Corn, switchgrass and miscanthus rhizosphere microbial communities from Kellogg Biological Station, Michigan, USA - KBS K1-10-3 metaG | ecosystem: Host-associated > Plants > Roots >...
CGGTTCCTCCGGTCGTATCGGCTCACAATGCGGACAGACAGTTCTGACTAGCACCGCAGGGGTTCCGATGGTCATCGTGAACGACATTCCTTTGTGCTTTTCGCAAGGGTTATAGCAGATCAAACCGATAGTCTCGCGAGGCTCCTCCGCGCTTACATTAACCAGCTTGTTCCCCGGCCAGTGCTTCGCGATGAAGTCTTCCAGCCCTGTTCGGCTATAGACTCCTGCTAGCTTCTTGTACTCGGCTTCCCAGTCAGGTTGCTTGCCGCTCGTCTCGTCCGGTTTCATCGGCTGCGCGGCGCGATCCTTACGCCACAATAGTGAGTCGTAGAGAAGACCCTCAAGTACCTTCGTGCTGATTTCCAAGGTGATGGTGTTGGCATCCTTACACCACTTCATCAGGCGCTCTACCTCAGCCGTTGGCGTCCACCAGGGTCCGGGTTTGTCATTTGAGGCGGCCGGTTGCGCTTCGTTATTCGCGGATAACTCATTGTTCTCTCTAACGGCATGGGTGGCCGGTTGCGTCTCGACAGTGCGTCGATTCCACGAAGCAGCGGCTTTAGCTATCGCTTCCTTGTGATCGCCATGCTGGTACTGATGCTCGGTTCCGCGAGCGCCGCACCAGCACTTCACAAAGCAGGAACTCGGGCCCAGGTCGGGGTGATAGTGACCGACTTCTACGGAACCCCCGCAGAACGGGCACGCCAGCAATACGACATCCTTTGAGGGACGGTTAGTCATAGCTTCAACCCCCACGATTCATGCTCACCGTTCTTGAATGCCACACATGCCGGGCATCTCCAACCGACGATTAGGCGATGTCCGACTCGCGCCCACCACGGCCATGATCTGACCTTGCGAGCGTGAGTTATTATCATCTCCGCGCGTAAAAACGACTTGAGGATTTCAAAGCCGGTGCCCGGTTCCTTGGACTGCGCTTCTTTCATGCTGCCACCTTCATTCGTTTAGCCATGCGGTCATAGAGGATCACGTTGACCGTTGCAGCCAAATTCATGCAGTACCTTGTTGGCACATACACTGTGTCCCGGCACCAGTCAGTGATTGCCTTGCCGAGCGTTCCGTCTTCGGGGCCGAAGATGTAGAAAGCGCGCTCCGGGTGTGTGTATCGGTGCAACGGCTTGGCCCCTTCGAGCAGATCGACAGCCACCGGTACGCAGTCAAACGGTATCGCTTCGTGCAGATCACTCGTCTGCACTAGCGGGATATGGCGGTAGGCTGCCTGCGGGTCCGTGGGAGCCTTGGTGTATCTCTGGCCTGACGTGACAACCAAGGCTGCCCCGTAGCAGTGAGCGGCGCGTAGAACGCTTCCGACGTTGGCAGGCGTCTTCGGCATATGTAGCCCAATGGCGGCATATCCGCGCGTTAACTGGTGTTCCGATGACTTGTTGTCTAACTGCAATGGCATGTTCCGTAATCCTGGCAACAGGTGTAAGTCCACTGGTCACAGATAGAGCACCACGTTGGATATCCGCCGCAGCCTTGTCGACCATCTGGCTGAATGAAGTGACACGGAGGTGGTTTACGCTCTTCCGTCTGGCCCTTCTGTTCTGCAGACGGGTGATCAGACGCGCTCATAGGTCTCCTCGAAGACGTGAGGTTTGCAGGGAGTGACTGCGCCAGTCACATCGAGTATCAACCAGTCATTGGCAACAGCTGACAGAATTCCATCGGTCGTCGGAATTCTTAGGTACCAGTCACCGTCAAACCAAGACGCATCCGCCTTGATGCCATACATAAGATTCCTCTTCTGTTTATCGCACCACATCTGGCAACGGTATTCACGTACCCATGCGGGCGCATTGTCGATGTTGTCGGCGCCGGTGTATTGCCATGCCTCCACCTCGATAGGCTTCTTGCGCACCGTAATGCTCTGCCCATCTTCGGGACGGTAAGCATCGGTCACAGCACCTCCTCCAGCAGTCGCCAGTCGTGGAGCATGTTGCCGTCTAAGGTCAGCTCGACTGGCACACCGACCAATTGGGTCACGTCTGTTTTGTGGGCCATAGTGAGCATTGAGCCCAGTTTCATGACGGCTTCGCCGAGCAGGCGCAACCGATCTTCCTCGGTCCACTTGCAATATTCGCTGCGCTCAATGCCCCAATTACCGATGAATGTGTTGACGCCAGATCCCCTCATCGTGAAGGACAGCGAAAGACCGAGTTGAGCGTCTTGATAGCCTCCCCAGCCGAAGCTGGCGTGACTGATCTTGCCAAGCTCTTTTCGTAAACGCCGTTCAGTGGTCCGGTCGCATTGCTCAGTCATGCTGACTTCCTCATGGACTTCGGTTCCTCGTCACGCTCCAACGTGACCTTGAACAGCGTGCGAGCGTGAGTGTGAAAGGCGACGATACCCTCGGGCTTCATGAAGCCGGGCGCGGCCGCGCTGCCTTCTGTGCGCAGCCGGTTGAGTGCGTGCTCGACAACGTGGTGGAGCCCTACACCTTCGGATAGGGTCGGGACGACATGGCAGCAGATCGGCGCGAACTGTTGTTTCTCGGCCAGGGGCTCAAACGGTAGGACATGGGTATCAACCCAGCGACCCACGTTGAAAAGGCTCCAGCGCTTCTCCTGGAGCCCGTACTTCCTCTGGATACCGGCACCCCACCATTCGCCGTAGTGCGCTCCTGTGCCCAATGCGGCCAGCTCATTCGCATGCTGATGAACCCATCGTCCGAAGCCGTTGTTGTCGTCTGAGCCGATATACGGCACCCAGCGGTTGCGGGAGCCTGCGCGGATATAGACCGATGCGCCGAGCCATTCCACCTGCGTGTCATAGCCCATCTCCAGCGCGGAGCCATCAGCCAGCCGGATATTCACTTGGCCGTTCGTGCCGTCGATCTTCTCAGTGACGATGACCTCGCGGTTGAGCCGCGAGATTTTTTCGAATTCTTGGAACTCGATGACAGGTGAGCTTTCCATCACAAGGTACCTTTGTGTTTCAAGTGGTTCGGATCGGCCATTAGCGCTTCACCCACTCGCCATCCACCCAGCGATAGCGAGGTGTGTCGTCTCTTAGGGCGAATGAAATTGAGGGGCCTAATCGGCGCTTTCGGCGTACGCTAAGGGCCGAGCTCAGTGGGATCAGCGAGAGATAAACGCTGTCCAATACTCGATCGACTGATGCAGAATTACCGTCCGTTTTTAACGGTATTTCAGGGGTTCTGAATTGGACAGATGTCCCGTAAATAGTCTTACGGAACATAGGGATAACCTACGTTCTTATAAGTACTACGATTATACTTGTAGTGTGTTTTTTTCATTGTGATTCAACAGGTTATTTTTTGACGTCCAATAGATGTCCAAAACTCGGACCGTCTACAACCAGTTCTTCCTTGTCACGCAGGTAGCGTTCTGTCTGCTGAGCATTCGTATGCATGAGCAGCGCGGTGGGGTTCTTGCCCTGCTTCTTGGCCCAGGTTGCCGCCACGGCGCGTAGATCGTGAATACGAGCGTCAGGGACGCCCGCAGCACGGCGAGCCTTCTTCCACTGGTCGAAGTTAGCCCCATAGGACAGCGGCCGACCACGGCGGTTATAGAGCAGTGTGAGGGCTGTCAGATTGCCGCCCAATCCCTTTGCTCGGTCCACCACAGCGCGCAGTTCGGGTGTCCAGGGAACCACACCCTTGGCGTTAGTCTTCTTCTGCTGGAAGCGTATCCCTTCAGGGAGTAGATCCGCACGACGGATCGATAGTACGTCGCTGATACGCTGGCCGGTGCGGATACACAGATCCATGATGATCTGCAGGCGTGGGGAAGCTTTAGCGTAGATGGCCTGGTACTCGCCGAGGGATATCAGTCTCGAGCGCTTCTTGACGCGATGGGGCTTGATCCCGGACACGGGATTGTCGTCGACGATCTGGTTCTCGACCGCGTAGGCGAACACCAGTCGAAGGACGGTCAGGCAGTGATTCGCGAGGTTAGGAGTATGCGCAAGACCCTGCTTGATCTGCGCGACGTGCCGGCCGCGGACCTGATTAGGAGCAAACTCCTGGAGCGCTTTCTTCAGCCGGCGCGCGGCCTGCTGGTAGCACTTCACCGTGTTCGGTTGCACATCGCGCAGGATCTGCACCATGGCGGTGTCGATCAGGTCGACCATACCGCCCTTCGGGCCATCTAAGGTGGCGGCGTACTTCTCCAGCGCTACACGTAGATCCTTTCCCAGCGGCTGCCAGCGGCCCTTATCGACGAGATAATAGGCGTTGTGACGGTGGTACATGCCTTTTGGGAGATGTCGGTCCTTCTTACGGGGACGGTTCATGACAGCCTCACCTGAGGTTCACGGGGGGCGGGCTGCACATTATGCGTGGCTCGCACGTCCGACCAGAACACGATCAGTGAGCCATCACTGCGCGGCTTACAGGGGATCCCGAGGAATTCTAGCTCGCGTCTCTGCCAAGCCGGTTTGGTCTTACCGGTCAGCTCCTTGAGCTCCTGGGCGGTGAGGATGCTCACAGCGCACCTCCGGTGGCAGCTTCTGAGGATTGCGCCACATCGCCATTGCTAAGCGCATCATTACCGGATCGCGCCGCGCCATTGACGCGAACCGCCACATCGCTCGTATCGACTTCCACATGTCTGCCCCCTCGTGGGACCCGCTTGGATACGGGCCAGATAAGCGGTAATTCGAGTTTCTTCTGTACCCGCTCCCACAACGACCGCTCCGTTCCATATACCGCGTTGAACCGTTTGCGACCGTCGCTGATCGCAAATCTCTTTTCCGGCTCTATCCAGTCAAGTTGGCCTTGAGTCCAACGGCCCTGATGGTGCCCCGCACAAAGGAAAATGCTGAAGTAATGGCCCATTCTCTTCCCACCGTCCAGGATGTGATGTAACTCCATCTCATTCAGATTCGGTACACCCAACACCGCGCACGCCACGCAGCCGAGTTTCTTCATTGCCTCGATACGCTCGGCTTCGTATTTCGTGGGTGCGCGGGTTGAGTGTTTCACTGCGCGTTTCCTACACGACGATTCGCATTCAGTGAGCGCCAGGCCTCGATCGTGATCTCAGCTCGCTTACGCTGAGCCTTCACGCGCTCGCGCTCTACCGTGGCCAGTATCAAGTCCTCCTGCGCCTTCTTCACCGGTTCCGCGAGCCGGGCATCATGCTTGCGTGCCTCCGCGCTCGTGGCATCAGAGGACTTGAACGCCAAGGCCTCGGCCGCTTCCAACATAAACTCGTAGCGCATGACCGCGCCGATGCGCTCGGCATACTCGCTATCGGTCTCGGCGAGAAACGCCAAGGCGTTCTCCATGCGCTCTTCCGAGATGGCCATTAGAAGCCAGCTCCGCTAGACCGACGCGGGGGCGGTAGCCCTTCGTAGAAACTATCGGGCAGCTCGTCATTAAGTTCAGGATCTGGAGCGGCGTTCATGGACTTTGTACGCCGAGTGAACCCAGCCCAGGCGGCAACAAACCACTTCTCCAGCTCTTCAGGACCCTTCACCGTACCGGCCGCGCAGGCATTACCTACGACGTTCGATACAGAGCGCAGGATGTCAGCGTCCGTGACGGTCGAACCCGTCTCAGGCTTACCGGCAGCATCTAGAACGGGCTTCCACCGACTGATGGAACGTGGCTTTCCCCACTTACCCTTGGCCTCGCCGAACTCGTTGTACTCGAACTCGATCTTCTGGCCGACATCCGGGAATGACTCCACGTCACGACCGAAGTAGTACCGCTTGTTATCGATCGTGATGTATTTCGTGCCGCTATCAGTTTGCGAGCTTTCTTTCACTATGCCTTGCATGGTTCATCTCTCGTGGAATCAATCCACTTATACATTTCGGTTAATGACTGGATCTTTAAGTCGTCGATCCGTCTTTGTTGTGCGAGGGCTTCTTCCTCGCGCCTTCGTTGCTCCAACTGCTGTTCTTGGAACCAGCCGGAGTCATCATCCCAACCGTCAGAATCCATTTTGGTCTCTCAACCGTTTGGCCTTCAGGTAATCGCTATACCGTACGCCCGCGTTCCAACAGTCAACGCAAAGGCACGACGCGGAATGGCGCTCCGGGAGTAGCGGGCCAGATTCGAGCGGGCCTGGAAGCTCCAGTTCCGGATCCTTGCCGGTTGGCACCCACTTCTGCCAACCGGCTGACCACTTGAACTTTCCGTCTTTGCTGAGCGTGCCGTGCGGCCTCGACAAGTTGATATCGAGCCATAAGCTCCGGCGTGCGCCGATCGGTGTAACCTTTGACATTGAATGACACCTTCACAGCTTCACCTCGATGTAATCTGCGATTCGAGAGAACGGCACGCCGTCGTCGTTCATCTCTATCAAACGCGTTTCGGTACCGCTATCGATGCCGTAGGTATTTCTGAAGTTAGATGGTAGGACTCCAACTTCGCGGCGCTCGTCTGGGCCTTCCCCGAAACTCCACTCGTAGGGACCTTCTGACCTATCCCAACCCGCTTCATTGAAGATGTTGCACAGGACTCCAAGGCAGCAGAAGCTGTTACCGTCTCTGAGATGACCTGATGTCTGGTCGTACTTTCCACTACGAAGCGCTTCCAACCATTTGGCTTTCAGTTCAGCATTCACGATCGCACCCTCCATGTCGGGCCAAAGTAGTAATCGCATTCGATCTCATGTTGGACGCGTAGCCAGAAGTCGAAATCGGTGTCCTCGTCTTTGCCTAGCCCGAGTGCCTGACCCTGCTCAGCCCAGTAGCGGGCGAGCTTTGCTGCGTTATCCAAGCACCACTCGTTGCGGTCCAATATGCGCGAGTTATCGAAGGTGGGCCGCTCGAGAGGACGAATCTTGATGGGGGCCACGGCGTTCACGCGCGCTCCCTCGTGATCGGGTGGCGCCGCGCGTGCCAGGCATCAGCCCCGAAGATCACCGCGGCCATCAGGCCTGCGCCTACGATCACTCCGACGATGAATACGGTTTCCATCTGTCTCTCCCTCAGCGCTAGGCCGTGTGCGATACCGTGAGCACGATAATGCTAGCAGTAGTGCGCTGAAGTCAAGCACTATCGTGCTAAAAATTTCTACAGGCTTACGAAAATGAGACTCGATCTGCGGTTCAACGAGACTTAGGAACCTGAGGCGCCACGAACGTAGCGCTCGACGAGCATAGGTACTTCAGGAGAGTCCAGCATATCTATTGGAAGGCCAGGAACTAGCAGTAGCCAGCCTGGGATACCGAATGCATTTCCCAAAGCATCTAGAATTTCAGTGGTGCAATCTGCCGCTTCGCGGCGAAGGCTGCTAATGTGGCGCTGACTAACGCCTGATTTCGCCTCGAGCTGCTGCTGAGTCCAGCCGCGCTTAGCCATCAAAGCGATGAGGTTTGCCGCTAGTACGGCCCGAATAGCCTTCTTACCCGCCATCGCGAAACGATACGGCGAAGACTTAGATTTATTGTGCGCATCGATTTGCAGCATGAGCATTGTCAGGCTAGCATGATCGTGCTAAAAGAATGCGCATGGACTTACATAACGTTCGTTCCGCGGTAAGAAATACTCTCAAAACGAGACGTTTGACTCAGGAGGCTTTCGCCCGGAGGCACGATCTCAGCTCTTCCTGGCTGAATAAATTCCTTAGGGAGGAGTGCGACAACCCTAGGTTTCGCTCTCTTGAGCGCCTTCAGAAGGCGATTGATGCGGAAGCGGCTCACGAGTCCTGATATGTCGTTCGGCCCATCTCAACCAACCATATGCGGTCTTAATGAGGGCCTGCCCGAGGGAGATCACTTCTTGGGCAATCCAACAAACGGCATACGCACGAACCATATTTCTACCCCTCTCCAGGGCGGCTGTTCTTCCGCAGCAATCGGACGATCACCGTACGCCTCTGAGTCAAAGGTCGCAATGCGGGATGGTACAAATCGCAGCGCGATAGAACGAAGAAATCCGTTTCCGAGCCCTTCGACACTAACAAAAGTTAAGAATTGTAAGCCTTTTTTTTACCTTCGTGCCGTAACGCAGGCATATCCCCTCATCCCAGCAATCTTTGAACCTCGCTGCGCTGCAGCTTGGAGGGCCGCATGAAATCGCCCGTGAAATACACCTGGGCTGACGACGAGCATCCGCTCACCCCTCGGCAAGACGCCGTGCTGAGTTTGTCCATCGCGGTAGGAGGAATCCTCGTGATGTGGGGAGGCTGGCACGTGTGGAAGTGGTTCGTGAGGGCGCTACTGCAATGACCGACCAGGAGCGTGAACGGCTCATCGAGGCCTGGCGAGTTGTCGTCGAGTTAGACGCACAAACGTATAAAGCAACTGGCGCGCGACGAATGCAGGAGCTGATCAATCATCGGTCGCCAGTCCAAGTGGAGCTGATGGAGCGCGAGCGAGGTTTGCGTGCATCGTGAGTAGTAACGGTTACACGCCTTTATTTGGTTCGCTCACCACCGGAACTCTTTGTGGCAAATGGCCTGATATAGGGTTATGGCCCATCGTTCTCTCACTTGCAGACAAGAACGGTGTGGTCGATGTAACCCACCAATACATTTCCACCGTCACCGGGCTAGCGCTATCGGAAGTGGTGGAGTGCATGAAGCGGTTCTGTCAGCCCGACTACGGAAGTCGGTCCTCCGCAGAGTCCGGAGCCCGTCTCCTGTTACTTGAGGATCATCGCGAATGGGGATGGCAGATCGTTAACCATTCTTTGTATCGAGAACGGGCACGACTCATGTCACAGAACAACGCCCAAGTCGCCGATGGTCGGAACGCAGAGAAGGTACGTCGATATAAGGAAAGACACCCTAAGACACCCGCAGACACCGCGGGACACCCGCAGACACCGCGGGACACCCTCTCAGACTCAGACGCAAACAAAGAGAAGAAGGCCGCTATCGCGGCGGAAGTGGTTTTGCACGAAAGCCTCCCGAAGGAAACCTGGGAGGAATGGCTAGCGCATCGCAAAGAGAAACGCCTGACGATGAGCCCCAGGGCGCTGAAAACGCAGCTCAAGCTCCTCGCTCGCTACGACTCTGCGACTCAGCGCGAGATGATCGAGACCTCGATCAACGCCGGATGGGAAGGGATTTTCGCGCCTAAGGGCGCCAAACCTACGCAGGAGCCGCGACGTGGCCTACCAACCCTGCGTGTGTAGCTGGACTGCTCTCGGTCGCCTACGGCGTCGAGGACAGCGTCCAAAGGGTGCGGTGTTCGTCACGGACCAGTGGCGGCAGCGCGTGAACCTGGAGGCGAGTGGGGCCTATGCGGTCTCGATGCCGATCGCGGAGGAGTGCATCTACGCGGCGGGTCTCGAGGTCGTGCTCATCGCCGAACAATCCGAGCATGCGGTGACGATTGCGCAGTTGCTGGCCGCGGCGGGCCCGCGGTACTTGGCGACGTATTTCCGCGGCCGTGGACGCCAGGTGGTGCTGCAATGACGCGCGAGGTGGGCAACACGATCGCCGTCACGCGGGACGATCACGACTGGCTCCTGGAGCTCGGACGCCAGCAGGGTGACTCGCGGATCATGTCGCCGCGGCACGGTGTCGCACAGGGGCTGATCGAGAATTTCCGTCCGCCGCTGTCGGATGGGCTGACACTGCCGTGGGCGGGCGTGAACGATTACGTGCGGTTCATGCCTGGCAAGGTCACGGTGTGGTCGGGCCCTACGTTCAGCGGTAAGACGGCGTTCTTGCGGCAGCTCATGTTGCACGCCTTGCTGAACCATCACCGGGCGCTGTTTGTGAGCTTGGAGGAACGTCCGGACGATGTATGGCGCGAGTTCATGTGTACAGCAACGGGAACTCGTACGCCGACCAAGTCACAGCGCGAGTGGTGCTTGGACCAGTGGGACGAGCGTCTCTACGTGTTTGATTCAACCGAGATGATCGAGCCCACGATCCTAATGGGGATCATCCGCTTTGCTGCAGAGAGGTATGGGATTACTCATGTCGTTATTGATTCCCTCATGCGACTCGATATCCGCACCGATGACTACGACGGACAGCGGGAAATGGGGAATATGCTTGGAAGACTCGCCCGACTTTCAAATGCTCACATCCATCTTGTTGCACACCCTCGAAAGACAGCAAATTCCCGTGGAGCAATGGACCTCTATGACATCCGAGGGGCTCAGGACATTGTGGCTCAAGCAGATCTCGTCGTAACGCTAGAAAGGCAACACGACAAAGAGTTTGACGCCAAACTAACAGTCTGGAAGCAGCGCGGCGATGTGAACTGGATCGGAGAGATCGAGCTGTTCTACGACAAGAACTCTCGCCAATTGAAGCTTCACCGACACGACGAATCAACCCGTTATCTTCCTGAGGCGGCATACCGATGAAATGGGACAAGCCAACGGAAGAGCGCGGGAGAGGTCAGCCAGCGAAATTAACCCTCGCTCAGAAGATGGAGCTTCGCCGCGCCTTCCGACCTATTCGCTACGGCCAGAAATGCCGTTGGTATCAAGAGCAGGCTCAGAAGTACGGCTGTTGTGGCCGCGTCATTCAGCAAGCGGTGCTCGGATGAGTATCCAACGCTGGGCCACCAAGACCGATAGCACACAGACAGAGATTGTCGAGGGATTGCGAGCGGCAGGAGTAAAGGTATGGATTATCAAACAGCCGGTGGACCTCTTGTGCTGGGTATTCAGTCAAAGGCTAGGGGAGTGGGTGTGGAGACCGCTGGAAGTGAAAACCCCATATGGCAAACGAGCTCCCAAGCCGCGCGTGAGGAACGATCAAAAGGCTCAACAAACCTTCGTAGCCGAGACCCGCACACCGGTCGTTTCATCGCTGAGCGAAGCCCTTACGGCTCTCGAGGTCCAAGGTACATCTGCACGATGCTCGTCCATACATTCTTCAGTGACTACCACATCGGTGGTCGCCCGATAACCTAGGAGATGATGTGTCTACACCCAACCCCGTAACATTCCCAGCGCTCACCAAGGGCTTTTCATGGACACCTAGTACCACAGGTGAGGGTGGATCACCCCTACCGGACGGTGAAACCCAGAGCGGATCCACAGTCGGTATCCGTCCTGATGGAGACGCCACCTTCGGACCAGCTCACTACAAATACCTGATCACGACGAGTGGAACCAAGTCCGAGCTCTCGGTCACGGACGCCAATTGGATGGCAGCGAAGGTCCCACCGGGTAACTACTGGGCCGACGTCGACCAGACCGACATCCTGAACGGGCAGAGCGCAACCAGTGCGTGGAGCGGGAAAGAAGTGCCGTTCTCGATTCCCTTCCCGATCGTCAAGCCGGCGCCTCCTTCGGGTTTTTCTGCGGGTTGATTTGCCTGCTGCGCAAATACGACCTGGTGCCAGCTAACTGCAGCTATTGCCAGCAATGTGGATGTCCGTGAACACATGAAAGCCAAAGTCGCCTATGCCGATCAATGTCTAGGCGCCTGGGCCAGTTGGGTACGAGGGAACCAGACCGCCTGGCCCGCTCGTACCCTACTAGCCCGGATCATTGAGGAGGGGGCTGGAGCCTCCCATAATAGTTACGTCGAGACGATGCCGGAGATGATCGGGCAGACCGACAGAGCGGTCGCCCGTATCCCGGGAGACCTGCGTCAGGTAATCAAGGTTTATTACCTGACGCATGCCTCGAGTGAGATCAAAGCGGCACGTTGTCACATTTCCCGAGCGACGTTCTGGCGGCGGGTAGAACGTGGACAGATTGCCGTGTTCGACCAGCTTGACCGTGAGACTCCGGACTCGTATTCTCCCGCATACTTGCAATCAGTTGCCATCTAACCCCGCCCTGTGCGGGGTTTTTCATTTCTGGAGCGCCCCGTGAAAGTCTTCACTACCAAAGGACTCATAGAGTTCTCGGATCTACGCGTCCAGGACGTTGTGGAAACGGGCGACAACCATCGCAAGATCCTGAGCCAGTACTTTCTAGGCGATGAGCTGGTGAGGCAGAGCGTCTTTGTCGACGCATTACGTCCCCTAGAGGCGGAAGCGGTAGGGGGTAAAGTCGGTGGCTAACTCTAGCGCAATCTGCACGTCATTCAAAACCGAGCTGATGTTGGGCGCTCATCAGTTGGGTAGCGTGACGATCGTTTCTAGAACGAGCCTGACGTCTCCCACGACTGATAGCCTCAAGGCGGCCCTTTACCTCACGACGGGATCGATCGGGGCAGGGACGACAGCGTATAGCTCCACAAACGAAGTCTCCGGCACGAACTACACTGCTGGCGGTGTCAGCGTCACCAATGCGACGGCCCCCACCTCGAGCGGTACAACTGCCTATTGGACGCCATCCGCCGCGATCACCTATACGACAGTCACTCTCTCGACCGCATTCGATACCGTACTGCTCTATAACTCCACTCAAAGCAATAGGGCGATTCTCGCCTATAACTTCGGTAGTACTACGGTGACTGCCGGAACGCTAACTCTCAATATGCCGACGAACGATTCGACGCATGCCCTGATCCAGCTCAACTAGGAGAGTTCGATGGATTCGAATGAAGAGCTTATTCTCCATTTAGAACGCTTCTTATTCGCGCTCAGGCTGAAGCGCGCTTTCAAGAAGGCGTTCAAAGCATGACCACAGTGACAGTACTGGATACACAGGTCTATACCGCTGGTACCCACACTATTCCGGCGACCTCTATTCCGGACGGTGTCACCCAGCTCGGGATATTCATCCTGCGGTGTACATCGGCTGATCCGACGATCTGGCCCAATTCGACCGATACCATCAGCTACGACCTACAGATCTCCCTGGATGGTGGTAACACCTACAATGACTGGGCAGGTGGTAGCGATACCGGCGGAATCCACGTCAACAACAAGAGCGGCACGGAAGTCGCTACGATGAATATCGTAGGCGATATCCCGGATGGGACGAATCGATTTTTCCAGGGCACGATTACCTTTTCCGCCGATATCAAGACGGGCGCGAGTGTAACGGTGAACTGATATGTCGATCGCGCGGGATGCCTCTAGTCCGGCGCGCTTTAATCTCAGTAGTACCACGACAGCGAGTGGAACTGAGTCAGGCACCTCCGCCTCATTCACCCCGCCTGCTAATGCATGGGTATACTGCTCCGCGTGCATCAATAGCACGGCAGCTTCGCCCACTTTCAGTAATCCCACCAATACAGGCGGTGGGCTAGGATCTTGGACTCTCGTCAAGAGCCAAGCTAACGCGAGTGGCGGATCGGTTGCGGTCTGGCGCGCCTTCGTTAATTCGAGTGTCGCAACTACCGTTACGGTCAGTGTCACTGGGACCGGAAGCACGGCTGGTGCTATTCCCAACGACGCTGCCGCCTGGTGTGATGTGTGGACTGGTGCGGCCACGAGTCAGACTGGAGCCGCTACAGGAGGTAGCACCAGCACGACGGCTAACATAAGCCCGTCTATCACCACGACAGCCAGCGGATCTCAGGTCGCCGGTGTCGCGGTGGACTGGCAGGCAGCCGGTACGCCGACGAGCACGGATACGATCGACGGTTACACGCAGACCGGTCAGACCTCTGGAGGTCGAGCTTATAAGGCGAGTAATTCGGGAGCGGCCGGCGCCGTTACGGTTAACTTCCATAGCCCTGGAACACCGCAATGGGCTTATGCGCTCTATGAGATTTTAGCGCCCGCTGGTGGATCGACGTTCACGTTAGGTGGCCAATCGGTTACCTCGACGGAAGGAACGATCACCGATACGGTGAGCTATAGCGTCTCAGGCCAGTCGATCACCTCGACGCTTGGTACGATTTCCCCTGCGGTGTCCTACGCTACCGTAGGACAGGCTGTTACTTCGGTCCTCGGGACAATTGTTCCGACTGTCTCGTATGGCCTGACGGGTCAGAGTATCGCCTTTACCGAAGGCGCGATTACCGCCTCGACCGGTGGTGATCTGACACTGACTCTAGCCGGTCAGGCGATCGCCTCCACTCTCGGGACGATTACGCCCACGCTGAGTTATAGCGCGGCAGGGCAGGCGATCTCGAGCTCTGAAGGTACTCTTAGCTCCCAAGCGAGCTATGCCCTTCAAGGCCAGTCGCTCACGCTAACAGAGGGATCTCCGAGCGGTAAAATCGACATTGCTCTAAACGGGCAGTCGATCAATACCGCGGAAGGAGCGATCTCCGCCAACATAGCGGGTGATCAGACTGTCTCCATAGGCGGCTTATCAGCAGCCTTTTCGCTCGGTCAGATCACGGTATCGGTCATATCCGCATCAGCCGATGCAGGCCGGAAGCGGATCCGCGAAATCTATCGGATCAAGATCGACGGCCACACGTTCGAATGCCGATCGCTCGCCGAAGCGCTTGAGATACTCGATAAGGCGAAACGCCTCGCCGAGCAAGTTGCCCAGAAAGCACCGCAGGCAGCGCAGCCTAAAAAGATCGCGCCTCCCCGGATCACCACGAATACGCCTCAGTTGCGCAAAGCGGTCACCGAGACGCGCCAGGAGATCCGTAAGACCTACGAACGCGCGAATATCGATATGGAGATCGCGCTCCTGATGGAGCTCGATGACCGTCACAACGACGACGCCATCACGCTTTTGATGTGAGAACCCTATGAGTCAATTTATCAATCGGTCCAAAGACCCCCGCGGTACTGCCGCGGTTGAAGCTCACTTCGGTGGATCCAACCAAGGTCAACGTGCTGGGACAGACTCCCTGCTGAAGTCCTCTCCCTACGGCACCCAGGCATGGAACAACCCATCCGGCGATGTGAGCTTCAACGCTCCCGGCCAGAACCTCCCTGCCGGCACTGGAGTGAACTACAACCCCCAGCCCGGACACAAGGCGAGCCAGGATCCGTTCTCACTCGCGGATGGATTTCCGGGTAATTGATTTTAGGGGCGACCAAGTCGTAAGACAGTCGCATCAGTCATTTATGAGTTGTCTCAATGGCCGCGCCAGTCGGTAACCAAAATGCAGCCAAGGCCAAACGATGGCGGGAAGCGATCTTACGAGCACTGGCGCGCTGCACTGGAACAAGCGTGGATGCCGGACTCGACCAAGCTGCAGATCGTCTTGTCGCCCTCGCAATGGAAGGCGATCGCTGGGCGATTGATCACATTGCAGATCGTATCGATGGAAAGGCCTCGCAAGGAATCCAGCTCGAGGATGCGGACGGCACACCACTCGGCCTCGCGGTGACCTTTGGACGCCACCCAGCAGACGATCGAGTTTCCCCCGAAGCTCGAATGCCTCTTTCGTCCTAGCCGATATAAGACGCTACACGGCGGTCGTGGCGCAGCGAAATCTTGGGGTATCGCGCGAGCGTTACTCGTCAAAGCCGCAGAGAAGCCGTTACGCATTCTCTGCGCACGCGAAGTGCAGAAGTCGATTGCGGACAGCGTTCACAAACTGCTGTCCGACCAGATTCAAGCCATGGGACTCGGTGCCTTCTACCGGGTGACCGAAGCGAAGATCGAAGGCCGCAATGGCTCAGAGTTCTTCTTCGCCGGTATTCGCGGCCAATCGATCGAGAACCTGAAGTCGTACGAGGGCGTGGATGTGTGCTGGGTCGAGGAGGCCCAAGTCGTCACCAAGCGCTCATGGGATGTATTGATCCCGACGATCCGCAAAGAAGAATCCGAAATCTGGATCAGCTTCAATCCAGACCTGGATACGGATGAGACCTTCACGCGCTTTGTACAGAAGCCGCCCAAGGACTCCATCGTCGTTGCGATGAGCTGGCGCGATAACCCCTGGTTCCCGAAAGTGCTCGAGCAGGAGCGCATTGCCTGCCAAGAGCGTGATCCGATCGGCTATCGCAACATCTGGGAAGGCGAGTGTCGTGCCGCAGTAGATGGCGCGATCTACGCTCAGGAGGTCGCTCAGCTCGTCACGAGCGGCCATTACCGACCAGTTCCATACGATCCGATGCTCACCGTACACACGGTGTGGGATCTAGGCTGGAACGACAAGATGGTGATTATCCTGGCCCAGCGTCACTCGAGCGAGCTGCGCGTGATCGATTACGTCGAGGACTCGCACCGCACGCTCGTCGATTACGTACGTGATCTCGAGGCCATGAAATACCGGTGGGCCACGGACTGGCTACCGCATGACGGTCAGTCGAAGGACTTCAAGACGGGACAGAGCACGCAGGAGATCCTGACGAAGCTCGGTCGCCGCGTGCAGATCGTGCCGAAGATGGATGTGGAGCAAGGAATTAAGGCGGTGAGGCTGTTATTCCCGCGGCTCTATATCGATGCAGATAGGGCAGGGCGGCTAGTGGATTGTTTGAAGCGCTATCGCCGTTCGATTCCCTCGAGCACGAACGAGCCCTCGAGTCCATTGCACGACGAATACAGCCATGGCGCCGATGCCTTGCGGTACATGGCGATCGTGGCCGATCAGATGGCTAACGAGATCACATTCCGCAAGCCCATCGTTTACCCCAAGAGAGCCTACGCATAAGCGATGACCGACATTTTCAAGATGTCGCGTTCCATCCTGACTCAGGACAATGGAAGTGCGCCAGTCAGAGAGATCATTACCCCCGAGAAGCTGGCGAACGGCCTATTTAAGCAGCCGGCTCAGGTTGGACCTAAACGGGAAGTCATCGAGCAGCACAATCGGGACCGATTCGCCAGTCACTTCAAGTTCGCTGATCCCTATACGGGGCTGACTCGCACCTACGACGAGCTCGGAAACTACAACTGCGGACGGTGCAACCAGGCCAACGGCGAGAAGTGCCTTTTGGTCAAGATCGACTATATCGATCGAAAGGCCGGCAGCTGTGGGGATTGGGAGAACCTCTGTGCGGGCGATCCCGAGATGCTCTTGCTACAGAAATCCCCCGAGGTTGCCTCCTATGGCGTCGCCAAGAACGGAGTGGGCTTCGGTTGCTGGCGCTGTCCGTATGCCTCCAAGGCGTATCAGAAGGACAGCAGAGGCCGCGATCTGTATTGCGGCAAGGGTGATTTCCGCACGTACCAGCGGGCCTGTTGCTCGTTGAACGGCGCTCCCACGGTCGACGACGACGAAGAAGATGACGATGATTGATACGAGGTGCATATGAGTGCTGCGATGTTTGCCAAGATGAAAGAACTCGAAGCACGCGTGAAGGCGCTCGAGGAACGAAACAAAGCACAGGACAACCCAGTCCTGGCGCCCGTCAAGACGCTGAAGCTCCCTGAGAAAAAGACTGCCTGATGGCTCAAGCCAGCTCGTCCGCACCCGGCTATGACGATGCCGGGACCCCGACCGTGGGCGCAAAGCCGATGGACGAGGTACAGCTCATTGCGGCCATTGATGATGCGGACAATCGCGCCTATGGGTCGAATCTCTCGAACCTGACTGCCGCTCTATCGGCTGAGCGTGCGCTCAACATCGATCTGTACTTAGGCAAGAACGTTGATCCTGCGCCCGAAGGTCAGTCGAACGTCATAGACCGATCAGTCTTCGAAACCATCCAATGGATTCTCCCCTCGCTCTGCCGGATCTTTGCCAACGGTGACGATGTCGTCTCACTGACACCGATGAACGAGGCGGACGTGGAACCCGCCAAGCAGGAGACCGCCTATCTAAACTGGATGGTCACGACCAAGCACCCGTGGTTTGATCTGTTCCTGGAGTGGGCGACTGATGCGCTACTGACCAAGAACGCTTACTTCCTCGTCTACCGAGACCGCAAACGCTCAGTCGATATCGAGAAGTACGAAGGGCAGACCAAGGAGGGCATTGCCTACCTGCTACAGGACCCCACCTGTCAGCTTATCGACTCGAGGTCCTATCCTGCGCCGGATCTCCCACCCGATCCTGTCATGGATCCGGTCACAGGACAGCAATTGGTCAACGAAACCGGCCAACCGATGACCATGCCGGCCATGCTCTACGACGTCGTCATACGCCGTAGCAGCGAGGGCAAAGACCTCACTATCCGTGTTCTCCCCCCGGAGCGCGTAAAAGTCGACCAGAGAGCGTTCTCGTGGCGTATAGACGATCGCTGCAACTACTTCGAGTACTGGGAAGAGACGACCTTAACGGAGCTTCGTGAGCAGGGTTTCGATATTCCGACCGATGTCGCGGATGACCCTGAGATCTACACCGAAGAGGATTACGCTCGAGACCAATACGGTGAGCGCCGTCTAGAGCGCTATAAGCCGACGGATCCCTCGATGCGCCGGGTCAAGGCGCGAATGATCTGGATCCGTGTCGATTACGACGGGGACGGTAAGGCCGAATTACTGCAGATCATGCGGGTCGGCCGACGGATCCTATATCAGGAAGAAGTCAGCCGGATCCCCGTCGCCTCCGGTGTCGCCTGTCCTTTGCCGCATCGCCATCTTGGTGTGGCCGTTGCGGACATGGTCTCGGATATCCAGCGGATCAAGACGGCCATTTTGCGCGGCGGTTTGGATAACCTCTATATCGCGAATAATCCGCAAAAGGTGCTGAACGAGACGCAGGTAAACATCGACGATGCGCTGATCAGTCGCCCCGGTGGGATTATCCGGGCAACCGATATCAACCAGATCCGCTACGAGCAGATGCCGTTCGTATTCCCGCAGGCCGTCGAGGGCCTGGAATACATGTCCCAGGTCGCCCAGAACCGCACAGGCGTCAATAACGGATTCTCCGGCGTCGATTCAGCCCAGCTCAACAACATCCAGCCCGGTACGGTCAATCAGCTCTCGAGTATGGCAGCCGAGAGAGTGGTGCAGATCGCACGTGTTCTCGCGTTTGCCATTGAGGACTTGTTCTCCATCATCCACGAGCAGGTGCTCAAGATGGGGCACAAGCGCGAGATGATGCAGATCGCCGGGAAGTGGGTCGAGGTCGATCCAGGCTCCTGGAAGAAGCGCACGAGCTTCAAGATCGCCGTCGCCTTCGCCGCAGGTAACAAAGACGCGCAGATCGGCCGCCTGATGGCGATCCTGCAAAAGCAGGTGGAAGCGTTCCAGCTAGGGCTTCCGGTCGTGACACCGGAGAACTACTACTCGACGCTCATGGAGCTCACCAAGGCGGTGGACTTCACCAGTCCCGAACGATTCTGGACTGACCCGATCAAGATGCCGCCCAGGCCACCGCCACCTCCGCCGCCAGAGATTATCAAGGCGCAGATCGATTCCCAGAGCCGAGAGAAGATCAAAGCAGCTGAGCTTATCCAGCAGGAGACCGAGAGTCAGCGTAAGGCGAATCTCGAGAAGTACGCGATTGATTCGAATGTGGGCTTAGGGATCATCAACGCCACCCAGCAGCAGGCTCACGAAGTCGCCATCAAGCACCTCGAGAGCTCGCACAGTGCGATTCTCGATACGTTGGGCGCTGAGGTGAAGAAAGCCACAGAAGGCGTCGGATCCACGAAGGCCGCGCTTGATAAGGCGCATGCCTCGATCGCCGAGCACACCTCTGCGATGGCGGATCTACACAAGACGCTCGGCTCTATTGCACCCGGTATCAACAAGGCTGTGGCGATTGCGACGGGCACCAAGCGAGTGCGCAAGAACAACAAGGGAGAGATCGAGGGCGTGGATGTGCTCGACCACGAGGGCAAGGTCATTCACCAGCAGACTGCGGTTAAAGACCATTCAGGCCGCGTGATAGGTATGCAATGAACGCCATTGAGCGTGCCGATAAGGCGAAAGCCATCCTCAATTCGCCGCTATTCGAAGAATCCTTCGAGATCGTGCGTCAACGTCTGATTACATTGATCGAGAACGCACCCGTTGCGGCCGTCGAGCAGGCGGAAGACGCACGCAAGTGTCTGAAGCTCCTGCGTGCCGTCCGCCAACACCTGGAAACCACTATCAACACTGGAAAGCTGGAAGCGTTCAAACTGGCGGAAGCCGAGAAACGTAAATCCAACCCATTGCGAGGCCTTTTCCGATGAGTCTTGAAGCTGAAACGACCGACCAAGCTCCCCAGCAGTCGGTCGAAGACAAGATCCTGTCCCGTCTCGGCCTGCCATCCCAGGCGGAAGAAGCCGCTGCAGCCGGTGAGACACAGGAAGAGACGCAACAGGCCGTCGACGACGCCTTTGCGGATATCGAGTGGGAAGGACAGACGATCAAGGTGCCGAAGGGCTTGAAAGAAGCCGTCATGCGCACCGATGACTACACGCGCAAGACGCAGGAGCTCGCCGATCAGCGGCGAAGTATCGAGCAGCTCCGCGAGACACTCCAGACTCGGCAGACGGAATCCGCATTCGCGGAATCGATAGCGCCCGAGCAACAGGAAATCAGCGTCATTGACGCGTATCTATCCCAGATAGGGAAACTCGACTGGTCAGCCATGACCGCTGAGCAGATGCTCCGCCAACGTATCGAGTTGGACAGCATCAAGGAGCGCAAACAAGCACTCCAAGACTCGATCGCTTCCAAACGATCGCAATTCACCACGAACATGCAGGCCAAACTGACTGAGCTGAGAGGGAAATCGCGCGAGCTGGCGTCCAAATCGATCCAGGGATTCAGTGAGGAAACCGAAAAGGCAATGCGTGATTACGCAAAGACTGAAGGTCTCACTGACCCCGAGCTCGACAACGTCCTCCTTGACCCGCGGTCCTACAAAATCGTCTACAAGGCCATGCAGTTCGACAAGGTGAAGGCCGGTACCGGCAAGGTCAATCAAGCCGTCGATCGGGTTCTCAAACCCGGCGCCGCGAGCGAGCGTATGCCTCAAGGTACCGCAAACAAACTCAATTTCAACAAGGCCATGAAAGCTGCCGGCAATGATTCCGGCGCTAAAGCTCGAGTAATCGAGAATCGCCTCGTTGGAATATTCTCTAAAGGTCACACGTAAATGACTGTTCTGACGAATACATCACAGACCTTCGGGGTCTCCTCGGGCGGTGGTATCCGCGAGGACCTCGAGGACGTTATCTGGGACTTGTTCCCAGAGGACACCTGGGCCGTATCGAACCTCGATAAGGTCGATGCGACGGCCACCACACACGAATGGCTCGCACAGCAGCTCGCAGCCGCTGGAGCGAACATTGGGGTGGAAGGCGATGACGCCTCCTTCACCTCGCTCACCCCGCCCAGCCGGTTCGGCAACCTCCTGCAGATCATGTCGAAGACGTTCTTGGTCTCCGATACTCTCGAGGCGGTGAAGAAAGCCGGTCGAGGCTCGGAAGTCGCGCGCGGTGCGATGGTGAAGATGCGCGAGTTGAAGCGCGATATGGAATACGCCATCACTCGTAACCAGGTCTGTACCGCGGGCGGCGCCACTACGGGCCGCACCTTCGGCGGCATGGAACTCTGGCTCACAGGCTTCCTGAATAACGCCACGGTCAATACCACGGTCACGGCCTCCACCGCGGTGCGTTCCACGACGACTGCGGACACCTGCACCACGGTTCCGATCTCTTCGGGTACTCCCGGTGCGACAGCGCCCACGGACGGCACCACGACGGCCACACTGACGATCACCAACCTCAACCTGGCGCTTCAGGGCGCATGGTCGAATGGTGGCAACCCGTCGGTGATTCTGGCGACCGCCAACAACAAGACGGCGATCGATGGATTCACCTCCATCGCAACCCGGTTTGTGGATGTGGACGCCGCGACGCAGTCGCCGATCATCGGGGCGGCCAACGTGTATGTGAGCGACTACGGACGCCATACGGTCGTTCTGCACCGCTATATGCGCACGTCGGTGATCCTGTGTCTGGACCCCAACTACTGGGCTATCGCCTTCCTGCGACGTCCCATGGCAAGGGAGCTGGCACGGACCGGCGACGGTACGAAATACCAAATCATAACCGAGGCTACCCTCGTCTGTAGGAACCAGCAGGCCTCGTCCAAGGTGGTTGCGCTCACCTAACCGAGTCGGGCCGGGACTGACACCGGCCCTTCTTTTGGGAGTTCTATGTCCGACTTCTTCGAGATCGATCCTCACACAGGTATCCGCACCGATGCCAGATGGAACGAGAACGATCAGGAATACACCCTCGTTCGGAGTGCAGATGTCGAGCCCGTTCTCGATTTCACCAAATGGGCTCGTAACGAGGCCGGTGTAAACCGCGAAGGGATCAAGGCGGGTTGGTGGCTCTATGCCAAGATTCCGCCGATCGTAGAGCTCCAGATGCGCGCTAAGGGCATCGATGTCGGCAACCCCGACCATCATTCGCGGCTACTGGCCGAGATCAACACGAACTATCCGTATCTCAAGACGACCACGGGCAACGATGGTGGCCGCGCCGGTAAGGTGATCAGCCTTGGATGACCTCTACGTCACCGCGAAAGAGCTGTCCGAGCACGGTAAGACTGAGCTTGCCTGGAAGCTCATGGAGCGATTGCTCACCGAGAATCCGTCCGATATACGCGCTCTCATCATGAGTTCGTGGCTCGCAAATCGGATGTGCCGATTCGTCGAGGCCTATCTCTACGCGAAGGTCGCAACCGACCTCGCACCGAAAGACGCTTCCGCCTGGACCAATCTCGGGCATGCGGCCTCGAAGCTCTGGCTGGTCGAGGAAGCCGAGCGCGACTATCACCGCGCCTTACAGCTCTCGAAGACGCAATACGATTTGACCGTGCTCTGGGTCAATCTGGGCGCTCTCTATATCGACACGGGCCGATTCGACAAAGCGCTCACCTACGTGAAGAAGGTGCTGGAGGTCGAGCCGAACCACAAGAGCGCACTCACCAACCTGGGCTTCTGTCAGCTCGCCTTACGGGACTGGAGCGGCTGGAAGGGCTATCACGGCACTATCGGCTCAGACTGGCGCAAGAAGGTCGTCTACAAGGGCGAGCCTGAATGGGATGGCACACCCGGTAAGGTCGTGGCGCTCTACGCTGATCAGGGATTGGGCGATGAGATCTCATTCGCCTCCATGATCCCGGACGCCGCACAGATCTGCCGCAAGCTCATTCTCGATTGCGACGGACGCCTCGCGGGTCTCTTCGCCCGTAGCTTCCCAGACGTACGCGTCTATGGCACTAGAGTTAGGGAAGAGAAATGGGCGAAGGAAGATCGAGACATTGAGGCCTCCCTGCCGCTAGGCCAGATTGGCGAGTTCTTCCGCACGACGGACGAATCCTTTCCCGGCACGCCTTATCTCATACCGTGTCCCGTCCGCGTGAAGCAGTGGAAAGCGCTGTTCGCCGAGAAGCGCAAACCGGTTATCGGGATCGCCTGGACAGGTGGAGTACCGAAGAATAACGCTCGCAACCGACGTATCGGTTTGAAGGAGCTTCTCCCGGTATTGCAGCTCGATGCGCACTTCGTCTCCCTGCAGTACAAGGACGCGCAGAAGGAAATTGACGCGCTCCACGTGGAACACCCTGACGTTGATCTCGTGCAATACCCGTGGGCCACGTTGACGGATGACTATGATGACACCGCGGCTCTCATTGCGGCTTGCGACTACGTGTTATGTATCCAGACCGCTGTCGCGCATACGGCCGGTGGTTTGGGTGTGCCGGTCACGGTTCTGCTCCCAACGGCCACGACGTGGCGCTATGGACTGCAACACGACACGATCCCGTGGTATCGCTCGCTGAAGATCATTCGCCAACACAAAACAGGCTCCTGGAGTGCCGAAATTGAACGCGCCCGCGACCAGCTCTCTGATTTCATCGCAGTACGCTCAGGAACAGCAGAGGCTCCACGAGAACGGGAACTACGGAACGGTCTCCATCCAGTACGCTCCAATGGTCTCGCAGATCATCGAGCGCATGCAGGTTGATCACCTTCTAGACTACGGCTGCGGATCACAAACAAACCTTGCGAAACATCTGAAGGTCAATCGCAAGCTGATGTATCAGGCGTATGACCCTGGCGTCCCGCGGTTCTCAAATCCTCCGGTGCCCGCTCAGATGGTCGCCTGTGTAGATGTTCTGGAGCATATCGAGCCTGATCTATTAGATCACGTGCTAGACGACCTAAAGCGGCTCACAGAGGGGATTCTGTTTGCCACGGTGACCGTGGTACCTGCATTTAAGACGCTCTCTGATGGACGCAATGCGCATCTAACAGTTCAGCCTATGTCGTGGTGGTTACCGAAGTTCTGGGACCGCTGGGACATCCAGACTGTCCAAGTGACGTGTGAGGAATCATTCCTAGTCATCGCACTCGCCAAGTCTCAACTCGAACGGCCTGACGGCAAGCTCCTATGACTGACACGCTACGGATCTTCATCGGGTACGACCCGAGGGAGGCGGCTGCCTATCACGTTTGCTGTCAGTCGATTATCGAGCACGCAACGATTCCGGTGTCGTTTCAGCCGCTTTCAAACCTATCTCTTAAGGGGTTCAACGGTCAGAGAGACGGCTCAAACGCCTTCACGTTCTCGCGTTACCTGATCCCGTATCTGTGCGACTTCACCGGTTGGGCGCTCTTTCTCGATGGCGATATGACGGTGAATGTCGATATCGAGCATCTATGGCAGTGGCGTACGCACTTTTTCAACAAAGCGATCTGCGTTGTCAAACACGACTATCAGACCCGATATCCGACGAAGTACGTGGGGTCTCGCATGGAAAGTCGAAACGTCGACTACCCTAGAAAGAACTGGTCGAGCGTCGTGCTCTGGAACTGCGGGCACTTCAATAATCGTAGTCTGATGCCCGAGTACGTGCGTGATGCGCCGCCATCCTTTCTCCATCGCTTCGAGTGGCTACAGGATAAGGACATTGGCGCCTTGCCATCTGACTGGAATCACCTGGTGCGCGAGTATCCACCGGCCTCACCGGCTCTTGATCACTTCACGCTAGGTGTACCGGGTATCCAGCATTACTCAGACGACCACGGCTCATGGAAATGGCATAGCGCTTTAGTTCGCGCTCTGCAATGCGCGGGTGAGAAACCTTCCGATATGGTGAAACGAGCCGAGGAGCGCGTCGGTGAACTTCAGTAGCTACGCTGACTTTAGAGCCAAGTTCCTCCAGATGTTCGATGGCGATGACATCAGTCAGTCGGATATCTCAGTCGCGGTCCTCGACCTGATCATTGGTGCCGGTGAGGTCAGGATCTATCGAGAATTGCGCTCGAGCACACAGGACACCGCGTTTTCACTCACGACGACGAATAACCTAGCCGCACTGCCGGCTGACTTCCTAGAGATTCGAGGCGCGCCGTACGTCGCGTTGAAGGCCGCGGCCACCTACGCTCCGTGGGAAGCGGTCAATAACGCGATCCAGCTTCAAGACACGTCGATCATCGTCAGTAACCCCGTGCGGTATACCTTTCAGGGTGACAATCTATTGTTCTTTCCAGCGCAGGCCAACGGAACGGTCATAACAGGTCAGTACTATAAGAGATTTTCAGATATATCAACCGGATTGAACGCGCTATTTACTCGTCACCCTGATGTTTTTCTCTATGCGGCTCTCGCTGAGAGTGGGCCGTTTATCGGTGACTCCCGCACAGCCATCTGGGAGCAGAAGTATGTCTCACTCGTCGCGGCAGCCAATGAGCAGGAGCGACGGCGCGTTACCCGCGGATCGAAGCTACAGACGAGAGTGGCGTGAAGACGAGCTTTCTAGGACAAGCCTACGCGTCCCGATCGCCCATTCTATCGTCGCAGACTGCGATTAACATTTTCCCGGAACTCTCCGAGAGTGGCGGAAGTGAGATCGGCGGATTCTATGGCACTCCCGGACGCCAAAGCGTCTTTCAGGGAGCCGGCGAGGTACGTGGACTTTGGGTAACTACAGGTGGTATTCCCGGGCTATATAGACTCTTTGCCGTGATTGGCTCATCGGTCTACCGGCTCGATAGTAACTACAACGCGACGAACTTAGGGACGCTACCGAATGTCTCAGGACGTGTGTCCATGGTCGACAACGGTACTCAGTTAGCAATCGCCCATCAGGACGGAATGCACTGGGTTTCGTTGACCGGGTCTACAATCGCATCCGTGACTAATGCCCCGAGTGGGGCGGTGTTATCGGCGCTCGATAACTACGTCCTCTTTACTCAGAACGTAGGCGGTGAGTTCGGTATCACGGCACTAGGGGATTTGAGCTCCATTGATCCATTGGACGTAGCCACCGCTGAAGGGTGGCCGGATGACTGCGTGTCGTGTGTCGTGACACAACGCGAGGCCGCTCTTCTTGGGACGGATTCGATTGAGGTCTGGAGCGATACAGGAGCCTCTCTATTCCCCTTGGAGAGAACCCCTGGAGGATTCATTGAGCAGGGTTGCGCTGCCAAATGGAGCCCGGTCAAGCTCGATAATTCTGTGTTCTGGTTAGGTCGAGATCGCAATGGTCGAGGTATTGCGTACCGCTCCAATGGATACACGCCAGTTCGTATATCCACCCATCCTTTGGAGAGCGAGTGGAATAGTTACGACGATATCAGCGATGCCATTGGATTTGCCTATCAGGAAGAAGGTCACGCGTTCTATCAGATCACCTTCCCAACAGGAAACGCCACATGGGTCTATGACGTTGCGACCAAGATGTGGCACCAGCGCGCGTATATGGATGCCTTTGGCCTACTGAATCGTGATCGGGCCAACTGCTACGCGTTCTTCAACGATGACCATCTTGTCGGTGACTACCAGAACGGCAAGATCTATCGGATGAGAATGGATCTTACAACGGATGATGGGACGCCGATCTACCGTGAGCGCGCATGGGACTTTCCGGATACGGGCGAGGACGAGATAGAGCACCGTAAGATCCGTATCGATTTACTCGAGGTATTAGCTCTCACAGGCGATGGAGACGGTGCAGGAGGCGCTCCACAGGTGTGGCTACAGATCTCTAAGGACGCCGGTCGCACATGGGGATTCCAGCGTTATCAGAAACTGGGAAAAGTCGGTGAGCGTAAAGCTAGAGCCCGATGGCGCCGTTTAGGCTATGGGAGAGATATAGCGGCTCGTATCGCAACGAATATGACTCAACAGGTTCAATGGGTCGGTGCCTTCTGGGACGGTGAGGTGCTGACTAAATGACCGACATGATGAAGGTCAAGCCGCCTCAGTTTCCTGACGGTCCGGTGGATGGTGCGGTGCTAACTCGGAGTCTATCGCTCCTCTACCGTGAGGTATTTTCACGGTTGGACGTTCGCTATCCCAACAACGATTTCAGTAGTGGGATAGTTGCCAATGGCACTGGTGGAGTTACGCTGGGAACCGCGGCGATTCCTTCCGGTAGAATCGTTGGAATACCGACACTCGTTACTAAGATCACAAATACTGGAACTGCCCAGGACCAGACATTTTTACCGCAGGTATCGGCGGGCAACAAGCTATCGGTGCAGAACATCCTGGCACTGAGTGCTACCGCAACGGCCACGACTGCGACGATTACTATCGCAGCGCATACGAACCAGTATGGGTTTGGTCAGACCTCTTATGGATCTGGCTCGATCAGTGGCCTTTCGACGAACACGCTCTATTACGTCTACGCCGATGATCCGACATACTCAGGTGGAACGGTAACCTATATCGCGACCACTAATCCACAGACTATTACGGCCGATAATGGCCGCTACTACGTGGGATCGATCACGACTCCTATCTCAGCGACGACCGCTAATATCACCGGCGCCACGAGTGCCAATCCGATCGTTTTTCAGACTTCAGCCTCTCACGGCTGGTCTACTAATGAGCAGGTCACGTTCTCTGCACTTCCGGGTGGGTTTGGTTCACTGAACGGAACGACTAAAACAATCACGGTTATTGACACCACACATTTCTCAGTGGCCGTAGATGGCTCTGGATTTGCGGCCTACACATCAGGAGGTACGGCAACGCGTATCTCAACTGGTACGTCAGGCGGTGGAGGTGCGGGCGGTGGAGGCGGCGGTCACGGCGGGATACTTCCATGAGTGTATCCGTCAAGCGCGTGTTAATCGGCAATGATCACGACGATGCGAAATGGATTGTTCTCGAAGGCTCTATCGAGGGATGCCCGCAGGTCACCAAGCGTCGCACGGTCAATACTGCGGCTCTTGTTTCAGGGGATCTCACATTGGCCGCTGAGAAGGCACAGCTCATAGCGGATGTCGAGGAGTATTACGCGCGCTATCAGGCCGTCCAGGCTGCACTAGAACAACTATGAGCATAGTTATCAGCGTTGAGCCGCCCACTTTTGACATCACTCAATTACGTGAGCTATGGCAGGCATGTTGGGATGAATGCAGTGAAATAAAGGGGGAGATATGCGCATTCCACGGCCAGCGTGGCTTTGTCATTCAGCCTGATATAGAGCAATACAATCGCCTCTCTGAGCAAGGTGGGCTAGTGATCATCACGGCGCGTGATGGGGATAGGTTATGTGGATTCGCTCTAGGGATCATGTACCGGGCTTTGCATCATAAGTTGGCCACATGCGGCAATGTGGATGCCTGCTATATCGAACCGGGTAATCGAAGCCACATCAGAGGCATGATCAAAAAGATCGAGGATGAGTTCACTGAACGTGGAGCTGACATCATCGCGTGGCCAACAAGTCCTACCGGTAATCTATATAGCCTATTGAAATCTCTGGGGTATGCCCCTGATGATGTTGTGATGGAGAAAAAGATATGTGCATCGCCGCCGCAATAGCCGGAGCAGCCGTCGTTGGCGCAGGCGCTAGTATCTATAGCGCTAATAAAGCATCGGGAGCGCAACGTGATGCGGCCAATCGATCGAACGATGCACAGCTTGCGATGTATGACCAGACTCGCGCCGATCAGGCTCCCTGGCGTGCGGCGGGTGGGCAGGCCGTCGATGCTCTATCTAGGTGGTATGGGTTAGGTGGAGTCAATCTAAATCAAAGTGGACAAGATAATAGCGGTCAGGCAACAACACCTCCTGTCACTGCAGGCTATCCACTGACAGGATATAGCAGACATGGAGCGTTAATTAATCCATCTGAAACTGGACAGGCACAAGGTGGATCATTAGGGGGTGTCGCGTATGCCCAAGGAGGTAAACAGACAACGCCAGAGGAACAGGCTACTGAAAATGCTCAGTTCGCCAAAGATCCGATGTCTCTATTTGACAGGTTAGGAGGCGCAAGTGTTGCAGTAGGACCTGGACCAAATCCGTTTGCGCCAAATGGCGGTGGCAGTAATTCTTCATCCAATTACTACAATGATATTTTGTCTAACCTACCGGGCTATCAGTTTCAGTTGGATCAGGGCTCGCAGGCGGTGAGTCGCAATCTCGCTGCGCAAGGTCTATTGCAGTCTGGAGCAGCGGGTAAGGCCCTACAGCAGTACGGTCAGGGAGTGGCGAGCAATTACGCGACTCAGTACGTGAACGGCCTACAGAGCCTCGCAGGCCTCGGACAGACCTCGGTGCAGTCGACTGGAAATATCGGTGCCAATACCGCCAATCAGATTGGAGCGAATCAGATCTATTCCGGTAATGCACAGGCGAGCGGGTATGCGGGAACTGCCAATGCGATCAACTCGGGGTTGAGCGGAGTAGCCGGCGCCTATGGGATGTACAACACGTGGCAGAATCAGGGCTATAACAATGGCTCCTACGCCTCTGTCATGAATAACGGCAATTTCGGTGGGCCAAATGCGTATGGGAGTGGCTATACCTTCGAGGACTATGGAGCAACGCCGTAATGGCTGACTTCTACCCTGCCGCTCAGCAGATCCAGAACCCGGACATCCTAGCCTCGTATGTCCGCGGACAGATGGCTCCTCTACAGGTGCAAGCCGCTCAGCAACAGGTCATTGGCGGACAGCTCGATATCGATAAGGCGCGCATCGCCCTGAAGGGCCTGCAGATGTCCCAGGATCTCGCCCAGCAGCTCTACGGAGGCGGACAGTCGGCTGGGGCGCAGAACCCTGGCGGACAGAGCGGAGGCATTCAGAACGGCCCACAGGGCGCCGTATCGAGTCAAGAAAGCGGCTCCTATGACGGCTCATTCGGCTCGAATCCACGCGTCAACACGATGATGGCGCTCGATGTGCTCGCCGGCCGGGATCCACTGAAGACCGCTCAAAGCGCACAGGAATACGACCTCAAGCAGCGCCAGCTTCAGGCGCAGGGGCCGCTCGCCACTCTCGATACGATCGCCGGCAGCGCCAGTCCCGCGCGGATCGTGATGAATAACCCCGGTCTCATGCAGCGTTGGCAGCAGATCGCACCACAGTTGGGATTAGATCCGGTCAAGGACTTCAACGACGACAACGTACGAGCCGCGGTGAACTTCGCACGTAACAATATCGCGGGAGCTGCGGGGTTACCCACGAAAGAGGCTCCGGTTAAACAAGAGGATATCCCAGGTCCCTTAGGTTCGCTATACCAGCGCGATCCGATCTCAGGAAAGATCACACAGGTGAGAGGCGAGGAACCACTCAAGGATGTGATCGACCCGAAGACAGGGTTACCGACCAATGTTCGCGCCTCGCAGGCCGAGGGGAAGCAGCCGTTCAATCAGTCGATCTTCGGAGCTTCTAACCTAAGCGATCAGTCGAAGGAATTCGCCTATCAGTCCTTCGTGGCGACCGGCAAGATTCCCGCTAATTTCGGCCGCAATCCCGCTATGCAGGCCTCTCTGATGGACTACATCAGCAAGCGGGCTGCTCAGGAAGGGAATTCCGCCGCTTCGATCGCTGCAAAGGGTCAGGCGTTCGCTGCGCAGCAGGGAGTTATAAAGGACTTCACTAGCGGACCAACTTCAAAATCACTCAATGCCATTAATACGGCTGTCTCACATATTGACTCACTAAATCCCTTGGTAGATGAGTTAGGGACCGGTGATATCAAGAGAATCAATAAGATATCCAATGCTTTCAAGCAAGAGACAGGTTCTCAAGCTCCAACAGACTACGCGTCTCTTAAAGAGTTTGTAGGCGGCGAGGTCGCGAAAGCTGTTCTACCAGGAGGTGGCGGAGAGACAGAACGAGCGGCACTTATGGATCCTCTGAATGCGGCAAATAGCCCTCAGGCTATCCACTCAGCACTTCAGAAGATCCAAGTAGCCCTCGCCGGCAAGACTGAAGCTACCCGCAATCAGTGGGATGTCGGCACGAACGGCACGCAAGGCTCATTCGACAAGTTCCTCATGCCGGCGACTAAGAAAGCTCTAGGGATAGCTGATACGCCTGCATCGGGTAACGGCTCACCCGTCAAAGTGAGTTCGCCTGAGGAGGCGATGAAGCTATCGCCGGGAACTGTTTTCATAACGCCTGATGGACGGACAAAGGTGCGCTAATGGCGGACGATCCTTATGCATCGTTCAATGACGCACCGGCTGCTGATCCCTACGCGCAATTTGCCGATCACCCTGGAACGTCTACGGCAACTACTATAGCCCCCGCGCAGACGCCGTACTCCTTTTCAGACTACCTGAAGAGTCTCGGTAGCGCGGCAGTACGTCCCGTTATTAAGGCAGTTACCGCACTACCAGCGATGGCCGCTGATACGGGCGTTGCAGTTCGCAACCTAAGCTATAACCTTTCTCACGGCATCATGCCGACCTTGGCTGACTTCAACCCATTCGCCAAGACTGGTGGATCGCATCAGGAGTATGAGCTTCCGTCGCAGAGCTTCAATCGCGTACTAGATCAATATACGCAGGCTCCTACAGGATTTCTTGGTAAAGGATCAGAGCTGGTGAGCTCGATGCTGCTCGGTTCGCAAATTCCGGCGCCTCAAGGAATGGGAACCTTAAAAGGTGCTACCGATTCTGTATTGAAAGGTAACGCTGAGGCTATTGATACCGTACCAGCTAACTTCGTGCCTACTCAGCAGGCATTACGTAATCAAACGTTGGAACGTGCCCAGCAGGATGGGTATGTCGTTCCTCCAGCTAGCAATAACCCAACCTTTGCTAATCGCCTACTGGAGGGTATTTCAGGGAAACTGAAACTACAGCAGGAAGCGGCGATGCGTAATCAGTCGGTCACTGACATGCTCGCATCCAGAGCTCTGGGTCAGAATCCTGACATGCCTTTGACGCAAGGTGCGTTGTCTGCCATCCGGTCCGAGGCATCACAAGCCGGATATGCGCCTATACGAGCAGTCGGTGATATCCCTACTGATGAGAAATTCTTGAGTGATCTCAAAGGTCTGAATGAAGCTGCCGACGGTGCATCCAAGAGCTTTCCTGGCATTCAATCGGAAAGTCCGATCAAGGACGTAGTCAACTCACTATCGCAGCCCAAGTTTGATGCTTCAGATGGCCTCGATGCGATGAAACTTCTACGCGCACAGGCAGATGATGCTTTCCGTTCTGGAAACGGAACACTAGGCACGCAGTATAAAGCTGCCGCGAAGGCTATAGAGGATCAGATCGAGAGGCATCTATCGAGTCAAAGCGAAAGCGCAGGATTACTCGATACATTCCGAAAAGCACGTCAGCAGATAGCGCAGACATATACCGCTGGCAAGGCCATTGTGGGAGATACGGGAAGTTCTAATGCTTTGAAGTACGCCGGAGAACTTGCGCGCAACAAGCCTCTAGTCGGAGATCAGAGAACCATTGCATCGTTCGCATCACAGTTCCGTAAAGCAGCCGCATTCCAGACTGAGAGCATGCCGTCAATCTCTCCTTTGGATGCTTACGGATCCGCGATCGCCGCTAGCGCCTCTGGAAGTCCTGCGCCTTTACTATTACCACTTACTAGAGTTGGTATCCGCGAATACCTGCTTTCTCCAGCAGGTCAAGCTAGGGCATTGCCTCAGGCCTTTAAAGCTCCTGAGACGCTCGGAGGTTTGGGTAGCCTCGCGACACTATCGAATCAAGTGACTGACTACCTATCTCAGTAGCCTAATTTCTTGCGCTCGAGCTCTGCCTGTTTATCTGGCGTGAGTTCCCTGCTGGGCCGAGACCTAAAACCCTCGATGGCGCCATAAGACGATAGCGCCACAAATATTCCAATACCTGGATGGATTGACCATCCAATGAGGATCAGCGCTGCTGCGCCTATGAGGATCAACGTGATTCGCATTGAATTATGTGGAAGTAAGCATTCATGACCACGCCCTTTTTGTTCGTTCCGGCCTTCAGTTGGCCCGCCGCCCCAGGTGGAAAGCTGCACACGTATGCCGCCGGTGGCACGACCCCACAAGGAACATGGTCCGATGCGGCCGGTACGGTACCGAACACCAACCCGGTAACGCTCGATAGTAACGGACTTGCCACGGTCCGACTCACGACCGGGCTAGCTTATCATTTCGTCCTGAAGGACAGCACGGATACCACCACGATCTGGGACGAGGACAATTACCAGGCTTCGTATTTAACTCAATCTGATATCGGTGGATTGCTTTACCCACAGACGAATGCCGAAACCTTAGCGGGTGTGACGCCGACTAACCTCTCGTATCCCACCCTTGATCCCCGTCGCTATGGAGCAGTCGGCAATGGCGTGACGGATGATCACGTTGCCATTCAAAATTCCTTCAACGTTGCCGCGAAGGGGAACGCGGGATCTTCCGGCGGGACTGTTATTTTCCCGCCCGGATACACGTTTTTGTGTAACGAGGATATCACAGTGCCGGTTCCGGCCTCGACCGGGAATCCAGTCCCGTGCGCGCAAGGCCCAGGGTGGAGCAACGTCGCGATTATCTTCGGGACAGGATCTACGTTCGGGTTTGTGATCCTCGGAACAGGCGCCACGACAGGAGGTACCCAAGGAAGCACCTACAACTACGCTGGCACCTTCCGTGATCTCGTCATCCAACTGAATGGAACGGCCGGCAGTGCTTTTTACTGCAATAGCGTAAATCAGCCCAGAATTCAGAACTGCTGGATCAGAGGGTCCAATACTAACGGTTGCGGGATCACCTTCCTGAACTGCCTGGTCCCGGTATTGGAGAACACGTTAATCACCGGTTGCGGTTCTTCAACCCACGGATCAGTGGAGTTCGACACCTGCACGACGGCACAATGGCGGGGCTCTCGGATCTCCGGCGGCGTGACGACGATCGGCGGATTACTCATTGACCGATGCACTAACTTCGTCGGTAGTGGAATGAGCATCGAGTCGTGCGGACCGCCTATCAAAGTTGCCAGTAAGAGTGAATCCTCCCTCGCTTGTACTAACATTTATCTATCGGGTCTTGAATTAGAAAACCCTGGCAATGGCAATCCCTATATAGACGTTGGGTCTGGGTTATCCGGTACCGCACTGGTCATCGCTATGGTCGTCGATGGGATGTTCGCCAGCCCATCCGGTACCACCACAATGACCAACGCGGTGCAGATCAGGAATATCACGGGGTTCGAGGCACGCGGATGCCATTTTACAATGGCCGGGACTCCAACTGCCTGCTGGAATATCATCAATACAAACACCAGCGGTGTGGTCATACGAGCGCATCGAAACCTCGCCTCCTTGGCGACCCCTTGGGTGTTCTACAACGGTGCTCAAGTTCTGCACGCTGGTCCACAGATGGAATGGCAGTTCGGTGAACTCCAAAGCGGAGGACGACCTACCTGTACCAGTAGGGGATATGCAGGATTATACAATGGCTCGAATCTGACGGGAGCCACGCCCTCGATTCTAATCAGCTCGACGATGGGCGGATATTACGGCTCAAAAGCTATTACTAACGGAGGCGCGACGACGGTCACTTCTCTTTCGGGGGGTGAGCCCGGAATGGAGATCGTGCTAATCCCAACGGATGCCAATACGACACTGACATTCGGAAACAGTGGAGGAGCCTTTCGCTTCAACGGCAATGGCGGAACGACTATCGGAGCTAACTCCACCCTGGTGGCTGGTCGCGCCTATCGGTTTATCAACGATGGGTCGAATGGAAGCGGTGGGAGTTGCTGGGTCCAGGTATGAATGCCGTGTCAATCAGGCTTGCGCAGCACACAGGAGATGCTCGCCGTGAGCATGTCTCCCAGCGTGTGGGGAAGATGGGCGGTGAGCCAACTCGTAATGGCTCCGACTTTGCGCCTCCGCAACAGAGCGTGCTTCGTGAATTGCTCGATATGGAAGGATCTGAACAGATCACCGACATGGTGGCCGCTCAGGCCGTTCAAGGATGGCAGAACCTCTCTTGTGCCATCAAACGCTATGCGAGGTTCGGTGTACGAAGGTTTCCCGAATCGGGAATCCTGCATCAGCATCGTATTGACTGCTTTCACCAACGTACGCGCACTGAAGATCCAGTGCAGGCCGGGCAGCGTGGAGATGTAGTCGAGGTGGTGCGAGGCCGCTCCCAGGTAGGCCGGGAACACGAGGAAGGCCTTCCCACCGGGTCGCAAGACACGATAGATCTCAGCGACGGATGCAGGAGGGGACTGGACGTGTTCCAGAACGTCGTAGGAGACCACCACGTCAATCGAGGTATCCGGAAGCAGGATCTCGGTATTAGTGCACAGGCGGAAATGTACGTTTGTGATTCCGAGCGAATCGGCATAGGCGCTCGCG
>Ga0070693_100000120_pt1 | contig 35065 bp, 28 predicted proteins | sample KBSK1103metaG_FD_65472 | JGI IMG/M metagenome (GOLD analysis project Ga0070693, IMG submission 65472) | Corn, switchgrass and miscanthus rhizosphere microbial communities from Kellogg Biological Station, Michigan, USA - KBS K1-10-3 metaG | ecosystem: Host-associated > Plants > Roots >...
GTCGGAAATGGGAGTGGTCTCGTCCTCGTACCGCATTGGCACGACGAGGTTCCTGACGCGCATCCGCGGCGTGTTGCCTTCCCGGTAGCGCATTTTGCAAACGGTCTCCACTCGGCAGACCTTGATGAGCTTGGTTTCACCGGTCGGCTTCGAGTCATGCGACCATTCACGAAAGGTCTGATCGCTGGACAGATGCCGCTCGACAGGCTCGCCCGGCTTGGCGGTGTTGACCTGGGCGATGCACGCGCGAGCGGTTATCAGCAGGAATCCGGTCATCAGCAGTAGGTGGCGCTGCTTGCTCATTGCGTTCACCTGCTCCCCGGCACACGCCCGTCGAGCCGTTTGGGCGGGCCGCCAAGGCGCCAGAAGACCTCAGGCTCAATGGCCAGCACATAGCCGTCTTTCTTGGCATTCCACGCTTCGGTCAACTGCCGCTTAATCGCTTGCATGCGCTGTTCGACTAGTGCCGCATCCTCAGTGTCGGCGACGTAGGACAGGCGTAGCACCGACGGTGCTTTGCGCAGTTCCGTGAGGAGGAGGTCGAGGCGTGGCCGCCACGGCACGCGGATTTCGGTCTTACCCGGCTCGAACGCCGCATCGGAGAGGTCGATAGCAACTACGCGGTGAATTGACGCACCGAAATCAAATTTCAGGGCCTTGCCGCGCGTGGCGCGCTTGATCTGCACTTGGTCAGTCGACATCCGGAAGCCGCTTGGCAGAGTCCTGTCGTCGAGCTTCAGCACGAAATTGCTGCCGCGGTCCTCATTAGGCGTGATTGCGCAAGTGATGTGGAACCGCCCGTACTGATCCGTCGTCGCTTCCAGACCCGTTGCCGTCACCACACGCACGCCGGGCAGGCCATCTTCGCCGTCGTCCTGCATTCCGTTGCGATTCACGTCGTTAAAGACCTTGCCAAACACGTCTGTACAATCGAAGGTCTGATCCGGGATGACACGAACCCTTGCCGTCGCCTCACCGGACAGCGGCTTGCCCGTCAGACCGTCGATGACCTGCGCGCGGTTGACAAACTCGCCTTCGCTAGCACCCGCGCCAACGGCGAGCAGCAGGACGATCGTGCGAGTGGAGCTGCCGAAGCTGAGGCCATTCCACGCGAGTTGGAGGCCGGTCACCGTGGGCTCTGCGGGCTGACCATCCAGCCGCGCGGACCCCCGGACGTAGCGGAAGCCCGCCGGATAGCGATCCACAACCTGCTCACCTTGCAGGGATGCGCCTATCACGTTGTCGATCGTAATGGTGTACGGGACGAGCTGGCCGCGAGTGACGTTGGCCAACGGCGTCGTTTTAGTGATCGAGAATGCTCCCGCGAGCTGCGAGTCGAGCGGAATGTTGTTGTTGTAGATCTGGCTCGACTCCGGTATTCCTGTGCCGTCCAGGGTGAGATTCAGGTAGTACTGAGTCCCAGCGCTACGCGCGGGCACGGAGGGTGGCGGCGCGAACTCCGACGCCTGTGCCTCGCAGTACGGGATGGCCGGAAGAGCATCCGTCGGACAGGTAGGCACTGAAAACGGAGTGGTCGCTGCGTTCGAACTCGGCGGGATAACCTGGGACTCACCGGCAACATAGTTCGAGCCCGGCGCGGTCACCACAATGAGGTAGCTGTTACCACTGGGACAGCCAGGATCCGAGAAGTTGAGGTCGAATCGGTAATAGCCGCCCGCCTGCGTGATCTGGCCCTGCTGAGCGGGGTCGTCGAAGCAGGTTGCCGGCAATGGCGTGCTGCCGTGTAGCATCTTCAAGGTCGCGCCCGCAATGGGAGCGCGCGTCATCGAGTTGTAGACCACGCCATTCGGCCCGATCGGCAGGTTCAGATTCTGGAGGTTGCTGCCGGAGGGTACGGTGATGTCGGTGATCCGTTGTAGCGAGTTGGTAAAGGCCGAGTCGCCTTTGCCGAGCTTGGCGGTATTCGGACCCGCACCAGGCGCGGTGAACCGCAGCTCGTACCGGTTTGCCGTCCCGTCGGTCGGCGGCACGCTACTGAACCGATAGACGCCGTTGACATCCGTGAGAACGGCCTGCACCTGCGCGCCGTTGAGATACAGCCCAATCGTCCAGCCCTGCAGCAGCGGCTCGCCGGCGTCGGCTATCTTGTTGAAGTTTGCGTCGAGCCACACTGTGCCGTTCAAAGTGCCAGCACCGGGGACTCCTCCGATATCGATCGAGACACTGGCGCTTGCCGTCTGCGGGGGATTGTTCCACGTTACGACCGCGGTGTTCGTGAGCGTCGTGCCGGCGGGAAGTCCCGTAGCAATCTGCACGCGGAATCGCACGTCGATGGATTGTCCGGGCTGCAACGGGCCGTTTACAGCAGAGTAGTTCGCGGTCAGTAGCGAGCCCGCGATGCTGATACCCGGCGTGGAGCCGTTCATCGTTGCTGCCGGTGGGTTCACGAACGTGAGGCGGCCTGCGCCCGCAGTGCTGAGATCGTCGGTAATCACCACGGAGGGGGCGGGGTTCGTCGAGACATTGGTCACATGCACCAAGTAGTCGAGCTGCCCGCCCGGCAGCGCCGCGCCGCCACCAACAACACTGACTTGCTTCGTGATAGCGATCGTGGTGATCACTACTGCGACGGTGTGGGCGTCCTGGAAATCGAGGATGCCCGGCGTGCCGTCGGTCAACGTGCGATTGAATGTTTGGCGAGTCGTGACGCTGCTGTCGGCATCGAACCACTGGACTGCGCCCGCTATGTTGGTGAGCTGGGCGCCATTCTGGCTGTTGGCGTCGAGTTGGGTCCGGTAGGTAATGATCAGACGCTGAGTCGGGCTGATTGTGGTCGCGCCAGTAAGCATGGTCAGCGTGAGCCTGCAGGTTGTCGCACCAACGTAGCTGATCGAGAAGTCCGTGCCTGGAACCAGTGGGCCCTTGCCCGCTACCGGCGTGACGCCGTCCGCCTGGAAGACCTGAGCAGTGAGCACCTGAGGTGTCGTGCTACACATGCCGCCCGTTGCGCCACTCGGGAGCTGGTCGAGCAGCGTGGCGTTCCACGCATCGCTCGTCCCGGTATTCTGGACGTTGAGGCCGAACTGTCCCCACTGCCCCACGCTCATCGTCGCCGGCCCGGACTTAGTGAACACGAGATTGGGTGCACCGACGATTCCTCCTACAGTGATCGAGACGCTGGCGCTTGCTGTCTGCGAGGGGATGTTCCAGGTTACGACGCCGGTATTGGTGACGATCGTGCCGGCAGCGAGCGTGCTGCCGAGCGTGGCGCGGAAGCGCAGGTCGATCGTCCCTCCGGGTGCTAGCGGTCCGTAGGTCGCCGAGTAGTTCGCGGTGATGACGTTGCCGGCGACGCTGACACCGTTGGGCGAGCTGTTCATGGTCGCGGTGCCACCCACGTAGGTGAGCGCCCCCGCCCCCGCTGCGTTCAGGTTGTCCGTGATCACTACCGGGTTTACCGGGTTCGCGGAGGTGTTCGTCACGTGCACCAGGTAGTCGAGCGTCGCGCCAGGCACAGCGGCGCCGCCCCCCACCACCGTCACCTGCTTGGTGATGGTCACCGCCGGGATAGCGACCGTCACCGTGTGGGCGTCCTGACAGTCCAGCACGCCGGGCGTACCGTTGGTCAGCGTGCAGGTGTAGATCTGGCGGCCGGCGGCGCTGCTCGGGCCGTTGTACCACAGCGTCGTACCGGCTACGTTGGTCAGCGTGGCGCCGTTCTGTGAATTCGCATCGAGCTGCGTCTGGTAGGTGACGATGAGGCGCTGCGTCGGACCGATTACCGCCGCGGCACTCAGCATGTTGAGTGTCAGCGTGCACGCGGACGCTCCCGCATAGCTGAGCGTGTAGTCCGTGCCGGCCGTCAGCGGGCCCTTGCCGGGCACCGGCGTGACGCTGTCCGCCTGGAAGACCCGAGCACTGAGCACCTGAGGCGTCATGTTGCATATGCCGCCCGTCGGCCCCATCGGCAGCTTGTCCACGATGGTCGCGTTCCACGCGTCGCTATTGCCGGTGTTCTGCACGTTGAGGGTGAACTGGCCCAGCTGACCAGGGTTCATCGTCGCCGGGCCGCCCTTGGTCATCACCAGGCCGGGCACCGCGATCGTCAGCGGCGGCGACGAGACCCCCTGCTGTCCTGTCAGCGGATAATGGAAGGCTCCGCCTATGGTCGTTCCTAACGACCAGTTGGCCGTGTTGGAGAACTGCGTGCCGGGCGAGTTCGGCGGCACGGCGTTGTTGAGCACCACAGTGACGCTCAGCACGATCTGCTGCCCGGCTGGGATCGAGGGGAAACCGCTGAAGGTGAGCAGCCCGCTTGCGTTTGTGACCGCGAAAGGCACCGGAGCGCCGCTGCCCTTCCAGGCGGCGCTGCTATTCACGTAGCTGAGCGACACCCCAGTCGCATTAAGGTTGTCAGTGACCGCGACCTGGTCGACTTCGACGTTCGACCCGTTGGGATTGACCACAGCGCCGGTCGTCGCACTGACCAGTTGTGGGAAGGTGAGCGTGTAGGTAAAGGGCACCCCGATCGAGACGAAGGGCGGCCCCGGCGGATTCTCTTTGTCGATCTTGTCGACTGGCACAAAGAGGTTCGCGCACGACAAGACATGCGCACGGGTGATCGAGCCATTCACGAACCAGATGAAATTCCCGTGCGACTTGTCGCAGGAGAGGTTGCCGACGAAATCGACGTTGTCGAAGATGACCAGCCAGCCCCTTCCCGTGCCGGCGAAACTGATGTTGGAGGTCAGTGGGTTGGACGCTGGGAAGTTCCGGATCGTGCAATTTCCGTCGATATTGATCTGCGAGGGGGGAACAGGGTTGACAAAGCCATCTATCACGCCACCGAAATTGGCGACACAACCGCCAACGGACTGCGCCCGTGCCGGGACGGCGCTCAGCAACAACAGGCCGAAGGCGAACAGCAGGATTTTGATCCAGCTGCCGCGCGGCCTCGCATTGTTCGTGTTGCTAGAAGTCATCTACGCCCTCGTCCCACTCACCGAGACGATTTCATCAGGAACGAGGCAGTCCGCGCCTGGACTGGATTCCGGCGGTCCCGCCGTCGTAGGGCCCCCGCCCTTTAGACCGGTGACTTTGCGTCGCCATCTTTCGGTGGCTTTGCCTTTGTCAAAATCGCATCGAACTTAACGGATTAGATTCGCAGCTTCTCCAAACCTCCTGGTGTCCATGCCAATCCCGCTCCGGCCGCCGGCTTCACGCCGCCGGAAGGAAGTCGATCGGGTACACGATCGTCACGGCCGGTACATCCTTCGCGCCGAAATTGATCGTCCGGACGCGGCCAACGACCTGCGTGGCGAGATCGGGCGCATCCATGTCAGTCGACTGCAGCACACACATCGACACGCTGCCGTCCGGCTCGATCGTCAGACGGAGAACCATCTGGCCTTTCAGGGCTGGGTTATTGCGCAGCTCCCGGTTGTACAGCCGGTAGAACGACGCCTTGTAGCGATCGAACACGATCTGTATTTCCTCGTCGGTGCGCGCAGGACCTGGCCCGCCGCGTGCCTTCGGTCGGTCGGCGCCGGTGATCGGTGCGATCGGGCTGACAGCGCGGCCTACCCCGACACCACCAATCCCGGTTCCTCCGCCAGCGCCAGTGCCGTGGCCACCCACACCGCCACCCCCGTTGCCCCCTCCACCCCCTCCGCCACCGCCTCCCACACTGCGGCTCAGGGAGGCTACGTTAATGCCGCCGCTCGATCCCGGCGTATTGCTCGCCAACAGAGAGCGTGCCGAGGGACGGCCTACTTCATCGGCGGCAACGTGACGCGCATCGGCTCCGAGAGGTGCCACGACGGTGTCCTGTGCCAGGCTCGCGAACTTGTCCTTAAATGCCAGGATGCCGACGTTTCCCACCTTTGGCTTTGCCTCCGCTGGTAGGCCAACCTCAGGACCTGGTGGCAGTTCCGCTTTGCCAGACAGGTCTGGACCTGCCGTGGCGTTCGGCTTCGGTTTCAGCGCAGGTGCAGGCGCCCCTGGTGGGGACCCGGCCGCACTTGCCCCTCGCGGTATCGGCGAAACGGCTCGCGAGTTGACGGCGATCTCCGGTGGACGATAGAAGACGATGTCGAGTTCTTTGTTGGCGGACTCGTTGCGAAACAGCGCTTGAGCCGGTATGACCATCACCACGGCCAGCACGAAGACATGGATCGCCAGGCTCTTCGCCATGCTGCGGGCCGTCGGAGCCCCGGATGTTTTGAAAATGCTCTTTGTTTCCATGGTTGTCACCAAGCAACCACCTCAATTGGCCGCGACAAATTCGATCTTCAAATCCTCAACGCCCGATTTCGCGAGATCAATGATGCGCAGAACCCCCTCGTAGTTCATCCGATCGTCGACGGCCAGGAACAGCGCACGCTGTTCCGCGGGCCGGCCGCCCAGAATCGACGCCACGCGCGCGGGCAATTCGGCTACAGCGATCTTTTGATCCGCCAGGGTCACCTGACAGTTCTTCGGGATCCCCTCCCCTGCTGGCGGCGAGAGGATGGGGCACGCTGCGGACCCGATGCTCAGGATCAACTGGGATTCGGCCACTGGAGCCGATGTATCGGCGGAGGCTCGAGGAATATCGACGTCGTAGCCCTCCATCAGGAGTGGCACGACGACCATGAATATGATCAGCAGCACGAGCACCACGTCGACGAGCGGCGTGATGTTGATTTCAGACTGCAGACTGGAGCCAAAATCGTTGCTGTTGAACTGCATGATGTCACTTTCCTTCTGCGCCCGCGCGCTTGGCGATCAGCCCCACCCCGCGGAAGCCTTCCTGTTCGATCGCAACCATGACCTCCCGAACCTCGCGGAAATTCAGCTTTGCATCGCCCCGGATCACGATCTTGGGGTTCGTCTCGGCGCCCACCGCAGAGCGAAGAGTCTCGTCGAAATGCTCGGCTGCGACAGGCTGATCGTTGATCCACAGCCCGCCAGACTCGTCTATAGAGACCAGAATTCGGCCTCTCTCGTCACCCTGCGAGTTCGGTTTCGTCGTGTTCGGCAGGTTGACGTCGGGTCCCTTCCGCATCTGTGGCGCCATCACCATGAAGATGATCAGCAGCACCAGCACCACGTCGACGAGCGGCGTGATGTTGATGGTCGCCTGCATCTTGCCGGGTTCACCGAGTCGCATATGCCGGGCCTTCCTTTTTGACCTTCGAGGCCCTGACTTCATCCATTTCGACGTCAAGCCCCTTGAGCTCCGGTGATTTGAACAAACTGTTCACGAGCTGGGACGAAGCCCGATTCATTGCGACATGGAAAGTCTCAATCTTGCCCGTGAAGTGGTTGAAGGCGACGACAGCCGGAATTGCGACGAAGATACCCAGGGCCGTCGAGACCAGGGCTTCAGCGATGCCGCCCGAAACCACAGACATTCCGCCGGACCCCGTCGCCGCAATGCTCCGGAAAGCGTTAATGATTCCGACCACGGTGCCGAAAAGACCAACGAACGGGGCGGTGGAGCCGATCGTGGCAAGGAACGCGAGACCATGCTTCAGCTGAATCAGCGTTTCGGAGATGGAGTCCCTGAGTGCGCTCGTGACGAGTTCGAGCGAAGCGGCCGGATCGCCTCCGTTCTGGCCCACGGCGTCGTACTCGATGATGCCCGCCGAGACCACTTGCGCCACGTAGGAATTCGGGTGCAACCGCCCGGCTTCGATCAGATCCTTGACTTCTCCCCCGTGAAGGAACTTCTTGAACTCGGGCTTAAACTTTTCCGACTCACGCGAGGCTGATGATAAGCGGCGGTGCTTTTCTATGATCATGCCCACCGAAAAGACAGAAAGCAGGGCGAGGCAAACGATCACCGCGCCTCCGAATATACCGACGTGTCGTAACAGTTCAGTCAAACTCATGGCTTCCTCCTTTGCGGCGCATTGTCGGGCGCTGCCGCTTTCCCATCCGTCGTCGCGCTGCTGAGTCGCGCTGTTTCCGACCTAATTTCGTAGTAACTGAGCATTCGCATGAACACCTCCTTGTCTACGGGTCGCCTCGAGTCATCGAGCAACGTCGAGACGCCGGGGCCATTGCCGAGTTCCGAACTCTTCCAGGGAACGATGACCAGTGCTTTAGGCGCTTCCTGATTGCCCAAAATGGACATACCGAGGGCCTTGCTTCCTGGGACGGACGTCAACTTCCCGTCTTCTTCCGTCTTTTGCTGCGGCTCTTCAGTCAGTTTCATTGCCTCGTTATTCCTTGCCTCCTCCTTTTTTGCCTCCTCTTTCTTTGCCTCTTCTCTCTTTGGCTGCGGCTTTTCGGTCTTTCCCTGTGCTGGTTTCGTGTTTGGCTGCGCTGCTTGCTGCGCCAGTACAGCCGCGGGCATCAAGGCAAGGACCCCAAGGAAAATCCAGTGAACGCTAGTCTTCCTCATCGCCCCTCCTGTTTTTTTGCGCGATTACGAAGGTCGGCAATCCATTTGACGACTTCGGTGTCATCCGGAACGATCCGGCTGTACGCCTCGTAATGCTCCATCGCGCAGGTGTAATCCCCGAGATACAAGTCGCACAAAATCGCAAGGTTCCTGTGCGCATACGGGAAGTCGGCGGACTGTGTGAGGGCCGCCTCATAACTCGTGCGTGCTTTTGCAAACTGTGTTTTGCGCCGCTGCACCATACCGAGTTCGTTATAGGCGACAGGCTGTTTTGGATCCGATTGCAGCGCCTTGTTCAGGCTGGCCTCGGCGCGGTCCAGGTCGCCGGTTCGCGCGTATGCCATGCCGAGATCGATGTGCGCTGCCGTCAATGCGGGCATCTTCTCGGTCATTTTAAGCAGCAAGGCAATGCCCGGTTCGTACCGCTCCTCCTTCAGCATGCCCACTGCTGACTCGTAGTTGGCACGAATTTCATCGGTGACGTCCACGCCGTGGGCGATCGCGCTGGGCGATTTCGAGGGGTCGGAGACCTGCGCCACCGGCGATCCGACCACATGACTGTCGGTGGCGCCAAGGAAGCCGCTGCTCGTTTCGTGTTTCGCATAGCGGCCCGGCATCAGCTCGGTGAGCCTGCTGAGACTCTTCTCGGTCCACGAGTTGAAGACACCGGCGTGCAATAATTCGATGTTCTTCTCGTGGACGTTGATGGCTTTTTCCTCGAACGGAAACGCAGCCTCATCGAGCTTGTTCTTGAACTCCTCCAGATCCTCTGGTTTTAAGTCGTCCGGCCGCTCCGACTCGAGCAGTGAGCGGCTGAAATTGGAGTAGGTCTCGGCCATGTAATACGTCGCTGCCGCGGTCGCCTCGTCGATTCCGTAGTCCACCAACCGGCCCAGCGCCGCAATCGTGGCATCCATGCGCTGTTTCTTATCCTGCAAGCTGGTCTCGAAGGGTTGCCGCAGCTTCACGACGACGAAATTTCCATAGAGTTGTTCTGCGAGAACGAGGGCCGAGCCCGCCGCAAGCGTCCGGGTCCGACCGGTCCTTTCCGATCCGGCGGCCGCGTCGGCGCTTACGATTTCTTCCAACTGCTTGTGATAGAGCGTCTCGTCGTGCGCGGCCTTGTACATCTCGGCGATCTTGAATCGCGTCTCGATGGCTGTCTCTACCGGCTTGGGAAACTCTTTAACGTACCGGTTGTATGCATCCAGGGCGCGATCTCGGGAATTGGATTGCGCGTAGAGGTCTCCCGCCTCGAGCAGCGCCTCGCTGCGTAGCGCCGGATCCTCGGATTGGGATGCGATGCGCTCATATTCGCCGGCTGCGTGCGATAACTCGCCGCTCTGCCGGAAAGCGTAGGCGATCTGCTTGGTGGCCTCGAGCTGGAGCTTGTTCTTCGGGAAGGTAGCGCGAAAAGCTTCAAGCACATCCACCGCGGCCTTCCAGTCCTGCAACCGGATCAGCGCGGCGCCCGCGTCGTACTCAGCCGTCGCACGGATAGATGACGTAGGCGCGGCGGTACGAATCCTAAGGAAGTGGTCGGCGGCCGCGCGATAATCCTTCGCCTCGTTTGCGAGCTCACCCTGTTTGTAAATCGAGGCGGCAAGGTTGTCTGCGAGCGCGGCGCGCGACTCGTCGCTTTCTGGCGTTACCGCCAGCACCTGGGTGTAGGCGTGCTCGGCCTGGGGGTACTCGGCGAGCTCGAACGATCCATGCGCAACCACAATCCACGCGGAACGCCGGATCGACGCTGCTGCGCCCGGATACTTATCGATGACGCGCTGGTCGGCCTCGATGGCGGCCTTGTAGTCTTTCATCTCATACATGTCATCGGCCGCCGCTCCGAGGACTGCCGGGGCGTGTTCGTCCTGCGGGAATGCGTCGGCAAATTTGAGCGAGCTTGCGACTGTATCGCGCTTGACGGCGTCCTGCTGCTTCTTGTCGGCAACCTTCAACTGCTCGCGGTATGCATAGATCGCGGCGTATCCTGCAGCTGCTGACTGCGGATGCGGTGCGTATCCATAAGCCGTACGCTCATACTGTTTGGCCGCCTCGCCGAAATCATCGTTCTCCAAAAGCAGGTCCGCAAGCTGATAGTTGACGGATGCCGAATCAGCCTCCTTCGGGAAGGACTCAAGGTAAGCGCCGTACCATTGGCTGGCTTCGCGATAATTCGTGAGCCTCTCATTCGCTTCGGTTGCGTTCTGATACTGGGCGTGATAATGCGTCGCTAGGTCTTTCAGGTTCGTCTTCAGGTAGGCCAGTACTTCCGGCGACTCTTCCGGTTTGAAATGTCGCCAGTATTCGGCCTTCAGGCCGTACTTGGAAGCGAACTCCCGCTTCGACTCCAGTACTAGCTTGGGGAACCCGCCCTGGGTGAACGTATCAACGACGCGCATGCTGAACCGCGGCGCGGCGCGGTGGAACGGATAAAGCGCTATGAAAGCTTCGTACGTCTTCGCCGCATCGTCGTAGCGCAACTTGCCGAGATAATGCTCACCCAGACTGGAGTAAATGCGGTCCTCATAGGATCGATTTCCGAACTTGGAGAAGTACTCCGGCAGGGTTTCCGGCCCGCCGAGGTTGCTGAAGCTCAGGCTGATCACACGGAATGTATCCGCGACACGGCGATCGTTGTCCTCATCATGCTTCCGGTCGAAGTCGTAGCCAATCGATACTTTGTAATCGAGCAGGGCAATATACTTTTGCAGAGCCTCTTCGTAGAATTCCTGCTTGTACAGCGTCCATCCGAGCTTATATAGAGCGAGCTCATGGTACTCGGTGGAGGGTCCCAGTTTGACGATGCCCGAATAAGCGCTTTCCGCGTCGCGGTAGCGCCTGCGCGTGAAGAAGTACTCGCCCCGCCTGAACTGCACTTCGTCGAAGTGCGAGGAATGCGGATTCGTGCGGATTAGGCGCTCCATGGTCTCGATGGCCTCTTCGGTGCGGCCGAGCTCGTCGTACGCCCGCGCCATCTGATAGAGGACCTGGTCGCTGTTCTTGTAACTGGGGTACTCGGTGAGCAGCCGATTGTAGAGAGCGATCGCCTCGAGTGGACCCTCGGGATCTGCGCCAGCGCGCACCGCGTCCGCCGGGGAAGCGCCGGCGTTACTGCCCGCCACGATTCCGGCCTCCGCTGTGGTGCGCCGCTCGAAATCAAGATCGGATTCCAGCAAACCGGCGCTGGCAGCCGCCGCGGCCGGATTGGAACTGCCGGCTCGCGAGCTCGTGAGTATCTCGGCGGGCTTCGGAGCGGCCATTTCCCGCGGCGTGGCATTGCCCGCGCGTATCCCGAACTGCTTTTCGAGTTGCAGGTCCGCGAGACGCCGGATCGCCTCCGGAGTCATCGCGGCGTCTGGTGTCTCCTCGAGGAAGCGCCGGTAGTGCTGCATGGCCTGATCGAGGCCCTGTTCGACCTTCACTTCTTGCACGTCCGGACGCACGTTCCGTAGCTCCGCCAGCGTCCCCGCCGTTCCCACTGGCTTGATAGGACGCGCGGCGCAGCCGACCATGAAAACCCACACGATCACTATCGGAATGGCGAGGCGACGCATCAGTGTCCCCCGGCGTCGGACTTGGCGCGCGCGGCTCGATCGTAGCTATCGGCGACGCCGAAGCGCGCCTCGGTCTGCTGGGCGACCAAGCGTTCCCGGCGAGCCTCGAGCTGGTTGATGGCGACGGTCTCGATCATGTGTCCCTGCCGGGCTATCAACATATCGGCACGCTGCAATGCGTCGCCGACGCGCTCGCGGAGCCGTGCAATCTGGACGTCGTATCCGACGTAGCTGTGCGTCGCCGCCTGCCTCGTCCTAACGAAGGCGTCATACTTTTGATTGAGAGCGTCGAGAGGCGCTTTCAGTTCGTTCAGGTGTACATATGCCGCGGTCAGCCGGTCGTTGTACTCGGTTTCCAACCGCCAAGTGAGCGCGCCGCGCAGGCGGGCCGCGCGTTGCCGAAGTGCAAGCGATTCGGCGTCGTCAGAGCCGCCGAGCTGCTTTTCGATGAGTGCGATGCGTTCGCCGGCGATCTGCTCCTCCGCAGTCGCCAGATAATCCGGCCGTGGCGCGGTCAGGATGGCCTGCAGGCGTTCGGCGAGGTGTTTGCGCTGCTCGAGGCGCAGGCGCATCCGCGAATCCAGCTCTCGGAACTGCGCGTCGACCTGCGGCAGCAGGGGCTCGTAGTTTTGTCCGCGGATTCGGATGATATCGTCGAATGCATCGAGGCTGGTCTTCCAGGCAATGAACCTCGACCGCAGGTCCTCGAGGTCGAGGTAGTTGTGCAGTGCGGTTTGGAAGTCGTGAGACGCCATCAACTCCATCAGGTAGTAAGTTTCTGGCGCATCGGGCAGGTTGCGCAGGCGGATGACCCAGGTTTCGTCCTCCCGGCTCTCCTCGCGGATCAGCGCATTGAGAAACTGCCCCTCCCTGATGCTGCGGAGCGATGCGTCGACTCTCTCGATCTGGTTGCCGAACAGCTCGAGCGCGCGCCCGTACAGGAGCGCGGCACGACCGTGTAGGTTCAAGCTGGCGTACGCATGTGGTACGGCAAGAATGACTTCCTGAACCGCGGCATCCGTCGGCTCACGATCCACCAGGATGTTCCACGGCACGAGCGCGCGGTCATACTGGTGGGCCGAGGCCTCAGCCCAGCCCGCCCGCAGCAGAGCCTGGTTCGAGAATGGTCCCTCGAGATGGACGCGGTCCAATGCCTGCTTGGCCCGCTCAAAATTGCCAGATTCGAACAACATGGTCCCCAGCACCAGGTTCGACTTGTCGCGGATCGCGAGACCGGCTGGATCACCGGCCGGGAGCTGCCCGGCCTTGTCCAGTTGCTCGATCGCTTCCTGTGGTCGACCGTCCTGCAACAGCGCGATGCCAAGGTTGTAGGAAACGAACCCGGCCAAGCGCTCATTGCTCTTTAGCTGCGCGAGCACCTTACCAGCCTCGCCCGGCTGGCCTGTCGCCATATAGACGTTCGCCCGCAGGAACTCGACGTCGCCCCTGATCTCCTCGGGCACCGTACCTTTGATTCGCGCTAGCGCCTGCAAGGCATCATCGAGCTGACCCTTCTGGAAGTGGATGCGGGCGAGCCTGAACGCGGCCTCGTTTCGTACCGCCTCATCGACGGCACCTTCGAGCACCGCCTTGATGGCGCGCCCTGCGCGTTGGTGCATGCGATAGTCGAGCTCGAAGTCGCCTACCGAAAATTCGGCGTCGTTGATGTGATAGTGAAGCGTATCGAGCTTGGGTTCGTCCAGAACGTGGTATTGGGCGAGCTCGGTGTCGAGCCGTTGGAGTGCATCGAAGTACTGTCCTTGGTAGGCGTGATAGAGCGCCTCGCCGAAATAGAGGTCCTTCACGTCGCCGCCCGTGACCGGACGAGCAGCAAGCCCCAAGGCTAGGGCGAGTCCGATGAGTTGGCGAGTCACTCGCATCGATTACCAATCCCCAAGCGTGATCGGGGTGTTGCCGGAACGCGGCCCGGCCAGAGTCAATCCGACCAGCTTTGGCTTCACTTCCTTGCGGAAAGTAAAATCTCCTGTGCGGCTGAAGTCCGCGCCGCCCTCAAGCTTGCCGTCGACAAGCACTTCCAGCTTGTGATCCCCGGTCGCCACGTTGCCGACGTAGATCCGTTGCACGCCGCCCTTGCGCAGCGCCTGGAGCTCTTTGGCGCTGTAGATGTAGTGCGCAACGAGTTGGCCGTCGATCTGGAGCCGCACGGCGTCGAGGCGCATCGCGTCGCCCTTGGCCAGCGCGACGAAGATCGCGACCTGTGTCCCTGACGGGTACAGCAGTTTCTCCTCCAGCTGGCTCAGCTCTGCCGACATGCGGAGGGAGTCTGACTTGATCTCCTGGATCTGTTCGTCGAGGCCCCTCATCTCCCGTTGGTCGGACGAGATGTCTTCTTGGGAAGGCTTCTGGATCGCAGCCGGAGGAGGCGCGGGTGTGATAATGACTTGGGCGCTGCGGTGGGCCGAGCCGCCCGGACCCGTAGCGGTGACGGTATAAGTGGTCGATTGAGAAGGCTTCACGGTCGTAGAGCCGTTGGCTGCGACGGGGCCCACCGAGGGCTCCAAAGTGATGGACGTGCCGTTCGTCGACGACCACCTGAGCGTGATAGGTTGGCCCGCTTGGGCGGAAGTCGGCGAGGCGCTCAGAGCGACGCTCGGGGACGCTGGCGGCGCCGTTTGCGCCGCGGCAACAGGCTTTTTCCCATTGGCCATCAGCGCAAGCACGACCAAACCGAACAAGACCGCAGTGCGAAGTGAATTCAAACGCATCGTATTCACCCCTTGAGTTATGGAGCACTTACACGGAGCTGGATGCGCGCAAATGCCCCCCACGCATTGGTGCAAGGATTGCGAAATCGCACGACGCTGTAAACTGTTCTTAGGAGCGGAATTAGAACGGGGAGCCAGGGTACCAGAAGGGCCCGTTCGTTTGGCCGTCATGGAACGCCGCGGAGAATTCGCAGCGGCAGGCCTGCAGACACAGTCTTACCTTGAGGGAGAACACAACGCGCGATGGGCTGCGCTTACCGGTTCGTCGGTCGGATTTGTACCGACAAACGGGCTTGTAGCCATTGACTGACCGACTCCCGGATTGTCGGCTACACGGAAGTTATCCCGCCACCGTGTTCGAGGAAGTAATTCAAGCAAACATTCGCGGCACTTGGACGATTAACGCGGTTACCGGAGAAGTGAAATGTTCCAGGGTTTGCCGAAGGCCCGTTCTAGGAAGCTACCCTCGCCAGGGTCGTTACCCGGCCGCTGAATCGAAATCTCGAAGAATTTCCCGGCAAACAAATGGGGATCTGGAGGCCAGCCGACCGGCGTGTTCTGACTTAATGCCGATTGGCCTCAGTAAGCGCGAGCACGGCGTAGGCCGTGGCCGCGTCGTTCATGAAGAGCGCGGTGCTTGGAGCCATGTGATGTTCTATGTTTTTATTTAAGGAGTAGGACTGCCAGAAGCCTTCCGACTTGTTTTGATTACGGGCCAGCCAAGCGATCCCCTGCTTCAGTTGAGTATTGTCTCGAGGGATCCCCGCCTGTTGTAGCGCATACGTGATCAGCCCGGTGGCGTATCCGTCGACCTTCGTTTCCTGCGGGGTGCCATCATTTCGTTTCCATGACCCCGACAGTGACGACAGGCTCCAGCCGCCGTCGGCCTGCTGCTTGCCCAGCAGTTCAGTGATGATCGCCTTTTGCTTTTCTGGTTCGAGGAGTCCAGGGACTTTCGCGGAAGCCCACAAGAGGACAGCGCGATTGATGGTGGTCTGGGCTGCGCATTCGCGGTTCAGATATTCGCGCAACATCTTGAGGTTATTTTGGATTTCAGGTCTCGCGAGATAATTCGCCGGGAGAGTGCCTGCCGCGACCGCGGCAAGAGTGGCTCCATAGTAGTCTGAATCGTCCGCTTCCCACGGCTCATTGGCGAAGCGCAGCCACCGCCACGCGCCCTTTCTATTTCCCGAGGTTTGCTGCTCGGCCCACATGTTATCCAACGCCGTGCGCGTGTCGTTGCTAAGTTGGCCGCCCTGCGCGTCATTGCTGGCAAGGATCAGGACATTGAGAACGGATTCCGTCCCGCGAGACTCGACAGTCTTGTACACGCCGCGATCCGCGTCGCTGTAGAACGGCGCGACTTCCTTCCAAAGGCGTACGCGCTTGGTGACATTGTCCAGGAGCCTGCGTTCGGTCGCGGAAGGAGCTGTCTCGGCGAGCGATTTACGAAGAGCAGGCCGCGAGAGCGCGTAAGGTACCGCTGTGTGACACGACACGCAGAAGGTCTGGTGATCGCGCGCGGCCTTCGGCCATTCCATCCACCAAGCTGCCCTTTGATCGAGGTAAGCGGCGGCAGCTTTCTGGTCCCAAGAGCTGACGATTTTCGTTTCAGGCTGATCGAGGCGATTCGCCATCGCCTTTGGATCTCTGGAGCCGGCGGCTCTAGTTTCCATGTGCCAACAGACAGAGATGATTCCCGCTACGAAGCACGCCGCAACGGCGCCTATTCGGTGCACGGTCGCATTCATAGGGATTGTCTCCCTTTACGTCCAATTCGAAAATGGATCGCGCCCACCCGAACCAGGCGCACGAAATATCAATCCAATGTGAAGAGGTTACCACGAACACCGCTTGTGGACTGTGAGCGCAACGTGTCCGGTAACGCCGCGAAGATACGCCAGCCGTCATCCGCGTTCGCGACCACGAAGGTTGTTATCGCTCACGTCATATTGTTATCGTGTATCGCCAGCAATGCTTTCGCCGCCTCCTTCGGCGGCGGGGTTGAAGTGAATCTCTTTCACCGTTTGTCCTGGCGTCCCTCGCAGGTTGAATATCTTCTGACGCGCTTCCCGGAAACCACAACGAACCGCGAAACGCAGAACAATGTCCGCGTCTCGACCGGCGTCGTTTTCCATTTCTAAGTTCCACGTTACGGATGGGCTGCTTGGAATTTCCGGCCGCAAATTTCAAGCAGCAATCCAAATTGACCGCCATTGCGTTTCACCGACGGTGCGCCGCAGGCTAGAAAATTGCCTATACGGTCGCTTCCCCGCCAACCGAATCTGCAACGGGAGCATCTCACCAGAAGTAAAAACACAAGTGAGTTGCGGATCGCTGCGTACCTGCCTAAGGCACCCAGCAGCCACACACCGCCCCAGGGATTCTGCGGCCGGTGCACAAATCCATCAGGAGGATGTAATGAAGAGTAAGCTCGTGGTGTCTCTGTTTGCGTTTCTCGCGCTCTTGGCCGGGGTGGCCCAGGCCCAGGATCATTCCAAAGTGGATATCTTTGCCGGGTATTCCTATGATCGGTGGGATGGGGCAAAGAACTTCAATCTCAACGGCGGTAGCGCTTCCGTCGCTTACAATGCGAATAACTGGCTGAGCGGCGTCGCCGATTTCGGCGGATATCATAACGGCAACGTTCTGAACACTGGCTTGGACTTCACGCTGTCCACCTATCTTTTTGGCCCGCGGATTTCTTACCGCCACTGGAACCGCATCACGCCGTTTGGCGAGGTGCTCTTCGGCGCAGAACGCGTGAGCACAAGTACTGCCACGGCAAACAGATCGGACAATGGCTTTGCCATGACGGTAGGTGGCGGGTTTGACGCCCAACTGGCAAAACATTTCTCCGTTCGTCCCGTCAAGGTGGATTACCTCTTGACGCGCTTCGCTGCAGCTGGCGCCGCCCCGCAATCGCAAAAGAATTTGCGCGTTTCGACCGGCGTGGTCTTCCAGTTTTAACGTTCGCGTTATGGCTGCTAGAGGCAATCGCAAAGACAGTTGTGGACCATCCCAAAGCAGTGCAGGTTCGGGCGGTCCAGGGACAGGTTGTATCAATGCTTCATGTCCAGTCTTGCGACTGGTCACGCGCATGAGTCCGGGCCGGTGTGGGTCGCTGGACCTTCACCGTACGGCTTTTTCATCCGCACCTCCACGCTGGTTTATCCCGGCGCACACCTAAGCTTCTCTATTTAAAAGACTTGTCGAAGTTCGTTCTGCAGTTTCACACCTCAGTTGCACCTGCTAATCCTCACGAGAGCGAATGGCGAACTTCGAGTTTGGGCAGGACCGGCTGGCCCAACCGCATCCGCTGAAGGCGTTCGAGCTGGGTTAAGGTTCTGTCGAATTCACGACTCAAGTGCGCTTCGCACCGTATGAGGCGATCGGAAACTTCTTGGGACGGGACACGCGCCGCGGCAAGATTGTGATCGCGTCTCAGTACTTCGACTGCCGCTGCAGTATCATGTAGCTTCGCGAGACGCATTATCTCTTCGCGGATCGCCTCGACCATGAACTGCTTCACGTCAGACGGATCCTCACCGTTCCCCTTCCCCTGCTCAGCCGATGAGATCAATTTCGATAGCATTAGCGACAACTGACGCCAGCCGAAAGGCTCTGGACCTTCATCCTGGTATCCATAGATCGATTTCAGTGTTCGCCGAATCGCATCTCCCGACGGAGAATCGCCCGCCAAAACTAATAGACGATGTGTGTTCAGGATTTCGATTGCATTCCGAATCAGGAGGATAGGATTGCTATGGCCGAGCTTCGCATCCGGAACGCCTTTTAGTTGTGCGTATTCCAATTCGTCGAGCTTATTTTGCAGTGCAAGATCCAAATTCAGGAACTGCGCTCTCTCAATTTCTGCGGTTTCTACCTGAAGAAGTCGACGCTTACGCCACAAAAGAGTTGCCAAGTTCTCCACCAACACTCTCTCCAGTTTGCCCTGAGGCTGGAGGTTCTCCATCAATCCGTTCAGCAGTGCGTCATATTCAGCGCGCGATTCGTCCCGCAGGATGACGGCCTTCGAAAAAAGGCCGTGCTTGCGTGCATTGAACTTGCTCCGCTCTTTTCCTTGGAGAGTTCTCGGACCCGTGGCGCGACCAGTAAAGGAGGATGAGGAGGCAAAGTTCAGTGCCGTCGCTTTGCCTGCTTTATTGCCGGGAGAGTTGTTCAGCTCTGGTTTGGAGTTTTTGAGATTTTCGCCCTGTGCTGCTGTCGATGTGTTCGTCATCAACACCTCCCTAAAAAAGAAAGGCAAGCCTGATTTCAGCCTGCCCTGACCCAGTCTGCTCTCTATTTATCGTTAGGCACTGCGAGTTATGCGATGCCTATTTTCCGATCAGCTCAAAAAAACTCGTTTGGCCTTACCTTTTCGCGAGCCCGTGCACCCAGGTGCACGAGCCTGACTTCCCAGAGTATCTACTTCCCTTCTGCTTTATACGCACAGAGCTTGCTAGAGTCAAGAAAAATGTACGCCGCCGCAAGAAATGTGGGCATTATGATGCGTCGTCTCGGACGCGTAGTGCGCTGCAAATACTTCGATGTAGTCGCCGGCACTAGATCCAACGCAAACTGTTCCGAATTAACTCCTACCGGTCAGAATCCAATCCGTACTTTTGCCATATTTATCTGCCAACCTGATCAGTACTCCGAGTGGGGGGGCGGACTGGCCTAATTCGTATTTCGAGAGCTGGGCCTGGCTGATGCCCAGGACGCTCGCAAATTCTTCCTGGGTAGTCCCGGCCCTCAACTGTCTTATCCTGCCACCGACCCCACGTAAATCTACCTTACTGTCAGATCGACGCGGACGTCCGCCAAATTTCCTCTTGACTATATTCATTTTACGAGTATTCTTTTTACGAGTACACTAAACCCCTGGCCTTGGTTCCCTTGGCCACCAGCGCTGGTAGCTTAGCAAAAAGGAGGTCTTTACAATGATGCGTTCTTCTTCTCGGACCAATCTCTCGGAAAGTCCGAGCAAATTAAATCCTGATTCTCAGAAAAGATGCCCTGTGGGTGGGGCGGCGAGCATAGCAAAAACACCTGAAAAGACCGTTTTGCTGCGCAGAAATGTGAGGTGCGCTCGCAATAACTGGGGAAGACTTTCGAAGAACTCTATCTGCTTATTAGCTGAGCTAACCGAAGCGTACAGCCTCTCTATAGCAGCAGGTCACCTTCAACTTCTGGACGGGCGGTGGTACATCACACACTCTGGCCTGGCACGCTTGGCTTTCCGCAACCGCTGCCGAGGAATCAATACAACTCTGGAAGAGCGGCTATCTGATCCTATAGCTAACCGTTGGGTTTTTAGGGCCGTCGTCCATAAGTCCCGCGGATCGAAAGGTTTCGTTGGTTATGGCGACGCCGATCCTTCGAATGTCTCTCCGCTGGTCCGGGGTGCTGAGATGCGCGTGGCGGAAACGCGAGCCGTCAATCGCGCCTTGCGGAAGGCCTACGGCATCGGTCTGTGTTCTGTCGAGGAATTGGGATCGCTTTCCGGGTCCTCGGCTCCCGCGAAGAGCCACGAATCGTCCACGAAGTCACACTCCGCAAATGGTTCGAACAACGGTCAGCCTCGAATGCGCGACCAACTATGTCTGTTGATCCGCCAGTACAGCCTCGACCCCAATCTGGTGAAAGCCTATGCCGCGGACTTCTGTGGCACACCGACCCTTAAAGACGCCAGCCGCGATTCAGTTGAGTCCTTTATCTTCCATCTGGCGACCGCCGCAAAGGAAAACCGGGACGGCTTGGTCTGCAAACTCAATTCCTATGCTCAGCCTGTGGAGGTGAAGCCATGAGACGGCAGATTCCGGGACTGCACCTGAATCAGCAGGGAGTCGAAAATAGGATCGAAGGATTATTCCTTGTTCGCGTAGAAAGGGCTCATTACCGATGGCATCCACAGAAGCCGTTCGTTGAGATCCGCTTTGTGGTTTTGGAACCCAAACCGTTCGACGGTCGGCTATTCTCCGGACGATTGTATTGCACCGAAAGGGCTCTCTGGAAGCTCAACCGGTTTCTGCAAGATTTTGGCTATGACGCGCAGCTACTCAAAGATGATCAAGTTGATGAAAGATCTCTCACCGGCCTTCGCGGCGTCATCCGAACTTCATTCACAACCCTGAACGGGCGGTCTTACCAAAACCTGGAGGCCTTCGCCCCTGAGGCGGACTGGGAAGCACTCGACTGCACATCCCTAGCCCACACCGATGGGCGGGGAGGCAGTGATGGTCTATAGCTATACCCAAATTAGCCAGTATCTTCGTTGTCCGCGCAGCTATCGCTACCGCTATTTGGATGGCTGGCGGGAAAAAGAGACGCGTGCAGCGATGGTCTTTGGTCTCTGTTTTGAAAAGGCTCTAGGTGCCTATTTTTGTCAAGAGGACAGCGCTGCCCTGCTTTTCAAGGAATGGGAGGCGTACCGCGATGCTCCTTTTGAATACCGCAAAGGAGAGACCTGGGATCACATTTTTCACCAGGGGGTCCATTTACTCGAAACATTTGCTCGCGATGATCGCATTCGGATTCGCAATCCACAGAAAAATCTGCAAATCAAAATGCTGCGGGCGCTGCCGGGCGGAAGTGAATTCGTCTCCTATCTTGACGCCATCGGGGAGATCGATGGCCAGCACTGCCTGATGGACTGGAAGACCACCACCAGCCGCTATTCAACGGAACCCGAAGGTTTGCTCTCGCTCGACCCGCAACTCATTTGTTATTCCTGGATCAGTGGGATTTCGGAAGTAGCGCTGGTCGTCTTCGTCCGGAAACACGCTCCTGAAATTCAATACTTAAGAGCGACGATCACGGAAGAGCAGCGCGGGGAATTCGGGCGTCTGGTGGAAAACACGGTCGGCCAGATCGAAGGGGCTCAGTTTGTTTCGCACACCGGTATCCGCTTTCCCCAAAACGGTTGCTTGAGCTGCCCACATTTGGGACTTTGCCTAAATAACGAGTCATTGGTAGCGGCCAACCTTATCCGCAGACCAGGAGCGGACGATCTTGATTGGCTTGACGAGCTTGTGGATTAACGGACGCGATGCTGTGGCACCAGAAATCGATCGCCGCCGGGCCGTCCTCGTCCTAGGCAAAATCGACGAGATCTTGAGCTGGGAGAAGGCGAAGGAACAAGAGAAGGACACGAGGTTTGTCGAACTTGGGGAATATCTGTGTGAGGTCAGATCAAAGCAATATTGGAGGTTAGAAGAACTGAAGTCGTTTGATGAGTTTCTGGCAAAGCGTTTCCCTGAGTCGCGACGGAAGGCGTACTACTTGATGACGATTCACGAGAATCTGCCGCGGATCGCGAAGCCGGAACTAAGATTGATGGGATGGACGAAAGCCCGAGAGTTGGTGAGGGTAGCCCGGAGGGAGGGGCAGGATTTCGATTGTGCACCCTGGGTGCACAAAGCCAGCTCGATGCCCAGGGAGGAATTCAAGCAAGAAGTCGAGCGGCATCTCACTGGCAAGGAAACGGAGCCCTGGGAGATTATTTACTTCAAGCTTTACAAGTGCCAGTTACCTGTGGTCGAGGAGGCTCTCGAAACTGCTGGCCTGATGCTTGGAACCGATAAGTCCAGAGGTTACTGCCTGGAGATGATTTGCGCAGATTTCCTGGCGGGAGCAAACCTGGGAGAGACACAACAACAGATCTGACCATGCAAAGTTCAATAAATCCGATGCGTCTACGTCAAAAACAACCCCGATTAAAACTGGATGCGGAAGAATACGCGATACTTCGAACTCGGATCCTGGAGAGAGATGGTTGGCGGTGTCAACAGTGCGGTTCCATGAAAGGCTTGGAGGTTCATCATATGAAACCTCGGCGCCAGCTCGGTGACGATGCGATAGAAAACTTGATAACACTCTGCGCCGGCTGTCACAGCAAGTGTCACGGAGGGCGTCGGTAGAAACAGCAGTATTCGGCGCGATGTGACTTCTATTCCACCTCAAGAGCTATTTTCAGGAGGTATGAAAATGCCCGTCGAAATCATCGGAGAAGCAGGAACACCGGGCGCAAGCCGCGAATGGATCGATGCGGAATGCCGGCTCGCGATCAAACACCTCAAAAAGGTCTGCGGACAGCCACCATCAGAGATGGAGTTGGAAGTTCAGTGGCAGGAACACGAATTGGGTGAGTATCCAACGATCGTCCTGACATGGGAAGACGCAATGCGTGGCGCGCCTTGGGAATACCTCGAGAAGTGCGAAGAAGCTTTAACGGGATATGAAAATGGATGAAGGGAATGGGCTTCGAGAAAAAGGCGGCCGAAGTACGTTCTATGCGGCGCCGCAGTTGGCAACGATGTTAACTGCGGTACGATCGGAAACGAAGCAGCGCCGAAGTTGAGCACGCCACTCGGGCAGTGCCACACCAAACGTCTGAACTAACTTGCAGTTCGAGAGAACTGAATAGGACGGACGGTGAGTGGGAGAATGAAACTCCTCAGTGGAGATAGGAATCACACGCCGCGCAATCAATTGCCGTCCCTTAGTCGCGTCGGAAACCCATCTTTGACCGTGTGAGGAGGCTTCTGCTTCCTCTAGAATAGCCATGGCGAAGTCATACCACGTCGTTTGACCTGCCGCGCTCATATGGTAGGTTCCGCTAATCCCTGAAAAATCAAACTGCTTGCGATTCCGCTCATTTATCCCGGCCAGAATCTTGCACGTCGCGGTCGCTAGGTCCGCAGCGCAAGTTGGCGCTCCAACTTGATCACTTACAATTCTTAATTCTTCTCGTTCCGTTGCCATTCGCAAAATCGTCAGAAGAAAATTGCGCCCTCGCGTGGCATAGACCCAGGCTGTGCGAAATATCAGGTGAGGCGCGTCTGAAGCGCGAATCGCCTGCTCACCTGCAAATTTTGTCTTCCCATAAACGTTGAGCGGATTTGCGGAATCGGCTTCATCGTATGGTGCTCTCTTGCGTCCGTCTAGCACATAGTCGGTTGAGTAATGCACCAGGGTTGCACCGATTTTCTTGGCCTCCACGGCCATCAGTCCCGGGGCTTCCGCGTTGATGGCCTGTGCCATCGTTTCGTCCGTTTCAGCTTGGTCTACTGCCGTATACGCAGAGGCATTGACGATAAGTTGAGGTCGGACCTCTCGAATTGTCCGGCGGATGTCGTCAGGTTTTGAAAGATCCAGCTGATCGCGGCCGAACGCAACTACCTCACCCAATTGGGGCAAGAGCTGTAAAAGCTCGCCTCCAACTTGGCCGTTCTTCCCTGTCAGCAATATGACCGGCTTCATTGCACCTCATACCTCGGCAGGAATTCGCGAGGAACTTGAGAAAGCGGTGGGTACCGTGCGTCTTTTGCAGATATGATTGGCGCCGTTGTGTCCCATCTTATTCTTAGATCGGGATCATTCCAGGCGAGCCCTCGCTCATCTCCCGGATTGTAGAATTCGCTGCACTTGTAAAGGAACTGAACCGTGTCCGAGAGCGCTAAAAAACCGTGGGCGAACCCAACCGGAACATAAATCTGATTTTGCAATTCGGCAGAAAGTACGACGCTTGTCCATTTTCCGAAGTGCGGTGACCCGAGGCGTATGTCCACCGCAACATCCAGTGCTTCCCCCTCTACCACGCGACAGAGCTTCGCCTGCGGCTGATGCTGCTGATAGTGAAGTCCGCGCAGCGTGCCTTTCACAGAGCGGGAGTGGTTGTCTTGGAGGAAGGTATCCGTGATGCCGAGGTCGGCCAACTTCCCCTTGTGGTAGGTTTCGATGAAGAAGCCGCGCGCGTCGCGATGAACAACCGGCCGCAGCTCAACCACGCCTGGAAGGGATGTCTCGATACGTTGCATTAGCTCCCATGCACGCTTGCTAACACGTCCGTAGTTGGCCGAGAAAGTAAGCCATTGCAAAGTTCAATCAGAAGCAATTGACCCGGCGCTAGCAATCGCTTGAAGTGACCGATCACGATTCACATAATATTTTTCATAGTAGGAGAGGTATTCCCCGCAGCGAACGCCGGCGAGCCATTGCCCAGCATCCTTGTACCAGTCAATGGTCCGACGGAGGCCATCTTCTAGAGAGATGACAGGTCTCCAGCCTAGCTCATCTTTTATTTTCTCGCAGTTCAGCGCGTAACGGCGGTCATGGCCCGGGCGATCCTTGACATAAGACATCAAACTCTCTAGTTTCCCGGTTAGCTTTAGGATTCGCCGAACCATAGTTAGATTTTCCTCGAGATCCAGTCCCCCAATATTGTAGACCTCTCCAATTTTGCCTCTCTCGAGAACAGCAAGTATTCCTCGGCAGTTATCCTCAACGTGCAGCCAATCGCGCTGCTGCTTGCCGTCGCCATACACAGGAAGGGCCTTCTCGCCGAGGGCATTTGTGATTATAAGTGGCACGAATTTCTCGGGAAACTGATATGGGCCGTAGTTGTTCGAAGACCGTGTGATCACCGCGGGAAACTTGTAAGTGCGGACGTACGATCGAACCAGGAGGTCAGCGCCTGCTTTGGACGCTGAGTACGGGCTGCTGGGCTGCAACTGAGAATTTTCATCGGCGAACATATCAGGAAGAATGTCGCCGTAGACTTCGTCCGTAGAGATATGCACGAAGCGAGGGATGGAAAGCTTACGCGCCACCTCCAAAAGCATAAAAGTACCGGTGATATTTGTATGAATTACAGGCGCCGGCTCATAGATGCTTCGGTCGACATGGGACTCGGCTGCAAAATGAACAACTGCATCACAGCCGCGCATAGCGGACTCGAGAAGGGGCGCATCGCAGATGTCGCCTTTCACGAACGCGTAGTTGCGGTCGTTCGCAACCTCTTCGAGATTTGCAAGGTTTCCGGCATACGTCAGCTTGTCATAATTGACCACGCTGTAGCGCTTCTCCGCTCCAAGAATGTAGCGGATAAAGTTCGACCCAATAAATCCCGCGCCGCCGGTAACAAGAATCTTCATCATGCTGGCTCCCTGGTAGTAAACGCCGCCATTTCCTTTGTGTCTGTGATCATGTTCGCCTCACGACTTCCATCAGCGGATCGTCGATCAGTAATTGTGTAAGAAAGTCGTGGCTTAGCTCCCGCAACTGAATTAGGGATTCACTCCAGGCTAGAGCGTAGGGGTAACACTCTTCTTCATCTACCTCGCCGACGCCGCAGACAGTTTCAGTTCCTCCGCGATTAACACTTTCTCGCGCACCATCTTCGTCGCCCGCCAGAGTGACTCAAACGTTCCAGCGTCCGTCCACCCGCCCTCGATGACTTCGTGGCTGAGCTTTCCTTCATTCAGATACGAATTATTCACGTCCGTAATTTCAAACTCGCCTCGCCCCGAAGGCTTCAACATCCGCACACGCTCGAACACGGTTTCGTCGTAAAAGTACACGCCGATCACCGCGTAGGGCGAGCCGGGCATTCTTGGCTTTTCCTCGATCCGCACAATTCGTTTGCCTTGGAACACCGGCACTCCGAACCTCTCCGGGTCTGGCACTACCTTTAGCAGGATCAACGCACCGTCCTCTTGCCGTTCAAATTTTTCTCTTGCCTCACACACACTGCTCTCAAGGATGTTGTCGCCCAAGATCACGCAGATTTTCTCGCCCGCCGCGAAGTGTTCCGCCAGCCGCAACGCATCCGCAATGCCACCTTCACCCTCCTGATAGGCAAAGCTGAGTTGCTTCAGGCCGAAATCTTTCCCGTTGCGCAACAGCCGCAGAAAGTCTCCCGCGTTGTTGCCCCCAGTCACGATCAGGATGTCCTGGATTCCGGCTTCAACCAGGGTCTGTAGCGGGTAATAGATCATCGGCTTGTCGTAAATTGGCAGAAGATGTTTATTGGTCACGCGCGTGAGTGGACTCAGTCGGCTGCCCGTCCCACCTGCAAGCACAATGCCCTTCATATTGACTCCTCCTGGTCAAGTTGTGGTTCGCGATTCCGTGTTATCTGAGCTTCCGTAATAAAAGTATCTATTCCGACCTAAGTTGAACGTCCCGCTTAAATGCGTTTATTTTTGCACTCAGTCAGCCATGGTTCCGGCAGCGATCGCACGGGTTTTCTCGTTTTCCCCGTCTTGACCTACCTTTTCCATTTCTTCCAGATGCGCAGTGGCCCGTTCAATCGCCCCAGAAAGAGCGCACCGAAATTCTGCGGTCAACATATTTAGATCTAGCGGAAAGGGGTCCTGATTGGACATGCGGATCAAGGAGAGGTAGCCCCAACGATTTGGTGAGCCGTTTATCAGTTCTAGTTTCAGTTCCCACGCGGGTTCCGCAATTTCGTTCGCGATCCACGATAAAAGCCAAGTTCCATCGGGCATATAGCGCATGGGCTGAATCATGGATGAGGAAAAACCATTCTTACCTGACTTCAGAAAACGCACTGCGTCAAATCCGATCGGTTCGAGCGTATCCCGCAGAATCTGGCACATCGAGCCGAGTTCGTGACACTCGCTCAGCCTTTCCGCGGCCTGCCGGATGGCTACATGATTCGCCAGGATTTGCCGCCGCCGCGTCACGCGTTGCAGCACCGAGAGCAGTTCTGCAAATTCCTGGTACCGCAACTGTTGCACTCCCAGAAAAATCCCAATCCCCGTCACGGCCAAAACCAATGCGATCGCTCTCCTCTGCTGAAGCAAGACCAGACTCAGGAATCCAAATCCTGCCGTCACCCCGTAAAGTGTGAGTACCGCATCCCGCTGCGACAACCCGCGCTTCACTAATTTGTGGTGGATATGCGCCTTATCCCCGTCAAACAACGGCTTCGCCGCCAGAAATCGTCTTATCACCGCCAGCGCGACATCCAGAATCGGCAGGCCCAGCGACACGATGGGTATCGCCACCGCCACAATCGTCGGCGCCTTCTGCGATCCCGCCAGCGCCAGCGCCGCCAGCATGTATCCGATGAACAAGCTTCCCGAATCTCCCAAAAAAATCGTCGCTGGATGGAAATTGAATCGCAAAAACCCCAGCGTAGCCCCCGCCAGCGCGATCGTGAGAAATGCTACAAATGGATTTGGCACGATCAGCGACATCGCAAAAACAACGATCGCCGTGAACACCGCTGAGCCTGCCGCCAGCCCGTCCAATCCATCTATCAAATTGAACGCGTTCGTAATCAGCAGCACCCACAGTATGGTCAGCGGCAATCCATACACCCAGTTAAGCTCTTGCCCCCCATGCACCAGCCCCAGATTGTGGATTCCGTATCCTCCCGCATACAGCCCAATCGCCGCCACCGTCTCTACTGCGAATTTCCAGTACGCGTTCAGCGAGTACACATCGTCGAATAATCCCAGCAGGAAAACGATCAGCGCCGGCCCCAGCAGCCCCAACATCGCCTTCGGATTCAGTGGCGACGCGATTCCCAACAAACGCGCAATCACCATCGCCACAATCACCACACTCGTAAACGAAAAATAGATCGCCACCCCGCCTAGCCTCGGCACTGCTATCGTGTGTATATGCCTGTCCGACTTCGGCTCGTGGATCCACCCTCGCGCGTTCGCCATATTCCGCACACACCACGTCGCCACCACCGACGCAATTAAACTGCCTAGAAACACCATCAGAAGTGTCATAGGCTCTCGCGACCCTCTCAATCGAAATCGACAGCAAGAATACGGAAGTCTGGGCTCTTCTCGCTGCGACCTACACTTTGTATTTTAGAAGCTGCCTGCGGACGAGGAAGAATTTTCCTGTTGAATCATCGCTATCTCTTTTACCGGACTTGCTTCCTGCTCAAACTGTTTCATAATCTGCCGTACCGTTGCCTCGACAGAAAACAACCGCTCCATCATCTTGTAGGAATTTTTGCCCATGCTAACTCGAAGCTCGCTATCATTCGCAAGCCTCAATGCTGCAACGCATAGACCGTCATCGTCACCATTTAAGACACAAAATCCTGCCTGATTTTTCTCAAGTATCTCAAAGAGATCATTCCCAGAGCTGACGCTCGCCAGCACGGGCTTCCCGCACTTCATATATCCCAGCATCTTGCCGGGCACGTTATGCGTCTTCAGCCGCCGGTCGAGAGAAATCAACCCAACGTCGCTTTCGGACAGCATGGACAAATATTGTTCCTGAGGCACAGCCGATAAAATCTGAATATTGGAGAGGTGCTCTTCTGCAATCATCCTCTCTAACCGCGAAACCTCGCTCCCTTCACCGACGAGCAACAAATGGATGTGCTTATGAATCGCAAGCCGCTTTGCCAGACGCACGATGTTATCCAAGTCTTGGACGACCCCTAAATTTCCTCCGTACAAGAAAACCACCTTCCCCTGTAGTCCCAGTCGCTCGCGATACCTCACTGAAGCCAGATCTCCCCCATCCCCACTCGTCCAGTTGTAGAGAACCTGCAAGCAATAAGTCCTTTTCGGAAACTCCCGGCTGAAATATCCAAGATTGGCCGTTGACTCCACACCAATCAAATCCGCAATTTCATATTGCTGGGCCTCTTTCCTCCGGAAGTAGCGCCATACAAGCCCCTTCCGCAGGATTCCCGCGTCAACGGCCCACTGCGGGAAAATGTCCCGCAGGACTAGATAGGCAGGACAACCCCAGCGTGATTTCAGACGCCCCACGAGCGCACCAAAGAAAATTGTCGGAGAATAAAAGACAATTAAGTCGGCTGGCTTTGCAAGCAGCAAGTTCTTCGCTCGTCGCCACAGCGTCCCGGAAAGACGCATTTCCCGCATGGCCCGGAACAACTTTGTTGAACCTTTTATCGTTCCAGTCTTAACCCGCGCGACGCGCAGCCCTTCTTCCATTCTTACTAGCAGGCCTTCGGAAATCGTGTCGCTAGGCGTAAGGACTGTCACCTCATGGCCCTGGCGACGAAATTCCACTCCCAGATCATGCATCATCTTCGCGCCAGATTTTAGGCTGGGCAAATAACAGTCAACGATAAGCAAGATGTGCATGCCGAATTTCCTGCGACCCGCAACGCCCCCATGCTAGTCGGCAGCCACTGTCGACGCCCGCAAGTTGTACACGCCTCTCATCCATTCCGCCGTAAGGCGCATGCCTTCTTCAAGGCCACAACTATTCCGGTGCCCCAAATCACGGACGGACTTCGAGATATCAACTCTCTTGTCTTTCGTCGTCAAAATCTCCGAGTCTTGATACCGCACCAGCTGTGACGACGCGCCTGTCACCTTCAGGATGATGTCGGAAAGTTCCTCGATGGTATGCAGGTCATTTCCACCGACGTTGTACGTCTCGCCCGCTTTGAAGTTGTCTACAATGTTCCCCAGCGTCCTCACCGTGTCCGCCAGATACGTCGAAGTGCGTGAATGCCCGCGAAACACCGTCCATGGCGTGTTCGTCAGCGCACAGTACAGGAATCGGCAGTTCACGCTACGATACGGGCTGTAATACTCGCCCGGACCGTAAGTATTGAAAAGTCGCACTACCACGGATTCCGTGCCGTATTGCTGCGCCGAATTGCGCACTTGCATCTCGTTCACCCATTTTGTCATCGCGTAATCGTTCATCTGCTTGATCTCGTGTTCATCCATCACGCTCTCGACCATTAATTCAGGCCAATCGCCATATACCTCCGAAGACGAGAGATGGATCAACTTGAACTTGAGACGCTCTTGCAAGCGAATGATGTTCTTCGTGCCCACCGCGTTCGTGCGCCATAGCAACTCGTAGAAGTCCTCTCCGTTCCATCGGCCGAACTCCGCAGCGCAGTGGTACACGTAGTCGAAGGGCCCCATCCGCTCAATCACCCGCTCAATCTGCCGGAATTCCCCAACATCACAGCGCGCGTACAGCGGCACGGCCACATCCGTTCGTAGTGAGAACCCCACCTCATCGGGTTGATGCGGCAAATCGGAGGAAACCACGTGGTGGCCACGTTCACGCAGTTCCTGGACTAGCCCTGCCCCGACTATACCGACACCCCCAGTGACTAGAATTCGCATGCAATTCTCCCTCGCTATGGATATGAACCTCAACGATGGCTAAAACCTGATGAAGTTTGAGTTACGGCTCAACCGAACACCTACACGTATTGTCGGCGCGTCTTATGCGCGTCCCTCGAAATGCACCAAGCTCTCCTATTACCAAGCGCCCCCATCGACACATGAAAATGATGCAAAACCCTAATCGACGGTTCGTAGTAAATGCACAACCCCCGGTCGTTTAGCTGTTTGCTCAGAAAGAATTCTTCATGCACCAGGAATACTGGCGCCCACAATTCCTCGAAATGACGGAAAAACGTCGGCCCGAGCACGTAACAGGCCCCAAAACCTAGGTAGATTTCCTGCGCAACCTCGTGATGGGTCCGGTCCGGCCTCTGGGTAAAATTCCGGGTGGCCCTCGCCAGTCCCTGGATCGCAATCCCTAGGTAATAATTCGCATAGTAGAGGTCGTAAATGAGCTTGCGGAACCTACCAATCTTGCGGATGACGTGAGGATTTTGATGGACCCCATCCAGGGTTACGATATCCGGTGAAACAACGGCATACTTTTCAAATAGAGACAAGTTTCGTCGTATGGACTCGGCAAAATCAGGGGGGAACACCAAGTCGTTGTTTCCGACAACCACTACCTTGATATCCGGTTGGCTGGACCGCAGGTGCCGGATACCGAGGTTCAAACCTCCGAAATAACCCATGTTCTGTTCGCTTAATATCAATTCGACGTGCCGGAATTCACCGGCGAGCACCTTCAGTGCCTCAACATTCTCGGTGTCGGAATTATTGTCAACGACAACCACCCGAAACTGATCCTCGCCATTCTTCAAGAGCGAACACACCGCTTCCCGCGTGTAAGCTGAGTTTTTGTAGTTTGTGCAAACAAAACCGATCTTCATGCCGCTTGCTCCACGTACCGCCCTTCCCTACGCAGCGCGTAGTCCCATAGGCCCCTTGCCACGGCGCGATAGCTGGCTAACGGACTGGGATCCAGAAAGCCGATGAGCAGCAGAAGTACTATTTGCGCGAGGCCCAGCTTCACAATAAAACCCGGGAATTCGAACAGATATCTTTCCGCAAGGTACATGAAGTTCCGGAACATGTAGTAGCTCCGAGCCGGCGAATGCCTGGCGTAATACTTCCGGACGGCCCGGGGCAGATGGACGGCGTCGCCCAGTTGATGACGCATCAAGGCAGCTGGCACGCGATGTATCGAATAACCGGCGCGACGGATGCGCAAGCTAAAATCGAAATCGATGCGGTCCACAAAGAAACCCTCGTCATATAATCCGATTTGATCGAAGACGCTCACCCGCACGAGGTTGCCCGACGTAATTGCATAGCTGACCACTCCCTCAACCGCACCCTTCCTTCGAGTTTCGGTAGTGATCCGCGGAGCGAGACACACCATTGACGGGTCTTGTTCGACTGCAGCCCGGTACGCTTCAATAAGCGAGCCATCAACTACGCTATCCTGGTCCATTGTTAGCAGCCAACTGCAACCCATATCCCGAGCGCGCTGTACCCCCCGATTCAACGCGTACCCAATGCCCCGGTTTTCCCCCAAACGCTCCGCAGTGATCCCAGGCTCCCGCTCCAAAGACTCAAGGACATGGAGCGACTCACTCTCAGACCCATTGTCCACAATAAGAATGTGCCCCACCTGCCCTCGTAGTGCTTCCACTCCCCGCCTCGTTTGTTCCAACCCGTTGTAACTAACGACAACCGCGAGCACAAACTCAGAATTCACGGACACAGGTGGTAAGACCATCTCGTCACCGCGCAACGTACTAAGGGCACCAGTAATATCGGCGTCATTCAAACCATCACGACAAATCTTACGGGCAAACTACTAATCCCGCCGTCGATTTCGCCTCATCGAAGCCACACTGGAATGTGGACAAGTAAGGCAGCAGCCCAGCAAAGAAGAGAAAGTCGAATGAAGCGAAGTACGGATTAGAATAAGCACCAACCAGCAAGGAAAAGAACGCGATGAGCAGTCCAAATGGAACAGCCGATTTTTCCTTGAACCGTCTCAACAGAGTAACAACGCGCATAAGGTAGAGGGAGAACAGCGCCAGGAGAAACGTCGTACCCACGACACCAGTGTTGAAGAGCAGAGAATGGTAGGTCAGTTCATACAACCAGGGCCGTTCATCGTTACGCTGGTACCCAGCATACCCTCCAAATCCCGATCCGAACATCGGCGATTTCGCGAAACCTTCAATTAGGTACGGCTTCTGAATCGTTCGCTCGTCCTCCGATGAAAAAGCTTCTTTGAGATGACTAATAGTCGGAATGGTCATCAAATTTTCAGGAAGAATCAAAAGTACGCCCAGACCGACCACGCTCACAGCGGCGAAGCCGGACAGACGGCGCCCCCACCTTGCTTTAATCAAACCGTAACTACCACTAAGGTGTGACAGTAGGAGAACCATACACGGCGTCAGGGCAACCACAATCCACAACGCTCGACGGCCCGAAAACACCACGAGGATAAGTGACAGCACCAGGGCTAGCCTTGTCAGCATGGAATTCGATTTACCCGCATCCCCGCGGAAATGCAGCGACAGAAGGTATGGTGCAACCAAAAACATGATGCCGATATTTTCGCTGGTGAGTTGGATGTAGCCGTCATGGAATCCGACCCTCATATCGAGTTCCAGCACAACGCTCTCTGGAATAAGACCGAGGCCGCGGTATTCATCATAGAGCGCTACAAAATTCATCACTGGGATCAGAATCCCTGCTACAACCATCGCTCTGTGTATAATCGCCAGTGATGGCCCCGACCTTAGAACGGTATACAGGACTACGAATGCCGCGCTCCAAACTACGTAAAGCCTTAGGGCATCGAATACTCCTTGAAGATAGTTAGCAGGATGAAGAGCACCTACGATCGCCCATACAACACCCCCCAAGGCAATCCACACATAAAACCAAACGAGATGCCGATATAAGACGACCCGTGTCCCCTTAAGGTAGACGCTCACCATAAACCCAAGAAACAACAGCGCCAAGAAAACTAGTTTAATCCCGAGATACGACCGCACCAGCACCGCCATGGACGCAATCGACATTACTGCGGGCACTGTAATCCATCGCTCGCCCGACGTATAGCTCTTCACAGGCACCTTGCAGCTTTCAGGGCGCATCTTTCGCTGACCCAACGACGAACGTTCCCTTAACGATAGATTTGTGCGAGTGCTCGCTCTTCCGGAGTAAGCATCCGGAACCATGCCACTAGCACGTAGCTCAGAATCGTACCCAGCAAGAAAACCATCTTGACAATGGGGCCCTGAAGCAAAGTGGCCAGTGCCAGAATCAGAAGTGCCGTAGCTAACAGGAGCGCTCTCCGCACCCGCATCGGGTTCTTGCCGGGTACAAACCGCCTCGTCAGTACAAACAGGAACAACGCGTCAACTGCCACGCGCGCCGTCCACGCAATGGCTGCGCCTTCGATCCCGCGCGCGCCAATCAGCCACCAGAGCAGACCTAAATAGAGAGGAAGCTCGATAAGATGCAGCATCGCCGTCAGGTCCGGTCTTCCGACACCCTGCAATAATGCGAAAGGCACATACGCCAGGCTATTGATGAATACGCCCACCGCAAGCCATTGCAGCACCCGAAAGCTGTGTTGCGCGAATTCAGCTCCCAACCAAAGCCTCAAACCATCCTGGGCCAGCGCCACCGTGCACAGCATGGCGGGAAACAGCACTAGAAACAGGGATTTCACGCTGCGGTCGAAGAGGAGCGCCGTCCGCTCCCGGTCCTGCACAAAGCCAGTCGAGAACGCCGGAAACAGCACTCCCACCAGCGCAGCGGGGAGGAGCAGAACTTTAGTAACCACCTCATATGGGGTTGCGTAGTAGGTAACAGCCGTAAGTGACACCAGAGCACCGATCACAAAGCGGTCGAGCGTTACCATCAACGGCCCGACGATGTTGCTCACCGTCATCCAGCCGCCAAATTGCAGCAGGGGCACCGCTGAAGGTCCATGCCAGGCCACCCGCTGGCGAAGTTCGGGGATTACCTTGAAGCAGACCAACACATGCGCCAGGCAACCAAGGAAGCGCCCCGCAACCAGGATCCCCACGACCGGTACGAGGCTTCGCGAAAAGGGCAGAGCCAGCAGAGGGCCCACAAAGGTGAACACCCCGGTGGGAATTCGCAACGCGGTAACCAGATCAAAGCGCTGGTGAGCTTCGAGCAGGCCGCGAAGGCCCGCAGTTGCGATAACCGCCGGAACGGCCAGCCCAAGCATATAAAAGGATCGCAGGACTTCTGGCTGAATCCCTTCGGGAATCTTGAGCGCATGGTGCACTAGCCAGGGCGAAATCGCGAAGATGACCACCGTGCCCACCGCGCCCAGCGCCGCCATCAATAAAAGAGATGTCCACGCCAGCGCGGGAATCTCGTGGTCTTCTCCGCCGCCCAGCTTCTTCGCCACCAGTTGCGTAAGCGCTCGTCCCAGTCCTATGTCAAACAGGCTCGCATACCCGATCAGCGCCCACGCCAGCGTCAGCACCCCAA
>Ga0070693_100000124_pt1 | contig 34571 bp, 41 predicted proteins | sample KBSK1103metaG_FD_65472 | JGI IMG/M metagenome (GOLD analysis project Ga0070693, IMG submission 65472) | Corn, switchgrass and miscanthus rhizosphere microbial communities from Kellogg Biological Station, Michigan, USA - KBS K1-10-3 metaG | ecosystem: Host-associated > Plants > Roots >...
CAAGTGATCTTTTAAGATTTGTTTCAGAATTGTATATGCAAGGTTATAGTATTATTCAAAGAAAGAATCGTGACTACGGCGATCATAAAAATTCTGACCCATTTGGAAATTTTCGCCGGCACAATCTTAAAGGTTTTCTTGTTCGGATAGACGATAAACTCGCACGTCTTAACACGTTCTGTGATTCAGGCAAATTGGCTGTGTTGGATGAAAGCGTGATTGATACTATTGTAGATGCGGCAAATTACCTAGCTATCATGGCCGCATTTATCTATGAGCAGAATCTTGAACCTGAAGCTGGAATTGATTACAAGGCTTCGCCAGAACTAACTTACAGACAAGTTGTAGGAAAATGAACAACCGCGGTAACATCTCGTCAAAGCTTTGGCTTATACAAAACTTCTCCGAAGTCAAAGAAGCCGACAAAGCCTCTGGCGAACTCTTTTCAGGTACAAGCGGTTATCACTTCTCAAAGATGTTAGAGGAGGCCGCTTTGCCTGTAGGAGACATCTTCTATTGTGTAAACAAAGATACGCAACAAACACTTGATCTAATTAATTTGTACAGACCTGTTATATTTCTACTCTGCGGAGCCGCAACAACAAAAGAATTTGTCCCTGACGTTGCCGCACGTAAGAAACCGTTTGAGGTGTCACTTGATAAACAAGCTGGTTCGCTTTTACAAAGTCCTAACATTAACTATCCGCACTTCTGTATTCCTATTTGGCCAGTCGAAAGAATTTATCAAGACTGGAGCTACCGCGATATCTACATTAACCTTGATCTCGGACATGCCAAAGACGAGCTTGATTACTTTAGCAGAAACGGTTCCGTTCAGAAGTTGCCATCATATAACTTTGTCGTGGAGCCAACCTTCGCAGAACTAAAAGATTACTTCTTTGACAAACTTTTCAAAACCCGGCAACCAATAGTATCTGATATTGAAACTGTAGGACATCGCTTACGTTCTAACAAAAAGAGTAGATTCTATGGCCACCCCGGTTATTATTATGTTCAAGGTTTTGCTCCTTCTCCGAATGAGGCTGTGAGTTTTTCAGTTTGGGATTATACCATAGAACAACTTGCGCTCTTGTGGCGTTGGATGGATTCTTTATATAAGAGTGTTGAAATAATTGGCCAGAATTTTCTCAATTTTGATTTAATTGTACTTGAAGCTATGGGATTACGTCCTTTAATTGAAAAGATAAAGGATACTTACATACGACAACATATATTATGGCCGGAACTTCCTAGAAGTTTGCAGTTTATGGTTAAACAATACACTCGTATTCCTTACTTTAAGGATGAAGGTAAGACATGGAATCCAAAACAAAAAAAGACTTACATGAAATATAATTGTATGGATTGTGTGGGAACTTACGAAGTCTTTAACGGACAAGAAAAGGAATTTAATGATAGACCGCATCTCAAGTAGCTACGAACATGCTCTAGCTGCGGTGTATCATAAGATTTCCAAACGCGGCATTCTTACATCACCAACACTCTTAGCAGAGCTAAGAAAGGAGATCCATCTTGAACTCGTATCGCTTTGTGACAAGCTTACGCAAAATTGGGGAGTGTACGTTCATGTTGGGCCTGTTGTACCAACTCTACCTCATAGCACAAACCAACAATTCAAGGTTAATATTAACTCTTCCAGTGGAAGTAATTGTCTTCTTAATTGTCTTAAAACTCTTGGATATGATGTTCCTGCGACTAGAAAGAAAGATAAAGAAACAGGCGAATACGAATTCACTGAAAGCGCAGATCAACTAACTTTAATGAAAATGTTCGCCGTGAGCGGCGATGAGAATCTCAAACATGTCCTACGGATACGTGAACTTGCTAAAATTCTTAGCACATACGTTAACGCGAAGCTACACCGGGATACCTATTATAGTGCATATAACGTCTCCGCTACCGTTACAGGAAGAAGAGGTTCTCATAAGACTGTTTTCGGATACGGCGGGAATGGGCAAAATTTTCCGAAACATAGCGAACTAGGTAAGAACTTTTTGCAATGTTTAATTGCAAGACCTAATAAAATATTTTTAATGTGTGATCAGATGTCTGCCGAAGAGTGGCCAGTAGCAGCAATGGCAGGTAATACACAGGCGATTAAAGAACTAAGTTCCAAAACATGGCCGGAAAATGATAGACATACAAAACTTGCTTGTTTTGTATTTGATAAACAAGTTTCAGATTATCCGAAACACGAGTGGAAAGACACTGCTACAGCAGCAGGTATTATGCGTTATCTTGGAGGTAAAAAACCTCGTCATGCATATCATTATGGTTTACAAGCAACTCGTTATAGTGAGATGTTGGCCGCAGAAGGTTTTGCTTTTCCACCAAAACAATGTCAGGAGATACTTGATAAAGTGTATCAATTTGATCCATCGGTTCGTGATGTTTATCATGTTTTTGTACGAAACGAAATACAGTCAAAACGTTTGTTAAGAACACCTCTTGGAAGAGAAAGACAGTTTTTTGGATTACGTCCAAACAATGCAAATTATAAGATATTCAATGAAGGATATTCATATATACCGCAATCAACAGTGGGTGATAATACTGGACTCTCTGTTTTATATTTGGACGATATTGGCAGTAATGATGTCGTACAAGAATCTCACGACTCTCTAGTAAACGAGGTAGACGATGATCTTGCCGTTCTTGAAAAACAGTTGGGAAGTATGGCTGCCGCTTTTAACCGCGTTATCCGTTTTGATAATGGGTTTGAGATATGTATTCCTATCGAAGGCGAAATAGGATACAACTTTAAAGATACAGTAAAGTTAAAGAACTTTGACGTTGACTCTCTACGAGAAGCTTACAAACAGTTAAAAGAATCTACTGAGGCCGCTCTTGCCGCGCAAACTTTCTAGTTGGATAGAAGCATACGAACAGTACGTCGGAGACACGGAATCGCCCGAAATTTACAATAGATGGTGCGCAATCCATTGTATAAGCGCATCATTGAAAAGAAGTGTTTATGTTATCCGAGGTTTTTATAAAATCTATGCTAATCAATATATCGTCTTGGTTGGCCCACCTGGAGTCGGTAAAGGAACAGCAATTAACCCCGCTATCGCACTCACAAAAATTGCAGATACGACTAACTATATCTCAGACCGAACTACTGCGGAAAAAATTATTGACATTCTTGCCGCAGGGTTCCCCAAAATGGTACAAACAGTCGGAACTATGGCCGCGGCGGTAAACAGTTCAGTTACTACTGTAACTGCTAATTTGGGTGTTTTTGCCGATACTTCAGCGAGTATAATCTCTACAGAGCTACCTATGCTCTTAAACGGCAGTGAGTTGATGTTACCTCTACTGTGTGAATTGTGGGATAAAAATGAGTTCGACTATAATACAAAGACTAAAGGAAGTAGGCGTATTAAGGATCTTTGTGTCGGCTTGCTTGGCGGTTGCGTGCCTGATTATATTAGGAAACTTAACAAAGATGCTATGGCCAGCATTAATAGTGGGTTTACTTCACGGTGCATATTTGTTTTTGCTTCCGATAAGGCCAAAAAAATAGCGTGGCCCTTAGCAAAACAAGGATCACAACTAGAACGCGATCTAGTACAAGATCTTAAGTATATCCAAGAAAACCTTTCAGGCCAATTCAAGTTTAACAAAGCCGCTTACGATGCAGTAAAAGACTACTATGATGAGATTAAACCTGAAAAGTTTGACACTGAAGTGACCGGCAACTTCAAAGCGCGAATGCTGTCACATATTTTGAAAACAGCAATGACGTTAAGTATTTCTGAAGGTGATTCTCTTCAGATTGAATTGCCGCACATCGAAGAGTCTATCAAACTTATAGAAGATGTTCTTTCAACTTTAGATGTAACTTTTCGTAACGTAGGCGAAAGTAACATGCTTGTTGCGATGGAGAGAGTGATGGACTACGTAGAGCTTAACGGCGTGGTGACTCGACAAGAGATAGCGAAAGCTACGTACAGGCATGTAACAGATTTTGATCTTGATAGGATTCTTTTTACCGCAGAAAAGAGTTTAGGCTACATCAAACAAACTGTAGTAGGTAAAACAACCTGCTACGCAGATACGGGACAACGTAAGCGCGAAAGACTTTCAAAGATACCGAGCGCGAGTAGGAATGGACATTCAAATAAACCTTAAAAAGGAGAACTAATGACTACTTCAACCGCATTAAATGAGGTTGCTGATTTTGCTGTGAAAGTAACTTCTGATAAAAATGCTATTGTAAAACATTTTTATAAAAAATACTTACCTGATGAGATAGATTTTTTATTATCTCATCCGGCACATCTTTTTGCTAATAAAGAATTGCCACAACCAATCCTCGCCGTTATCGACGATGAAGTAGCTCTTGAAGCTTTGAACGATAATGTTATTATTTTAGAAGATCCTTTTCGGACAGGCTTTGAGTGTAAAGCTTGTGATGGGGAAGGCCATACAGAAGAAAAATGTAAAACCTGTCTCGGCAACAAAGTTGTAGCAATTAACAAAGATTTTAACGTAGGTGCGGCAACGCTTACAGAAGAGGATAAGAAAGATTTACCGCCGCATTTTGTAGCAATGTTGGAAAGAAAAGCTAAAGAACAGAAAGAAGAAAAGATTGTAAGCGGCGGACTTGAGCCTTGTAAAAATTGTATAGTTCTGGATAAGCAGGGAAGAGCGTTTATATCTGGATACATACAATGTCAGATTTGTAAGGGTAGAGGTTCTTCTATTGTCGTACCCGAAGATACTATGCGCCGACCGACAAGCGGTATCGTTAAGAGCCTTGGCCCGCTTTGCAAGTTTCTACAAGCTGGTGACCGCGTAGTCTTTAGTAATATGATAGGGCACGCTATTAACTACACACACAAAGTTGTACTTCGTACTATGCGCGAAGACGAAATTATGATGCGTTTGCACGGTACTAATCCTGAGAAGTTTCAGAGAAAGTTGAGTTAGACATGTATACAAAAGAACAAATACAAAATGCTTTTCTAAGATTTGAAAAAAAGATGAAAGGATATACTAATAGTAAAAATCCTTCTCAAAAAGAATTTCTAGAAGCTTTAGATAAAGAAGTTCTTTTTACAACTCCAATAGGACAAGGTAATGCCGCGCCGCAAACGACACTACGTTTACTGTAAAAAAGGCTTGCACCTTCTTTCTCGTTGGGGCGGCGTCAAACTAACGAAAAAGAAACCTTTTCAACGTAAGCAATACGTTACTCGTTTGTGTTTGCTTTGTAGAAGAGAGTATCAACGAAACTACATGCGGCAACGAGCGAAGCAAAAGGGAGCCAAAAAACTGGCTCCCTTTACAAACTAACTTTTTTTCCTTACTTATATTTCTTTGCAATCTTCCTACATTCTTCTACTACTTCTTGTGCTACTTTATCAGCATCTTCTACTGAGTGACAAGTGATACTAATAGATTCATTTGTGTTAGGTGAAGTAACATGTACAAGCACTCCGCCCGGTGGTTTATCCCCATTTGCCATAGCTATTCATCTCCTTTCTCTAGAATTGGATTACCATAAACATCTCTACGTAAACGTAGCTCTGAACGATATGGAGCTACGCTTTCACAACCGTTCTTACGAACATAGACCATTGTTTCTACAATCTGATGGGGTTCAAAGTCAGGTACGTAGTCTTCACAAAACTTGAACCCGTAAGTTGGACGAGGATTTCTCTGATCGTGTTCAAAATGATACGATACATACGCCCCATTTTGTTGTTCAATTACCGCGTTAGTAACTACATAAGTGTGATGATACTGCCAAAGATCAATCGTTGCCATCCCTAGGACTAATCCGAGGGCGACCTTTGCCATGTTCGTTAGCCCTGTGCGTGCCATCTGTTTTAATCGAATGCTGTGGGTTACTATGGGATTTATAGTACCGTTCTCGCGCTCTCTTCTCCAAACGACGCTTACGAGCCAACCAAAGCCCCACAATCCAAGGCATAGCATTGATAAACGCAACCAGAATTGTAGTGAAGTTATCATGTGTCATCGCCTTTCGCCTTCCCGCTACCTGAGTTCCTTCTCCAAGTTACCCAACGCGGGTAAAAGTTATAAATTTATAATGTGCGAACCCACCAGTCTTTGATTATTACTCCTACAGGATTTCCCGTGTTTCCTTTAGAATCAAGTTGACAAGCATTGTGGAAGTACGGAGTACCACTCCACCCCTGCGGAATTGGAACGGCATCGTGTTCTACTCCTACGGAGTAAGTTACTCCATTGATAATGCAAGAATCGTGCAACGTTTTGTGCTGTTCCCAATCTATTTGAAACAAACCTACAAGACTTGTCCACTGTCCCGGCATAGCTACAGGAACCGGCAAACCGAGCACGGTTTCCCATTTACTAATCTTTTGATTAAAGATACGCCAAGCCGGAGGGCCATCTATAAGAGAGGGTTTCCATTGGTAAGCCAAGTTATAACGAAGTTTGTCACGACTAGGCTCAATCTCATTTTCAAACGCGACAAGCGCATTCACTAAATTGACGTTCGGAACAGTAAAGCTTAGTCCATAAGCAAGATAAGTAGCTTGCAAAGGATCGCGTGACAAAGTGTTGTATCTGTAACAGTTATCCCACGGTTTTCCTACAGGACGTACCTTCGGTACAAAATTAAATTTACCTTCGCCCCAAGTAGATACTCCGTGAGGTAATGCGTTTGGCCCACCTGTGTCGGCTCCTCCGCCATCAATCATAAGATTAGACGGAACAAGTTCAAGCTGATTCCACTCTTGCAGAGAACGTTTCTTTAGTAGCTGATCTACAATTACTTGATCCACAAAATACTCCTTTAGCCTTTAATAACGAATCCAAACACATGCCATCCTAAAAGAAACAGCAAAAGTCCTAGTAAAAGGTGCCCGCCAAATGGTCGCCAGTTACCGGCAGCGGGTTGATATATCCAGCCACCAAATAAAACCCAAATAATAAACAAAAACCAAAACAACATTCCTATAGGCATATAATCCTCCTAAAACATAATCATCATTGATGCTTGTCTAACTCCACCGCTTACAGAAGTTGACGTTATTGTTATACGAACAAAATCAATCGCCACAGTATCTCCTGCACTGCCTAAGGCAGTTACTACTATACCAAAACCTGCCGCGTTAATTTGTGCAGGTGTCCAAGTAGTTCCCCATAAATCAGCCACTCCACCATAAGTTGCCGTAGCTGCTACCGCAGGCCAAATAGTTCCAGTAGCACGACTAACTCCAGCTAGTACCCCAGCCTTTAAAAGCTGCACAATACCATCCGAAGAATCTGTACCTGTACCAGATTTTCTATTTATCTCAACAGTAATTCCATTTATAGTATCCGTACTAACAATAGCAAAACCAAAGGTTTGAAGATTTAAATCTTTAGTAATTAAATTCCCTGTAGTAGTCGCTGAAGTTGTGAATACCCCATCTGCCGCATCTGCGTTAGTAGGGGTCGCCCAGCTAGAAGCAGTGCCTCCACCAAGTGTTCCAGTTCCAGTAGCTACCGTTGCGAAATTTGGCCCAGTAGTCGGCATTGTTTAGTGTCCCTGATCTACTGCTACTACGTCCCATTTAGTATTAGTAGCATTCCACATAAGTCCAATATAATCTGTTTTGCCTGCGGCAAGTGTAGTAGGAGCTGTTACAGTTGTGGAGAAAGCATAAGTCGCATTAAAGCTATATGTTTGTGCGTTTGTACTTTTCAATCTCAATACAAGCTTTTGCCCGTCCGTAGGAGTTCCTGAAGGAGCATTTACAGTTAGAGTTCCGGCAACTTGAGAACTTACAAAAGTATTAATATCTGCCGTGTCACTTGTAGGGGTAACGCTTGTCGCGTCCGCCATTGACACTTGTCTAGGTGTCAGACGTTTATTTTGTAAAGTTTCTGAACCACTATCTGTACCCGTTGTAGAAGGACTTATTAAAGCAGGAGCATTGTTAAAAACAACTAATCCAGTTCCTGTTTCATCACTTATAACTGTTGCAAGTTGAGTAGAAGTAGTAGAACCAAATGCACTTAAAGGGTCACTTAGTAGGCCAATAGTATCTTGCCCTGCATTATTCAGTTTAACTCTAAGTCTATGTCCTGTAGCATCTCCGTAAATTAAATCCTTCGCAGCAATTCCTGCTGGAGCAGTTCCTTCATCTAATATAATTGGATTATTAGCAGCAATTTCAAGACTTGTAGCAGAAGCTACTCCTAGGGATGGAGTTGTGAAAACTGGTGAAGTAGTTAAAGCAAAATTACCAGAACCACTTGTGTTACCTGCTGCATCCGCCGGGGTAACTACAGCAAAAGCAGCTTGTCCAGCAGCGTTACCATGCAGCACTGTTACATTTGTTCCTTGATTAGCCGCAACATCTGTAGCTGCGGTTAAATTTACAAGCTTTGCTGCACCATCTCTATTTCCAGCAGTTATATGGTCGAAACCTGTTCCTGTAGGAGCAGCTTGTCCAGCTAAAGGCAATGTTCCAGTCACATCGGTAGCTAAATTAACAGCTCCAAATGTAGGTTGTCCTGCTGCATTACCGTGCAGTACTGTAGTGGAAGTGCCTTGATTAGGCACTGCATCGCTGGTTAAACTAACTCCAGAAAATGAAGGCTGACCAGCGGCATTGCCATGTAATAATTGGTTAATTGTTCCTTGATTTGGAGCTACATCCGATGAGGCAGTTAGATTAACTAGTTTTGCTGCTGCATCTTCTACTCCAGCTGTAGCATGAAAAAAACCTGTTCCCGTAGGAACGATTGCTGGATTTGAAGCAGTGGCTATAAGCCATACTTGATTTACTACATCCCAAATTTTAAGAACTTTTAAAGTAACATCAAAATAAAGTCCACCACTTCCAGGAATAGGTACAACTTCAGCATCTTTATAAGCGTGGGCTACAGTTGTAGATTGTACAACAACATTAGTTATGACTGCATTAATTGCGGCGGAAACATCTTGCACGGTATTATTTATGTTTAAATCAACACTGTAAGATTGCCCGTTAGCATTAGGGGTTACTATTAAAGTCCACCTACTTCCCGCAGGATTTATAAAATCATTTCTATGAACCGTTACTCCACTAAAAGATCCTGTAGCATCAAGTTGGCCACTAAAAAGTCTTGTAAAAGGAGTAAGAGTAGGATCAGCAGAAGTAAATCCTAGAAACGGCCCAGGCGAACTAGGGAGTTCTTTGAATATAAGTTGCCACGAACCGTTTGCAAAAATTTGTCCAGAAGGATCTTGAACAGTAGCACTTACCGAAGCTGAGCCGAGAGTTGGCATTTTAAAAAAGTCCTTTTGTTAACGCGTGCACATATCACAAACACAATCGTCTGGATGTTCATCAGGTGAATTAGATAAAGGTTCGCCTTCGGTGTTCATTGGAAAAGTGCAACTTCTCAAGGTCGAAGCCATCCTTGTTTATCAAGTACGTTGTATCGTGCTCCACAATATTCGTGCATGTCCGTTCTGTATTGCATGTCAGGTATCTTCAATTCTTTGATAAGTTGCTTCACATTGTAGAACGCAGCATTGTTTGTTTGTCCTCTTGCAATAGGTACACACACTGCGCCATAACCTTCGCCACAAGTTACTAAATCTGAACCGTCCAACATGCAATCCCAAAGATAGAACTTGTGCATATTCTCTTCTGTTATACCACCTATCGGTATCCCTACTTGCTGTAATCCTTCTTCTTCCCAAGGATACGGCGGAATACTTACACGCACTCCAGCGGCAAACCATTCTTCTTTAAGAATATCTGAAGGTACTTTTTGACCTGTGGAGATAGCGTACAAAAAATTTCCAAACTCACCTTTTTGTATAAGGCTAAAAAGTGTAGCCGACGCATCGTAACCAAATCTAGGTGTCCATTCCAATCCAAAAAGTTCGCCCTCGGTGACAATGCTATTGAGATCAACCATTCCACGATAAGAATTGTTTGAAAGAAACTCTCCAAGCTTTTCAAGCCCTTGTTTAAATGCTTTGCTTTCTCGTCCTTCACTACAAAACCAAACAAGATTCCCCGCGCAACCTGTAGCTGGCCCGATGTTGCCGTTCATAAACTTTTTCTCTTCGAGAGTGTGATTGACAGCAAAGAACTCTTCTCCGTTAAAGTAAGCTTCTGTGGAGATTTCTGTTCCTTGTTCTACAAATTCTTGTAAAAGAAACTTTGAACCTTTTGTATCTTCGCCAAGTTTGTCAATAAACTCAAGAAGATCTTTCCAGTTGCTACTTACATATGTAGTGTTAGCTTTCTGATCCTGTCCGCCGAAAGGTTTAAAGACGTAACGCTTCTTCTCCTTGCGTACAAACTTTCTTGCCGCATCAATATCGTCAAAGACTTCGTAGGGCGGAACAGTGATACCGCTTTGTTCCATTACTTCAATACCGAAAAGTCTGTCGTCTTCAAGTTGCGTAGCTAACGCACTATCACCTATTGTTGGGCAAAATGCGGCAGATTGTTCTGCTAGTTTCTCTTTACCTGTCAAATCAAATATACTTAAATCATACTTCGAGTAGTCCGGCTTTGCTGCAAGCGGTGTAGGAGCTAAACCGCGTAAAACGTTTAAACAATTCTTATTCTGTTGATAGTAGTCAACACTATGTCCTTCCTCTGCAAGACGTAGTGTGAACCATGTCCCGATACCAGTATAAGAATTGAGTATAATTTTCACGCAGTAAAGCTCCTTACACAGTCAAGTTACTTTAGTACTTCTTCGAACCTGTTCGTACTTGTCCAAAGCAACATCCTGTTGCACCGCTTTCACTTTTTACTTCGCCGCTCACTTTGGTGTTTGTAACATTCTGTACAAGACTCTGCTTAACACCACCTTGCTGTGTGTCGTGTGTGTCGTGTACAACACTCTTACCTGCGGCCCTTGCCGCTTCAAGAGAACCTACATTGTGCTGTTGCTGTCCCATTTTGTTTCTCCTTTACGTAAAGTATCGCTTGCGCGAATTAGTTACTCGTCAGTAACTAAACTTCTTTGAAAAAATCGTGATTACCTATTGTGACAGTTTTTACAAGCTTGCCATCCCTGATGGCATTATCAAACCAAATTGATGTTGCAGTTTTTGGATTGCGATAAAAAGTTGCTCCTTCAGTTGGATCAGGTAAGATAGTTGAATCTAAAAAAACAATATCTATCCAATGACAAATATTTAAAAATGCAATATCTTGTGAAGAAGGATATAGTGATAATTGTGGATCAGCCTTGTAAGTCATTGAACTGAATTGCATACTTGCAGTCGCAATATCGTAATAACTCTTTTGTTGTTTTTTAGAACGGTTGTTAATAACATGAATAACTCCTTGCTGTCCTAAAGAGGGTTCATGCCTACATTCTCTCCACACACAAACTTTAGCAATTTCGTTTTCCATAGCTTCTTTCTCCTTTTAAAACTTTGTTTCTTGTCTTGTAGAAAATCCTTCTTCTTTCTTTTTAGAAGGTATAAACTGTCGCGCAAGCGCTGGCCCGGCGAGAGGTATCTTACGAACTACGTCACGCGCGAGAGGGCGCATGTCATGTGTTGTTACACCTTCACGATTTGTGCTGCCCATTATAGCTTTATTAATATCACCAGCAAAGTCTAAGACGGAACTTTCTGTAGGGCCAAGAACAAAGTTGCCCAACATCCTTCTCGCAGACGCACGAAACATACTATAAGCTATACCGAACGCGCTTACATGAGCTATCGCATTAATATATTGATCTGCAAATTCATGCTGTTGTTTCCAGTGATTTGTAAAAGGTGTATCTGTCTCAGTAGGGTTATCTTGTCTTCCTAAAGCTTGATTCTCAGCAAGACTTATTAGCTCGCCGGCAACCGGAAAAAGAGTACCTAGCACGGCAAGTGTCTTACTCACATTAAATACTTTGGCTGGAACTGTAGCTCCACGTTCCCAATCACGTTTCAAAGTATCTACAATCATCCGTTGCATGTTAAAAGCGAAAGGTTTGTACTGCGTCCGGATTCTAGACGCTGGCGTACCACTCCATTTAAAAGGCGTATTCAACGGAGAACGAAAATACATATCTCTATTAGCCGCATAATAAGCGGCAGTGCGTTCCATTTCAGGAGTCAAAGCTCCTACGGATCTAACATCGTTAGGATTAATACCAAGTTTAGAAAGAGCTGTAGCACTATCTTTACTTCCACTTCTTAAATATTCTTGTGCCGCATCCAAAGCTTCATGTCTGCCGGTTACGGCACTATAAATTAATTCCTGCCTGCGCACGAAGTTGAACCCTGGCTGATGGATAAACTTTTTTAAAACACTTTCCCCACCACGAATGTTAATCTCTATCTCTCTACGAAGTTCCTCGTCAAGTGCCCCACTTGAAATTACAAAGTCTACGGCACTTTTGCGATCTTTGATAAGTGAGAAAGCTCCTTCAAGAGAAGCTTTTAAGCCACTATTCAAAATCGTATTCACCCACTGCGTAGCGTGAGGTATAGCGATGCGACTGGTAAAAATATAAGAACTAATCTTGTTGACAAGCTTCTCAGCTTCATTTGCAGCTTTGTAAGCGGGTTGATGTTTTAAACCTTCTACACGGTATGCGGCGGGCATAGTATTGTGTAGAAAGATGTCGAGAAAGTCTGCCACACGTCCAGCACTAACACGACCTTTGGTCTCTTTTACAGTGTGTACAATAGCTGCTAAGTTTCTATCATTTGGGCCAAAGAAAACATTCTGTGCCACACGACTACTAACAGCATCCCCCCACTTCTGATAAGCTTCCTTAACAGGCAAACGTCCAGTTTGCAAAGCGTAAACAGGGTCAAGCATGTTAGTAGCAGCGTTACGTGTGTTCTGATCTGTAAGAAGTTTGTTAACCGTATCTTCTGCTTGCGCCTGAGTCATGTTTGTGTTTGTACGAATCTCAGTTATAGCCTGTTTGCGCAACAAAGAGTTTGGTTTGCCGATTTCCGGATTATAAACATGTGGATGAGCTACACTAGCTTGTACTTGTGTACCGCTTTGTTGAAGCTTTAAGACCATGCCATTCTTAAAAGTTTGAAGCTTTACAGGATCAGTGTGTATCTGCTCTACAGCTTGTTTGCTGCGACTTGATGCGCCAGCTTTGTAAGCTTCATAGTGATCCAAGTGAGAAGCAAGAAACTCTCCCGGCGGGCCAAGTTTCTTCAACGCAGCCCTGCCACTTGTAGTAAACCAATCTTCTACAAGACCTTTTAAAGCTGTGCCGGTTCCTTCTTCAACAGCAGGAGCAATACGTTGTACTAGGCCGCCCATTAGTTTGAACCTTTCACACTGTAATCACCCTCAGTCAAGTTTTTATCACTCATGCCATATGTTACTCCTGCTCCAAGCAACATCATCAGAAGACCTTTGTTCTTCAAAAGACTTTTAACTTCTTCTTTAGACATCACCATATAAGAACCTACTTCTCGCATTCCCATCTTTTCGTAGAAACTTTTAGATTCATCATAAGGTGTAAGTGCAATTCCTGCATTAATTCTGTCCGCTTCCATAGCAGCGTTAAGAAAAAGTGTTTGCCCCGCACCTTTAACCGGCCAAGCTCGCGCAACAACGTTAGGTCTTAGACCAAGCCAGTTAATATAAACCATAGGATCTCTAGGATTAAGCCCGCTTCTTTCTCCTAAAGTATGAGCAAGTTGTGTCTCATAGTTAATACCGCCAATCATCCCATATTTAGGATGAATAAGCTGTTTTGTCACACCTTCTTGAAGAAAAGCTTTTCTTGAAAGATTACTTCCAACCATGAAAGAATTTTGAATAGCATTAGCTAAAAAGCTTTGTTGTTGTCCCTTAGCTAGAGCTTGATTCTTAGAAGCCTGAGCTACACTTGAAGCAAATATATCAGCTCTCCATTCTGCGAAGCCGGTATTGTAGGGATCAATATTAGGTGTTACTACGTAGTCATCTTTAAAAACTCTAGGATCATTTGCGGCTGCGCCACCTACGGTTCCTTTAGGTTTAGAAATTAAATTAGATTTTACCCAAGGCTTTGCTTGATGAACGCCAGCTTCGTTCATCATTTGTTGATGTGTTTTACCTGCCTTTACTCCTTCTACTATCTCATCAGCGGTCATACCTGCACTGACAAGTTCCCGTAACCTGATTTGAAATGTGCGTTGATCTGAACCTCTAGGAGCCTCACTAGTACGAAACAGATCTGTACGTTCTGACATTTCTTTCAATTTATCATATTGAGATTGACGCCATCGAAGTTCTTCTATAGAAGGCACAGCAGACTTCTCTTTCATCAAAGCATATTCTTCGTTTAAAGCTTTCTGTAAACCTTCTCTCTCTGCGCCTTTTGCCGTTCTCAGTTGAGATTTTAGAAAGCTCGTACGCGCTTGTAAATGTTTCCAAGGTGAATCTATCGTCGTATTATGATGAGGCAGTGTAGCAAGCAACTTTGTACTTTGAGGTTCCAAACCACTTTGTTTAACAAACTCTTCAACTTTTTTTTGCGACACTGCCGCTTCAGGAAAAATCTGCGCCATTAAATCATCTTGTTCTTTAGCTTGTGCTTGAACAAGTTGTTCAGGCATTCCTTCAGAAGAGGCGGTTTGAATCGCATCTGAACTTAAAGTTAAAAGTTTGTTTAAAACGTGCTGTCTTTGAATGTACGCGAGTTCTTTGAAAGATTTTTTAAACTTCTCTTGCGAATACTTTTCAAGCTCAGTTGCGGCAATCGTAGAAGCTTTACGACTTTGTTCACTTAAAGCACTACCTTCGGCAGAAGCCACTGGCTCAATTTTCGTAGAAGCTTTCGTAACAGCCTCATTCACAACTTGCTGCGTAGCTTCTTTTCCACCCCATTTAAACAAATCTTTGAACATTCCAAACAAAGGATCAAGTCCTTTACGTTGAGAAGCTTTTAAAACTACTCCGCCTACGGCACCTAACGTAGCACTTTTACCTATCTCTGAAGGAGTTTCTCCCTGCGAAGCACTCCAACCGGCAAAGTCTACAGCACCATTCCAAGAAGCTTTAGCCATCTGTACAGCTAACGAAGCTGTTTTAGGATTAGCAACATTCAACACTTTTACAGCTTTGCCTGCGCCGGTAGCTTCAAAGAACACTGCTTGCGTACCGAGTTCGGCAATTTTGCCGGGTACATCATTTTTGAATGTAGGCTTCTGATCGTTGTGCTGTTCACGAAGTCTGTTGTCCCAATAGCTACCAGCTTTATCTTTTACTCCTTGACTTACTGATTCTATGTTTTGCTCTAAGCTCTTTTCTCCCGGTTTCAAATCTTCCGTACCGGCAATGTAATCTATTGCGCGCCCGACATAGGAAAGATCGTGTAACAAACCTGCCGTTATATCTGTCGTAGCCTTCATTGCGTGAAGACCAATTTCTCTATCTACATTCTCTCCAAAAGCTCTTGTTTTTTCTAAAGTAGAAGGTAAGTGTGAACCTCCTCTAGTGAGCCAATCTTCTTTAGAAGGTGCGTTGGTTTTCATCACTTTCGTAAAATAAGGAGCTACCCATTTATCGTAAGCCAAGCTCTTGTAAGCCTTTTGTTGCTCTGGTGAAGCGGTTTTGTATTTTGGATCATTGTACAAGCTAGAAAGCTTGTCAGCAAGCCATTTACCTTTTTTTGTTGTAATGTCAGAAATTTCTAAAGGCTTGCGCGCAATCTTTTGCGGAGAGCCTGTCGGCGCACCTGTACGAACGTTAAACTCTGGTGTTTCTAACGGTATTTGATTTTCTTGAGGCATACAAAAGTTTAATTTTTAGATTCAAATATAATATACAGCCACGGTTTACCTTCTATTCCTTTACCATTCTTAAGTGGATCATGTACAAGATTATTCTTATGATATATAACACAATGTCCAAATTTTCCAAGCGGGCTTTTACCTGTAGCTAGATAGAATAATTCTGAATTATGCAATTTATCAATTAATGAAATATCATTTTGAAGATCAGGATCAAGCCAAAATACGTTATATGAATAGGCCTCTCCAAACTTAACAACTGCATCCCAACGTTCTTGTGTCCAACTATGATCTGAACTTTCTATTACACCTTCTTGAAAGTGTGGTACATCCTCAAGCGGCAAATTTAAAATACTTGCTACGCAAGCCTGAAAGCAATTATCAATTTTATCTTGATAAACAAATGTCATAAAGTTTTACTTCTGTTCTGAAGGAAACACATAATCTCCAAACTGCATATCTTCTTCTTTAGGAGTATCTTGTTGAAGCAAATTATCTACTCCTCCAGAAGCAGGCTCTACTTTAAGTCTGTCGCGCATCATGTTAGTCATTGTGTCTTTAAGAGATTTGAACTTATCAAGTTCTTGTTTTTTTAACGTGATAGCCTCATCAATGTTCACACCTTTTTCTTGCGTACCTGTAGACTTCTGCTTCAACAAAGTTGAAAGTTGTTCCTCAGTTCTTTGTATATCTTTATCGTATGCGTCAGAAGCTATCTTTAAATTTTTGAATGTAGGATCAGAAGCCATAGCATGTTTTTCCGCTGCTGCAAAACGTTGGTCGGCACCATATCTATAAGCTTGTGCTTTCTCGTGAGTTTGTTTTTCTTGCGAAGCATCACGCTCTCTACCGCGCTTCATCATAGCATCAGCTTTTACAAGTGTATCGTAAAGCCTCATAAGAGCTTGGTTGTTTGTAGCTTTTGCGCGAGCTTTAATCTCCTCACGTTTCGTATCATCTTTCATTGCTTCTTGCACAAAGTCGAGCAAAGCCTTCGGCCCAAGGTCGTTTTTAGGCATAATACCAGCTTTGATTAACTCTGCTTGCATAGCTACAACAGGGTTAATTTGTTGTGTGTTTGGCATACGTGAAAGCAAATTATTCATTGCCGTTCCCGGTTGAGATTGACCATTCTGAGAAGGTTGTCCTTGTGTAGCTCCTCCTCCTCCGCCTTGCAAAGCAGGATTATTTTGTATCGAATTTTTCTGCGAAGCCGCCTGTATAGCTTGTTGTCTAGGCTGTTGCGAAGCTTGAAATTTCATCATAGCTTTAGCTTCTGTAGGAGGCGGTTCCCCACTTAACGGATTGTAACCCAGAGCTTTTTGAAGTCTTTTAACAACTTTTGGATCTTGCGACATTTTATCAAGTATCTGCTTGTTTTGTGGATCATCAGGATTGCTTGCAGCAGCTTGAATAATCGCAAGATCATGCATTATATCACGTTCAGTATTTTGATTCTTTTTATTTACTCCTGCTTTAACAACATTACCTACGGAAGAAATCAAACTCTGCATATCATTGCGTCGTTGTCCTGCTCGCGTAGTAGCTTGGACTTGATTTGTAGGCTGAGAGTTTGTAGGCATCTGCTGTGCCACCCTAGGTTGCGGCAAAATAATCTGTGGCCTATTCTGTATAGGATTCTGTGGCCCTTGTGAAGCTTGTTGAATAATCTGAATAGCCATTCTAGAAGCATCCGTAGCTGCTCCGGGAATAGCATTCGTAGAACTTTGACCTTGTACAGGTTCTTGTGGTATAAACGGAGGTGGGGCCATAAAAATCTCCTACAAGAATAATGGTATAGCAGCTTGTGCTATACCCGAAAGCATTGACATCCAATTACCTTGTTGTGCGTTGTTTTCTTTAGCATCTTGTTTCGTACCCATCAAAACATCAAGATAACGTGAAACACTCTGTTCATATTGCTGCGCGAACATGTTTTCAAGTTGTGCGTTAAATTGACTTTCAAAGTCCCCAACACCTATTGCAGCGGTAGAACTTCCACTCAAACCATGTCCGCCCATAGCGTTCATTATATTTTCTATACCACGAGCCTCTAACGGCATTGCCGCATTCATTTCAGCGTTTACAACATTTTGATTGAAACCAGCTCCACTATTGAGAAATTGTTGTAACGCATCTCCTACACCATGTCCGTACAAATCTTTAAAAACACTTCCTTGTACTTGCGGAAATCCCGGAAAACCTCCACCGGGAATACTACTAGTACCTCCACCACTAAAAAAATTTCCACCAAAAGTGTTTGTACCGTTAGCAGGAAATCCTCCACCTGAAGGTGCCGAAGGCATTCCCGGTACCATATTTCCCATCCCACTGGAAGTAGGCATACTACTAGCAGGTATAGCACTTTGGTTGAAACCGTTAAACATCCCGCCGTTTCCAAAGTTAAAACCTTTAGCAAAATCAGCCCATATATTAGGTTGATTTGAACCACCGGGCATTGGTATCGCTGAAGTAGACATCTTCTACCTACTCTCTAATGAGAACAACTATTAACAACTACAGGTTGTAAAGCACGTTCGTTTTGTGCTGCATCACGTTCGTATTGTGAGACGCGGTGAAAGATAAGGCCGGGAGTACCTTTTGAAAGATCTGAAGTCTTTTGAAAATTCGGATCGCCAAAAAGAACTTCGTGATAGTTTTGTGCAACATCCAACATACGCTTCTCTAACGCGCCTAAGCGTGCAGCCCAAAATTCCACAATAATCTTCCAATCATCCGGCATTAAAATCTCTTCTCCTAAAAGACTTCCAAGATAAGCATCGTTATCTTTTGTAGCTTTAGGAAAAGGATGTCTCATTTGATAGTTTTGAAAGCTATAGTAACCTTGATCTGGTGTTGGGCCTACTATCAAAGTCTTCTTATTGATACGTGAAAACTTCGACGGAGGCGCAGTTGTTTTAGCCATTTGCTCTACAACCGGCAAAGTTCTAAATTTCAACATCATTCCATTTAAAGAAGTATCCTGAATACTTGTCGGCGTTCCTGCGTTAAAACGAAACCAAGACGTAATTCTTGTTGGAACTTCTCCGTTGTTTGTAAAATAAGTTGGAGCATAACGACATACGCCTTGTGTGAATTGTACAAGCGGCCCTGTTGTTTGAAGCTCAGAAAAGTCGTAAGACATAGTAAGCTCAAGCACGGCATCACGTATCCACAAAGGTACATCATTGTCTATATCTGTTCTATTTCCAAGCTTTCTTTTTACACCGAGAATGTAATCTTGTACTTGCACAAAGCTCCTTAGCCACCAAAGAAGTATTCTACAGGGATATTTGCTACACTAGCAGTAAGTGTAATAGCCGTAATCTGACTTGCCGCAACTGCTACTATATTCCAAACTGGAATACACACCCCGCCGGGCTGTAAAACAGCTATAGTATTAAGTCCGGCACCGTTAATATTCACTGCTACTGTAACAGTACCTCCTCCGGGGGCAGCGTTATTTCTTATATAAACATTTTGCAATCCTGTTATCAACCCTGCTATCGGCAAAGCCATTACATTAGCTCCGTTAGCAAGTTGTTGATTAATAGCTTCAATTCCAACATTTCCCGCAAGAGCAGGATTCCCTAATCCGCGAGTAATACTAATAACTCCATTAGCATCAGCGGAAATGATTGTTGCTTGTAAAGTATTAGTCGCGTTCGCCATAAATTCTCCTAGTAAATCAAAAGTGTCATTGTTACTGTAGCTGCATTAGATCTTAGAAAGATACTGTTAGTATTCCACGGAGTTAAACCACGCCATACATCCGCTTGTTGATCTTTGTTTACAACCGCGAAACCTGTTGGAATACGGTTCAGATTGTGTACTACTGCAAAATCAACATTTGCTAAACCTGAAACAACTTGAACATGTTTTGCGTTTATATTGCCGGGAGATTCTGTCCCACCTGTAAATCCATTAATAGAACCTAAATCAATGTTGCCATCAAGAATCTCATGTACACGATCTTGAACACGTTCGTGATTATTATTTCCCTTGGCGTAAATAGGTCTAATCGGCTTCATTGTGGTTTAGCATCTCCATGTACAAGCTCCATCATAACTTTCGTAAGCGCCATTGGGCCACTTCCACCTTGTCTAGTTATAATTAGTTGTGGAGCTTCAAAAGTACAAGTCAAATCAAAACTTGTAGTATAAATTTTACCATCAGCTTTTCCACCAAAAACAACAGTTACAAATTTTGAAATAGCAGATTCTTGTAAAACGTTTCCAGAAATAAAACATGTAACTGTTACTTTCCCAAAATCTCTATATCGAAAGATAATCTTATCTACTGTAGGTTGCCTGTAAACTTCAACTTCTTCAATTCTGAAATGATATTCAACATCATCTTCACAGTTAAAATTCGTAAGATCAGCAAACCAAACAAGAGGTTTCAAACTAAATGCGCTATCACCAAAAAAAAGTACCGCTCCCTTACGTCCTGTTAAACCTCCCGAAGTAGTAACATTTAAAAGATTTACTGATCCTGGACCACCTATAGTATTATCACTTACATGCCCACTTGGGTCTTGTACTTGTCCTTCTAAATTGGGCTGATTTATCGCCACTATGCCACCATTAGATATTTAGGTTTGCAAGTAAACAATTTATTCTTAAAAAGCATCGGTGCCCAAGAACTTTCTTTCAAATCGTAAAACCAAGCTTTTGTATCACTCCCCTGCTGGATAAATAAACAGTAAACTGTATACGGGTAGAAGGGGGCAAAATATGGCAGTATTGTTGCTTGAGCCGAGCCGGTTCTTGTAAAGAGATCCGACATGATCTGATCTGTTGCGCCTTTACCAATATCGTCAAAACTGTTAGGAGTTATTTTGTAGAAACCTTCACCACTTCCAAAAATACCCATAGGCCCAAAACCGGCAAGTGTTTGAGGAAAAGCGTTTCCAATACCTCTATCCGAAGCCCAAAGATGATTAAAATCAAATGCTAAACCTTGTCCACTAGTAGGTATCATTTCGCTAATACCGTTACTACGAAAAATATAACCCGTTCGTCCTATTGGAAGCACTCCTGTTATAGCATCAGGACAATCAAACATATCGTTAAAACCGGCACCTATGTTTACTGAAGGATCAAAAGTGTTTGATGCCAAATTCACCGGACTCCACCGAACTCTAAAAGGAAATCCAAAAGGAACATTTACTCCACCAACTGAAGCAGTTTCTGTAGTATTTGCTAAAACTATTCTACCCGCAAGCTCCATTAAATAAAACGCACCACAAGTTTGTCCTCCGGCTAAATTACCTTGTTGATTAACCGCATTAGCTTGTCCATCCCAAGACCATACCTGCGGAGAACCATTTGAAAAGAATACTTTTGTTTGCAAATTAGCTATAGAAAAAGGAGCAGTATTTTGTGTTGTAGATGCTACTGTACCAACTCCAAAATTTCCCAAAGAAATCCAAGGATTGCCTTGAAAACCTAACGTGCTAAAAGCATAACTAAGTTGATATACAGCTATTTGAGTCATAGCTATAGTATGTACTAGCCCATTTGAATCCACAAAACTTGTTGCGCCAAGTACATCTGTACCATCATCAGGGGCTAAACAAAGATTTCTTAATGCAAATCGTGATCGAAGTTCTCCTTTACGAAGAATAATGTTTTGCATAAAAGGACTTGCGGAAGGATCAATATCAGTTTCAGGAAGACTGGTATCAAAACCTTTCCACAAGCCTTTATATGTAAGTTCTATTTGAGGCACAAAAAACGTCCTTACTTACTAACAACTATTGAAAGTTTTCCTGATGTAAGAGTAGGTACTTGTAAACCCTCCACCCATCCTGGATTGTTCATAATCACTGTAGTGTTAGCTGTTACGGAGATAGAATCTTGTATAAGCTTGCCGTTTCTATCTTGAACTATAACTTGCCCTGCCGCAGCCATGTCACTCCAAGTAATAGATTTAATATAAATCATATTGTTTGTAATATGATTCTTTGCTATTGGAGTAGCAAAAACAGTGTCTATAGACCACGGATTTGCACTAAAATCGTTTGCCACAAAGCTTCTCCTTTAGTTGTAGTTGTACGCGTAATGTACTGTTACGCTGTGAATTTGTGCTGTACCGCCCGCAGGTGTTTGTACACTAAATTCAAACCACAAAGAAGAGAGATCAGTAATTTCAAAAGTCTGAGCAGGCAAACCAGTTACTTTTATAGAGTGCCCGTTAGTAACAGTCAAGAGTAAACCGTTTGCCGCGCTTGCTAGAATGTTTGTAACTACCGGTGCCGCACCTTCAGCATACACAACTCTATCATAACGACAAGTCATTGCAGTAAGAGGGTTAGTTCCTACAATATAGTTAATTACAAAATCCGTAATGCGCACACCTTTCGGAACTTTGTTAGTCGTAGGAGGAACAAGTTGCGTTGCGCCGGTAAACGGGGGTCTTCCTGCTACTGGAATAGGCCCAATACTACCACCAAACTGTTCTTGTAAATCTTGTGCAAAGCCAAGACGTTGACCAAGGCCATTTAAATTAATTGCGTAAATATTTGTCTTTGACGCAATCTGATTCCAACTCCACGAGCCTGCCGCATTTCGTGTAAGCACTGCATCTGTAGCAGCAACAAAAGAAGTAGCCATTTCATTTGCGGGAAAGTTGTCTATTCCATCTGTAAAAGGTGTGTCTTGCTGATAAACTCCACTTGTGTGCGGCATTTGTTTCTCCTTCTTAGTATTCCCTAAGATGCGCTAAGATCGCAGGCTGAGGAGCGTTAAATTTTAAAACTTACATCATCTTCATCTTGTTGCACAGAACCATCTGTAAGCATTCTGTCGGGTTGAAGTTCGCGGGAGTCTGTGTAAGAGGCTAATAAGCGAGCTATCTCTCTATCTCTATCTCCTACGGAAGGAAATACTCCTGTATCTAAACACTTTCGAACACAAACTAAAATTCCTCGTTGATACCGCATTTGTGCTAAAGGAGTTCTGTCGCCACAAATACCACAAAAGTGATACTTGTTTTGCATATAGCCGCGTATTAAAGCCATACGAAACTCCTTTTTAAAAAGTGGGTGAGGAAAGAGCTATGTAAGAAACCTCACCCACTCTATCACAACTCTTACGAGTGTGAAGCTTTGTTTCTACAACATTTTGTACTAGGGTCCGTTTGAACCCCAGCAACCAATCCATGTAGTAGCACCGGCACTAAAACGCATAGTAGACTTAGTTTTCATAGCCCCGGTATCAAAATCATCATCATATGCGTTATCCGGCTTATAACGCCAAAAGAACTTCAACTGATGATTCGCTTTATCCGCTACTGCAAACCAAGCACTTTGAGAAGTAAACCAGTGTATCACCCTAAAAGAGAGATCAAGAGGTAACAAAGAGTTAACTTCGTTATCTCCTGTAAATGGTTTACCGGGGGAACCTAAAAGCTCGGTAGCAATAAAACGAAGTTCTGGCGGAATTAGAATCTCTCTAGGACGTACTGCGATAGGAATACCTTGACTGTCAGGCATTCTTTCAAACTGATTGTTCATCAGTTGTAAAGCAGTAATAGAAAGATCTACATCAGGTGAAGGTCTGTTGGGATACGTTCCTGCGCTAGCAATAACGTTCGTAAGACCCGGTGCAAGCGTTGTAGAAATCGGCCCACCCAACATCGGGTGACTCGTGTTAAACAAACTCACTCCATCGGTTGTGGTCAAAGAAGTAAAACCAAGATTAAAAACGTTCCAAGGAACTGCTTCTTGCGTGTACTGTGCGCTACGTGCAATAGCTTTGGGTACTTGTTTAATTACTCCGTATTGATCGTCTTCAAGAAGTTCCCACGAAGTACGGCAACCTAAAGAGTAAGTCAAGTTAACGTAATTGATCGCGCCACCCTGAATACCATCTCTGTACTCCGTAGGAGCGTTCTCAGTTTTTTCCGGCATCGGAGGCAAACCAGCAAACTGGATTTCTGTCTCCATTTGCTTCGTGCTTGTCTCCATATTAAACACTTTATCATACTCCATATCTCGTATGAAAGTGTCCAACCATTCTACAAAAAGGGCATGTGCTCCAACAGCCATAAGCTGCGAGAAACCTGCCCGCACCATAGTCATAAAGCTTCTCCTATTTCTCGCAGACTTAGCTGCGTAAAATCGACTACAAGCTATTAGGCTTGAGCAAGTTGGCAAATTCCCAGAAGGAACTTGAAGTAAACACGACCGTTTTGTATAGCACCGTCGAGCGGGTTAAGATCAACAATAGTTACAACTGTATTTGTTCCTACTGTTACTTTGGCAAAATCTACAAACCAATGGCCTGTAGCGTCAAGCGTAAGACCAAATTGTTTGCCGATCATGTTTTTGTTTGTTACAGCGTTAGCAGGTGTACCTCCTGCATCATCAAACTGTGCTTCAAACACAGTATCCGCGTTCGCAACTTCAAACAAAGTTCTTCCATCACTTACTGGAGAACCTGGAATGATGTTAACTGCGGAAGATTGAAAAGGTATTTTGCCAAAAGTAAGTGAAGTTCCCGGAGGTTTAACTCCAGTCAAGTTACCTACTCCACCACCACCCGGTGCTCCAAGCCCCGAAGAAGCAAGATTCAAACCGTTTGATAGAGCTATGCCTGCAATACCCGCTGTAGCAGTAGCAGGAATTGTTACTGCCGCATCCCAAACTTTAATATTTCCAGAGTTCAACATCACAGGAGTTCCTTTAAGAAACGTCTGCGAAGCTTGTTCTGTAATATCACCGCGAGTTTGGGGAGAGTTGCCACTTACAGTATAAACAACTTTTATTTCCGAATGGTCATTTAAAACTGCTGCCATTTTAACTGTTCTCCCTTCAAAGTTTTACATAGCTCTAAAGCTTTAAAATTTTAATATCTTCTTCAGGATCATCTACAACAAAAACTGGTGTCCCGATTGGTAAGCCATTATCTGATTTACAAAATTCTTCTAAATTTTCTGTATGTGCAAATCGTGAAGAAGCTTTCACTAAAACAATATATTTTGCATTAGGATTAATTTGTATTATTTTTCCTACTTCTTCATCCTTAACAACCAATGGAATTAAAGGCAAAGCTCCAAGAGCTTTTATGAACTGTCTACGAATCATATTTATCTCCCCGCCAACGGATCGTAGAATGCCGCTTTATCACGTTGCAAGTTGTTTCCAAAGTTTGGTACAGCAGATTTGTCTTTATCATTTTTATTAAGTTCGCCCGGAAGAGTTTCTCCGCGCATCTGCTGTGCAGCAACTTTTTGAGCACGATTAAGAGCACCTTTATCAGAGATCCTGTCTCGCGCTTCCATCATATTACCTTTAAGATAACCATAGTAAGTGCTTGCAATACACTTCATTAGCACTAGATCAGGCGGTATAACAAGATGCCCAAAAGCGTCTGCTTTGAATTTTTCACGATACTCAAGTTGTAGATCATTTACCGTAGCATATTCGAAACCACGCGCCATTGTTTTTGCAAGCCAGTTTGTACCGGCTCCGCGGTAATCACCACACTGTACCCAACGTAAAACATAGTTATGATTAATTGGTAGAACTTTAACTTCGTCACCACTATAGTTAAACGATCTTGCTACAATATGCGGCGAACGAAGTATCTCATCCTCAGTCATTGGACGAAGAAAAAGTTCGTCCAAAGGAACACTTTCAATATTCACTTGTGGGTCTTGAAACTGTGCATCAAGATCTTTGTTAGAAGAAGGTTGTGAACCCACTACCGAAGGTATTGAAGTTTGTCCTGCGGAAGTGTTCATGTTTGTAGTAGTAGGTTGTGCTTCAATACCTTGTGCCGCTGCCGCATCAATCACTTGTTTAGGTGTAGGAAGCGGCAAACCGGTAGTTTTATTTTGATCTGACATATATTCCTAGGCTACATATTCTGTAGCGTGCCTCCTACAAATTTAATTTTGTTACGTGTTTCAAGCCATTTTTCAGGTGTAAGTCCAAACTTTGCTGCTTCACGTTTTTCTTCTTCTGAAAGAGTTTTAGTAGGATCAGGCTTATCCCCACCACCTACAACCGTATTTCCACCTTGACCACGACCCGTTTCTACAAAAAACTCCCCACTGCCCGCGCGCACATCACGCATAATCTCGTTACGATGTCTTGAAAATACTACGTTGTAACAATTTTCAACATACATCTGATTAGCTTTGTTTGCAAGATTTGTTTCTTTTGAAAGCATTTCGTCAAATTCTTTGCGAAGTTTGGGAAAGTAAGGATCATCGCGTTCAAGATTACGTACTACACGATCATAAACAATTTCTGCTTCAAGTTTAAGAGTTTTTCCGATAATTGGCATTGAACGCTTATTAAAGGCATCATCAGCGTCTTCAGACCAATTATACTCAGGTTGATTTTGATTCTGATTCTGGTTCTGATTTTGATTTCTTCCTGCTTCAAGTTCTTGAAGCTTTGTTTTTGTCTGTGCAAGCTCTCCAGTAATATTAGCCAAGTTACCATTAACTTCATCAAGCTTGTCTGCTTTAGCTTTAACACTGTCAAAACTTGCAAGTATCTCTTTAATTTGTTCTTTCGTTTTACCCGGAAACTCTTCTTGTAAAACTTGTTCTGTTGTTTTTCCAAAAGCCATTATGCCACCTCTTGCGTTTCAGGAGCAGTTTTAACAATACCCCTAAACATATTTTGAAGTTCCCTTATTTGTAACCTACGTTCCAACAAAGCATTCTTAGCTTCGCTTACTCCTACCGTTTTTGGCGCATTCAAACACATAATATCGTAAGCCTCATCTAGCTCCGTTAGATACTGTTGGAATGCCGCCCATCCCGGATGTTGGCATAGACTGATTAGAAGCTGTTTGTGCTTCATTAATCGCTGGAATGCTGTTATTGTTGGCCCCTGATTCGCTTGCGTTTCCATTTCTTGTACTGTCTGATCCTGTACTGCCATAGCTCTTACTCCTTTCAATTTCCTCTTCGCTTGGAAGAGAAGTTTCATATTCGTTTAGAGCTTTTACCAAATCGTTGTCGGGTAAAAGTCTCGACGTATCATCGTGTCCAAAATTACGTAAAACTTGGTGCATTAAAGCGTCGCTACTACGAATAGTTTTAACTAGATACTTCGCCAACGGCGGTGGAACCTGTCCTCCTACTACCGATTGCATTAATTGAGCGATCCCCATATGATGCTGTCGTAACACGTTGACAAGCAGCATATCGTTTTGCTTTTCAAGTTCTCTGTTAATCGAGGCTGTAGATGCTCTAACAGGAAAATTGAGTCTTCCACTTTTAACTGCTTCCAAGGCTTTAACCAAGAACTTCTCATTCTTTCCAAAGATTCTTCCTTTATCTCCAAGCCCGAAGTAAGCATAAAGTTTAAGCACTAGCCTTCCTAAAGAAATGTGCGAGTAACGCATGTCAGTAGTACGGAGGTTGCTGCGTTTGTTGGACTGTTGCATTACAGAGAAAGTACCCATCGCAGAGTAAACACCTTTGCGCGGGTTCTGTGTACCTCCACCAGAAGCTTGAATACCCATGTCGATACCTGCTCTACGTTCGGCAAGTTGTAAAGACATTTGTTCTTCTGGTACAGTTGACTCTGTAGGGGTGCCGAGATTCATTATTTCAATTTCGTTTTGTTCACCAGGTACAATAGCACCAGGATACAAGCTAAAAATACTGTCCAACTTACTTGCCCTGCTAACGCGAGCGATACTTGTATTACGTAAAGTACCGGCATCATTACGCTGATTATGTTTTGTAGCAATCTCTTCTTGGTAGTGTTCAAGCATTTCTGCGTAGCCGTATCCAAGGATTCCATCATCATCATATCCCAAACGCGCCATTCTAAAAGGTTCTTCGTTATCAGGATAAAAGTTATAGATCGCACGCATTTTAGTGTTACTCTTGAAGTGATAAGAGTAAATCATCCTATAACGTTTGCCGTTGTGAAAGTAGGGGAACCAACATTCGTAAATCCAATACTCTGCATTTGAAGGCGCGGCTGTTTCTGTAATACCTTGATCTTGTTGACGCTGTTCTTGTGCGCCAGTTGTAGTAGGAGTATCATAACTCCCCATTATCTTCTTTACAGCATCCCTATCATAGATACCTTTAAAAGCTCTCTCTTCAAGATCATACTTTGAAAGTTTGACTATGTGATACTTAAAACGACACTCTTCAAGAGTTGAGGATTTTGTATCGTATCCCATATCTTCAAAAGGAAGCTTTACAGGTGTAGGGCCGTGCTTTTTAACAACATCTTTCGCAACAGAAGCTTTACTACCATCCAACGACACCATCTGAACTTCCATCAAATGCTCAAATGGAGCTTTTACAAAGCTTGTTCCAAAGTTTATAGCTTCTCCAAACCACAAACTTTCAATTCTGTAAAGATCTAATTCTTCTTGTTCAGAAGAAAAGTAGTTCATCGCTTCTTCTACAGCACTACGTTGTTCCTCTCCTAATTCTTTTTCCTCCCATTCCCCTACAAGTGAGGCATGATAAATTGGTAGTACATCCCACACGGAAGCCATTATAGCGGCTTTAAGAATATCTGTACACGTTCCTATGATCTGTACTACCAAGTTTGACGCGTTCGGCCACGGGAAGTTTTTCTTTTCCGTAAGCGGTTGTCCTTTAGAAAGACGACGCCACTTCGTAATCTTAGATTCGTGAAGCACTGCTAAAGAATCTTTGATAGCGCGAATGTTATCTTTGACATACGTTTCTAAAACGCTGTCAGCATCTTTACCAAGACGAACCGGAGTTGGGGTTACGGGGTACATTTAGGTAGTGTGAACATCCTTTGAAGTAGTAGGATGAGGCAAACTAGTTCCTGTAGTTTCTTTTGTTACAGGTTTTGATTCTACTCCGGCTTTAAGTGCTTCAAGCCCTATAACCGGCACAGTCTTAGGTACAAGATTACCTACAGCCTTTGGTTCCGGTTGATTGTGCGCTGTAGTTGTCGATGCCGCAACTGGTTGAGGTTTGGGAATCATATCATCTTTAATAATTCTATTAAGACGATTGTTCTCTTTCGCTGCCGCATCCAGTTTGAGTTGTAGCTCTGCTACTGCTTGTGAATGATCTACCTGCTCACGCATTCCCCAAATTTGTATAGTGTTAATATCGTGAACTGCAATCACAGGTACTTTTAAATCTTTTACAGCATTCTCAACCTGTGTCACGTTTACTTTGTTAAAATCCACAATAACAATATCACCTGCTTGTGGTCGGAAAAGTTTTACTGTATCTACGCTCATTACCTATTCTCCTTAAAATCGGCCCCTTCCAGTTCCAAAACCGCCGGGGTCGTTATTTAGCGTGAAGGGAACGGCAAAGCTATAGCTAGTTTGTAAGTTGCTTCACGCCCAGTACGGAAGACCCCGGCTAGAGAAACCGTATTATCTGGAATTAGAACAACTGCACCTAACATATAGCCTCGCCGTTCGCCAAAATTAACCTTGTTCTACTGTCTTGTCCTGATCCAAAACTTTCTGGAGCGTACTTTCAGTCATTGCGTTTAAACGTGCTATGTACGCATCGTCTGTTTCACCTTGCTGTTGTGGATTACCATGAATCAAATCCACAATATCTTTAACCAAACCTGGCCCATATTGCACTATTAACGGTAACAATGAAGTTAAAAGCGATCCCATAAAAACTCCTTTTACTTTGTTGATCCAAAAAGTTGAATAACAGAAGCGATACTTGCTTGTAGCAAAGTAAAACCTTCTTTTACTTTTGTTTGTGTATCAGGATTCTTGAATCCAAAAACTGTAGGATCAAGTTGTGTTGACACTGTAGAAATTTGCTGCATTGTTCCTTGCCAATTAGAAGAAGTGTCACCCTTCTCATAAGCAAGTACCTGCTTTGCGGCAACATCGTTAAGTGTTGCAATTTTTACAAGCCAAGGTTTAACCTGCGCGTAGTAATCAGGTTCTTGTGACTGTATGCCATCCAAAGTTTTATCTGCCGCAACAAGTCCGTCAGATATAGATTTACACAAATTTGCCGCATCATTAGCTCTTACAGCCACAATTACTTTAGGATTAGACGAGTTAACATGTCTACATCCTTGCCAGCCTGACATACCTAACAGAAGTACAAATACTACAAACGATTTATAAAGCTTACTCATTCTTTTTAGCTCCTTTAATAACCAGTTAATTCACTTCTACCTTGTTGACTCTGAAGTTGTTGGGCGAAAGGATTTGCCGCATTCTGCTTAGTAATGAAACTTTTCACGTCAGCAGCATTAGCCACATTCTCCCATGTCTGTGGAGCGTAACCCAAGGTGTCGAGTATGTCCACAGTTTTGCCGACAGGATACTTACGGAATTCTTCAACGAACTTTGTATCATGCCGTGAGCAGAAGAATTGGTTGTTCTCGTAAAAAGGATCCATTGATTCAATTCTTGTAGCTTTTCCATTTTCACTTCTATCCGTTTTAAGAGGCTCTACTTTAAACCTTTTATCAAAAGGTAAAGTTAACATCTTTTCATCAAGATGAAACTTCAAATACTTCTGAGCGGCGACAGTCTCTAGCCAAATTTTACGCAGGTTCCACTTTTGCTGCCATTCAAAAATCTTGTTAACAAGTTCCCTATAACCTACGCTTTCAGCAAAACAATCTAAAAGATACAAACGGCCAAGAGGTTTATATAAACCTGTAACTGTTATTGCATGTCTGCAAACGCCATCGGCGCCAGCATGGTTAGGATCAACTACCATGCTAATAATTAAATCGCGTGGCCAAATGTCTTTTATTACTTTGCCGTTCTTTATCTCGTGAACAAGTTTGACAGGACGATATTTGTTGCCTGAATTATCAAACTTTTCTTCACCAAGACCGTACTCATAATAATTTAACTGATTTTCATTCCATCTAGTAGCCCCAGGAGCTACAGGATCATTTAGAAATTGACAAGAGAAAAGATAAGCACCTAAACGCTTTTTCCATTTTTCAAGTTTCTCTACTGTAAATTCTTCTGGAAAAAGTATTTTACCTAAAGGATGTTGTGGACAGCAACCGCCAAGCGCGGAGTGATTAATTATCTCGAAGTGATCTTCATTTTCGCGCATCCATTGGTTTAAATCTTTCTCACTCCACCTATTACCTACTACAATCTCATCGTTTCCTACAAGCTTGTCGTCTCCTGAAGAGTCAAAAGCTCCTACAAGTAATTTGTGATACTCAATAGTATCATTCATTACAGTATCACCTTTTAAGGCTTTACGTCCTACCAAATCATCCTCAATCATCCTCTTGTAATGACGAGATTGTAATGCTCCTCCAACTCCCAAGAAATCAAATGTCCCTTCACCGTTAACACTATCACGCGTGCGCTTGTGAGCCATAGACTTTTCCGTCCACTTACACTGCTCATCAGGCAATATTTCCGGGAATAGGTTTCGGAACAAGGAATTGTTAGTATAATGGTTGTTAATTCGGATTCCGATCTTAACAGCATTGTCGATAGTTTCACTTACAACAAGTGTGTTTGTATCACGATCATGTGCTCGCCGCATCCAACGAGTGAAGTTGTCACTGTATCCGAGTGAGCGCATGTATTGTTCGTCTACTTCTGTAAACGGCAACGCCCACCACATCGGCGCACTCTCTGAAAAGAGAGTTGTCTTGAAGTGATCGCGCGGCACTTCTATAACTTTTTGTAAGTGAAAAGCTTCTATAGATTCTGCGAGGGGTTTGTGAAAGTGATCTACAAAACGATTGTGGTGCAGAGTTACTTTGGAAAAGAAGTAGAAGGAACCTAAAGAATTGAGACGGTAAGCTATTCTTTTTTCTTTATCGCTTGCGAGCTTTTTAGGGTCAATAACTCTCCACTGCTCAAAGGTAACATCTTGTGCAAGAGCTTGCTGTTCTTCTTGTTCCTCAAAAATGGTTTGTAGGGGAACCATTAAATAATTTTTCTTTAATTTATACTCTGTGTCGGCGTTTGTGCCGCAGCCAAGTTCGCCGCTACATCATCATCTTTCGCAGAAATAAAACTCGCTACGTCAGTTTCGGCAGTAGTTTGGTTGCGTATTGCTTTAACGAATAAGCCGTGCCTATCTAAGATTGTTTCGGCAGCCGCCATACGGAGTTTGGGATCTACTTTCTGCCGCACACTATCTGCAAGTGCTTGTATAGCATCTGGCACCATATCCGCAATTTCTTCTTTTATATTATTCAAATCTTCAGAAAGAACTTGCTGATAATCACTAGTAACTCCTGTAGCAATCTGTTGCGCAATAACTTTGAACTCCGTTGTCTGCTTCATCGTGATATAACCGGCATGGGTCAGACCAATATGATCCGCTATATCCTGATCCTTCATGCCCAACGCTAAAAGCGAAGCAGCTTTCTTCATTCGGAGAGTTGTTTTTAGGTTAGCCATTCAAAATACTTTCTACAACAGATTTGAGCTGAGGAGGAATTACAATATACTTTGGCTGTATATACCAAGCTGAGCTAGAGGTAAAATAATTATTAACAAAAAATTCCTGTAAACCCGGTTTCAGTAAATCTTCAAATTTTCCAGGAAACTTATTAATCTTTATTTCTTTAGGAAAACTCCAAACACGATTAAACGGAATAGCTTCGTTTATAGCTATTCCTCCAACCAGCGCGCCTAAACCTTTTAAAAAATTTCTTCTATCCATTTAGACGATCCCTATTCCAACTCCCCATTCATACATTGTTTCAGGAATTTCATTTGTCCTTTGAAAGTAAGAACGAAGCGCGTCCACCAAAGGAGTCTTCACAGTAGAAGCAGAAGTCTCGTCCCTTTTAGGTTGTTGTGTTTCTACGTTCTCTTTGTTGTTATCCATTGTTGTACGCACCTCGTTTTTGGCAGTCAACTTTCCTCTTGTGGAGCCTTCCGATTGTCAAAAGTGTACTATATATAAGGATGCAAGTCAAGAGGTTTCTGTGTTGCCGCAGGCTGTGTCAAGAGGTAAAATAACTCCTTAACAATCAACGCTTTGTAGATACCTGCCTGGGTGCGGCCCCCGGCCTAGGGCACTCGCTTGGCGCACCTAGCCGCCGCACCAAGTCCTACAAAGAAGGTATGTATATACACTTTAACATACACTCCTCCCCTTTTACCTACCTCTACGCTTTGCCTACTACTTAAAAAGAAGTACCTATCTTAAATCAAAAAATTGGAAAAAATTTAGTTTCTTGATCCCCCCTACCCCCCACAACATCTTGTGGTTTTTACCCCCGTACCACTACATATTGTGGCGAATGTATAACGAATATTGACATATCGTGTTACGATACAACTATATCGTAACACGATATAACGTAGAATCGCCAGTGTTTATACGGATTGCGGCGATGTATCGCAAGACGATATGTTATATTTCGTGAGCTATTCGCTAGTACTAGATATTGTGTATGTAGAATTCTACATCGCAAGCGATATAGTCGTAGTGCGATAGATTACAATTCTTAACACTTCTTTACTATTCTTAAGGTCGGAACGGCATCTCATCTGGTATGGTCGTTGTAGCGCAATTTCTATATGCGCTCTGTTCTTTGACAATTTAAAAAATCCTCTTGGTTTGACGTGCGCGAGCTACGTACACGCGGATTCTAGCAGCTTAGTTTATTGCCGTGAAGGCAAGATTCTATTCTAGTGATGCGTGATTACAGGCGAAGATGCGCAGATTCTATAATTCCGTGAGGTCTTTTTATCCTTTGTTTGTAGCACTCTCCTGTTTCACGGGGTAGCACATACCTCTGTTGAAAGATAAGCGCACACAAGTAGTGTGATAGGCTTTCACAGTGCATTTAGTCACTACGCTTTTACAATATAATGGAGTAACACGTTGTACCTCTGGGATTTCCCAATATTGTATATAAGACGATAGTACACGCGGAATTGCTACCGCGTGAAGCAACTAGCTTCACGGAGAGTGTTATGTCAACAGAGAAAGTTATCATCCAAGTAGAATTGTCCCACAAATTCAAGAGCGATGCCGAACTGGTATTCGCGTATCAGATGCGCGACCAGATCGCCGTACGCGGTCAAATCGCTGTACAAAAAGAATTCGATACGTGGTTTCGCAACTACGTTGCAGACAAATTTGAGCAGGAAAGCAAGGCCATTTCTGGTAGGATTGAACAGAAGAAATGGAACATGGTTGTGGAACTACAAAAGAAGTTTGGTTACACGCTCGCGGAAGCTACAAAACAGATTTTCGGCCAAGCGCTTGTTAACGCACCGGCGAACGTGGTTAAAGCCGCATAGCAACAAAGCAGTTTGTAACGCGAAGCGGGAGAGTGTTACAACGAAAGGATAAAAACAAAATGAACATGCAAGCATATTCCTACAAAGAACGTTTAGCAATTTTGCGTTCTGAGGATATACGTGCAAGATTTAATCTATATGCTTCTCCATTTAGTTTAAATTGTCACACGTATTGGACAGGATTCTATTGGCATAGCTGGAGGAACAATGGCTAAATCAACAGCCTACAGTCGCGCAGAACGCTGGTACTCTCGGCAAGTTAAACAAGGTCGCTTGCGCGATGCAGATTACAGCGCACTCGCAAAACGCATGACGTTGTGTTATGAACCCGCTACGCTCATGCAAAATCGGAACGTGCAAACTCTGCAAGACAAACTCCAAATCGCAAAACAACTAAAAGCTATCACAGACTTCAAACTGTGATAGCTTCGCAGTTTTTATAGATAACTGCCGCTGCATAGGACTTTTGGGTGAAAAGTGTTTGGCACTAAGTCTTTTGTTTGCTATGCTTTGGTGCCGACTAACGTTTGAACTGTGTCAAACCCAACACAGGCGGGAAAGGGGAAAAAGTAGGTACAGAAAACGATGTAGAAGCGAAAAAGTAGTTATATATTATTTTTTTTTTTTTTTTTTTT
>Ga0070693_100000131_pt1 | contig 33634 bp, 18 predicted proteins | sample KBSK1103metaG_FD_65472 | JGI IMG/M metagenome (GOLD analysis project Ga0070693, IMG submission 65472) | Corn, switchgrass and miscanthus rhizosphere microbial communities from Kellogg Biological Station, Michigan, USA - KBS K1-10-3 metaG | ecosystem: Host-associated > Plants > Roots >...
AGGCCAAGCTCCGCCGCGGTAAAGCCAAGGAGCCTTTCGCTGGATCTGGCGAGAAGTCGCTCGCCGGCTCGATTGACGAGGCGCAACTGTCTGTTGTTGTCAAAGGTGAAGATGGCGACGTCAATTTCTTCCATCACTGCACGCAGTAGCCCGGTGGCTTCCATTGCCCCCAATCGCTGCGAACGAAGCGTCTCGCTCAGGGCGTTCACTTCGAGCATAACTTCACCGAGCGCGTCATCGGAGCGTGCTTCCCGAGCCCGGAAAGAGAAATCCTCTTCGCGCATCGCGGAAAGCAGATTCGAAAGTGTTTGCAGTGAGAAGACCACGCGGTGCCGCAAGGAGAGGGCAAAGCCGAGCCACAAACTCAGGATGAGGAAAGTCAGCGTCCAGGCGGTCCGCGACGAATAGGGGCCATTCCAGAGGAGAATCAACGCGATGGATGATCCAGGTAATCCCGCCGCCAGCGCCAGCAGCTGGATGCGACGTTCGTACGTGAGGCGCCTCATTCCAAACCGTGTTTTTGCAGCCGGCGATACATCGCGCTACGGCTGAGTCCCAGAGCCTTGGCCGCTTGGCTGACGTTTCCGTCATGGCGCGCCAGAGTGCGCTGGATGAGGTGGCGCTCGACTTCGTCGAGGCTCATTTCCTCAAGCCGCACGGTGCCGCCCGAGGCGCCGGTGCGCAGGCCGAGGTCAGCGGAACGGACAAGCTGCCCTTGCGCGAGCAACACTCCGCGCTCAACCGCATGATCCAGTTCGCGCACATTCCCCGGCCAGGGATGGTCCAGGAGAAGCTGCGTTGCGCCAGGATCGAAGCCCGAAATGCTTTTGCGATAGCGCTGCGCGTAACCACGGAGAAAATGGTGCGCCAGCAAGGCGATGTCCTCTCGCCGTTCACGCAATGGCGGAAGATGGATTTCGATGGTATTCAGGCGAAAAAGAAGGTCCTGGCGAAATCGTCCGGAGGCAGCCTCGGAAGTCACGTCGGCGTTTGTGGCCGCCAAAACTCGCACGTTTACGCGCCGTGTCGAAGACGAACCGACGCGTTCAAGTTCGCCGGTTTCAAGGACGCGCAAAAGTTTTGCTTGCAGATTGAGCGGCACATTGGCGATCTCGTCCAGAAAAAGAGTGCTGCCCTCGGCAAGCTCAAAACGCCCGACACGATCATTGCGCGCGTCGGTGAAAGCGCCTTTCACGTGGCCGAAAAGCTCGCTTTCGAACAGCCCCTCGGAAAGTCCTCCAGCATTCACTGTCACCATCGGTTTTCCGGAACGCTGCGAAAGCGCGTGCAGCGTCTGCGCCACAACTTCCTTTCCAGTGCCGTGCTCGCCGGTGATAAGCACACTGGCATCCGAAGGACCTACACGGCCGATCAAGTCCAGCACCGGCTGCATCACCGCCGCTTCGGCAATGAGTGTGGGGCGCGATTCGGCGCGAAGCAGGCGATTCTCGGCCTCCAGCCGCGAGGCCTGCCGCAACGCATTGCGAAGATCGATCTGGGTGCGCAGGATGGACAGCAGCCGCGCATTGTCCCAGGGCTTTTGAATAAAGTCTCGGGCGCCCCGCCGCATGGCTTCTACGGCGACCTCCACGCTGCTCCAAGCGGTCATCACAATTACCGGCAGAGTCGAATCCGCCGCCTGGATACGGCTCAGCAGGTCAAGACCTTCCTGCCCGGAAGTAGTATCTCGCGCGTAATTGAGATCCATCAGCACGGCATCGAATTCGCGCGATTCTATGGCCGCGAGCACCTCTGCGGGCGAGGCCGCAGACTGCGTCTCATAGTTCTCCCGTTTGAGCAGCAGGCGCAAAGCGTCGCGGATATCCGCCTGATCGTCCGCCACAAGGACGCGATATGGATGAATCGTAGGGTTTTTCATTCGTGTCGGAAGATAATCTGAATTCTAGTTGAGCTCGTATTTAGCCGGTTAGCTAAATAAGTATTCCGTTTAAACTATAGCAAACACCGATCTATTCCCAATATAATCAATAACTTAGCGTCCGCATTCCCTTCCGGCCGCTGGGTGGGCTGTGGGCGATAAAAATGAGGCAGCCTCTGGCCACTTCTCAGCCGACCCGCGCCGCATTACTGGTTTCGCTGACCACCCAGCCGTCTTTGAGCTGAATGACCCGGTGGCTGTAAGCGGCGTTTCTCTCCGAGTGCGTCACCTGAATGATGCTCGTACCAGCTTCATTCAGCTTTCGGAAAAGTTCCATGATTTCTTCACCTTGCGCGGAGTGGAGATTGCCCGTGGGTTCGTCCGCCAGAATCAGCTTGGGGCTCTGGATCACCGCGCGTGCGACTCCCACAAGCTGCTGCTGCCCGCCGGAGAGCTGATTGGGGAAAAGATCCTTCTTACCGACGATGTTGAAGCGGTCAAGAATGTCGCAAACGAGGCTGACGCGCTCTTTGTGAGGGACATTCTTGTACGACAGCGGGATTTCGAGGTTCTCAAATACCGTCAAGTTGTCGATCAGGTGATAGCTTTGAAAAACGAATCCGATATTGGCCTTGTGAAGCTCGTTGCGCTTTTTCACGTTGAGCCTGTGAACCGGCTCGCCGTTGAAGTAGAATTCGCCCGTCCAAGAGCCATCGAGCATTCCGATGATGCTAAGCAGCGTGGACTTTCCCGCGCCCGAAGGCCCCATGAATGTAACGAATTCGCCAGGCTGAATCTCCAGTGAAACACGGCGTAGGACGTAAAACTTGCTGCCGCCCGCCTCGTATACTTTCTCCAGGTTTCGTAATTGAATTAGAGGTTCCACTCTCGCTCCTTGGGCATTAATTAGATAACGCTGGAATTCCTATTCCGTTTCGAGACTATCACATTCAAATCTACACCCGCTTGCACCGCGGCGCGAACGACCGGGCCGTGCTTGCGGATATTCGTGGGGACACACAGAGCGCCGCCTGGTCCCCAACCTGGGCAGGGGGATCCCGCTTCACTCGTAGCGCAGCGCGGTAATCGGGTCCAGGCGCACGGCGCGCCGCGCGGGGAGGTAGCAGGCGACTGTCGCCACTGCCGCCAGAAGTAAGGGTAGCCCAACAAATGCAACTGGATCGGCAACCTTTACACCAAAAAGGAGGCTGGAAAGCCCATAAGCAAGCCCCAGAGCCAGAGGCAGGCCGATAGCCATCCCAAGGATCGTCAGTAACAGGCCGTTGCCCAGTATGAGCCTTTGAACGTCCTTACCTGTAGCGCCCATGGCCATGCGTACGCCAATCTCATGCGTGCGCTCGCCTACAGAGTAGGACATCACGCCGTAAATCCCAACCGAAGCGAGAACCAGCGCGATGAGGCCAAGGATGGCCATCATGGCGGCGACGTAGGCGATGCCCACGATGGAATTGGCGATGACCTTATTGAAGGGCAGCACGTCATAGAGCGGCAGGTCTGGATCGACGGCGGCGACTTCGCTTCTCACGGCGGGAACGAGCGTGAGGGGATTGCCCTCGGTTCGCAAAACCAAGAAAGCATCGAAAGGAGGCGCCTGGCGGTAACTTCGATAAATCGTCGGCAATTCTTGCTTGTCGATCCAGGTGTAATGGATATCGTCGACGATTCCGACAATCGTCATCCAGGCGCCAGCTGAATCGGCTTTGCCAATCTTGATTTTCTTTCCGATCGGATTCTCTCCGGGGAAATAGCGCGTCGCGACGAGCCGGCTTATATCCGCCACGGGCAGCGAGGCGTCGACATCCGATTCATTCAACTCACGTCCATCTCGCAGGCCGATATTCATTAGGCGAAAATAATTCGGGCTGACCGTTTCAACTATCGAGCTGATGGCCTCGCCTCGCTCTTGGGGCGCGCGTCCTTCGATGGTGAACGGCCCCATGCCCGTGCCTCCCCCGTTTGCATAAGGCACGTAGGTGGCGAGCGCAGCGGATTGGATGCGCGGAAGAGCAGCGAGCCGCTGCAGTACTTGTTCGTGGAACGCCGCACGCCCGGGCTTTTGCCGGTACTGATCTTCGGGCAAGCTCAAGGTTAGCGTCAGGACCGATTCGGGATGGTAGTTCTCGTGCACGACAATGAGGGCGCGAAAGCCCTTCACGAGAAGCCCGGCTCCCACTAAGAGCACGAGGGCGAGCGCAATCTCCGCCACAACAAGAACGCTCCGCAAACGATGGCGCGAGGGCCCTGTGCTTGCTCCCCGGCCACTCTCTTTCAGGGTCTCACTGATTTGCGTCTGCGAATGCAACCAGGAAGGCGCGATCCCGGAAATTATCCCGCTGGCGATAGCAATGCCCAGCGTAAATAAAAATGCAGAGGTATCGAGTCTAATGGTGTTCCAGCCCGCGATGAATCTCGCAACCTCCGGAGGCATATATTTCAATATTAGATAAATACTCCACTCCGCGAAAAGCAGGCCAACCCCGGCACCCGCCAGGGAAAGCAGTATGCTCTCCGTCAGCAATTGGCGGATGATGCGGCTCCGGCTCGCTCCCATCGCGGTCCGCACGGCCAATTCTTTTTGACGGCCCGTCACCCGCGCAAACTGCACGTTCGCCACATCCGCACAGGCGATCAGCAAAACGAACCCGACCGCTCCTAACAGTAAAAAGGTGTACTGCCGCGTGAGGTCACCCGTAACGAATTCCTCGAGGGGCCGCGGATATAGCCGAAAGCCTTTGTTGGTGTCCGGATACGCCTCGGCTTGGCGCCGCGCGATCGATTGCATTTCCGCGGCGCCTTGCGCGAACGGAACGCCCGGTTTGAGCCTTCCAAGAACAAACAACCAACGGCTATCCCGTCGCAACTTCTCTTTCACATCGAACGAAAGCGGTATCCACGCCTCGGCTGGTTTCGGAAAATCAAATCCCTTGGACATCACACCGACGATTGTGAAGCTCTTGCCGTTTACTTTGATATTCTTGCCGATGACGTGCGGATCCGACGCGTAGCGCTGCTCCCACAGAGCGTGGCCCAAAATGATTTCCTGATCTTTGCCGGGCTCTTCCTCTTCGGGGAGAAACACACGGCCGACTTGCGGCTGAACACCGACTGTCTCGAAAAAATTCGCTGACACCTGAAACGCTTGAACCTTCTGGGGCGAGGGATTGCCCGTCAGGTTGAGCTCATTCCACGCGTACGCTGCAATTTCATCGAAAGTGTGCGCTTCCTTTTTCCACTCGAAGTAAGTGGCGGGCGCAACGGGACTCTGGTCTTGACCGAAACTCGCGCCGTTGGCGTCGGCGTGCGAATCCACCAACGCCACGAGACGGTTTGCATTTTCGAAGGGAACGGGATGCAGCAAGAATGCTTCGGCCAGGCTGAACATCGTGGTGTTCGCGCCGATGCCCAGCGCCAGAGCCACCACGCAAACCAATGTGGTAAGCCGGTGCTTAACGAGCATCCGCACACCATAGCGGATGTCCTGCCAGATCGTTTCCATGGAGCGCCCTCTTCCCGGACGCCCTTAAGCGGTTACGCCGGCTTCCTTTGTTTCTTCGACGATGCGGCCGTCAAACAAGTGGATGGTGCGTTCCGCGAAATTCGCATAGCGCTGGTCGTGCGTTACCATGCAAACTGTCGCCCCATTACGGTGCAAATCCCGCAGCAGTTCCATGACGGCTTCGCCGTTCTTCGAGTCCAAGTTTCCAGTGGGCTCGTCAGCCATCAGAATGAGCGGATCGCCTACCAACGCGCGCGCCACGGCCACGCGCTGTTGCTGACCGCCCGAGAGCTGCGAGGGATAATGCCGCAGGCGGTGCGCCATGCCCACGCGCTCAAGCGCGTTCTGCACCTTCTGCTTGCGTTCGGCAGAGCTCGTGCCGCGGTATGTGAGCGGCAGTTCGACGTTCTCGTAGACCGTGAGGTCGCCGATCAGGTTAAACGCCTGGAAGATGAAGCCGATCTCGCGATTGCGGATGCGCGTGCGCTCGCTGATGGTGAGCTTCCCGACGGGTTGCCCGTTCAGCATGTAAGTTCCATCGGTCGGCGAATCGAGCAGCCCCAAAATCGAGAGCAGTGTCGATTTGCCGCAGCCCGAAGGCCCCGCGATGGAAATATACGTGCCTTTCTTGATCTCGAGGTGGATCTCGGACAGCGCGTGAGTCTCCACTTCGTCCGTGTAGAAGACTTTCTTTACGCCTTCCATTTTAATAAGCGTGCTGTTTGCGTCTGCCATTTCTTCTCCTTAGCTGGTATTTACCTTGAAGTTTGTACTGCTAAATCCGTTTCACTTACTCCCCGACTGCCGTCCTCGTGCACAAAATCGTTTCATTTATTCATACCGCAGCGCCACCAACGGATCGACGCGTGTCGCACGCCTCGCTGGAATGAAGCATGCCGCAAGCGCGATAAGTCCGATCAGGCCCAACCCAACAGCGTATACCGCGGGATCGCCGGCATGCACGCCGAAAAGCAAAGATTCGCTGAGCCGAGCCAAGCCATACGCGGCTGGCAAACCCACTGCCACGCCAATCAACACCATCAATCCCACTTCTCGCAAGATCATCAGCCGAACGTGGCCGGCCACGGCGCCAAGCGCCATCCGGATGCCAATCTCCCGCGTGCGCTGCACGACCACGTATGCAAGAACGCCATAAATCCCCAACGCCGCAAGGAGCCCTGCCAATCCCGCGAAACTCGCAGAAAGTACGGCAACCATCCGTGCCGAAAACAAATCTTCATCCACAACGCGTTCCATCGTCTTCAGATCGTACACCGGCAGGTTCGCGTCCATCTGCCGGACTTCACCCTGCAGAGACGTTCCCAGGAGCAAGGGGTCTTGCGCCGACCGGACGTAGAATGTCATAGCTCTCAGTTCGGGCCTTTGCGCGTAAGGAATATACACAAAGGGTTGGTCTGCCCCGCTTACGTGCGCCTGCTTTACGTCCTTCACTACTGCTACGATTTCAATGTCCGGCTTCACCTTGTTGCCGCCACCAAATGCAAAGTGCATGCCGAGCGGGTTCCGTCCCGGGAAGAAACGCTTGACCATCGATTCGCTGGCAACGGCGACTTTGGGAGCCGTGGCGCCGTCGGCTTCCGTAAATTCGCGGCCAGACAGCAAGGGCACTCCAAGGGTAGAGAAGTAGCCCGGACTCACCGCGTCGTAATTCACGTCCTGCAACTCATCCGCGAGTTGCGGGCCCCCTTCGGCAGTAATGTTCCTGCCATTGCTGTCCCCCGTGAGCGTCGGAACATCTCCCGTACCCACGGACCTGACTCCGGGCAGCGCAGCAATCCGCGCGCGCAATTGGTCGATCAATGCAATCGACCTCGGCGTGTTATACCCATTAAGCGGCGGCTCGATTGAAAATGTAATGACGTTGTCAGGCTTCAGCCCCAAATCCTGCTTTTGCAGGTTCCAGAGCGAACGCACGAACAGTCCCGCCCCGGCGAGAAGCAGCAGGGTGAAGGCAACTTGTCCCGCAACCAGAAATTTTCGGAAACCCACATGCGACACGCTTGCGGAAGAAGTGGAACCCTGATCCTTAATTACGTCGGAGACTCCCAAACGCGTCACGCGCCACGCGGGTATTAATCCGAAGAAAACTCCAGAGAAAAGTGTGGCTCCGATAGCAAATGCCAGGACCCCTGGGTCGAGTCTTTCTGTCAGCCCATGAATCCCGGTGTTGGATACCACGATGGGCGTCAGGATTCTCATCAACCATGTGCCAAGCAGCAGTCCCATGGCTCCGCCGCCAAACGCGCACAAGAGGCTTTCCGCAAGCAACTGGCGGATCATCCTGCCCCGGCTTGCTCCCATGGCCGTGCGGATCGCAAACTCACGTTGACGCGATGCACCGCGTGCCAGCAACAAGTTCGCCACGTTTGTGCACGCTATCAAAAGCACAAGCGCCACCATCACGAAAAGCGTGATGATCTGTCCGCCGGAATCTCGCTGCAAAACTGTGCGTCCTCTCGCTCCCGATGAGAGCAAAATTTTCTTGTCCAAAAATAGCTGACGTTTTTTCTCGTTCCAGCTGGACTTGATCTGCGGCAGCTGCTCTTCTAGCAAAGGCCGGTAGGCGGCGTTAACCCCTGCCTGCGCCTGTTTCTCCGAAATTCCCGGCTTGCGCCTCGCCAGGACTTTCATCCAATAATCGTTCCACCCATCGAGTGAAGAGTCGTTGAGAGTCATCTGCGACGTCATCATCAAGGGCACGAAAAAGTCCGGCGTCTGGCCCACTTGAACGCCAAAAAATTCTGCCTGGGAGACGCCGACCACGGTCATCTCGACGCTGTTGATTAGCAGGACCTTGTTCAGCACGCTTGGGTCGCCGCCAAAGCGCCGTTTCCAGAACGAGTTGCTCAGCACGACGACGGGCTGCGCTCCGGGCACTCGATCATCGTCCTGAGTGAAAACCCTCCCGACCGCGGGCTGCACTCCCAGCACGTCAAAGTAATTCCCGGAAACTAGTTCTCCCGTCGCGCGATCCGTCTGGCCGTGACTTGCGACGCTCGCGGAAAATGTGAACCGCGCCAAAATTCCGGAGAAAACCTTATTGGTGTCCCGCAACCCCTTGTACATTGGGTACGAAAAGGATTCCGTGGAATCACCGTCGCTCGAAACTCGCCCCGTCACCGGCCCCGGTGCCCGCAGAATGACCAGTTCATCCGGGTTCTTCACCGGGAGCCGCCGCAGCAAAATCTGGTTCATCAAGGAAAAGATCGCCGTATTCGCGCCGATTCCGAGAGCCAGGGTAATCACGGCAATCGCCGTAAAGCCGGGGCTCTTTGCCAGCATGCGCAACCCAAACTGGATGTCTTTCCAAAAATTGTGCATTACGCGCTCCACCCAATCGCTGGCTGCCGGCAAATCCTATTCATAGCGCAGCGCCTCGATGGGATCGATCCGCATCGCCCGCCTTGCTGGTATCCATGCTGCAACAAACGCCGCGAGGAGCAGCAGAGCCAGCGCCGCTCCAGCCGGCCAAGGATCTCGCACAGACACCTGGAACAGTAGCGACTGAAGCAGTTTCACGGCATACCAGCTTCCCAGCAGCCCGAGAAACGCGCCGGCCGCCGTCCATCGCGCCACGTTGGCCATGATCATCTTTAAAATCGTCTTCGGCGATGCTCCGAGCGCCATGCGCACGCCAATTTCCTGCGTTCGCTGCGCGACTAGGAACCCCACCACGCCATAAATGCCGATGGCGGACAGCACAACCCCCATCCCAGCAAAAAGAGTCAGCAAAATAGCATTAAATCGTGGCCGTTCAGAAAGCTTGCCCGCCCGCTGACTCATCGTTTCGATAGTGATCGGCACAGTAGGGTCCAGACTTGCCGTTTCCTGGCGCACCCACTTGGCCACAATTTCAGGATTCATGGGCGTTCGTAGGCTCACATGCCCCACGCGAAAATACCCTTCGGGATCCATCTTCCATGGAATGTAGTACTCAGGATCAGACGCTGCAGCCAGACCGTTGTTTCTCACATCCGCAGCAATCCCGACAACTGGCCGCCAAGGCCCCTCAGGTCTTAGCCGCAAGCTCCTGCCAAGGGCATCCTCGTTGGGGAAGAGTCGCTTTGCCAGCGTTGCGCTCAGGATGACCGGGTTCTCATTCGTCCCGCGGTCCTGATCCCGAAACGCCCGCCCACGCACTATGGGAATCCCGAGTGCTGAAAAGTACCCTGGGGAAACGGACCGCCAGCCGACCATGCCTCCGGTGCCTTGCGCTGCGCGCGGTCTGCCGGGAATCTCAATTTGGGAATAAATTGTGGCTTGTGAACCTCCAGAGGGAGGCAAAGTATCGCTGATCGCCAACGCCGTCACCCCGGGCATCTGCCGCAAGCGCGCCTCAAGCCCATCAAAGAATGCCACTTGCCGTTCAGCGTTTGGGTACCGGTACTGCGCCAACGCGATCTGCGCGCTGATGACGCTTTGCGCGTCCATCCCAAGCGGAACGCTTTGCAATTTCCACAGGCTATGGAGCAACAATCCGGCACCCGTCAATAGAATTAGGGATACGGCAACTTGCGACGCTACCAGTATTTGACGTAGAAAGCCTCGAGAGGTCTGGCGCGCTTCTTTCCCGGTCAGGAGTTCCGGCGCAGGCCGGCGGATAGCTGGCGCGAGCCCAAATAACGCTCCCGAGACCAGCGAGACGACCAGGGTGAATAGCACCACTCGCGTATCAAGTCCAGACTGCTGCAAGCGTGGAATCCCTTCCGGAGCAATGGATTCAAACAGTTGCAACAGGGAATACGCAACCCAGCACCCAATGGTTCCCCCAATTATTCCCAGGAGAAGGCTCTCTGTAAGATTTTGGCGAATGAGTCTCGTGGGGCTAGCGCCCAACGCAGCTCGAACCGCCAGCTCTCTCTGCCGGCCGCTGGCTCTGGCAAGCAGCAGATTTGCCACGTTCGTGCATGCAACCAGCAATACCGCCAGCACGGAGCCAAACAAAATCCAGGACGCCACCTTCGAGTCCGCCACTTGGCGGTCGCGCAGAGAGCGAACACTCAGCCGGACCTCTTTCCGAAACTGTGGCGGGACATACTGAAGCGACTTCTCAAACAGCGGCTGGAGCGCGGCAATCGACTGCGCAATCGTCACCCCGGGCTTCAGCCGCGCGAACGCTCGAAGGACGGGCTGGGGACCAGATCTTTGCAGGCCGGCCTCATCCAGCGCTTGCGGAATCAGAATGTCCGTCTTTCCGAGAGTGGGCATCTCAAAATTAGCTGGCAAAACCCCCACAACGAGCGTCGGCTGGCCATCCAAAAAAATGTTCTTGCCCACAACCGCTGCATCTCCCGCAAATCGCGAGCGCCACAAACCGTACGTAATTAGCGCAACGCGCGAGGCGTGCGGCCGGTCTTCTTCCTTCGTGAAATTCCGGCCCAAGAGCGGTTGAATCTCAAACGTTTGCAAAAATGTCGATTCCACGAGCGCGCAGGTCAGCCTGACAGGATTCTGCTCCGTCAAATCGCAGTCTGCTCCACCCGGCGTGAAGGTTGTCATCGATTGGAAAGGCGTCTGCTCCGCGCGCCACTCGACATAATCTTTCGCCAGCATGAACTCCCGCGGCTCAATCGGAGCGAACAAGCCGAACGACACGAGCTGTTCGTCGTGGGGATAAGGAAGACTGCGGAATAGAATCCGGTCGACCACACTGAACACCGCCGACGTCGATCCAATGCCCAGCGCCAGAGTCAGCACCGCAACGACTGTAAACGCCGGCTTTTTCGCCATCATGCGCAGCCCGAAACGGATGTCTTGCCAGATTGACGACATCAATCCTCTTCCCACTCTTTCCGTCGCCGCAAACACGAAAGCCTACTCGTATCTCAGCGCCACCATGGGATCCACTCGCGTGGCTCTTCGCGCTGGAATATAGCAAGCCACCAGCGCCACGATTGCCAGTGCGAATATGACTCCGAAAAACGTAAACGGGTCGGTGGCAGTCACCCCAAATAGCTGGCTCTTCAGTATGCTGGATAGAGAAAGCGTTCCAACCAAGCCAACCGCGAGGCCCGCGGAGGTGATGACCATCCCTTCCTTCAGAATCAGCCGCAAAATATACGTTTTCTCCGCGCCCACTGCCACTCGCACTCCAATCTCATGCGTCCGCTGTACCACGCTGTACGACATCACACCGAACAGCCCGACAATCGCCAGCAGAAGTCCCGCACCGGCAAAAATCGCGCAGAGCAAGCTCGTAAACCTTCTCTGCGCAATCGACGCCGCGACATATTCTTCCATGCGTTTGGCTTTATAAACTGGAAGTTCCGGATCCAGAGCCAACACTTGTGCCCGCAACGCCGGCAACAGGGTCATCGGATCGCCGTCCGCCCTGACGACCACATCCATGCCTCCGATGGGATCCTGGTCGTAAGGAACGTACGACTCGGGATCAGGCGACTGCCAGAGATTTCTATGTTTCACGTCGCCCACCACTCCGACAATTTCGCACATGGAATCGGTTTTGCCGCCTGACATCCCCGGTTTCATGTGCTTTCCGATGGCACTTTCGTTGGGAAAGAACTTTCGCGCGAGCGTCTGATTAATGATGATCACATGAGGAGCGTGCCGATCGTCGCGCGCGGTAAATTCGCGTCCCGCCACAAGCGGAATGCGCATGGTTTGGAAGTAATCCAGGCCAACCGCGCGAATTTGCGTTCGCGGCAGGTCGCTCTTCGCCATCGGCTGGCCTTCGATTTCAAACGAGGTTCGGAGTGAATTGTCCGAGAGAGGCAAAGGCATGGCCGCACTGGCGTTCTTTACGCCGGGCACGGTTCGAATCCGGCTGAGCAACTCCTTGAAAAAATCTGCCGACTGCTCCGGTTTGCCGTACCGGGCATCCGGCAAATCGAGACTGAACGCCGCAACTCCTTGCGGGTCAAAACCGGGAGATTGGTGCAACAGGTGGAACATGCTCTCAATAAGCAGGCTGGCGCCGATCAGCAATATTACTGCCAGCGACACCTGCGAAATCACAAGCAAGCTGCGCATCCGCGAGCGGCCGGCTCCCTCGGTCGCTGTCCGGCCTCCTTCTTTCAGCGAGCCAAACAAATTGAAGCGAGAGGCGTGCAACGCCGGCGCCAGGCCGAAAAGAATGCCCGTGAAAACAGAAACAGCCAGCGTGAAGGCAAGAGCCCTCCAATCGACTCCCGCGGAAGCGAGCCGGGGAATCCCGAGCGCTGGAAGGTTCACGAGTGCAGCTGTCCCCCAAACAGCCAATAAAAGTCCCAGAGCTCCGCCCGCCAGGGAAAGCAGCACGCTTTCGGTCAGAAGCTGCCGAAGAATTCTGCTCTTGCCCGCACCGAGAGAAGCACGGATGGCCATTTCACGCTGGCGTCCCGCCGCGCGTGCCAGCAAGAGATTCGCAGCGTTCGCGCAGGCGATCAGCAGCAAGAATCCCACCGCACCAAGCACCATCAGCAGTGCTGGACGCACGTTGCCCACAAGCTCATTCATCTCGGGCACCAAAGACATTCCCCAGTGGCCATTCGTGTCCCGATACTGTTTTTCGAGACGAGCGCTGATCTCTGCAGTTTCTGCGTTCGCAGCCGCGAGTGTTGCTCCGCCGCTTAATCTCCCGATAACTCTCAGAAAATGTGATCCGCGCTCCGCTTGGCTCTCTGCTCCCTCGACCGCTATTGTGGTCCAGAGGTCCACCGGTTGCGAGTCCAGCGGAAATTGGAATTCCGCCGGCATGACTCCCGCTACCACATAGGGCTTGCCATCCAGCACGATTTGCTTGTCCGTCACTTTTGTGTCGCCGCCAAACCGTGTTTTCCAAAGGCGGTAACTCAGAACGACGACATGCGTTCCAGGTTTGTCTTCCGCCGCGGTGAATTCGCGGCCCAGCATCGGTGGTTCGCGCAGTACGTTGAACATGTCTGCCGAAAAAATTCCCATGTTCAAATGAATCGGATCCCCCATTCCCGTCATCGTTACGGAACCTTCGTCATAAGCCGCCGCCGCTTCCAACGACTTGCTCTGGGCGCGCAGGTCCGCGAAGTCAGGATAACTCAGTGCCCGTCCCGTCTCTCCAGTTCGTAAGTCCAAATGCAGAATGGCTACCAGGCGATCAGGTTGCGGGAAGGGAAGCGGCTGAAGCAAAACCGCGCTGACGACGCTGAAAATCGCCGTGTTAGCTCCTATACCCAGAGCCAGCGTAAGGACTACCACGGCCGTGAAGCCGGGCGTCTTCGACAACATGCGCAGCCCGTAGCGAATGTCCTGCCACAACATCAACATGCGTGTCTCCCGATCAAACCCTGCTCCATCCAGTGAACGCTACTCATAACGCAGCGCCACAACCGGATTCACTTTTGTGGCTCGCCGTGCCGGGACGTAGCTTGCCAGCAGGGCGATTCCCAGCAAGAACGCGGGCACGAATAGGAATGCAATCGGATCACGCGCGCTGATTCCGAACAGCATGCTCGAGAGAACCCAGGAAACTCCCGCGCACACGGCAATCCCAATGGCGCCGCCGATCAGAACCGGCCGCATGCTTTGCCGCAACATCAGGCTCATCACGTTGCGCCCATCCGCTCCTAGCGTCATGCGAATACCAATCTCGCGAGTCCGCCGGCTTACCGCATAGGCCACCACTCCATACACTCCCACTGCAGCCAGCAGCAAACCCAAGGCACCCAGTGAGCCCGAAAGTCCAGCCACAATCCGTGCGGGCACGCGCCAGGTTTCCAGGTTGTCTTCAAACTTCGTGACATCTACCACGACATCTGGATCCAGTTCCGTTGCCGCGCTACGAACGCCCGCGGCAACCGCAGCAAATCCTCCTCCGCCATGAATCATTAGTTGAAGCTGTGATTGCTCTTTCGGTCCGGCCGGCAGATAAACATACAACTTTGGCGTCTCGCCCAGGTGAGATACCTGGGCATCCCTTGCGATGCCCACAATCTGCAGGTCCGTTTTGTCTCCCTCACGCAATATCTTCCCGATGGGATCTTCGCCGGGCCAAAACTTCCGTGCCGTTGTTTCAGTGACAATCGCCACATTGGCGCCAGCTCGCACTTCTTCCTCCGTAAAGTCCCTCCCGCGAACAATCGGAATCCCGATCATCGAAAAATATCCTTGCGAAATCGCATTATTCTCGACGTCGTACTCTGCGGGCTTCCCAGGAACGGAGAAGTTCGTCACCCAATGATTGTCGTTGAGCGGAGTCTGCCTCGCCTCGACAACGCCATCCACTCCCGGCAGCCCGGCCACCTTTTCCTGTAGCCGCCTTTCCAGCGCTGCCGCCGGCTCTTCTTTGTATCCCTGAGTTCTCAGGTCCAGGTTCACTACCGAAATTCCGTCCATGGTGAATCCCGGATTCACTGTCTGCGCAAAGTAAAGCCCGCGCATCAGCAGCCCCGCGGCAATCAGCAGAATCATGCATACCGCCACTTGGACAGCTACCAGGGAGTGTCGCAGCAACCTGCCGCCTCGGCTGCCAAATCCTGCATCTCCTTCTTTCAAAGCAGTGTTCACATCGGCCCGTGAAGCCTGCAGTGCAGGCGCAAGTCCTGACACCACCCCGGTGATGAGTGTTAGAAAGAGCGCATACCCGAACACACGCAGGTCTGGCGTCAAGTTCAGTGCAAGCTCCGGCGTCCCGTGGGGCAAATGCGACATCACAAAATTCGAGAGCGCTTCGAATGACCAGAACGCCAGCACTGATCCAGCCACGCCTCCCATCATCGCCAGCATCACGCTCTCCGTCAGCAATTGCCGAATCAGCCTCCAGCGGCCGGCCCCCACCGACAGTCTGATGGCCATTTCACGCTGCCGCGCCGTAGCGCGGGCAAGCATCAAGTTCGCCACATTCGCGCACGCAATCAGCAACACCAAACCGAATCCCGCCAAGATTACCGCGGCGGCGCCCAGCACCAAGTTGTGCTCTTCCGGCCTTCCGAGAAACGTCGCCGTTCGAATCGCCAGCAAGGTCTTCCGCCCTGCGTGGCGCTCATCAATGCTGTCGGCGATCACGCTCAGGTCCGCTTTCACCTGCCCCATTGAAACGCCCGGCTTAACCCGCCCCAACAGCGCCAGCCAACTCACGTTCGCGTCCCCAAGAAGCTCAGCCTCCGGCTCCAGCGCTCCTTGCATCGTAATCGGCACCCAGAACGAACTTGGTATCGGCTCGGTCCCTCCAAATCCTGGCGGCGCAATCCCAATCACAGTGAATGCTGTACGATTCAACACCACGCGCTTTCCAATCAAAGTGGAGTCTGCGGCAAACGCGCCTTGCCAAAGTTGGTCGCTTAGCACCACCACAGCTCCAGCCCCAGCCGTCGCGCAGTCTAAATCAACAAATCCGCGCCCCTTCGAGGGGTGCTCATTCAACGCATCAAAGTAATTGCACGAGGCCAACTGTCCATAAAGCTGCCGTGCCCTGCCTCCCGCCAGCGTTGCACTCAGGAACGGGTCGTACGCGATCAATCCCGAAAAAACATGGTTGTTCGCGCGATACTCTTGGTATTCGGAATACGAAAAGAGAGTCGGTTCGCCGTGGACATTCCGTTTGTTTTTCCCATGGAAGATTTGGTCGATGCTTACAACCTGCTCGGCGCCAGGCACCGGCAGCATCCTCAGCGCAGCGCCATTTAGTACGGAAAAGATTCCCGCATTCACGCCGATGCCCAGAGCAATCGCCAGCACCGCCACCGCTGTGAACCCGGGATTTCTCCCGAGCATTCGCATCCCGAATCGGATGTCTTGCAAGAGGATTTGCATCAACCCCTCCTACTCATAACGCAACGCCACCATCGGATCGACGCGCGTCGCCCGTCGCGCCGGGATGTAACACGCCCCGAGCCCCACCAATAGCAGCAGCGCGCCCACAGCAAGAAATGTAGCTGGGTCTGCCGGCTGCACCCCATAGAGAAAGCTCCTCAACGAACGCGTCACTCCCACCGCGGCGACCACTCCCAAAATAAATCCCAGAGCAATCAGCACAAGCCCTTGGCCGCCCACAAGCCGCAGTACATCCCGGTTCTGCGCTCCAAGCGCCGTGCGAATGCCAATCTCCCGGGTTCGCCGCGCCACTTCGTACGCAAGGAGTCCATAAAGACCGACGCAAGCAAGCACCAGGGCCAGCAATCCGAACAAGCTCGCCAGCCGCGCCAGCAACCGTTCGTTGAACAGCAATCGTTCGATTCGTTCCGTTTGCGTTCTCACGTCGAATAGCGGCAAGTTATTGTCGATCTCGCTCACGACTTTGCGGACCCCAGGAAGCACGGCCTGAGGATTCATCGCCGTCCGCAGCGCGAAGTGTGCCTCGCCGTCTTTGAGCGGGATATACGCGGTCGGCGCGATCGCGTCTCGCAGCCCAGCGTATTTCGTGTCTCCCACTACACCGACAATTTCGTACTGCGTGTTTCCTGGGTCCCCGCCGCCAAAGTACAATCCCAGGGGCTCGCGACTTTCCAGAAAATTCTTAACAAACGCCCGGTTCACAACTGCTACGGCCTGCTTCGACTCCGAATCTTCACGATTTAGCGTTCGTCCGGTCATCATCGGAATTTTCATCGTCGAGAAAAACTCCGGGCCCACCGCCAGCATCTGTGTCTCAACCGTGGATTTGTCCGTTCGCCCCTCGATTCGAACATCCGAGGTCCACAATCCTCCATCGAGCAGCGTATCCGACGAATAACTCGCCGAAATGACTCCCGGCAAACCGCTGAGCCTGCTCTGCAGTTCGCGATAAAGCGGTTCCACCTGATCGTTTCTGTAATAGCCAGTAAGAGTTGGATTGACGGCGAACTGCAGCACGTTTTGCGTGTCGAATCCGGGATCAATCGCTTTCAGATTTGCCAGCGAACGGACAACCAGCCCGGCCCCGGCGAGCACAATCATCGAGAGCGCCACCTGTGCGACCACCAGCCCGCTGCCAAGTCCAAGCCGGCGGCGCGCCCCAAAGCCCGCGCTCGACATACTTCCCGCGTTCTCTTTGAGAATCGGCGCGACGTTGACTCGCGTCCCTCGAAACGCGGGCGCAAGGCCAAACAAGATCCCTGTAAGGGCCGCCACGGCAACCGTAAACGCAAGCACACGCGCGTCCGGGTCTGCATTGAGTTGAAAGTTCGAATAGCGGTTCGCCGAAGCAAATGCAGACAGCGCATTCGCGCCCCAGTACGCCAGCAGCACGCCGAGGCCTGCTCCAGCAAACGAAAGCAGAACGCTCTCGGTCAATAGCTGTCGGATTACGCGTCCTCGGCCCGCTCCGAGCGCCAGCCGCACGGCAATCTCTTTTTGCCTCGCCGCCGCGCGTGACAACATCAGCCCCGCGACATTCGCGCACGAAATCAAAAGAAGAATCCCGACCGCCGCCATCAAAACATAGAGTGGCTGCTCAAGTTGTCCGCGAATCCCGGAAAGCCCCTTCTGCGCCGGCGTTAAGGTAACTTGCGGATCGTCTTCCGCCTTAAGCTGCTTTTGCTGGATAATTTCGTTGCGGAAAACCAGACTCACGCCCGACTCAGCTTGCCCGAGAGGTATTCCCGGCTTCAGCCGTCCTACGACCGTTAGCCACCACGTTCTTTCCTTCTCTGGTCCGCCGCCCCATTGCAGCCGCAGCGGGACAATCTGCGAAAGCGGCAGCCACATATCCTGCGAGTGTCCGGGCGTTAGCCGCGTGAAGCGAGGGTCGGCCACGCCGACAATAGTGAACGGCACGCCGTTAAGCTTTATGGATTTTCCGATGGCGCTTTGAGCGCCGCCAAAGGCGCCTTGCCAATACGCGTAGCTCAGGACCGCTACGGCTTCCGCGCCGGGCCGCTCATCCATAGGTTCGATGGTTCGTCCCACGGCGGCAGGGACGCCGAGTGTCTGGAAATAATCGCCTGAGACAATTTCTCCGCGAGCGATACTCGCGGTTCCATTCCCGCTCAAATCGAGCTGCGCCGGGCCGGCAAACGCAGCCACACCTGAAAAAACTTCAGCGTGATCGCGAATCACTTTGAAGGTGGGGTAGGAAAAGGAGCAACTGCCGGAGACCTTGTCGGTCCATTTCGTCCACTGGCAATCACCAAAGCTACTCGAGCCCGCGTTTTGAGGATGCGACCGCGCCGACCAGCGCAACACGACCAATTGTTGTGGAGAATGAACAGGAATCGACTGCAGCATGACCGCGTTGAGCAAACTGAAAATCGCGGTATTTGCGCCGATGCCGAGGGCCAGCGTGGCGATGGCTACGGTTGTGAAGCCCGGATTCTTCGCCAGCATTCGCAACCCGTAGCGAATGTCTTGCCAGAGAGTCTGCACTGGGCCTCCGCAAGAAAGCCACAACTTCCGTTTACGCTAGGAGAGAAACCAAACCAGAAATTGTTTGCGAGCCGGCCGCAGCTCCTGCTCCGTTACTTCAGCCGGATGCGGTCAAAAGCATCCCAGGCCGACATGTCAGACAGAATCACTTTGTCGCCCACTTTCAGCCCGTCTATGATTTCGATGGTGTTGACGGAACTTCGCCCGAGCTTTACGTTTACTCGCACCGCATCGGAGCCGTCGTCGATAATCTTGAATAGACCGATCGTGCTGTCGGACTGACCGTGCACCGGTCTCCCGACAAAAAGCACATTCGTCAAATTCTCGAGAGTGATCGTGCCGTCCACGCTCAAGTCCGGTCTTGCACCCGGGGGAAGCGGTTCGTCAATCGTCACGTCCACCGTAACCGTTCCGTTTATCACCGATGGATCGATTCGCGAAACATGTCCGTTGACGATTCCGTTGCGCGTGTCGATCGACGCCTTTTGCAGAGGTACCACGTCTTTCGCCTGCGTTTCCGCAATCTTGATTTCTGCTTTGAGTTTATGGGGATCAGCTACGCGCGCCAGGTTTGTCCCGGGGGTCACGTTCTGGCCGACCTCCACTGGCACGAGCTGCAATACACCATCGATTCCAGCGCGAACATGCAGTGCATCCAGTTGGCTCTTTTTCAGTTGATAGAGAGCTTTCGTCTGATCGATTTTTGCCTGTTGCGCGGCGAGCTTGGCATTCGCGGAATCCGTCGCGATCCTGGTCTTGTCACCCTCAAGCTGAACGCGAATCTTCAGTTGTTCTTCCCTGACCCTCGACAGATTCTCAAGGAGCTGTGACGTCAGGCCCAGCTTCACCAGTTTTTCATCGTTGTCGTGCTGGATTTTCGCCTGCTCGTAATCGCTTCGGACGGACGCTTCGGTCGCTTTTTGGTTCATCAGATCGCTGTCAACCTGCACTCGAAGGTTTGCGTAATCTGCTTCCGCGCCTTTAAGCTGGAACTCCGCGTCGAGCGCGGTTTGCGACAACGTGGGATCGCTCAGTTCCATGATGATGGAACCTGGCTTGACGATGGCGCCCGGACGCAAGACCCAGCGGTCCACGCGTGCTTGCGTCTGCGAGGCAATCCAGCGGATGTCTTCGGGAACGAGTGTCCCCAGCCCGCGCACTTCGCGCAGCATCGGCCCGCGCTTCACCGTGTCGGACCACACCGTCCCTGCGTCGACCGATGGCGCCGCTGGCTTCAACTTGGAAAGCGCATACGTGACGCCGACCAGTAATACCAGCGCCAGGGTGCCGTAGGCAATCCTGCGGATTTTCTTAGCTCTTGCGTTGGATGGTCTTTGGATGTCCATAGTAGTTATCGCCTTTCATAGGCGCAAATCCCTGGCCCAAAAGGGTTCGCCTAAAGCTTCGATTTCTCAATAGGTTATGAGCTTTTGCTCTGGTAGCCAGATCGCTTGTTTGGCCGGATATGGGAATCTATGTCCCATGACCGGACAGTCCAATTCTTGAGCCTTGGAGGGATGCTTCATCTTCCGTTGCTATTGACCCTACATACTAATGATACGTCTAGTGGGGCCTATTGTTCCAATTCATCCTGTCCTCGCCCAATTCCTCCCAATCGTGCTTAGCCTCCGACTAAGCGCTCTCGGAAACAGATAGATTGTACTTCATGCTGCACAACGGCCCAATTTTCCCCCCGGTCGGCAAGCCCGTCGAACGACTTCCCAGACCACAGAGTAATGCAATTTGAATCCACATCGACACGCACGGTGATACTACAAAAGCATTAGAGCAATTTTTGGCCAGTAGTGTAGGCTTCCACTCGCGCGGAGCTTTGGAGACATCCCCCGGCATTCTCTCTCCGCGGAAAAACCGTAGATCGGGTCCTGTTACTTCAAACAAGGAGATGACTCGAATGAAATTGACAGCAATCCTTGCAAAAGCAGCTATCCCGTGCGCTCTTCTGGTTGTCGCTGCCTACGTTTCCGTTGCCGACACACCGTCTCTCACCGTAAAAGGTTACGTTCTGGATTCTGCCTGTGCGTTTACGAAAGATCTGAGCAAGCCCATCAGCAAACAATGCGCGACCTCTTGCGCAAACGCAGGCTCACCGCTCGTCATCCTGGCCGACGACGGAACCATATACTGGCCTATCGCGGCCACTACTCCATCGAGCGGACAAAATCCCAAGCTTCTTCCATTCGCCGCGGATAAAGTCATCGTGACTGGCAAGGTCTATCAGCGAGGAGGCTCGAAGGCCATTGTCATCGACAAGATCGAAGCCCAAGGGCCACAAAAATAACTTCCGCGCGCGAGGAAAACACATCAAACGCAGGGCGCTGCTTACATCAGTCCGCTCTGCCTGGCTAATTTTAACGCTTCAATGGCCGCTCCTCGCGCACCCGCGGTGTCTCCATTTGGCATCACGCAGATGGGAATACCGGCTTGTTCTTCTCTCTGGTTGGGCATTCCCTTGCGAATTTCGGCCATGAACCATTGCTGGAACTCCTTGCTCGCCTCCAGCGCTCCGCCGCCTACGATGAACGCATCCGGGTCAAACGTATTCACCATTTCGTCGAAAAAGAGTCCCAAGGCATGTGCTTGAACCCGGAAAATTTCCTTGCAGAGCGGATCGCCCTTATCCGCCAGGCCGCGCACGAGTTTCGCCGCTTGATGCGGAGCGAGCTTTGCGAGTTCGTGGCCGCCGTAGTGCGGCAGAAAGTACGGCAGCAGATTCCTTTCGATCGCCGTGAGGGAGCAAAGCGACTCCAGGTCTCCAGTGCGCCCGCAATTGCAAACCGGATTGATGCCGCTTGTTCCAGCAATGCTTTGATACGGAATCAGCACGTGACCCAGTTCTCCGCCAAAACCGTTTTTGCCCTTTACGACATTGCCATCGAGAATGATCCCGCCGCCATTTCCCGTCCCGATGATGATCGAAATGGAAGTTTCCCTGCTATTGGCGCCAAAGATCGCATAGTGTCCCCAAAGCGCGGCCGCGTTGGCATCGTTCAAGTAGGACACAGGTATTCCCAGCTTGCGCGCCAGACCCTCGCGAATATCGAATCCCGCCCAATCGGCATGAACAAAGTTTGTGGAGCCGCGCGCACTGAACTGGCCTCCCGAGCTAGCCGGACCCGGAGTATCCAGGCCTACAGCCACCACATCCGAGAGCTGCACACCCGCTCTCCCTGTGGCGATCTCGAGACCATCTGCTATCTGCTGGAGGCAGATCGCTGGTCCTTGCTTGGCAAGCGCCGGATGCTCGCACAGACCCTCGATTAGAAATTTCTCTTGTCCGTCCACCAGCGTATAGTTGACGGCAGTTCCGCCCAGATCGACTCCGGCTACGACTGTCACGTTTTTTCTCCTGTCCCGCGCACTGTTTGCTCGACACAGCGTAGCAGAATCGAGAAAAATCGGGGAAGGCCGCATCTTTATCCTCTTCGTGACGACCCAGCGGCAGATGCAGCCCAATGCGGAACAGATCGGAGGGCTCTTGCGGCGACGGCATAAGCTTGTCTTCGACCAGGAGCGCCGAAGCACGGAGCAGACCGAACTGCAAAAGGGACGCGCGGTCCGGCGCTGCTGACATACAATCGGGCCATCATAAATCAACCTCTTTGGCGGGAGCCGGCTTATGAGACTCGGAATCCGGAAATCGTTCAAAATCCTTGCACCGGGAAGCTCTCTGCGGAAGCGAGTGGCATATAGCCTGACCATCGCCCGAGCGATTCTGGTGCCGGTAATTTTCCTGGCGGTCTATTACCTGTTTGAGATGGGATGGATTGTGGACCGCATTGTGAATGTGGACGCGCCGGCAGCCACGCTCGCGCAACGGGCTTCGATTGAAATGCTGGAAGCGCGCCGCGCGGAAAGAAACTATCTCCTGCTGCACGATCAGAGTTATCTCGCAGCGAACCGTGAATCCATCGAAAAAACGAAAGGGATTGTAAGTCAGATCCACGATCTGGAAGCGGAGGACGCCGGTTCAACACAAAAGGCTCTGAGGTCGCTCGATTTATACGAACAACGGTTTGCCACGGCGGTTTCGGCGATGGCCCAGCCCGGGCTAGGCGATGTGGATCGCATTCAAAGCGTGGTGCGTGCTTATGAAAAGGACCTGGACGACTTGTTGCGAAGGTCAAGGGCCAAGCGGCGCGCACAATTGATCGACGAATTGCGTACGCGCGTCGGCTCGTTCGACGCGCAGATCACCGAGACCGTTCGAGCAGGTAATCCAGCTTTAGCTCAAGTCACCGTCGATCTACAAAGCTCGAGCCAGGAGGTTCTGGAATTGCTAGCCGGGCTCGAGACGGAAAATTGGACCCGAGTGCAGGGCGATCACAAGGAAGCCAGACAACTGATGCGACATGCGGAATGGGCGTTGAGCATTGTGTCCGCGATTACGCTCCTGTTCAGCGTGTGGGTGAGTTTTATTCTGCCCCGGCAAGTTGTGAAACCGCTCATCAGCTTGCGGGAGGCCGTGGATCACGCCGCGCAAGGACATGGCGCGATTGATCTGGAGATCGAAGGACGCGGAGAAGTGGCGGAGTTGGCAAAGAGCGTGCACAACCTCATTGTGCAGTTGCGCCAAAGCGCGTGACGACACTGTTGCTGGAAAGTCTGAATCTTATTTGCTTGAACTCGAGAGGCGCTTCACCAGTTCATAGAGGAAAGCTTGGCCTTCGTAGAAGGACTGAACGCCCATTCGTTCATCGCGGCCGTGGAAGCGAATGTCATCGCGGTCCATAAAAAAGCCCTGAATGCCATACGTGGGAATACCCGCGGCCCGGAGATAACGGCCGTCGGTGGCGCCCATAACCATTATGGGAACCGTGGGGACGCCAGGCCACAGAGAATTGGTGACTCCCGTCACGGCCTTGAGCACGTCGGGGCGCATTGGTGAAGCGGCTGCCTTACCAAAGTCGCCCATCTGTTTGACGCTGACCTGATCATCCGCCACGACTTTTTGCAACGTGCTTTTCACGTATTCGGGTGCGTCTTCCGGCAGGACCCGGCAATTCACGGTAGCGGCCGCAAGCTGCGGCAATGCGTTGATGGCGTGGCCTCCTTCAAGCATCGTGGCGACGCACGTGGTGCGAAGAGTCGAGTTCCACGCGGGAGACGCCGCAGCGACTCGCTCCATGGATTCCTGAGAACCGGAGGAAACCTTTGCAAGTTCGTCCTTGATCGGGCCGGTTTCGATCTTTGCCATTTGTTGGAAATAGGCGGCCGTCACTTCGTTCGTTTTCAGGGGAAAGCCGAAATCGGAGAGCCGCTGGAGGGCCCCGGCGAGATGATAGATGGCATTATCGTGGACCGGCATGGAGCTGTGGCCGCCCTTGTTGTGAACTTCGAACCGATAGTTGATGACATATTTTTCGCTCACCTGCAGGTCGTTCGAAAGCTTCTTGCCTTTGGATTCTTCTCCCCAGCCACCTTCGTTGAGAGCTAGATCGGCGTCAATCAGTTCGCGGTGATTCTTTAACAGCCAGTCCACGCCGTTGTACGGACCGCCGCCTTCCTCGTCGGCGGTGAGAGCCACGATGATGTCGCGGTCGGGCTTGAACCCTTCGCGTTTGTACTGAATCAAGTTGGCGATCCACACGGCGGCTTGCGCCTTGTCGTCGCCGGTGCCGCGGCCGTAAAAGTACCCGTCGCGCTCGATGAATTGAAATGGATCCATGCTCCAATCTTCGCGTTTGGCTTCGACGACATCGGTGTGCGCGAGAAGCAGAATTGGCTTGTGAGCTTCCGTGCCGCGATAGCGAACGACGAGATTGGCTTTTTTCGGGATGGCACCGCCAACGAAGATGTCAGCGTCAGAGAATCCTGCGGCCTTCAAGCGAGCGGCAGCTGCCTCCGCAACCGGAGTTGTGGCGCCGGACGTGAAGCCGGACTGAATTTCGATGAATTGTTTGTAGATGTCGTGCGCGAGCTGCTTTTCGGCGTCGGGGCGTGTGGTTTGCGCCTCTGTGGAATACGCGCAGAAAAAGAAGATGAGCGAGATTGTGAAAGGAGACCAGGCTTTTGCGTTTTGCATGGCGCGATTCTTACATGGCTACGGCGATGGGCGCAACTTTTCAGCGCCGGCGACCGTTCGAAAATGCGGGAAGATTTGAAATGGTTCAGACGCGCCCGGTCTTTAGGCCCACTTGTAGCCTTGCTTCGCCAGCGGAAGAGAGCGGATACGCTTGCCGGTAACTGTAAAGATGGCGTTGCAAACGGCGGGCAGAATCGGTGGAAGCGCGGGTTCGCCCAGTCCAGTGGGCGGATTGTCGGTGGTCAGGAAATGAATCTCGATTTCCGGAGGAACCTGTTTCATGCGCAGCGGCGGATACGAATCGAAGTTATTTTGCACGGCGCGCCCGCGCTCAATCGTGATTTCGTAGCCCATGAGGTGGCTGAGGCCTTCGATCACCGAGCCCTGCGCCTCGTTGAGTGCACTCGTGGGATTAATGATCTGGCTTCCGACGTCACCCGCGACCCAGACCTTGTTGACCTTAAGCCCATTGTCCGAAGTGACGCGAACTTCGGCGACTTCGGCGAAATATCCCCGATGACTGAAGTGGAACGCCACGCCCATGCCCGTATCTTTTGCCAGCGTGCGCTTGCCCCAGCCCGATTTCTCCGCGACAAGTTCCAGGACGCCGCGCATGCGCGAAGCGTTAAAGAGAAACGCGGGCGGAGTTGGCTGACCTCCGGCAGGGGCTGGCGCGCCTTCGAGCGGAGGAGTGTTTAGCAAGGCGAGGCGGAACTGCACGGGATCTTTTCCCGCGGCATGTGCTAGCTCGTCGAGGAAGGATTGCATCACGAAGGCGATACCGTTGCTTCCCGGGGCGCGCATCGCGCCCGTCGGGATGCCCATCGAAATCAGCGAAACGTCCGTGGCGAAGTTCGAGATGAAGCGGGCGGGAAATTCATCCGGAGAAATTCCCGCGGAGGAAGCGAAGCGCTCGCCTTCGCCAAAACTCACGAAGTGGTTGCGCCAGGCAACAAGCTTTCCTGAGGAATCAACGCCGGCCTTCAAAAAGTGAAAGCCTGCTGGTCGATAGAAGTCGTGATGCATATCGTCTTCGCGCGACCACAGGAGCTTCACGGGCGTGCCCCCGAGTTGCTTGGCTATCCATGCTCCTTCGATCATGTAATCGTTGGTCAAGCGCCGCCCAAACCCGCCTCCCATTCGCGGCAGGTGGATGGTGACGTCGCTTTCGGCGATGCCGAGCGTCTTGGCCACCTGCGTCAACCCGCGCTGCGGCGTCTGGCTGGGCACCCACATTTCGAGTTTGCCGTCCTGAAAACGCGCCGTGCAGTTCTGCGGCTCGAGCGGTGCGTGCGCGAGGAACGGATAGAAGTAGGCGCCTTCCACAACTTTGGAAGCAGATTGCAAGGTGGCGTCCGCGTCACCATCGGTGCGCAGTGACCGCGCAGGCTTTTGTTTTGAAAGTTCGGCGGCCGTGCGCGCGAACCCCTCGCTGCTTTGGCTGGCGGTCGCTCCTTCATCCCACTTGACTTCCAATTTTTGGCGGGCGGTCTTTGCGGTCCACCAGTTGTCCGCGACGATAGCTACGCCGCAAAGGAGACCCGTCAAGTCACTGCCGCCTTCCACGATGAAGGCATGGCGAACACCAGGAATGGCCTTGATGACATCGAGGTTGGCGCTGACCACTCTTCCGGCAAACACGGAACATTTTTCGAAGATGCCCCATAGCATTCCCGGAAGTCGGAAATCGATACCATAAAGTGGCTTGCCGGTGACGATCGAAGGATTGTCCACACCCGGGATGGATTTGCCGATTATTTTGAAATCTTTTGGATCCTTCAGCTTAACGGTGGTGATATCGGGCGGCGTTAGCTGCGCGGCCTTGGCAGCGAGCTCACCGTAACCCAAAGAGCGGTTCGTGGCCGAATGCTGCACGCGGCCCGAGGCAGTGGAGCATTCGGACTCCGGAACGGACCAGGATTGTGCAGCGGCTGCAACGAGCATCTGGCGCCCCGCTGCGCCGACCTGGCGCATGGGAATCCAATTGTTCGGAGTTGCGGTGCTGCCGCCGGCAACCTGCAAGCCGTATTTTGTGAAGTTGACGTCGCCCTGCTCGATGCGCACATCCTTCCAATCAACATCAAGCTCTTCCGCAATCAGCATCGGGAGCATGGTTCGAATGCCCTGACCAACCTCGGGATTCTTCGCGATGATGGTCACAATGCCTTCCGGCGAAATGCGGACGAACGCATTCGGTGTCAGGACGGCTTGCGGCGGACCTTGCGGCGCTTGTGCGAGAGCTTTCTCGACCGGATCGATATACGCGGCGAGCAGCATTCCGCCGCCGGCGGCGGCGGTCACACGAAGAAATGAGCGGCGTCCGATAGTTCTGGTGGTTCTGGTCTTCTTGACGCTCCTGGGCTCAACCACTTCCATCGTCTTCATAGGGCCTCCTCACCTTAGACCGATCATCCGCTATATAGGTTACGTTGCCGCGCGGAACAAGCCTGCGCCACATGCACGAACACCGGAATTATAGCGCGTGAAGAGCAAAGTGGCATCAGCTCTCGAAGCGCCCCTGAACTTGGGCCGAGGGCGAACCCTTCCCTCCGGGAACTAAGTGCCGCATCGAAGGGAATTTAGGGAAGCCGCAGAGAGCTGTTACATGCCCCATGTCGGGCAACCGAGGGCGGGTCGCGCCGGGTAAGCCACGGAGCGGATATCCCTACGGGATGTTACGCACAGAATGACGAAGCCTTGCGTCCGCGCGAATCGGCAAGAGAAGCGATATTCAAGGAAACTCGCGAACTGTCACGAGCCGTCTAAGTTGAGAACCGGCCTGCGTGCAGGAGACATTTGGGGATAGACAGGCGTAGATTTGAATTAGAAGAGATGGGATGAGGAAGACCGAAATGAATGTACTCACAAGATTCTTGTCAGTTTCAATTTTGAGTTTTCTGGTAGTGGCGACGGAGGCGCAGGCGGGGCCTGGGGCTCCGCAAGAGGCGCCGCCATCTCAGAATCCTGGGACCGCGCAGAGTGCGGGCTCGCCGCAAACGCCGGGGCGCGGCGGCGAAAGGCGTCCAGGTCTTTTTGGAAAACTGACGGCCATCCACGAACAATCTCTTGAGCTAACAACACCGCAAGGAGGCGTGGTCACCGTCAAGATCAGCGGGACGACGCAATTCCGGAAAGACCGTGATGCGGCGAAGCTAAGCGATTTCAAGGTCGGGGACATAGTGTTCGTACGAGGCGAAGAAAACTCCGATCACACCTGGACCGCGGAAATAGTTGGAGAGCGTCCCGGCGGCGGAGTTGGCGGCGGACCAGGTGGCGGGGCGCAGGGTGGTCGTGGCGCTGGTCCCGGCGGAAGACTCATGACGGGAGTGCTAGGCCAGGATTATGTATTCGGAGAAGTGAAGGCTATTGACGCGCCCAAACTCACGATTCTGCGCCCGGACAACGTGACGCAAACTATCGAGCTGAACGAAGAGACATCGCTTCGAAAAGGGCGTGACAGTGTGACCATGGCGGACATTCAGCAAGGCGATCACGTGTTTGTGCGGGGCGCCATGAAAGATAAGGCGTTCGAACCGAAAACCGTGATGGTCATTGGGCCAGAACAATGGAAGCGGATGCAGGAGATGGGAATGGCCGGAGGGCCTCCCGCGAACCCGCCAAAGGACAACAATTCGCAGCAGAAACCTCCGGAGCCGCCACATTGAAATCGTTTGTTTGGACTTTTATTCTTTTGAGCCTGGCGGCCGTCGTAGTTCCAACTTTGTGTGCGCAAGAGAGTCCGCCCGCGGCGCAATCACCTGCTTACCAAATCACCGGGAGCGTGCACAGCGGAAAAACGCCGCTGCCGGGCGTTACCTTGACCGCGACAAGCACGCTTACAGGAAAGAAATTCACCGCGGCGACCATTTCCGATGGAAATTTTGTCTTTATCGGCTTGCCTCGAGGAAGATACGTGGTGCGCACGGAGTTCATGGGATTTGCGGCGCAGACACAAGAAGTGGTGCTGAATCCGGAAAATCCATCGGGAAAGGCGGACTTCGAATTAATTCTGGCGTCGCGGCAGCAGGAGCAGACCAATCAACTAGCCGCTGCTGCGGCAAGTGCTGTGCGCGGTTTTCAAAGTTTGACGATGGATTCTACGGAGTCGGCCCTCGCTGGCAGCGAATCTGGAGCTGCATCGATGGGGCAAACGCCAAGCGCGAGCGACCTGGCAGCTCTTCCTCAGAACGGCGCCGGCGCGGACGCGCCCACGGAATCTGTGAGCATCAGCGGCGTGCAAGGACGCACGCAGGACTTTGGCGCGGGCAACGAAAGCCAACTCGAGGAACGAATTCAGGAATTCCGTGATCGCGCGCAGCAAATGGGATTTGGCGATTTTGGAGGAGGCGGCAGTCCCGGCGGATTTGGCGGAGGCGGGCCGGGGGACGGCGGTCCAATGACGATCCGTTTAGGCCGCGGCGGGTTTAATGTGAACCAGCCGCACGGTTTCCTTTACTTCTCCGACGATACTTCCGCAATAGACGCCAGGCCGTATTCGTTGTCGGGGCTCGAACTGCCGAGGGCCGATTACAACCAGGCTCGCTTCGGAGCAAACGTCGGCGGTCCGCTGAACATTCCGAAAATATTCAACGGCGGCAACAAGACATTCTTTTTCGTGGGCTGGAACGGGACGCGCGGCAGTTCGCCGTATGACGCGTTTTCGACGGTGCCCACAGCCGCGGAACGAACAGGCGATTTCTCCGCGCTGGCGGCGCCGATCTACGATCTGGCAACCGGGCAGCAATTCCAGTTCAACGGGCAGTCGAATGTGATGAACCCTTCTGTCATCACGCCACAAGCGCAAGCCCTTCTGAGCTACATTCCACTGCCCAATTTGCCGGGAGCGACCCAGAACTTTCATTTCGTAACTTCGGCGGAGAGCAATTCGGATTCCGTCAGTCTGCGGCTCATCCATAATTTTGGCGCCGCGCCGGCGCAGGGGAATCGCGTGATCGGCGGAGGACGCGGCGGCGGCGGTGGCAGGCGGGGACCCAGAAATAACCTCAATATGGGCATGAGCTGGTCGCGGTCGACGAGCGACATCATCGGTCCGTTCCCTTCATTGGCGGGCGGAACGGGCACGCAAGGCTTGAATGCCAACGCGGCGTGGGTTTACGGCAAGGGTCGCGTAACGAATAACCTGCGTTTCAACTACAACCACAGCCACGTTTCGGTAACCAATTTGTATTCCACAGTTACGGATGTCGCTGCCGCCGCCCAGATTGCCGGCGTCTCCACGAATCCATTTGACTGGGGGATTCCGGGGATTGGCTTCACGTCCTTTTCCGGCTTGAACGATCCTACTACCCGGCGGCAACTGAACCAGACCTATACCGTTTCCGACAACGTGATCTGGAATCACGGCAAGCACAACTGGCGGTTTGGCGGCGACTACCGCCGCATTTTGCAGAGCTTTCACTCGGCAAGAAACGCGGCGGGCAGCTTTACGTTTACTGGCTTCGCCACCGCGCTTTACGTGAACGGCCAGCAACAGCAAGGAACGGGCAGCGATTTTGCGGATTTTCTGCTCGGCTTGCCTCAGCAGAGCAGCATTCAATTTGGAACGAATGCTTATAATTTTCGCGCGAATTCCTACGATTTCTTCGCGCAGGATGACTGGCGCATCCGCGCCAGCTTATCCCTCAACCTCGGCATCCGCTACGAGTACAACGGGCCCTACACGGAAGTGAAAAATCAAATTGCTAACCTGGATGTTGCACCAGGATTTACTGCCGCGGTGCCTGTTGAACCGGGGCAGACTGGTCCTGCCTTTGGCGTTTTTCCGGCATCGCTGATTCAGCCGGATCGAAACAACTTTGCGCCGCGATTGGGACTGGCTTGGAAGCCGCTGAAGCAGACGGTGGTGCGCGCCGGATACGGCATCAATTACAACCTTGCGCAGTATGGCGCGGTAATTCAAAACTTTGCGTTCCAGCCGCCTTTTGCGGAGACGGCCACGAACACGGCCACTACGGCGAATTTTCTCAATCTGGCAAATGCCTTTCCGAATCTGGCGCCGGGCACGGTCACGAATAATTTTGCCGTCGATCCGAACTACCGGCTCGGTTACGTGCAGGTGTGGAATCTGGATGTGCAGCGAGAATTGCGCGGCGGCATCGTGATGAACGTGGACTACAACGGCTCGAAGGGGACGCGACTCGACACCGAGCGAGCGCTCTTGATCACTGGCTTGCAGCCTTTCACGTACGAATCGTCCGCCGGAAATTCGGTCTTTCACTCCGGTTCGCTTCGCTTTCGGAAGCGCATGGCCAAAGGCCTCGGGCTTAGCGGGACCTACATTTATTCCAAATCTATAGATGATGCGTCTTCGATCGGCGGCGGAGGCGTGGTCGTGGCGCAGAATGCGTTTGACATCGCCGCGGACCGCGGGCTCTCGAGTTTTGACCAGCGCCATAAATTTACCGGGAACTGGATTTACGATTTGCCCTTCGGCGAGAACCGGCGATTTGCGCAGAAGGGCGCGGCCTCGCACATTCTTGGCGGGTGGCAGTGGAGCGGAGATTTTACGGTCGCGAGCGGCCTGCCTTATACCATTCGAGTGCTGGGAGGGACGCTGGATATCCAACGCGGAGTCAGCGGGTCACTGCGCGCCAATTTGGTTTCTGGCGAATCGACGGGCGTCAGCAATCCCACCACCAAGGAGTGGTTCAACACCGCGGCGTTCTGCCAGCCGCAGACGACGGCTGTCAACCCAACTGCAACGTGCGTGAACGCCAGCGATTCCACTTTCGGCGATGCGGGACGGAACATCCTGGAAGGGCCGGGGCAAGTGACTCTGGACATGTCGCTGAACAAGACAATCCAGATCAAGGAATTCCGCGCGCTCGATCTGCGGATTACGGCGAACAATATCTTTAACATGGTGAACTTTAGTTCGCTGGGCACGACGGTGAACTCGACGACGTTTGGCGAAGTGACGGGCGTCGGAAACATGAGGCGCGTGACGGTGCAAGCGAGGTTCCGGTTTTGAGGGAGAAGGACATGATCGCACTGCTGCGAAAAATCGCGGCCATCGCAGTTGCGAGTGTGTTTGTGCAAGGAGCCGTTCCTTCGTTCGCGCAGCAGCCGCAACCACCGAAGCCGACAGGAGCGACGTCGGACTCGCAAAAGCCGCAGACTCCCATTCGAGTGACATCGGAATTGGTGCTGGCAAACGTCGTGGTGCGCGACAAAAAAGGAAACCTGATTCGCGATTTGAAGAAGGAAGATTTCACGCTGTTTGAAAACGGCAAGAAACAAGAGATCTCGACGTTCGATTTTGAAAATGTCGACCAGCTGGAGACGGCAGGAGCAGCTGAAAAAACGGTTACTGGGAAAGCGGCAGCTGTCGGACCGGCAGGCGTACTGAAGAAGAGCGACGCGCCGGTAATGAATGCGCGCGACCGGCGAGTCATCGTTTTCTTTTTCGATTTTTCCGCGATGGAGCCGGAACAGATCGACCGCTGTGTGGACGCGGCGAAGAAGTACATCAATACGCAGATGCACGCAGCCGACCTCGTCGCACTCGTATCGCTGGCGACGAACATGCACGTCGATGTGGACTTCACGGACGACAAGACGAAAATACTTTCCGTGTTGACGGCATACTCCTCCGGCGCAGGCCAGGGATTTGAGAACGGCGACACCGGGAGCGCCGAGGGAGCGGCGGAAACGGGAGGCTCGTACACAGCCGACGGCACGGACTACAACACGTTCAGCGCGGATAGAAAGTTGCTCGCATTGCAGTCCACCATGGACGCGCTGGGAAAAATTCAACAAAAGAAATCGCTCATTTATTTCAGCAACGGGATCAGCCAATCCGGAAACGACAACCAATCGGCGTTGCGGGCGGCGACGGCGGCGGCGGTAAAAAACAACGTCGCCATCTACACCGTTGATATTCGCGGCTTGCAGGCTTTTCCTCCGGGCGGCGAAGCGCAAAGCGCCAGCTTGCACGGGCAGTCCGCCTATAACGGCGCGGCAGTTTTGAGCGACTTCAGCAACAATGCCGCTTCACAAGAGACGCTGTCGACGCTGGCGGCGGACACGGGCGGCAAGGCATTCTTCGATACGAACGATTTCAGCGGCGTGTTTACGCAGGTCCAGAAAGACACTTCCGCGTACTACGTTCTTGGATTCACGAGCATGAACCCCGCGAAAGACGGGCGCTACCGCCGCTTGAAGGTGACGGTGAATCGTGCCGACGTGAAGCTCGAATACCGTCCGGGATACTACGCCGGCAGAGATTTCGTGCACCTGAATCGCGCGGATCGAGAGTCGCAGCTCGAAGATGAACTTGCCGCGGAGCTGCCGCAGACCGACGTTCCGCTCTACGCGGGGACGGCGTATTTCCGTCAGGATGAGTCACATTATTATCTCGCGGTTTCCTTAGTGGTTCCCGGTTCGCAAATTCCGTTCGCGCAAGAAAAGGACAAAGACAACGCCACGATCGACATTGTCGGAGAAATGCGCATCGGTGACAAAGGCAAAGTGCCGGTGGGGCAGCTGCGCGACACGGTGAAACTGGCCGTGGACAGCACGCAGCAAGTGCGGCGGAAGAACGTGCAGTACAACACGGGATTCGTGCTTGCGCCGGGAAGTTATCATTTGAAATTTATCGTGCGCGAGAATCAGACGGGACGCATGGGTTCGTTCGAGACGGATGTTCAGATTCCGGATTTGCGCAAAGCGCCGCTGCGGATGAGCTCGGTGGTGCTGAGCAGTTTGCGGGCGCCAGTTGCGAACGCGCCGAAGAAGAAGGGCGCGAATCCGCTGATTCAGGATCAGACGCAGCTTGTTCCGAATGTGACGCATGTGTTTACACGGGACCAGCATTTGTATTTGCAGTATGAAATTTATGATGCCGCAAAAGGCAAGATTGCAATTGCTGCGCCTGCGGCGGCCGCTACTCCAGCCGGCC
>Ga0070693_100000133_pt1 | contig 33453 bp, 31 predicted proteins | sample KBSK1103metaG_FD_65472 | JGI IMG/M metagenome (GOLD analysis project Ga0070693, IMG submission 65472) | Corn, switchgrass and miscanthus rhizosphere microbial communities from Kellogg Biological Station, Michigan, USA - KBS K1-10-3 metaG | ecosystem: Host-associated > Plants > Roots >...
TTTTATCTAAGATCTATTATAGCACAGAGTAACATTTTGTCAAGAAAAATCGGGAGCTTTTTGTGCGCTGAGTGGCTCATTTCGAGGCGGCTTTTTGCCTCGCCAATTCGGTACGAAACTCTTCTTCCTTTTGGGTGACAAACCGTTTGTAACCATCGGGATCCACGAACGGGTTTGCGCCGCCCTCTTTCTTAAGAGGGTACTTTTCTTCGAGACCGAAGTAGCCGCCATGGGCGCCGAGGAAAATATCGCATGGCAATGACTTCAAAACACGCCACATGCGTTCGTAGTCTTCAGCGATCTGCGGATAGGCGGTGTTGTTCACGAGTTTGTAGCCCGGATTGACATTGGGGCTGCCGACGATCACTACATTTAAGGATTTGCCGCCGTCGTCAACCTTCATCGTCCACGTGGTGCAGCCTTTGGTGTGGCCGGGAGTGAGGTGAGCGACGAGGACGGTGTCGCCGAGAGCCACTTCGTCGCCATCGTGAAGGATGCGGTCGACTTTCGCGGGCCGGTAAAGAGAACTGGCGGTGTTGCCATACTGAAAATCGGTTTTGCCGCCGGATTCGACCACCGAAACATCCGCATCCATAACCATGTATTTCGCGCCGGTCCTCCGCAGGATCATGGCGCTGCCCGCATCGTGGTCCCAGTGCGCGTGGCTGATGAGAAGAATCTTCGTATCCGCAAAATGGAAGCCGAGTTTCTCGATACTCGCGGAGATCATCGGCACGTTGGCTTCGAGGTCGCTGTTGATCAGGATGTTGCCTTTTGGGGTGGTGATCAGGTAGCTCGCAAGCCCCTTGCTGCCAACGTAGTACAGATTTCCCGCGATGCGAAACGGCGGGAAAGGTTCCGTCCATTGGGGATTGGCTTGGGCAAAAAGACTACCAGCGAAGCCAAGAACGAGAGCCAAAAGGGAACAGAGGACCAGGATTTTTTGCCGCATGAGCCGAGTATAGGCGAAGAGAACGACGCTTGGCGAATTCTACCTCTGGAGGATCGGTGGGGATTCTACCCGGCGTCGAATGACAAACGCCATGAACAAGAGCAGTGCCGAAGGGAGCCAGATATAGAGGAGTTCGGATTGGAGGACGGCGAGGCCGCGAGAGGAGAAGAAGCGAGTGATGCCGATGGGGGAAACGCGTATGGGCGTCCACGGAAGGAAGTAGCGAGTGGTGTTGAAGGGGGAGAAGAAAGCGACGCCGAGACCGCCGTCGGTCATGGCGTCGAGCAGGCCGTGGCTGGTGGTTGCCAGAAAGAAATAAGTCCATAGGGCGAATCGGCTGATACCTGGAACCGCTTGCCGAAATGCCAGGAACACGGCAAGACCTGCCAGGAGTGCGGCGAAGACTAAAGAATGTGTGAAGCCGCGATGGCCCCAGAAGTCGCCGTAGTGAATGCCGAAGTGGAAACCGATGACGTCGAGGTCGGGAATGACCGAACAAATAGCGCCGGCTACCCAGACGCCCTTCGGCGTACCGGGACGATAAAAGCATGCCCCAATGCCGAGGGCGGCTACGCCATGCGAAAAGACTGAGGCCATCTAGACTAACCCTTCCAGTTCGAATAACGTGCTACACGGATACTAGCCTAGCTCTGAAGTCGGAGTGACAGAACATCTTCCACAGATTTCCACTGATTAAAATGTTGACGGGGATAGAGTTAAGCGTGTAGCGTAATAGGGTTTCGCGGGTAACGGATTGGCGCCTAAATGCATCTATATAGATGTACTTAGGGCCGGAGGACCGTACTCTCTAGAGCGGAAAACGGGCGAAGTACAGGGCGAACGGCAAGCTGGCGGCGCGGCGCATCATAGAGGAATTCACAAAAAGACGAGTGAACTGGCGGGGGATTCCCCACAGTTCTTTTCGATGACCGCAGAGGAGTTGACTGCGCCAGTGCGGCATACTGCCCGCGCCTTTGCACAAAGAAGTTTTCGCCGGCACTGACCGGCTTTGTTGGGGATTGCGCGTAGAAGTTTGGAGGAATTCGTGGCAGCAGTGGGTCTTGAAGAAAAATATGATGCGGTAAAACAGCTCATTGCCATCGGCAAAGAGCGCGGATACCTGCTTTACGACGAAGTGAACGATTCGCTTCCAGCCGAAGTGCACTCCTCGGAAGAGATCGACGACCTTCTCACTACATTTGAGCGGAACGGCATCGAGATTTATGAGGACCAGGCGTCGGCGAAGGCCGCGCGCGCGGTGGAAGTGTCCTCGGAGGCTGGCGATCGGGATGTAGTCGTCAAGGACGAAGCGCACTCGGACGAGGGCGGCAGCGATCTGGACCTGACGCCGGGTTCGCTGGAAAAGACGAACGATCCGGTGCGCATGTACCTGCGAGAGATGGGTACGGTGCCGCTGCTGACGCGCGAAGGCGAAGTGACCATCGCGAAGCGCATCGAGCGCGGGCAGCTGGTGGTGATGAAGTCGATCACGCGGTCGCCAATCGTGATTAAGGAATTGATTGCGGTGGGCGAGGATTTGCGGAAGGGCGCGCGGTCGATCAAAGAGATCGTGCAGTTTGACGACGAAGAGCTGACCGAAGAAAAGATCGCGAACAAGACGAAGCAGACGCTGAAGTACATCGACAAGATTGCGAAGCTGTACGATTTGGCGCTGAAGCAAGCGGTCAAGCTGGATAAGACGCCGAAGGCGAAGAAACGATCGTACATCATGGCGAAATGGGCGGTGGCGCGGACGCGCGTCGAGATTTCGGTGGAAATTCGCGGGATTGATTTCAATCCGTTCGAGAAAAAGCGGCTGATCGACAAGATGCGCGGGACAGTCGAGCGCTTGCAGTCGCTGGAACGCGAAGCGGGACGGCTGGAGCGGCGCGTGGACGCCGCGAAAGGCGACGTGGCGGCGGAAGCGCGCAAGGAATTGCGCACGCGGCGGACCGAGCTAAAGGATATTGAAGAGGCAAGCGAGGTCGGGCTCACCGAACTGAAGCGCACGCTGACTTTTATTCATCGCGGCGAAGCGGAAGCCGAACAGGCGAAGAAGGAATTGATCGAAGCGAACTTGCGCCTGGTCGTTTCGATTGCGAAGAAATATACGAACCGCGGACTGCAGTTCCTCGACCTGATTCAGGAAGGCAACATCGGGTTGATGAAGGCGGTGGACAAGTTCGAATGGCGCCGCGGATATAAGTTTTCGACGTACGCGACATGGTGGATCCGCCAGGCGATTACGCGCGCGATTGCCGATCAGGCGCGCACGATTCGAATTCCAGTGCACATGATCGAAACGATCAACAAGCTGGTGCGCACGAGCCGGCAGCTGGTGCAGGAACTTGGGCGCGAGCCGACTTCGGAAGAAATTGCGAAGCGCATGGACATTCCGGTGTCCAAGGTGCGCAAGATTTTGAAGATCGCGCAGGAGCCGATTTCGCTGGAGACGCCGATCGGCGAAGAGGAAGATTCGCATCTCGGGGACTTCATCGAAGACAAGGCCGTGGTCTCGCCGTCCGACGCGGTGATCAACCTGAATTTGAAGGAACAGACGTCGTCGGTGTTGAAGACGCTGACGCCGCGCGAGGAAAAAGTTATCAAGATGCGGTTTGGTTTGGATGATGGCAGCGAGCACACGCTCGAGGAAGTGGGGCAGTCGTTTGCCGTGACGCGCGAACGCATTCGCCAAATCGAAGCGAAAGCGTTGCGCAAGCTGCGCCACCCCTCACGTTCGCGCAAACTGCGTGCCTTCCTGGAAGGCCCTTCGCGCGATTACCTGTAGAAAAACTCAGCGCAAATTCCGACAGGAACCAAAACCTGCGGCATGCTCGAAGTGTCTTGTTTATTGAAGTGGGTCTTTCGATTTGGCGATAATACGAGCACGCATTTGATCGAGAATCAATTCCTCTAAGCCAGTGACAATAACTGCGTTAAAGCCTCGCGCGATACACTCAAATGTGGAATCGTGAAATGCAAAAACATAGTGTTTAAGTCCGTCATACCCTTTCGGGTTGTGTTGAGGGTGAACGGAGTTCATCTTTTCTAGCTGTCGCACCCATGACGAATTGCGGACTTCGTGGATCGCATAGGGTTGTAAGCCTCGACTGGCAAGGGGATGTCCTGAGAATGCCTCGTCATTCGGCGGACCGAACATATGAGCCTGCGGCCTGTGAAATTCTACAATGGCCCATTTCTCGAATGGATCCGCAAAGCGCGGAAGCGGGACCGGAACCTTTTCAAAAACGATGTAGGAAAGAATTAGGCAATGTTCGTCAGACAAAACCATCGGGCAAGGCGCCCCAGGATTTAATTTGGGAGCGCCAGTGATTTCTATAACATTGTCCTTGTCGTCGACCGGATACATTTAGTCCAAGCCTAGCTGTTCAGGCGGGCAGTTCAACGTAGGCCGAATACGTATGCGGCTCGGGGACAGCCTGTCCTTCTTCGCGCAGGCCGTCGAGGTGGAATGCAATGGCCTCGCCCATGTTCTTTTCGACTTCCTCGCGTGTGCGACCGGTCGAGACGCAGCCGGGCAGATCCGGTGAGTAGGCGGAGAATCCAGTTTGCGTTGGCTCTATGACAATTAGATACTTCTTCATGGCTTCAACCCCGCTTGTTTCAAGACGCTATTCAAAGTTCCCGGCGCCAAGTCATCGCCAGGCTTCCCGGGGACCGTGACAAGTCCTAGTTTAGCAGGATGTTTGTACTGGCGATGACTTCCTCTCGTTCTTACGAGCACCCAACCATCTTGTTCCAGCATGCGGATTACTTCGCGGACCTTCATCCGGCAACCATATGCCCCCGTTGGAGGACAGTCAATTATTTGCAGGACGCACGGGAAGGGGTGATACGCGCGACCAGTCGAAACTTGCGAAGATGCGCGTTTCACGGAGCCATTGCGCGTATTAGAATGATAGCTACACCCTGCCGATCGAGGACGAATGAAAACTAGAACTAAAATCACCGCGATTGTGCTCGTGGTGCTGTTAGTTGTGACGGCCTACGGCTTATACCGGACGAACCGCCCGTTCGTTGCGATTCGCGCGATTCTTGCGCCGCTTGGGACGATTCAAGCGCAGAGCGCGGTGGATCAATCGCCGCTGACCACAGCGCAGGCGCTGGCGCAGCTCCCCAACAGCCCCATGGAACAGAAGCTGGCGCAGGAGGCCCTGCGGCTTGCGGATCGCGAAGTGGATTGGGCCTTCGCAGCGGCCCTGCACGAGGCGGCAGAGAACCCGCCTCCGCTCAGCGCGGAAGCGAAGCAGATTCAGGACCGTCTGGCAAAAGCGCAGAAGGCGCTCGACTTCGACACGGCGCAAGTGGCGTTCATTGCGGCGGCGGCGGCCAAAGCCAGCGGTCCGAACAAGGACCAGCTCAACGAAAACTTGACCCTGATGAAGTCGCAAATGGAACTAGATCAGAATGAAGTGGACGACGCAAAACAGGATTTGATACGAGCAGGAGGCGACCCGCAGGCGCGCATCCAGCAGCTAGTGCAGGAGCATGACGCGGCGTCTCACAACACTCCCACCGCGACGCCGGCGCCACCACCCGACGCGGGGCGCGGACTGATCAGTCTCTACCGGGATTGGTCGGCGCTGCACCAAAAAGAAGGGCAATTGCAGGCCGCGCAGCAGGCCGCAGTTGCGGCGGTCGCGAAAATCTCCGCCTTGCACGATGCCTTGGAAGCGAAGGTGGACTCCACAAAATCGCAACAGGCGAACGTGGAGGATCCGGAAGCATCAACGTTACTGAGCACGACGAAAAGGCTCTCCGACAGCCGGAAAGCGCTTAGCTCCTACGACAAGCGAATTGATTCTCATAAGGAGCTCGCGCAGGTATACGGAAACTGGTTGTTGCTGGTCGACGCGAAAGAGCGGCGGATCATTCACAGCGGGCTGATCAGCCTCGCGATAGTTCTAGGGATCATGCTGGTCGGGCTTTTCTTCGATGGCTGGTTCGAACGGCTGCTGCTGAAGGCTTCGCTCGACCGCCGGCAAGTGGAGACGCTGCGGACGGTAACGCGCGTGACGCTGCAAGTGATCGCGGTGGTTCTCATTCTTTTGGTGATTTTTGGAATGCCGACGCAGCTGGGGACTTTCCTTGGGCTTGCGGGCGCGGGCCTGACCGTTGCGCTGAAGGATTTTATCATCGGCTTCCTAGGCTGGTTCGTGCTCATGGGGAAAAACGGGATAAGGTTGGGAGATTGGGTGGAAATTAACGGAGTGACCGGAGAAGTGGTCGAGCTGGGGATGTTTCACACGGTGTTGCTGGAAACGGGGAATTGGACGGATTCCGGACATCCCACCGGGAGGCGCGTGACATTCACGAACAGTTTTGCGATCGAAGGGCATTATTTCAATTTCTCGACTTCCGGCCAGTGGCTGTGGGACGAATTGCAAGTGGTTTTGCCTGCCGGGCGCGATCCGTACCCGATTGTCGATGCAATACAGAAAAAAGTGCTGGAAGCGACGGCGGAGACCGCGAAACAGGCGGAGAAGGAATGGCAGGGAGTCGCGCGCTCGCGGGATACGGCGCGCACACTCACCGCAGCGCCGGCCATCAATGTGAAACCCGTCGCCGGAGGCGTCGAAATCGCGGTGAGATACATCACGCGTGCCAACGAACGCTACCAGATGCGCGCGAAGCTAAACCAAGCCGCAGTGGATCTGCTGGGTCAGGACTTTGTTACTCCGCCGGCTGTTGCGGCCCCCGTCTCGAAACAGGCTTGAACTCGCTTAAAATGTAAGTCTGAAATTGCGGCGGAAACTGGAAGGATAGACAGAAGTCTCTTCCGTCCGCACTCATTCTTGCGCGCTTCGAGCGCGAACTTCTTCTGACGTCAGGCCATAAAGCGGGGGCGTTTTTACGTTTAACATGCTCAGATAAAGATAGATCTGCCCGCGGTGGTGGATTTCATGCTCGATCATGAGACGAAGCCATTTCCAAGTGGTGATGGGCGCAGCGTCGGGCGTCTTGCATTTTCGCTGGAGGTCATCGTCGGTGAGGCGCGCGAAAATTTCCATCGATTCGGCGTGGAGGCGTTCGACGAAAGCCATCACATTTTCGTATCCGTCGGCCAATTCTTTTCCGTGGGTGGTGTAACGGCTGAATTTTCCTTGGACATTTTCGGCCCACATGTAGCGCTCCGTCACGGCGAGATGCCTCAGGATGTCGCTAAGCGTGAATTTGCCGGGCGCATAGGTCCAATCAATTTTGTCCAACGGGATGCAGCGCGCCACGCGCATGGTGCGCTCGCGAACATTTCCAAAATAGTGCAGGAACGGCTGGATGGTCTTGATTTCCACGGTGCCTCGCACGGTAGAAGAGCTGCCTCTGAAGCTTATCGCATAAGCTGGCGGGCGCGGGAGGCGGAGAGCGTGGCGCCGGCGTAGAGGAGCGCGAGCAAGGCATAACCGGCGACCAGGCCTGCGCTTTGCGCGATGATGCCGAGAGAGAAACTCATCGCGAGCTGGAAGCACGTGGTGAGAATGGCCATGGCGGATTGCGTACGGCCCATGAAGTGGCGCGGGACGATGGACATGAGTCCGGACTGCGCTGTGACGCCGCCAACTGCCCGGCAGAGTCCGAAGATGCCTTGCATCACGACCGCGCCCACGAGAAAAGAGACGAAGGGCGTAGCCATGTGGCCGATTGCGAGCACCGCGCAGGCAGTAACGTAGAGCGGCATGCGCAACGAAGTGCGAAGCTGGCTGACGATGAAGCCGCCGGTGATGGCGCCGACGGCCCAGCCTGCTTCGAGAAAGCCGAGGCCGCGTGCACCGGAATGCAAAATATCGTTGACGAGGGCCACGAGGACGACGTTGCCGCTGACGACGCCTGCCATCATGATCGAATGCGTGATGCCGAGCGAAAGAACGAGCGGCTGCTGTTTGAGGTATGCAAAGCCTTCCTTGAGATCGGAGTAGACGGCGAGCGAAAGTCCGGCTTCCGCGACTTCGGGATTCTCACCCGATTCCAGGGCGAGTGCAGTAGCTTCGGTGGCTTCCGAATATTCGCGCGGATATTTCAGATGATCGCGCGGCGAAACGTAGCCGCTGCGCGTGCAGTACAGGCAAAAGGCGGAAACGAAATAGGTGAGTCCGTCGATGCAGAGAATACCCGCGATTCCCGCGCTGTCGTAGATGAAGCCGACGAATGAGCCGGCGAGCAGCATGCCGCTTTGCACGCCGACGAGGACGGCGGCATTTGCTCCCGTGAACTGGCTCGCCGGAATGACTTCTTGAACAAGGGAGTTGACAGTGGCCCAGTACATCGCTGAGCCAACGCCCGTGATTAGCGTCATGGCGTAGAGATGCCAAAGCTGGAGATGGCCGCGCCATGCGATGTACGCGGTGGCCAGAACGAAAACGCCACGGACCAGGTCCAGCACGACTCCGAGATAGCGACGGTCGAAGCGATCGATCAACACTCCGCCCAGGAAGGGCACAAACAATCCCGGCAACGTGACGACGATGACCTGCCAGCTGACTTTCACCGTGGAATGCGTGGCCGCGAGGATGTACCAGCTCACGCCGACGAAGTTCATGCCGCTGCCGAAAAGCGACACAAACATGGCCACGAAGAAATAGCGGAAGCCGCGCTGCGCCCAGATCAGTTTCCAGTCGACAGGGGTTGTCGTAGCGGTTGCCATGGAGCCCTATAGCTTACTATCGTAGGCGCGCGGATTTGGGGGCGGAGAAGCAGGCGGTTTACATTTATTTACGTCTGGGGAATTGGAAGCGGAGATATATGGGGAACGAACTGAAATGCACTGTGCGGTTTGGAAAGGAATCGTCGCAAGGGAAGGCCTTGCTGGAAACGAGCGAAATTCTTTTTCGCGGCGACTTTCGCTTGAAGATTCCGTTTGCTTCGATCAAATCAGCGAAGGCAGTTGATGGGGAACTGCGCCTGCAGACTGCGAACGGATTGGCTGTTTTTGAATTGGGGCCTGTCGCGGAGAAGTGGCTCGAGAAGATACTTCATCCCAAATCGCGGATCGAAAAAATTGGTTTGAAGCCTGGAGCAAAGGTTTCGCTGCTTGGCAGTTTTGATGGTGAGTTTCTCAAGGACCTCGAGTCTCTTGCTGGTCATGTGACCAAGGATAAAATTGCTACTGACTCCGATACGATTTTTTTCGCGGCTGATTCGCAGAAGGAACTTTCTGGCGTCGCGAAGATTGCGAAGTCCGTGAAGGGTGCTGCGGCGCTCTGGATTGTCTATCCCAAGGGACAAAAAACCATCACCGAAAACGACGTAATCGCCGCCGGCCGAAAAACCGGTTTGAAAGATGTGAAGGTGGTCGGCTTTTCCGCGACGCACACGGCGTTGAAGTTCGTTATTCCGCTCGACAAGCGCTAGATCAAGGTTTGATCGACGATCCTCTCACTCCACAGGACACAAGCGCGGAGTTTCGCGTTTCGAGTTCCGAGATTCAGCACTAAGATGGCTGCGTGACCTCCTTATTGGACCGTGCGCGGGCTGACCGTGGAAAACCCCAGCTATTCCTTAGGACTTACGCCCCAACCTCAACCCGACAGTCGTCAGAATCTCACCCCGGCAACCTCGTCCTGACAACGGCAGCCCATTTAAGCTAGAATCCGCGCATTGAAATCTTTGGGTCGCTCACTGCGTAGTGCCTTAGCAGAGAGCTTTTCCCAACCTCGTGGTGGAGGATTTTCCGATGGCAACGACAACTGCCGTGCCCCCGGCTGCATCTGAGCCGCAGCCCCAAATGAGCGCGCTTAGCCGCGTCTTTGGCGTTTTGTTCTCCCCGCAGAAGACGTTTGAGGACATCGTCCGAAAACCTGGGTGGTTGGTGCCCATCGCGCTGGTGACGCTTCTCAGCATCGCGGTCAGCTTTGGCTTGAATCAGCGAGTTAACTGGCGCGAGTTCATTGGCCAGCAAATCGAAAAAAGCCCGCAGGGTTCGCAATTGTCAGCGGAACAGAAGGAACAGCGGATCGAGGCCAGCGCCAAAATCACTCCGATTTTCACGTATACGATTGGAGTCCTTGGTCCAATCATTGGAGCGCTGGTCATCTCGCTCATTATGTGGGGCGCTTATAGTCTGCTCGGAGGAATAAGTACGAACTTCGGTACGGCGATGGCCATCACCTCGCACGCATTTATGACTGGACTTATCAGTAGTCCGTTATTCTTGCTGGTTATTTACCTCAAAGCGCCGGGGACAATTGACCTGGAAAACCCGGTGGCGACGAACCTTGCCGCGGTCCTGCCGGACGATTCGGCGAAGTGGCTGGTTGCGCTCTGCAAATCATTCGATGTGTTCACAATCTGGACGCTGATACTCCTGGCCATCGGCTTTGCAGTCATAAACCCGAAAAAGCTCAAGGGCGGGAAGCCTTATGTGATTGCATTCAGCGTGTGGGCGGCGTGGGTGCTGTGCCGTGTGGGATGGGCGTTCATCTTCTCCTGATACACTCGGAGGGTGAGTTTTTCGTTTGAGGTAACAAAAACCGATCCGACCGGTGCGCGCCGGGGCATTTTGAACACGCCGCACGGCGCGGTGCAGACGCCCTTCTTCATGCCTGTGGGCACGCAGGCGAGCGTCAAAGGCCTGCGCAACGAAGCGCTCGAAGAGCTGGGCGCTGAAATCATCCTCGCCAATACCTATCATTTGTACTTGCGTCCTGGGCACGAAGCCGTGCGCAAACTCGGCGGACTGCACAAGTTCATGTCCTGGCCGCATGCGATTCTCACCGATTCGGGCGGCTTCCAGGTTTTCAGTCTTTCCGAATTGCGCAAGGTGACGGATGAGGGCGTGCGGTTTCGCTCGCATCTAGACGGTTCGGAGCACATGCTCACGCCGGAGAAAGCGGCGGAGATTCAACTCGCGCTCGGCTCGGACATTGCCATGGTCCTCGACGAGTGCATTGAGACTCCTGCGGCACGCGACAAAGCCGAAGCCGCCGTCGCGCGCACGACAGAATGGGCTGCGCGTGCGCGAAAATATTTTGTCGAGCAGGCCAGCCGCAACGGCGAACTCGGGCAATGGCAATTTGGCATCGTGCAGGGCGCCACGTTCGGCGATCTGCGCCGCGAAAGCGCGCGGCAGTTGCTTGAGCTGGACTTTCCGGGATATGCCGTCGGTGGACTTGCCGTCGGCGAACCACATGCGTTGACCTGCGAGATGACCGGCGAAGTGACCGCGCTCCTGCCACGTGACCGCCCGCGCTATTTGATGGGCGTCGGAAAGCCCGAGCAAATCGCCGAGTACGTCGCGCTCGGCATCGACATGATGGACTGTGTGTTGCCGACTCGCGCCGCGCGGCACGCTTGCCTTTACACCAGCGAAGGACGCGTCCTTATTAAGAATGCGCGCTATGCACAAGACCAGCGGCCGCCCGATTCGAACTGCTCCTGCTCGGTTTGCCGGCGGTACACGCGCGCGTATCTTCGTCATCTTTTCGCCGCTGGAGAACTCACCGCCGCGATCCTGGCCACCCACCACAATGTCCACTTTTACCTTGACTTAATGAGGCAAATCCGCGAGGCTATCGAGTTTGGGAACCTAGCGAATTTCTCTTCTGAGATGCACGCGCGCTATGCTGTAGGTCCGGCCTGAACGTTGGGCCGGAATAGCGTCCGAGATTCTTCCTGTGCAGCCCCAGCCCGGCTGGGGTTGACCTGCGTGGCTTCACGAGCAGAGAATCCGGCGGGCTGTGAGAGCGGGAAAGTTAACCCGCCGGGCTGAATCCATCTTCTGTGATGCTGGGTCGGCTGGTACTTGACGAAAGGAACGGAGCACTACTTGACGATGTCTGCGGCGATTTTCTTCCAGTCTTCAGGTCCGGCAAGCTTCCTGGGCAATCCGCTGGTCATGATGGTCGTGGTAATGGCCATATTCTACGTGATGCTCATTTTGCCGCAGCAGAGGCAGCGCAAAAAGATGCATGCGATGATCGCGGCGCTAAAAGCGGGCGATAAAGTCGTGACCAACAGCGGCATCTACGGAACCATCAATGCTATCGACGGCGAGACGGTCATCCTCAAAATCGCCGACACCGGCTCAACTCCGGTAAAAATACGCATCGCGCGCTCGGCGATTGCGCAGGTGGAGGCATCGGAAGATGCGAAATAACTCCGCCCGCGGCCGGATCGCGCGCTCAACTTCCTGACCATGAACCCTAATCTGAAATGGAAAGCAGTATTCATCCTTCTCGTTATTCTCGGCTGCATCTACGGCCTTGCGGGGCTGCCCACTTTCCCCACGTCCGTGGCGCAGTTAAAAGATAATTTTTCTCACCAGATCAAGCTCGGACTGGATCTCCAGGGTGGCACGCACCTCGTTCTGCAAGTGCAAGTGCAGGAGGCCGTTTCCCAGGAGACCGACCAGATGGTCGATCGCGTCACCACGTGGCTGCGCGGCAAGAACATTCGCTACGATGAAGTGCGCCGCGTGGACGACACGCACATCGTGGTGCGCAACGCAGACAGCGCACGGCTTTCGGAATTTCGCGATTACCTAAGCCAGCAATTCGGAAACGTATGGGATATGGCGCCCACGGCGGGCGACCCGGCCGGTTACACTCTTACTCTTCGGCCTGGGGCCATCGCGCAAATTCATGAGACGACCATGACGCAGTCGCTCGAGACCATCGAGCGACGCATCAATGCGCTCGGCTTGACAGAGCCCACGATTCAGCTCCGCGGCGGCCAGAATAACAACGAAATTCTCGTGCAGCTTCCCGGTGAAGGGGATCCTACGCGGGCCAGGGAGGTTATTCAAGCTGGCGGTCAGCTTGAGCTGCGGCTCGTTGAGGATCAGACCGTCTATACGTCGGAGACCGATGCTTTGAGCAAGCACGGCGGTGTATTGCCCGCCGGAACGGAACTTGTTCCTGGCCGACCGGAAAGCCGCACTGCTTCCAGCGCGCCGCCAGCGGGCGAAGGATGGTATGTGCTGACTCGCGCGGCAGTGGTCACGGGGCGCGATCTTCGCAGCGCCACCGAAAATCGCAACACCAATAATCCCGGTCAATGGGTCGTGGACTTTACACTTTCCGCCGAAGCCGCCCGCCGCTTTGGTCCCTTTACTCAGCAGAATATTGGCCGCCAGATGGCCATCGTGCTCGATCATCGCGTCTATTCGGCGCCAGTCATAAATGGGCGGATCGACGATTCCGGCATGATCGAGGGCAATTTCGGGCAGGAATCAGCGCACGATTTGGCGTTGGTGCTGCGTGCTGGAGCGCTGCCGGCGTCGGTCAAGTACCTCGAAGAACGTACTGTTGGACCGTCTCTCGGAGCAGACTCCATCCGCCACGGAGTACAAGCTTCTGTACTGAGTTTGGTGGTGGTGATGCTTTTCATGCTGTTCTACTACCGGATTTCCGGAGCGAACGCGGTTCTGGCCCTCATCCTGAACCTGGTGATTCTGCTTGCGATCCTGGCGTTTTTTGGCGCTGTGCTCACGCTGCCCGGCATCGCCGGCGTGATCCTAACCATCGGCATGGGAGTGGATTCCAACGTCCTCGTGTTCGAGCGCATCCGCGAAGAATTGCGCAATGGCAAGTCTCCGGGGTCCGCAGTCGAAGCGGGTTTCGATAAGGCCTTTCTCACCATTATCGATACCCACGTCACGACGGTGGTCTCCGCCTTCTTCTTGTTTTTATTCGGCACCGGGCCCATTCGCGGTTTTGCCATCACGTTGACGATCGGTTTGATCGCCAACGTGTTCACCGCCATCTACGTTTCCAAGACGATTTTCCAGTATCACCTGGCCAAGATGGACCGGCAGAGCGAACTGAGCATCTAGGCGGTACCAGGACGCATAGGGCCAAAGATTTTCCAGGACGGAACGAGAGAGTGGTTGCCAACTCCAGCGGCCACCCCCAAGCTGGGCAGGGAGGCTGTGGGAACAAACCCACCTAGGCTGGAGTCTAAGAAAGGGAAGCAAAAGGCGCATGATCGAGCTATTCAAAGAGCCCAACATCGACTGGATGGGCAAAGCCAAGTATTTCTATGTCCTTAGCGCTATTTTGCTGATAGCCGGGTGGACTTCCATTTTTCTGAAGGGCGGCCTTCGTTACAGCATCGATTTCAAGGGCGGCACCAACGTGGATGTCCGGTTCGCGCAGCCCCCCGATATCGACAAGATTCGCAGCGGCCTAACCGCGCAAGGTCTCGGAAATGCGGAAATCCAGTCCGTGAGCGACATCGCCAGCCCCAACTCGAATGAAGTGCTCATCTTCGTCGAGCAAAAGGGGCAGGGCGACGAAGCTGGCGATATCAGCAAGACTCAGGTCCTTAATGCGCTGAACACGATCTATGGCGTAACCAGCTCTTCCAAGCCGGATCTCAACGCCGCGACGCCTTCCACTCTGGCCACCTTCCTGACGCAACGCGATCCGCTTCTTCTCTCCACGAACGCCGGCGACCGCTATCAGCAACTGTCAAAGAAGATTCTGGATTTTCGCGACACGAACAGTCGCGGAGTCCTAACCAATTTTGATGACCTCTCGAGAGTTGACGGGGTCACTCCAACGGTGCTTGCCGCTTTGAAAGCTAACTACGCTCTCGCCTCCTTCGCGATTCGCGGTGTGGAGATCGTGGGCCCCAAAGTGGGCGGCGAGCTTCGTCGCCAGGCAATCTACGTTACCCTCTATGCTTTGGGCGGCATGCTGGTATATATTGCCTTCCGATTCGAGTTGGTTTTCGGGGCAGCCGCGGTCCTGGCGGTGTTTCACGACGTACTGATCACTCTGGGGTTTTTCTCGCTGCTGCACTTCGAGATTTCACTGACGGTTATCGCGGCTCTTCTTACGCTGGTTGGATATTCAATGAACGATACGATCGTCATCTTCGACCGCATCCGGGAGAATAATCGTTTGTTGCGTCGTGAGCCCTTTGCGGACGTGGTGAACAAGTCCATTAACCAGACGCTTTCCCGGACGATACTAACCAGTGGATTGACTTTCCTCACCGTGCTCGTTCTGTTCCTGCTGGGCGGCCAGGTGCTTCGTGCATTCTCCTTTGCTCTGGTGGTGGGGATTGTGGTAGGAACGTACTCCAGTTTTGGTATTGCTGCACCGCTGGTGGTCGCCTGGAATCGTTGGCGCGGCCAAGGCGTTGCGGTTGGCACCGGACCCGCAGCCGGCAACAAACCCCGCGGAAGCGAAGGCGCCCCCGGACGTCTTGCTCCCACTGGGAGGAGGTAGGAAACATGTTTGAAGATATGGTGCTTTCAGGGAAAACGCAGCGGACGAACAAGCCTTGGACCGTCGTGCTCTCGATGGTTGTGCAAGCCGTTCTCGTAGGCATTCTGATCCTCATTCCGCTGATTTACACGGAGGCGTTGCCGAAGACGATGATGGCGACCATGCTCACTGCGCCTCCGCCGCCACCGCCCCCTCCGCCGCCACCGCCTCCCGCGACCGTGGTACACGTCAAGCCGCAAGTCCATTTGATGGACACGGGAAAACTGATGCAGCCGAAAGCTATTCCGAAAGACATCAAGATCATTAAAGAGGACGCCCCCGCGATGGATGCCGGCGTACAAGGCGGCGTTCCGGGCGGCGTGCCAGGTGGTTCGATGGGCGGCGTTATCGGCGGCGTGATTGGTGGCATGGGAGCTCCGCCACCGCCGAAACCGACGCAGACCCGTATTCGCCAGGGCGGCAACGTGACCGCGGCGATGCTCGTGAACAGAGTCCAGCCCGTGTATCCGCCACTCGCCCGGCAGACGCGCATCTCAGGAACAGTGCGCCTGCACGCGATCATCGGCAAGGATGGCTCGGTGCAGCAACTCGAAGTTCTCACCGGGCATCCACTGCTGGTGCAAGCCGCGCTCGATGCGGTGCGGCAGTGGCGTTATCGGCCGACGCTTCTGAATGGCGAACCGGTCGAAGTCGACACTACAATTGACGTGATTTTCTCTCTGAACCAGTAAGCGGTCTGGCGTGCCGGTCGTGGGACAGGCGCGCTGGTCCGGGCGGCAAGTTTGGCAAACTCTCGCGTTGACTCCGGGGAACCCGGAGTCATCAGAACTAAGGAGCAAAACGAATGGTAGCGACCTTGTTTATGAACGCGGCCCTGTTCCTGCAATCTCAGGCGACCTCCTGGGATCTCCGGAGCATGTGGTCATCCATGAGCACCCTTCCAAGGATCGTTGTCGCGATCCTTTTCATTCTCTCGATCTATTCTTTCGGCGTAATGATTGACCGCGCCTTGATGTACAGCGCGGCCCGCAAGCAGTCGCGCGTTTTCGTGCAGCAGGTTGCCGGTGCCCTCAAGGAGGGCAAGCTGGACGAAGCGATTGCGATCGCCGAACGGAACAAGAAAAGCCATATCGCCAAAGTCGTGGCGACCGGCCTTTCGGAGTTCCAATCCGCTTCCCAGCAGGTAACTGACGCGGACGTGATTGAAGCGGCCAAGCGCGGTCTCGAGCGCTCCGTTGCCATCGTTCACGCGGAAATGAAGCGTGGCCTTTCCGCGCTGGCCACCATCGGCTCGACGGCTCCATTCGTCGGTTTGTTCGGTACCGTCGTCGGCATCTTGAACGCCTTTAAAGGCATCGAGACAAGTAAGGCGACCGGTCTCTCGGCCGTTGCCGGCGGTATCGCCGAAGCCCTGGTAACCACGGCGCTTGGTCTCCTCGTCGCCGTACCGGCGGTGTGGGCGTACAACTACTTCACCAATAAAGTCGAAGCCTTCGACGTGGAGATGGATAACTCTTCCATGGAGTTGATCAACTACTTCATCTTGCGTCGCGGCGCGAAGAAATAAGGTAAGCCATGGGGTACAAGCCAAAAGTCGGTGCGCAGATGGCGGCGCCAAACGTCATCCCGATGGCCGATATCATGCTCGTGCTGCTTATCATCTTCATGGTGGTCACGCCCATGTTGCAGAAGACTCTGCCGGTGGATATGGCCAGGGTCAACAATGCCCATGAGATGAAGGACGCCGATAAGGATGATGCGATTATCGTAGCGGTCACTCGAGACGGAACAATCTACCTTAAGAATACAAAGATCACCAAGGACGACATCACCGGGCAGATCAAGGACATGATCTCCGCGCGTCTCGATAAGACCGTCTACGTAAAGAGCGACGCTCGTGCCAAGTATGGCGACGTTGTCGCGGTGGTGGACGAAATCCGCTCCGCCGGCGTCGACCAACTCGGCCTTTTGACCGAGCAGAGTCTAGATCGCAGGACGTCACCTCCGCCTCCTTCTACCTCTCCAACGGGTGATTGAAGCCCTGAAGAGTAGTTCGGCTGGGATGATGGTTTTCTGCACCATTCGTTTGCGGCGTCAGAACGGCCGCGCCGGATCCCACCTGGCGCGGCTTAGTGGCCTGCAAAGCACGCGAGGCGCAGGCTGACAGGAGATTCACAATGGGAATGAATGTTGGAGAAAATAAGGGCGGTGCGCTGGCGGAAATGAATGTCGTTCCGCTCATCGACATCTTGCTTGTGTTGCTTATCATTTTCATGGTCATCACTCCGCTCACTCCTCACGGTTTGGACGCGCTGGTTCCTCAGCCCAATCCAAACAAGCAAGAAAATCAGGAGCTGGAGAATAAGACCGTCGTCGTCCAGGTGCTTGCCAACAACAAGCTGAAGATCAACAACGAAGACACGACTTGGGATGGCCTTGGGCCGCGTCTCGAAACGATTTTCAAGGAGCGCGCCGAGAAAATTGCGTTCGTCAAGGGCGACAACGACGTTTTGTTCATGGAAGTGGCCCGCGCCATCGACATTATGCGCGGCGCCGGTATCGACAGAGTCGGCTTGATTACGGCCAAGCTCGAGGCCGGGCAGTAAGGTTTCCTCAAGTGGTTCGCAACGGCCGCTTCCCGGCCGGCGCAGGGTGTGAGAATCCTCCTCGCGGGGCATTATCCTAAGATGCGAGGTGGGTTATGGGAATTTCTCTTGGCGGCGCAAAGTTCGGAACGATTTCGGAAATGAACGTGGTTCCGCTGATCGATATCCTGCTGGTGCTTTTGGTTATCTTCATGGCAATTCGACCTCAGGCTCAGTTCGGCCTTCCGGTGGACTTGCCCCAGCACACAGAGGTTAATCCGCCATCGCGTTCGGAAGCGGTTGTTTTGCAAGTCCTCGGCGATGGGACGCTGCGCATCAACCAGGAACCGGTGCAATGGCAAGATCTCCAGGCCAGGCTTGAGGAAATTTTCATGAAGCGCGCGAGTCGCGTCGCTTTTGTTCGCGGTGACGATGCCCTCGAGTTCGGAGTTATCGCCCGGGCTATCGATGTGATACGAGCCTCGGGAATTACGACGGTGGGCTTGATGACGCCGGAACTCGCAATCGCGCACTAAATAGTGTAGATTTGCCCCTCGCAGGGCGGACCTGAATTCTAGCTGGGATGGATGCTCCGATGACATATGCTTCAATTCGTCTTGCTCGCCGGACCGCTTCGCTGGCAGCGCTGTTAATCCTTGCCTTTGGAGTGTCGGGCTGCAATAAGCTCAAGGCCCGCGATCTCTTGAACAAGGGTGTAAACGCCTTTAAGGCTGGCCAGTCGGACAGGGCTATCGAGGATTTCAAGGCCGCCAAGGAACTGGACCCGAGTTTGATGATGGCCCGCGTTTACCTGGCCACCGCCTACGCCAGCTTGTATATCCCCGGTGCCCCTTCAGCGGAGAATAAGGCGCGCGGAGACCAGGCGATCAGCGAATTTCAGGATATCTTGCAATCCGATCCCAACAATCTGACGGCCATCGACGGCATCGGGTCGCTACTTTTTCAGATGGCGGGCACGCCGCCGGTTAAGGAAAAAGGCTTTGAGGATTCGAAGGCCTTTCATCAGAAGCACATTCAGATCAAACCCGATGATCCGGAGCCGTATTACTGGATCGGCGTAATTGATTGGACGCTGGCTTGGCGTGGCAATGGCGAACTAAGGCGGGAGTACAACACGAACAACATCAAAAAACAAGTGAAGGATGACCAGCCGCTGCCCGCTTCCGTCCGCGCGGACTACGCCACCAAGTACGGCCCACTGGTCGATGAAGGAATCGCCGACCTGCAAAAAGCGATCTCGCTCAAGCCGGACTACGACGATGCCATGGCCTACCTGGGCCTTCTCTATCGGCGCAAAGCCGACATGGTGGAAAGCGCGGATGAGCGTGCGTCGCTCCAGAAACAAGCCGATGACCTTCTCGACAAGATCAAGGAGATCAAGCAGAAGCGTTTGGAGCAGCAGACACAACAAGGATCCTAAGTGGATCTTCTGAATAGGCTGTAGTAAATCGATTTTCTATAGGGGGGCGCCTGCGAAGGCGTCCTTCCTATTTTCGGATTGCATAACCCTCCCGCCCTGCCGCAACTCGCGCACTGCCCCTTTCCGGCGTACACTAGGATATGCCGTCTCCCAGCAATGTTCCGCTGAGCTTCCAGCGCGACCGCGCCGTTCGCCAGCTTGAACTCCGCTTCGAGGAGCTCCTCGAAAAACTCCGCAAAAATCGTCCTTCCGAAGATCCTTGGGTGGTGCGCCGTGCGTACGAGATTGCCTCGGAGCGTCACCGCGATCAGTTCCGCAGCTCCGGAGATCTTTACATCTCGCATCTCCTTGAAGTCGCCCACATTCTCGCGGACATGCGCATGGATGCTACGACGCTGACCGCCGCCCTCCTTCACGACGCTATCGAAGACACCGAATATCCTATAGCGCGCATTGAAGAACGCTTTGGACCGGATGTCGCCCGCCTCGTCGAAGGTGTCACCAAAATCAGCCGCCTCAACATGACCGCCCCGGAAACGCGGCAGGCGGAAAATGTCCGCAAAATGCTCCTGGCGATGGTCAACGACGTCCGCGTCGTGCTCGTCAAACTGGCAGACCGGCTGCACAATATGCGCACTCTCGAGTACCTCTCGCCGGAAAAACAGGAGCGCATCTCCCGCGAAACACTGGACATCTACGCGCCCATTGCACATCGCCTGGGAATGGGCCTCATTCGCGGCGAGCTGGAGGATTTGGCGTTCCGCTTTCTCGAGCCGGAGGCTTTTCTCGCGCTGCAAAAAGAAGTCACGGAAAAGAGCCCCGTGCATCAGCGGTTTTTGGAGGAGGTGCAAGGAACAATTCGCACGAAGCTCGTCGAGAGCGGCATCCCCGCGGAATTGGAAGCGCGCGTCAAAGGTCTCTATTCACTGCATGGCAAGATTCTGCGGCAGCAGACCAGTCTCGATCAGGTCTATGACTTGCTCGCCGTCCGCGTAATTACGGACACGGAGCGAAATTGTTACGCCGCCCTCGGGGTTATGCATCACATCTGGCGTCCTGTACCGGGCCGCTTCAAAGACTACATCGCCATGCCGCGCCCGAACCTCTATCAGTCCCTGCATACCACCGTTTTGCACGGCGGCCAGCCTTTTGAAGTGCAGATCCGCACGCAAGAGATGCACCGCATCGCGGAAGAAGGCGTCGCCGCTCACTGGAAATACAAAGGTGGCAAACCTGCCTCCGAAGATGACGACCAGCGCATCGCCTGGATGCGGCAGCTGATCGAATGGTCGCAGGAGCTGCAGGAACCGGGGGAGTTTCTGTCCACGCTCAAAGTGGATTTGGCGCCGGTTGAGGTCTATGCCTTCACGCCCAAAGGGCGCGTGCTGGAGATGCCTCGCGGAGCGACTCCCGTTGACTTCGCCTACTCCGTGCACACGGAAGTCGGACATCAGTGTGTGGGCGCAAAGGTGAATGGCCATATGGTAGCGCTGCGCCATGAGATCGTCAGCGGCGATGTGGTCGAAATTCTAACCCAGAAGAATCACACTCCGAGCCGGGACTGGCTCAGCTTCGTGAAGTCCTCTCATGCGCGCAGCAAGATTCGCCAATGGATCAACCTGCACGAGAGGGAAGAAGCCACGGAGATGGGCAAGAAGCTGCTCGAGAAGGAGTCCAGACATTTCCCCCGCGGCTTGAAGAAAATTCCGGAAGCGGAATGGAACAAATTAATCGCCGATTATGGGCTCTCAAAATTGGAGGATCTCTACGCGGCCGTCGGTTTTGGCAAGTATTCTGCGCGGCAAGTTCTCGCTCGTTTGCTCGGAGAACCGGATAAGCCTGCGGAGTCGGAAGCGGAAGATTCCAAACCTACGCTGGTTAGAACCGTCAAACGCATGCTCGGGTTCGGCGAAGCTCCGCTCATCGTCAAGGGCCACGATGACTTGCTTGTGTATCGCGCAAAATGCTGCAATCCGATACCGGGCGACGACATAGTTGGCTACATTACTCGCGGGCGGGGAGTCGCGGTGCACACGCGGGCATGCCCGAACGTTCAAAACCTCATGTACCAGACCGAACGACGCATTGCCGTCGAGTGGGGAAGCGGGAACGCCGCCACTTTCCCGGTTCAACTCTCCATTCGTGGAAAGGACCGTGCCGGCCTTCTGGCGGAAATCACCGCGGTTATCAGCGGAGCGGGGTCCAATATCCGCAGTCTGGAGAGCCGCCCCGATAAACTAAATGCCCGCATCGAAGCCAGCCTGGAAATTGTGGACCGCCGCCAACTTGAAACCATCCTCGTCAATATCAGAAAAATTTCCGGCGTCTTCGGAGTCGAACGCGTTTACCAGATTTAACTTTCTGTTTGCAGCCTCTCGCCGCCAAATCTTGCCGATTCCACCGGTCGAAAACCATACTCGTCCGTTAGAGTCATCCACGATCAGCTTAAAGTTGCTCCCGAGCGCGTCCCTCCTGTACCTTTGGCCGGGTATCACCCGAACACACTTCGCCGCTACCCGCTTTGCTTCCCGTAGAATGGAAGTATGCGGCACCAACGAATGCTTCTCGGTGTGTGTGTCTTCCTGGCGGTAGGTTGTCACCAGCATCCCCTTACGGACTACCGTCCGCTGGACCAAGCGGGAATGTGGTCTAGTGATATTGAGCAGCTCAAAGGCCTCGGCATCTCGGACCAGGAAGTTGCCCAGGTCGTCAAGCTGAAGCACGCAGGAATCAGCGATGACACTTGCGTCGAGTTGGTCACCGCCGCGCGCGTTCACAAGCACGTTTTCACAAGCGGCGATTCCGCTGCGAACTTGGCCGGCGCCGGATTCATCGAGCCTCAAATTCTGGAGATTGCGCGCGCCGACCAGCTTGACTCTATCAGCTTGGATGCCGTCATGCTGAAGCTGATTGGCCTATCCGATTCGACAGTGCAACTCGTGCTTCGCCGCCATTTGAACGGCCAGCCGGTCATGGCCAGCGCCGACATTTCAGGGCTTAAGAACACCGGCTTGACGGAAAACCAAATTATCGAACGCATTAAGGCCGGAATGACCGACGAACAGGCTAAAAAAGAAATTCATGCCCGCGAAAGCACCCGCAATCACGCGAACACTTCCTTCGTTCGCGTCCGTGGCCGCAAGCCGCGCTGATATCCAAAGTTTGCCGGAGACTCTGAACCCCGCTCTTCGCTTTGCTTCTTCCGATTTCCCTCGCTACAATCGAGTCGCTTTGGAACCACGTTCTCAACTCCGCTCGTTTTTTTGTGTCTTTCTCGCCGCCGCAGGGATTTGGCTTTGTTCCTGTACCGCAGCTACGGGGCCCGGGTACACCATTGAAAAACAGGAAATCCGCGTCCAGTTTGAATCGGGGTCTGATCCGCGGATTCGCGTGGACTCGGACTACCAGCTTCGCAATACGGGCAATCAACCGCTTTCCACCTTGGAATTGCGCTTGCCGGGACTCCGGCGGTTTCGCATCGACGAACCGCAAGCCACCTGGGACGGTGTCCCTGTCGTCGAGCGAAACAATCCGGCGAATCCCCGGAACACTTTCCTTGAGCTTCCACATCGGTGGAATGTCGCGGACCATCACGCTCTGCATCTTTCTGCTGAATTCCAGAACCTCCCGGCGGGTGAGGCAGGCTTCGGTTTTGCCTCCGATGCATTCTTTTTGCCTTCTGCAGGCTGGGCTCCGGAGTTGCTTCCCTCGAAGGGGCTGTTTCCCACTGGAGGAACACCTCCCAATCAGTGGCGTTTGGTGGTGCGCGTGCCTGATGGATTTCTCGTGCACACCAGCGGGCGCTCCTCAAAGACGTCTCGGAATGGCCGCGAGATCACTGTGCTCGCCGTGCAGCGTCCCGAGGATCGGTATCCCTTTGTCGTAGCGGGACGCTACAAAGAAACGCGTCTCGACGTCGGCGCGGAGAAGGTTTTTCTGTGGACGCGAGCGCAAGAAGAGGCTGCACGCTTTAACCAATCCGCGGAAGCGCTAGTTCGCACAATCCAGGCTTACGACGCGGCCTTTGGCAGCCGCAGCCGCAATGCCCAGCCTTTCTGGCTCGTGGAATGTCCCGTGCTCTCCGGCTGCTTTACCCCAACGGCATCATTTTATTCCAATCTCTTGAGTTCGCACGCTGAGGCCGTTTCCTCCGAGCTGGCGTCGTTTGACACCTTGATGATCGACTCGAACGGAGGAGCGCCAAAGCTTGCCGCCGTCGCGCCCTCTCTTGCCGCAAGTTGGCTGGGTTACGGCCAGAATCCCGGCTTCTACGCGCAGCAGCCTCCACTTTCAGCGTTACCGGCTTTTGCCTCCGCACTCGGACAAGAAGCCATCGAAGGGCCTTCCTCTCGCTCCGAGACAATTCGCCGCGCCTTGCGTATGATACCGAAGGAGGCGCCCGCTAATAAAAAGGAAGACGCAAATGTCTTGCGCGCAAAAAGTTTCCTTTTCTTCTTTGCACTGCAAGAACGCTATGGGCGGGATGCTTTCCAGCATGCGATCGACCACATGCTCTCCGCTCGTCAGGGACGCGGCTTCAATCTCAGCGATCTCATCGCCGCGTTTGAGCAGGAAACCCATCAGAACGTCGCGGAGTTCGAGCGTATCTGGATGAAGCATCCCGGTGTTCCCGATGACTTTCGCGCTCGTTACGAGAGTGCCTCCGCTTCTGTCGCCATTACTTCTAAGGAGACCACGCCATGAGAGATATTGTTCTGTCGGATCGCGGTCCAAAACCGATCGGGCCGTATTCCCAGGCCATCAAGGTCAACGGACTGCTTTTTGTTTCAGGACAAGTTTCTATAGATCCGAAGACGAATGAATTTGTTCCAGGGGATATCCGCCAGCAAACAGAACGCACGCTTGAGAACTTGAAAGGAATTGTCGAAGCCGCAGGGAGCAAGCTGAGCCACGTCGTCAAGTCGACGGTATTTCTAAAGAACATGAGCGAATTCGCTGCGATGAACGAAGTCTACGCGCGCTATTTTCCCGCAGCTCCGCCTGCGCGCTCGACCGTCGAAGTCGCGCGCCTGCCGAAGGACGCCCTGGTTGAAATGGAAGTTATCGCAACGATTTGAGATTAGCGGACTGCAAAGTTATGGCCGGTCAGGACTTTCCAGCACCTCGTGAAGCGCAATGGCGGTTATAAGTACCACGGCCCCAGTCGCGAACCACACAAACCTGCTATGCCCTGCGCTGATCGGTGCCCGGCGAGAGCCTTTCCCGCCCGCTCCTTGCGTGGGAGGCTGGCTCTGGGCTTCCTCATCCGCTGTCGGGTCCAGAACGATGCGATATGCGCTGCCTTCCGGTATCACCCGCGAATCATCACCGACGGTGATCGTCAGTGCTCCTCGCGTGCACTTCACCAGCAGTTGTTTCTCGCCGAGCACGGTCACTTGCCCTATCGTCGGTTCGTCGGACTTTGGTCTGATCACCGCAGTGGACACTGTCAAGGCGAACGCTCTTGCATTGGCCGTCGAGAACGTAGCTGTTCCCCGTAGAAGTGTTGCCTCAGGCATCCCGCTGGCTTCGCCCACCGTGGCGATGGAAGACGCCAACAGTTGAAACCGCGCGGCCCCGGCGCGCAACTGCACGCTTCCATTGTCCTCCGTGCTTAGCTTATCGCCCGCAAAAATTGTCGTTCCGACGTGCGCGCCCGAACCACCGACGCTCGCACCTTCCGACGCTATTACGGTACCCAGAACTCCTGCGGAATTGCCCCAGGCCGGAGTCATCAGTAGACAAGTTGCCAGCAACGCGGCAACAATTTCGCGCAAACGCGCCATTAGCGCCTCCAAGAGGGCTGTTCAAAGAATACGCACAGGTTTAGTTTGCGTCAATCAAGAATCTCCACGTGTGCAAAAAGGGACATGCCTCAGACACCCGTATGCTCTGGCTGTTGCATCCTTCCGCTGCTACAATGCAAGTCAACAAATGGCTGACTGGAAACAGATCACCGCCCGGATTCGTCGGGCCCGCACTGGCAAGGATCCTGTCGGGCAACTCTCCAATTTGTTTGAGAAAACTCGCGATGCTATGGTTGCCTATGAGCTGGCCCGCTATTTCGAAACGTCGGGACAAAATCCGGAAGCTGCCAAATGGTATCTCGCCGCCGCAGGGCGTTTTCGCAGGGCCGATTGGAAAACAAAAGCACAAGAGGCGGCGGTCAGACTCGGGGCTGAAGTTGCGCAAGCGGATCCAGCTCAAACTTCCAGTGATGTTGAGTTGACGCCTCCTTCTCTTGCCCCGCTTGAGCCGTCGCCGTCTGTTGCTGAAAATGCCGGGTCGTTCGCAGCGTCCACGGCTTCTGCAGTTCTCGAACCTGAGAAGGCCTCTCCGAAATCCGCGGAGGAATCTGCCGAAACTCAAGATAAAAAGCGCCGTCGTCGTGGACGCAGGGGCGGCCGCAACCGCCGGAAAAGCGAAGCTCCCAAAAGCGCGGCATCAATTTCCTCAGCCCGTGCTTCGGAGCCGGCAACTGCTGTAAAAAATTTACATACGGCAGAGCTCGATGAACCAACCGAACCCCGGCCTCCCAGCAGCGTGGGCAGCCGCGCCATCCCAATGCTCCCCGTCGAACAGCTCGGCGAGCCAGTGGGACCGAGCGTTCGCGGCCGTTCTGGCGATCCTGGCCTCTCTTCCAGATTGTCTCTTCTTGAAATGCAGCTTCGCCGGTTGCTGACGTGTCCCGCAGTTAAGCTAAGCGAAGCGGATCACGCGCCCGTCGGTCCAGGCGTGTTTGTCCTCACCGATTCCGATCTCACCAGCTACTACTACGTTGAGGCTTGCCAGACTCTGCGCATCGCCATTGGAAATCTTTTGCGCGGCGGCTCGAGCCGCCGCGGCGTCGATTCTCTAAAGCCGCAACTCGCGGAACATCTGGGCATCCCCGAATCGCGCGTGACCAAATATCTCGCCGATCACTGCGTTGTCCGCTGGCTCCAGCTCGATGAAGGCGCGTCACACTTCGCCCATTTTGCAGTCGCCGTCATTCGTCCCACGCTGAACGAGTAATCCCACGGCTGCGTTTTTTCCCATTCCAAACACCGCAACTCCCAGAACATGCAAACTTGTAGCCCATTCGCCCTAGAAGTAACCCCCTGCCCAACCCCTCCAAACTACCGTTCACTGCACCCAGGAGCCGTTCAACCCCCTTTTTCGACCGTTCGCCGCTTCCTACTGGCATCCTCCCTCCCTTACCTTCAAACTATACAAGTACAAAGACTTATTGGCCGTAACCATGGGCAGTGGTACGGTAAATGAGAGCCCGGGGGGGCTGTAAAGGGCTCGGTTTTCATCCAAATTGGTCAGCAGTTGGGCTTCATCTTTTGAAAGCGAGGCTAGAGCTTTATGCCGAATCGTGTGGGAACGCAGATCCTGAGAACGTTCGACTGGGCGCTGTGCAAAACAGCCGCCGTCACTTTTAACAGCATTCAATATTTCAACAAGCGCAATCCGAATCCCTCCGTCACTCCGCAGTGGTCGGACAAGCCGCTGCTAAAGTCTTGGGAAAAGACCAAGCCCACGCTTGGTTTCCCGCGGCAGACCGATTCTCTCTGCCCTGCATGCGTCAAAGAGGCGCGTGAAGCGATCATCGCCGGTAAGAAAGACTGGCGCGATCTGATGCACGAGAAAGTCGGCGAAATCAAAGCGCAGATCATCGAGCGCGACAATCAGATTTGGATGATCAAGGATTGCCCCATCCATGGCCACTATGAAGACATGATGGCCATCGATGCCAAGTTCCTCGACTGGATCGAAAAGCAGTTCCCCGGCCGCGACATTCCCGCGCACAACGACGAAGACCTCCACAAGCACGGTTCTTCGACCGTTCGCTACGGTCGCGGCTCCGTTCTCACCGTCGATCTCACCAACCGTTGCAACATGATGTGCGATCCCTGCTTCATGGACGCCAATCAGGTCGGCTATGTCCACGAACTCGGCTGGGAAGAAGTGAAGGAAATCCTGGACAACGCGCTCAAGATCAAGCCGCGCCGCCAGATGTCCGTGCAGTTCTCCGGCGGTGAGCCCACCATGAGCCCGCTCTTCCTTGACGCCGTCGCCTACGCCCGCAAGATCGGCTACAACAGCGTTCAGGCTGCCACCAATGGCATCGAGTTCGCCAAGAGCAAGGAATTCTGCAAAAAAGCCTTCGACGCCGGTATGCGTTACGCCTACCTGCAGTTCGACGGCATCGGCAACGACGCCAACAGCCACCGCCAGATCGGCAACCTCTTTGACGTGAAGCTCCGCGCCATTGAGAACATGCACGAAGCGGGCATCGAAATCGTCCTAGTCGTCACCATCGTCAACAATGTGAACAACGACCAGGTCGGCTCCGTCGTCAAGTTCGCGATGGAAAATCCCAAGAAAATCGCTTTCGTCAGCTTCCAGCCGGTTTCTTTTACTGGCCGCGATGAAGACATCACTCCGGAGCGCCGTCTCCGCCAGCGCTATACCCTGTCGCATCTCGCTAAGGACGTCAGCGCGCAAGTCGGCAAGGTTGAGCCTACGCGCGACTGGTTCCCCATCTCTTTCGTCAGCACATTCGCTGGCTTTGCGGACATGGTCAAGGGCAACGAATCCCAGTGGGGTTCGCTCTCCTGCGGCTGCCACCCCAATTGCGGCGTCGGCACCGCCCTCATGATCAACAAAGAGACCAAGGAATGGGCGCCCGTCCCGCGCTTCCTCGATGCCGTACAGCTCACCAAGGACGTCACCGCCATCACCGACGCGGCACGCGGCAAGAAATTCTCCAACTTCATGATGGCCATGGCGCTCCTCAAAAACTACCATCCCTTCCAAGGACCCAAGGGTCTTACTCTGACCGCTCTCTTCAAGAAGTTTGACAAGACGTGGGCGCTCACCAAGAAGGCCAGCGTCAAGTATGGCCGTACCTCTCCGGATCGCAAGATTGACGACGCCATGAAGCGCCGCCAGGATCCGTGGAACTTCCTCTTCATCGCCGGCATGTGGTTCCAGGATCTTTTCAACTACGACTTCCGCCGCACCGAAATGTGCATCATCCCCTACGCCACGCAGCAGGGCGAAATCTCCTTCTGCGCCTACAACACCGGCGTGGGATGGCGTCAGATCATCGAGAACATGCACAAGAATGCGACCGTCGCCGAGTGGTACAAGAACCACGGCAAGCACGAAATCTATGCCAAGGGCAAGAGCGTCAATCTCCAGAGCTTTGAGCACTCTCTAAAGATTGACTCCGATGACGCCGCACGCGTCCGCCACCTCGAACACGACATTCCGCAGACCGCCGCGGAAGAAGATCGCGCCCGCCGCAAGAAGGCTTTCGAGGAACAAGCCAAAGTTCGCGCCATTTACGAAGAGCTCGTTCTCAAGAAGCCCCAGCCGGCCGTCGTTCAAATCGGCTCAGTCTCAGACATCGCCAAAGCCACGCCAGCCAATTTCGCCAACGCAGGCAAGCCGGTCAGCATCGCCCCGGCCACCGGCAATGGCAGCGCCGCTCCGAGTGGCAACGGTCATTCGAACGGCAACGGCCACTCCAATGGCAATGGCGCCACCGCACCCAGCGCTGCCGAGAAGGCCACCGAAGCCGTCGCCGGTGACTAAACCAATCTAACGGCATCCTGCCAACTCCGCAGATACTGTCTGGCTCCGGTCCTCCGGAGCCAGACGCATTTACACTGTAGAGGTGGGGCTTGCCCCACCCACTTGAATGACCACCTGAAGGAGTTTTTCCGATGAGCACACTCTCCGGACGCGTCGCGCTGGTCACAGGCGCAAGCCGCGGCATTGGCAAGGCCATCGCCCTGGCTCTGGCCGGTGCCGGAGCCGATGTCGTGGTCAATTACCGTGTCCAGGCGGAGGCCGCCGAGGCAGTCTGCAAGTCAATCCGCGCAGCAGGCCGCATGTGCATCGCGGTCCAAGCCGACGTTTCGATCTCCGCCGATGTCGAGCGCTTGGTCAAAATCACGGAAAACGAATTAGGCCCCGTCGGCATTCTCGTCAACAACGCGGGTATCGCCAAGATTCTTCCCGCGGATCAAGTCACCGAAGAAATCTGGAACGAATTTCTCCGCGTAAACCTCACCTCCGTTTTTCTCGTCACCCAACGAGTTCTTCCAGGAATGCGCTCCGCCCGCTGGGGCCGCATTATCAATCTCTCTTCCGTCGCCGCGCAATATGGCGGCGTCATCGGCCCGCACTACGCTGCCACCAAAGCCGGCATCCTCGGCCTCACCCGCTCCTACGCTTCGCAATTCGCCAAAGAAGGCATCACCGCCAACGCCATCGCCCCCGCCCTGATCGAAACTGACATGATCGCCGGCCTCCCCAAAGACATCGCCAGCCGCATCCCAGTGGGTACCACGGGCTCCGTAGACGAAGTCGGCCGCATCGCTGTCCTGCTGGCCCAAAGCTCCTTCATCACCGGCCAAACCATCAACCCCAACGGCGGCCTGTACATGAGCTGAGCCCGCTCGCGCCCCGTCCTCACTCTCTACCTTGCGATGCTCCTGCTATAATGAAGGGGAATCCAGCGGAGTAACCAAATGCCCATCTACGAATACGTTTGCGACGACTGCGAAACGCACTTCGAAAAAATCGTCATCAACAAGCAGCAGGAAATCTCCTGCCCCAAGTGCGCCAGCAAAAAAGCCACCATCCAACTCTCCGTCTTCGCCACAGCCGGCTCCGGAGGCTCCTCCGCTCCTTCCAGTGGCTCCTCCGGGGGTGGTGGGGGCTGCTGCGGCGGCGGTTGCGGCTGCCACTAGCGACCGGTGGTACAGAATTCATTCTGTGCACGTTTCGTTGCTTCCCTGAACTGCCCCCCGAGGTCCTATGTCCATCACCACCGCCGACCAACTCGAAAAACTTCGCGCCTGCGGCCAAATCGTCGCCAAAGCCCTCCGCGCCATGTCCAACGCCGTCCGCCCCGGCATCACCACCGCCGAACTCTCCGAAATCGGCTCGCGCATTCTCGCTGATAACGGCGCAAAATCCTCTCCTCCGCTCGTCTACAATTTCCCCGGCGACGTCTGCATCAGCATCAACGACGAAGTCGTCCACGGCATTCCCGGCGATCGTGTCCTCCAACCCGGCGACCTCGTCAAGCTCGATCTCACCGCCGTCAAGGACGGCTACCACACCGACTCCGCAGTCAGCATCCAAGTCCCGCCGGCCGCTGAACAATCCCGCGAACTCGCTCACTGTGCCGAACGCGCCTTCCGCCAAGCCCTCGCCGCTGCCCGCCCCGGCAACCGCACCAAAGACATCGGCCGCGCCGTCGAGCGCGAAGTCCGCCGCCGCGGCTTCCACGTCATCCGCGAACTAGGCGGCCACGGCGTTGGCCGCACCATTCACGAAGAGCCCAGCGTCCCCAACTTCGCCGATCCCGAAGCCCGCCATCTCCTCACCGAAGGCTTGGTCATCACCATCGAGCCCATCATCGCCGCTGGAACCGGCCGCGTTTCCCTCGACCGCGACGGCTGGACCGTCCGCACCGCCGACGGCAGCCTCTCCGCCCACTACGAACACACCATCGTCATCACCAAGCGCGACCCCATCCTGCTCACTGCCGCGTGACGGCCCGTCTAAACAGCTATGTTCCCCAGCCACGCCTCACTCCTGATCTTCGTCGGTGCCGCCGCGCTGCTCCTGGCCATACCCGGCCCCGCCATCTTCTACATCGTCGGCCGCAGCATCGGCCACAGCCGCAACGCGGGCCTGGTCTCAGCGCTCGGCATCGGCGTAGGCACACTGATCCACACCGCCGCCGCCGCCGCCGGGCTTTCCGCCCTGCTCGTCTCTTCCGCCAGCGCCTTCAGCGTCGTCAAATACCTCGGTGCCGCTTATCTCATCTATCTCGGCGTCCAAAAACTCCGCAGCGACGAATCCTTCGACGCTTCCCCATACGCACCGCGCACCACCCTCACCCGCGTCTTCGCGCAAGGCATTGTCGTCAACGTCCTTAATCCCAAGACCGCCCTCTTCTTCTTCGCCTTCCTGCCCCAATTTATTGACCCATCCCGCGGACACGTCGCCGCCCAAATCCTCTCCCTCGGCATCCTCTTCTCTTGTATGGGAACGTTCAGCGACAGCCTCTGGGCCTATTTCTCCGGCACGGTAGCCCGCCGCCTCCGCGGCAACACCCGCTGGATGCGTGCCCAGCGCTACGTCTCCGGGGGCATGCTCATCTCGCTAGGCGTAGCCACCGCCTTCGCCGGCTCCGGCTCAAAAAAATAGCCAGTCCTGCAGCTACGCGCATGGAACGCTACCTCATACACCAAGATTAAAATTTAGAGGATTATTCTCTCAGCGCCCGTGCCGGATCAGTCCGCGTCGCCCGCAGCGCCGGCAAGAAACACGCCGCCACTGCCGCGACCGTCATCACCGCGAACGCTGCTCCAAACGCCAGCGGGTCGCGCGGGCTTACTTTGTACAGTAGGTTCCCCATCAACCGCGTCAATCCCAGAGCTGCCGCTGCGCCAATCAATACACCGACTGCGATTAGCGCCAAGCCGCGCGACATCACCAGCCGCCACACATTCGATGCGTCCGCGCCAAGCGCCATCCGCAACCCCAGTTCGCGTGCGCTCTGCGATACTGCGTAAGACATCACGCCGTACAATCCAATTGCCGCGAGTAGCAGCGCCAACCCACCCAACACGCCAACCAAAGTCACGGCCACCTTCTGCGGCGATGTCGAGCGATCTACCTGTTCCTGCATCGTGATCATTTCGTACGGAGCCAGGTTGCCGTCCAGCGCATGCACCTCCCGGGCCAGCGCCGTCGCCATCGTCTCAGGGCTCAGCGGAGTTCGCACATACAACCCACCGCCCACGGAGAAATTCTGCCGCCACGGCACATAGAAAAATGGCTTGGGCGTCTCCCGAACGCTCCGGTACTTGGAATCTTTCGCCACGCCCACCACTCGCATCCACCGGCCTTTCACTTGTACCCGCTCGCCAATCGGATCTTTACCGCGCCAATACCTCCCGGCCATCGTCTCATTCACTACGGCAACCAGCGCCGCTTTCTCATCGTCCGCGCGCGTGAACTCCCGCCCCGACACCAGCGGAATCCCCATGGTCACGAAATAGTCCGGCCCGACTTCGTTGTACTCAACGGTAGGTTGCTCTTCCGGCGGAGGTTGATAGCCGTCCACGGCAATTGGGCTCTCAGAATAACTTCCGTAGCCCAGCGGCGTGGCTCGCGCGAAAACGGCCGACTCGACGCCGGGCAGCGCCTTCACGCGATCCATCAACTCGTCCTGGAAATTCTTCGTGCGTTGCGCATCATAGCCCGCCGACACCACATCCACGGCAGTGGAGAGCACGCCATGCGTCGAAAAACCCGGGCTGGAATTACGGATTCTCTGGAGGCTCTGCAGCAACAGCCCCGCGCCCACCAGCAGAACGAAACTCAGCGACACCTGCACCACAACTAATCCCGATCGAACCCACGCTCTTCCACGGCTTCCAACCACACCCGCCGAATCGGATTTCAGCGCCCCGGCAAGATCGATCCCGCCACTCTGCATCGCGGGAACCAGCCCAACCACGAGTGTCGCGATCACGCACACGCCGGCGCTCACCGCCAGCACGCGCCAATCGATTTCCCCCGGCAGGTGCATCGACACCCCTCCCCGCGCCGGGAACAACAGCACCAGTGCATGCCGGCACCAATGCGCGACGAGCAGCCCTCCGGCCGCGCCAAACGCCGAAAGGATCACGCCTTCCGTCAGAAGTTGCTTCAGCAATCGCCCGCGGCTCGCCCCGATCGCCAGCCGCACCGTCATTTCGTGTCGTCGCGCGAACGACCTCACCAGCAGCAGGTTGCCGACGTTCGCGCACGCAATCAGCAATACAAAAAACACCACAGCAAGCATGATTTCGAGCGTCGGCAGCAGCGTGCGCGCGTTATTGAACGGCGTTTGCCACAATGGCCACAGTTGCATGCTGCGCCCGCGGTTCGTATCCGGATAGTCGCCCTCCAGCCGCTTTGCCACCGCGGAAGTCTCCTCCTGCGCCTGCTCGCGAGTCACTCCGGGCTTGAGTCGCCCGTACGCTTCAATCCACCGCGCGCCGCGATCCTCCAGTTTGTACCCGCCCGATTCAAAGATTTCCTCCATCGACGCCGGCACCCAAAACTGCATCGCCCAGCCGACGAAGGTCCCATAAAATCCTTCCGGCGTGACGCCCACTATCGTGTGCAATACGCCATTCAGCCGCTGTGTTTTCCCGATGATTTGTGGATCGCCCTTGTATCGTCCTTGCCACAGCTGGTAGCTGATCACCGTCACAGGAT
>Ga0070693_100000140_pt1 | contig 32733 bp, 24 predicted proteins | sample KBSK1103metaG_FD_65472 | JGI IMG/M metagenome (GOLD analysis project Ga0070693, IMG submission 65472) | Corn, switchgrass and miscanthus rhizosphere microbial communities from Kellogg Biological Station, Michigan, USA - KBS K1-10-3 metaG | ecosystem: Host-associated > Plants > Roots >...
GAAAACTCAGGCGGGGTAACCCTGTCATAAAATCCCTCCGATATGTTATTTCCGATGCGGGGGTAATTAGTAAATGCCTTAGTATATCGCTTGCACCCTCCGCATGGAGAGCCGAAATTATAACGTCAGCCAGGCAGCGCGAGCTGCGCCAGTTCGTGACGGTTGACGGCACCGAAGGAAACTGAGTAGCCTCGGGGCAGCCAAAGAAGTAACCATGAAAGAGGGCAACGTATATGGCGAAGCTGGCGCTGATCTATGGAATGCGGCTGCTCCCGGAAGAGGAGTTGGGGGAAGTGAAGGACGCAACAGTGGTGCTGAAGAATGGCCGGACGGCGCGCATTACCATGCACCTGATCGAAGGCAGCAAAGAAGAGATCGAAGCGACGTTCCACGAGTCTGTCTCGGCCTTCTTTGAAATGTACCCGGAGATTTAAAGCTCAAGCGCGGATCTTCGCACACCTGCGATCGAAAGAGAATCAGCGGTTGCCGAAATTCTCGGGGTCGGCGTTGGGGTCGCCGAGATTATCGTTGATGAGCACGGTGGACTGCCCGGTAAGCTCAAAGCGTTTGCGGCATTTGAAACAAGCTACGAGGTCGTCAAGCCGCACCATAAAGGAAGTGGCCTTGGCAAACTTTCTCCGGTCTTCTTCGCCGGCGCCGCGCGGCAGTTCCCTTTTCTTCCGGGAGACTTTCCAGCGCACGGGAAATTCGAATTCCCCGTGGCAGCTCGGACAGACGAGCTTGATCTTCCTCGTTTCTTCTTTCTCCGTGTAAAACGCGCGCTCGTCCATGGTTAAGTGGCGGGTGCACTCACCGCTTCATCAATTGTAACAAATTCCAGGCCGAGGTCACGCCAGCGTGGCAGCCAATATTCAAGGGCCGCGAGGGTAGGCAATCGGTCGGCATTCAGCTGGCGGTGAGAACCATCATGGAGGCAGAGTATGTCTCCCATGGCTGCTGCGCCGTTTGCAGAGCCGGCGGCCGCATTGCGCTTCGCATGCACGGCGATGGGCTCCATGCGCGGAATGAGCCACTCCGAAGAGGTCGCGCGCCAATCCCCGGGAAGCAGGGTCCACATGACGACGCGCTGATTCAGTTCACGCGCGACGGGGACGACCCAGGGATTGCGAAACCCGAAAGGCGGCCGGAACCACTTGGGCGGCGCGCCCGTTGCGGCGATTATGGAAAAGTTGCAGCAGCGGAGTTCAATTGTGATGCGATCCGGCTTGAGCCAGAAAAGGTTGGGATGGGCGTCCGTATGATTTCCGATGACGTGGCCCCTCGCCGCGGTTTCCTTGAGAAGATCCGGACATTCGCGCGCGTGCTTTCCGATAACGAAGAACGTTGCGCGGGCTTTGTGGCGATCAAGCAGTTCCAGTAGCTTCGGAGTTATGGCAGGATTCGGGCCGTCGTCGAACGTAAGAGCAAGCTTGCGCGGCGAATTTGTGCGGCAAAGCGTCGAGCCAAAGAGTTGCGAGCGCGGGTGAACTGCGCCATACGCAGCCAATCCCGCAGCCGCGGCGGCCAAAGCGGGTGACGCGGCAATCAGCCAAGGATGCATCAAGTACATTCTCGCATGGTGAGATGTGTACCGACTACCTGGAAGGGAGCACCGCCCTAGATGTCGCAAAGTGCGGCCTCCGCGAGTGCAAACTTGCCGAGTGCCGAGCTTCGGTCATAAGCAGTTGGTTGAGCCTGAATCAATACACAGAATCGCGGGTATTCGCATCCCGGAATAATCCATCCGTCACTCTCAATGGAAAATCCAGACATTGCGTGTACCAATTTGGCACGAATTCAAGAGGATGTCCCTCGACGGGACAGGCTCTCTTCGGTTTGGATCGCGTGCTTTGTAACGCAAAGATATCAGTGGGCTTAGAGCGCCGAGGCCGGGGAAATTCTGGCAGGGAGTGGACAATCTATTGCATTAGAAGCGGTTGTGGCCGTGTGTGGAAAATCTACGTTGAGAATCAAAGACAGCCCGGTTAGCCAGAAGTCCACCCACTTTTGGTTCCTCCGCGTGCTCCTGTTCCTCGCTGCAGCATCGCTTTTCGGAGCCGCGGATCACGCGCAAGATCGGCAACCCGGCTGGCAGGCAGAGGTCAGGAAACTTGCCGAGGCGCACGAGTGGGAGCCGGCAATGAAGATCGTCGAGCGCGAGGTTGCGCGAGCTCCGCAGGATATGGACGTGCGTGCGTGGCGTGCGCGCGTTCTGGCGTGGTCCGGGCACCTCGCGGAGGCGGAAAAGGAATACCTTGAAATCTTGAGATTCACCCGGAGTGATCCGGATAACTGGATGGGGCTGGCGAGCGTATATCTCCGCGAGGGAAAACCGACGGATGCTCTGCGGGCACTGGACCGGGCTGAGGAACTTGATCCAAAACGCGCGGACTTGCGAGCCGCGCGAGGGCGCGCGCTGCGAGCGGTCGGCGAACGCAACGAAGCTCGTGCGGAATTTCAAAACGCGCTGAATTTGGACCCTACAAGCGTTGAAGCGCGAGCCGGAATGATTTCGGTCCGCGGAGAGCCAAGACACGAATTGCGCTTCGGCCAGGACAATGACCTCTTCAATTTCACAAGCGCAAATCAGGACGGATGGGCCAGCCTGGTATCCCAATGGACGACGCACTGGACTACAAGCTTTGCAGGAAGTTTCTACGAACGATCGGGGATCGGTGCCGGAAAATTTTCCGGAGCGGTCACCGGACGGCTGCACCGATGGGGAGCTCTCACGGTGGGTGGATCAGCCGGGCATGACAATGGGGTGATCCCGAAGAGCGAGGCCTTTTTTGACGTCGACCACGGCTGGAAAACCGGCGAAACGAAATTCCTGCGCGGCGTGGAATTTATCTACGGACAGCATTGGTATTGGTATCGGACATCCAGGATTCTGACGCTGAATGGAACTACAATTCTCGACCTCCCGCGGGATTTTGCGTTAACGATCGGAACTACTGGCGTGCGCAGCGCGTTCGCTGGGGCGGGCGTGGAGTGGCAGCCTGCAGGAATGACGCGACTGAGGTTCCCTCTTGGGAATTGGGGCGAGAAGCGCTTCTCCGGAAACATCTTCTTCGCTGTCGGCTCGGAAGACTTCGCGCAAATCGATCAAATCGGGAGATTTGCTTCGCAAACGTATGGCGGCGGGTTGCGCTTTCAACTGAATGCCCGTCAAGACATCACAGGCTACGGCTCGTATCAGCGGCGCACGCAGGACAGAACAGACACAGGTTTTGGTTTGAGCTATGGAATCCATTTTTGAACGGGTGTGGAGGCTAGGACCAGCGGCCTTTGTTCTGAAGGCCATCGTCGCGGCGGTGGCGGCAGACGGGCTGTTGCTGGGTTTTATCCTGCTTCGGCGCTTTTATCGAAAGCGATATTTCGCAAAGCGCGACGCACGCGTCTTCGAACTGCGCAAGGTTTGGGATCGCCTTATTGCGGGAGAGATTCCGTACGAGACATGGCGCCAAAATCCGTTCGACCGGCGCATCGTCGAGACAATTGCATTGGACGCGCTGGAAGCGGCGGGGGCAGAAGAATCGACGCGACTGCTCAAATTCCTGCGAACGAGCGGACTCATCGAAAAACGCATTTTTGAAGCCCGCACGCACACCGGGTGGCGGCGCATGCGGGCGCTGGTGGCGCTGGGCCAAACGCGCGCGCCAGAAGGCATCTACGCGCTGGCCCAAGGCTTGCGCGACCGCAACTTGGAAATAAGGCTAGCGGCGCTGAGAGGATTGGGGCGCACCGCATCTCCACAAGCGGCGCAGGAGATTTTGGCATGGGTCGGAGAAAAGGGGCTGTGTGTACCGGCGCTGCCGCTGCAAAGCGCGCTCATCCAATGCTGCGTGGAGCGCCCGCAGATACTGATTCCCTACGTCCAACATGCAAAAGGAGCGCTGCGTGAAGTGCTCGGCCGGGTGTTGGGCGAGGTGGCCACTCCGGCGCTCAGCGTGGACCTGCTGCAGTTTGTGGGAGACGACCTGGACGAACTGCGCGCTGCGGCAGCCCGGGCGATGTCGCACTCGGAACGAGGAGTGGCGTTCACTGCTCTCAACGAGTTGGTGAGAGACCCGGTATGGTTTGTACGGCTGCGCGCAATCATAAGCCTGGGCCAACTCTCCGAATCTCGCGCGATTCCCGATCTGCTGCTGGGGCTGACGGATTCGCATCGGCTGGTGCGCTTTCGCGCGGCGGAAGCGCTCGTCGAGCTCGACATGCCTATGGTTCCAATTTTCCAAAAAGTGGTGGCAACACAAGATCGCTATGGGCTGCAGGCGTACCTCACAGCACTCGAAAATGCCGCTTTGCGCGAGAAATTGGAAGAGGACCTTCAATCCGGCGCGGCCGTCGATGCAGAGAAAGTGCATTTGTGCAACATTCTGCGGATGGGAACGCTGTCCGGGGAAGATCCGGCGATGGTTGAGAGTGCCCCGGCGAAATCGGCATTCCCATAATGATTCGTCTGCTGGATCTTTCGAATCACGCACTTTTCTGGTACTACCTCGCCAGCAATCTGTCTTACCTGGTGATGTTGGTTGTCGCACTCAAGACGACGGCCGCCCACCAACGCAGACTGCAAAGCTATCGCCTGGATTGGTTCAAGGCATCGCCGCTGGCACCGCCCATCACCATGATTGTCCCCGCGCACAACGAAGAGAAATCGATTCGCGTGGCCGTGCGAAACTTGCTGGAACTGGATTATCCGGAACTCGAGATCATCGTTGTGAATGATGGCTCTGAAGACCGCACGCTGGACGAAATGCGGGAAGAATTTCGGCTGCGTCCAGTGCGAACCGTGTACATACCCGAGGCGAAGTGCGCGCCAGTTCGAGGTTTGTACCGGAGCGAGCTGGACGGAAGGCTGCTGATCATTGATAAAGAATCCGGGGGCAGCAAAGCGGACGCCGTGAACGCCGGTTTGAATGCCGCGACCTCACCCTATGTGTGCGTAGTGGATGCCGATTCCGTCCTCGAGCGGGACGCGCTCCTGCGAATCATGGTGCCCATCATGGCAGACCCGAAACGCGTCGTGGCGGTCGGCGGAATCATCCGCGTCTTGAATGGCTCGGTGATTGAAGGAGGGTATCTGAAACGCGTGCGTTTGCCTCGCAAGAGCATTGAAGTGATCCAAGTGATCGAGTACCTTCGCGCATTCTTGATCGGCAGAGAAGCGTGGGGACAAGGAAACATGCTGATGATCATTTCCGGGGCGTTCGGCGTATTTCGAACGGATCTGGTGCGCGCCGTGGGCGGCTACCGGTCGCGCGCGATTGGGGAAGATTTTGATCTTGTGGCGCGTCTGCACCGACACTTGTTGGAAAAGCGCATAGGCTATCACATCGATTTTGTCCCTGACCCCATGTGCTGGACGGAAGTCCCCTCGGACCTCCAATCGCTGGGAAGGCAACGCGCGCGTTGGCAGAAGGGCTTGTTGGACGTGCTCTGGCCGAACAGAGACATGCTCTTCCGGCCACGTTACGGCAGAATCGGTTTCCTCGCGCTCCCTCATTTGTGGCTGTTTGAGTTGTTCGCGCCGATCCTTGAGATCACGGGGATCGCCACAATCGTTCTCGCAGCTTGTTTGGGTGTGTTAAGCCGGCAATTCTTTCTGCAATTCCTTCTCTTCGGCTACGCGTTTGCCACCGTGATTTCCATCGGCGCTGTCTTGCAAGAAGAAGTTACCTACAAACGTTATAACGATTGGCAAGACGTAGTCCGGCTTGTCAGCTACTGCTTCCTCGAACATTTTCCGTACCGACAACTGCACATGATTTGGCGGCTGCAAGGTCTTTGGCAGTACCTTCGCGGCGACCTCTCCTGGAAACCCTTAAAGCGCAAGGGGCTCGAATCGGCACGGATGTGATGGCCCGCACTGCTCCGAGGGGCAACTCCGGTCCAGACCGATCGTGCTTTCAACATCTCTCAAGAAAGGGATGCAAAGCAGTTGGCACTTTGCAGAGAGCTTTAGCCAGCGATTCGCGGCCAATCGACATTGCGTCAGCCAGGCAAACCGCGGCGAGACTTCAGATCATTGAGCAAACGCTCAACCTCATTGTCGCGGTCGAATCGCGTGAGCTTCTCGCCCACCTCGTCCGTTAATAGTTCGACCTCCGCTGTGGCCACGGATTCGGTGTGATGCACGCGGTCCTTCAGCCGATCAAACGTCACGCTTTTCGAATTGTCGCCGAGCGCCGTCTGCGCGCGCGCTGCTTTGCCCAGGGCCACACTGCGGCGATGGCGGGCCAGCAGCAAATCGCGCTTGGACTTCGCTTCATCGAGTTTCTGCTCGAGCTTCTGCAACGCGCTCTTTAGCGCCTCGACCTGAGCTCGCTGGTCGTCCACCTGCTCGCGGTAGCTCAGCGTCAGCCGTTGCGATGTGTGAAAACGGTCCAGCGCAGCGCGAGCCAGATCATCCTGCCCTTTGTCCACTGCAACCTCAGCTTTGCGCATCCAGTCCTTCCCCAAATCTTCGTTTTCACGAAGCTTCTTTTCGAGCATGTGCTGGTCGGCGATCGAAACCGCCACCTGCGTCTTGACCTGGAGGTATTGATTCTCCATGTCCATCATCACTTGCTTGATCATTTTCTCCGGGTCCTCCGCGCGATCGATCATGTCGTTCAGATTGGCCCGGATCAAAGTGCCTACTCGTTCCAAAAGTCCCATGATAATTCTCCTTTCGAACAGCCTAAAATCTCTGGGGCCGCCTCTCGCTAAGAGCTTGCGGTGCCAGCCCTGCATCCTGCCCGAAGCAAAACCGGCTAACGCATTTGGCCAATCAGCAGATGCAAAAGGCTCGGCAGGCAAACAATGCTGAACGCGGCCGCTTGCTCTAACAAATAAACTATGCCTCCCAAAAAATGCCGGGCGGCAAACGTAATCACCACCAGGCAGATGATCCAGAAGATCAAAAATTCCTCTTTCAACGTCATGGTGATCCCCCAACTGGCATCGAGCATCCCGGCAAGCGCAAGGCCTGTCGGGATGGAAGCGAACGTTACGCCTTGGGCGCGGCTGTTTTCTCCGGCTTCTCAGACTTCGGCGCCTTATCGCCGATCAACCGCACTTTGCTGAGCAAATCCGACACCTGCATGCCGGAGAGCGCTTCGAAAAGCGCCGGCACTTGCGCGGCAATCTTGGTAATGTCGCCGGTGAGTTTGTAGGCGCCGGCGGCGTCGCCATTTCCCGTCGAGACGATGGTGACTTTGTCGACTTTGCTGAGCGGCTCGGCCAGCGCGCGCACGACTTCTGGCAATCCGCTGATGAGTTTGTCCACCACCGCGGCCTGGTTGTACTCCTGAAAAGCCTCTGCCTTGATGTTCATGGCCTTGGCTTCCGCTTCGCCCTTCTTGAAGATGATTTCGGCTTCGGCTTCGCCCTGCGCGCGAATGGCAGAGGCGCGGCCTTCGGCTTCGCTCATCAAGCGCTGGCGTTCGGCGTTGGCGAGCGTTTCGATGCGCTGGCGCTCGATCTCTGCCTGCTTCAGCACGGTGGCAATCAGTTCGCGTTCGCGGCGCGCAATTTCCGCTTCCTGCACTTTGACTTGCGCTTCGCGTTCGACTTGCTGGACCCGGACGGATTCCTCGACGACGCGCTGTTGCATGACGTTCGTCTCGATTTCATAGGCCTTGTCGGCAGTGGCCTGGGCCTTCTTGGTCATTTCGAGGTAGCTGGCTTTCTTGATGTCCAGATCGCGTTCCGCTTCGGCTTGTTTTGCCAAAGAGGCTGTTTCGGCAGCGACACGTTCCTGGTCGGCTTGCGCCTTGGCAACGGCCGAGGCACGCGTCGCTTCTGCGCGCTTGATGGCGATATCGCGGTCTGCTTCGGCTGCGGCAACTTCCGCGTCGCGTTTGATTCTCGCGATGTCCGGCCGCCCCATGTTGGTGATGTACTCGTTCTTGTCGCGCACTTCTTTCAGCGTGAAGCTCACCACTTCCAGCCCCATCTTGTTCATGTCATCGGCGCAGGTTGAGCGCATACGGTCGGCGACCATTTCCGGTTCCTTAACGATCTGCTCCACCGTAAGCTGCCCGATGATTCCGCGCAGGTGGCCTTCCATGACCAGCCGAATCAAGCCTTCGCGCTGTTCCGGCCGCTTGGTTAGGAATTGTTCCGCCGCTGTCCGGATAGACTCCGGGTCAGACTTCACTTTGATCTGCGCGACGGCCTCAATCGTGACTGCCACGCCTTGCTTGGTATAGAGGCTCTGCTGCGGAGCGACGTCAAACGACATCAACTCCAGCGAGAGCTCGCGGCATTGCTCGATCATTGGAAAAATGATCGTGCCGCCGCCCTTGACGATTCGTGTGCCGCGCAGGCCGTAAATGATCAACGCCTCGTGTGGGCCTGCTTTTCTGAACATTCTGGCCAACAGAGCCATGCCGAGCAGGACCGCCAGAACGGCCAATCCGGCAACAACTGGGATAAATGGCAACCCGAACATAGAAACCTCCCTTTTCCACTCGTCCAGACTGTTTGCGTCGTGCGACAGTCTGAGAAACCTTTACGGCGCGGCGGCATGCAAGCCCTACATCGCTCTCAACGTGGGCTTTAAACCCGCCTGCTTAGGAGCGCGTGAACTCTTCCCAACGGCGCACGTACGCAATTCCCTTCTCGTACCGCTCGATGACCACTTCGGCGCCCTTCTCGATGGCTTTGCCGTCATCGCTGCGCGCGCCGGCGCCGCGGCGTACCCCGCCGAGCGAGAAAATCACTTCGCCTGTGCCTTGCTCGCGAATGGGCACGCTGATCGAGCCCACCGACCCTTCAATCCGGTAGTCCGCCTCGTTCAGCTCCGAGTCACCACCCCGCATCAGTTTCAGCATGAACTTGAAAACCATCCAGCCCGCGAGAAGCCCCGCAAGCGTCGCGAATCCCAGCGACGCGATCGCCACTAGATGGGAGCGCGTCGACAAGATGTAGCCCGTTCCTCCGAACCAGGCGAGGAACGCCAGCAGCGTCGACATGTTGAGCCAGGGGATATGCGCTGCCGCTCTCAGGCCGCCGCCACCGCCATGGTGCGCAACGTGAAAAGGCAGGTGCAGACGAAACGGCAAGTGGATGTGGACTGCGCCCGCAAGAAAAGAAAGCACGCTGAGCGAGAATCCCACTGCAAAACAAAGCAGATAGAAATCAGACCAGGTCATAAAACACCCCGAAACGCAGCACCCCGCTGCGCAGACTGGAATTCGAGACGCAGACCCTTCGGGTCAGTTATTCAGCGAACCGGGCGGTGGATGCCCACTGCCCTGCTGCTTCCCCGAATGCAAAACTTCCCCGAGTCGTTCCGCCAAACCCGGCGCGCGAAGAATCTCCACCAGGAGCAAAAGCGCCTGGCGCGAATCCGCATGCTCCGCGATTGCCAAGAGTGCCTGACTGAGATCCGGATCGGCGGCAAATTGTTCCGCGCCGGCGTACAGCCAGGAATCGATCTTTGCGTCGACGGCGCGAAGAGCAGACTGCAGCTCGGGCGTGTAGCCTTCTGGATCGTCCACCAGAAAACCCGGATAGACCCGAAAGAAGCGCGCCAGGAGCGTCCGCGTGCTGTGTGTCAGGTGCGGCCGCGTGCCACTCTCAATCTGTGAGAGGTACGCCTGGCTCAGCCCGCGCCCTACTTCGCGCTTCATGGCCGCAGCCAGCTCCTGTTGCGTCATCGGACGGCCCAGGCCACGCAGGGAACCTTCCACAGCGCGAAGAGAACGGAGTTTGTTGCCGAGAGTCATCGAGGAACCCTCATATTGCAATCTGCGAATAACGTATTACTTTTCGCTATTTGTGTCAAGAACTATATTCGCCCTCTTTTCAATGAGTTACAAACTGGCTCTCGCGTGTACGGATAGTTTTCGGTGAGAACTGCGGCACAAATAGGAAGGGGACCTAATCAGGTTTACGTAGCGATTGCAGAACTATGCCAAGCTGCTGACACTTCTTATACAAGTGGCTGCGCTCCAATCCCAGCGCGCGTGCCACGTTGGTCATGTGGAAATTGTGCCGCTTGATTTCTCCGAGCAGCACTTCTTTTTCGAAGGCTTCCGTGCGCTCCGCGAGCGTTCCCGTCGAAGCAGTTCCAGGAGTTGAGGAACATGCGGAGCCAGCGCCGGCGCCCTCCCCAGGGAGCACGAGCCGAACATCATCGGCGGTAATGGAATCTTCCGCGGAAAGGAGCACCAGCCGCTCCACCACGTTGCGCAATTCGCGTACATTTCCCGGCCAGGCGTAGCGGCGCAATTCCGCAAACGCATCGGCGGCGAAGAGCTTCTCTTTCCAACCGTTTTGCGCAGCCACCTGTCTCGCGAAATGCGCGGCAAGCTCCGGAAAATCTTCCGGCCGCTCGCGCAGCTGCGGCAGCACAAGGGGGAAAACGTAAATCCGGTGAAAGAGATCCCGGCGGAACGCATTCTGCTGCACCAGTTCCTCGAGGTTCCGGTGCGTGGCCACGAGGACGCGCACATCCACGCGAATGGGTTTGTCGCCGCCGACGCGCTCCACTTCGCCCTCTTCTAGCACGCGCAATAATTTGGCCTGCATGGAGACGGGCATATCGCCAATCTCGTCGAGAAACAGCGTGCCTCCTTCGGCCTGTTCAAATTTGCCGAGATGCCTTCCCGCCGCGCCAGTAAAAGCGCCCTTTTCATGACCAAAGAGTTCCGATTCGATCAGCTCCGCGGGCACCGCGGCGCAATTCAGCGTAATGAAAGCATTTTCATGGCGCTGCGACTTCTCATGAATCGCCCGTGCTACCAGTTCCTTGCCGGTCCCGGTTTCGCCCAGAATGCAAACGCGCGTTTCGCTTGCGGCCACGCGCTCGATCTGCGCGAGCAGCTTCTTCATCGCCGGGCCTGATCCCACCAACTCGTGTTTCCCCAGACGATGCCGCAGTTCACGGTTTTCGTGTTCGAGGCGCGAAAGCCGCAGGGCATTCTCCACCGTGACGAGCAGCTTTTCCGTCGAGAGCGGCTTTTCAAGAAAATCCAGCGCACCCAGCTTCGTAGCTTTCACCGCCATTTCGACATTCGCCTGGCCGGAGATCAGCACGATGGGCGTCTTGACGCCGGCCTGTTTCAAATCTTCGAGCAGCTCGATGCCGCTTTTCCCGGGCATAACCACGTCGGAGAGAATCAAGTCGAAGGATTCGGTGCGCAAAAGTTCCAGTGCGCGGGGGGCGTTGTCGCAAACTGTTGCTTCGTGGCCAGCCAGCCGAAAAGCCCGCGAAAGCGACGCCAGCGTATTGGGGTCATCATCGACAAGCAGAAGGTGAGCTTTGCGTGGCAAGGGGAGTCCTTTGCAGCTGCGGGTCAGTCGGAGGCAGCCACGGTAAAGCTCTGCGGAGGCTTCCTCTCGGTCGCGGCCTCTTCCGCCGGGGCTGAAGGTCGCGCGGACTGGCGCTGTGGCAGCACGATGTGAAACGTCGTTCCCTGTCCCTCGTCGCTCGAAACGGAAATGGTTCCGTGATGGTCGCTGATCACCGACTGGATAATCGCGAGGCCGAGGCCGGTTCCCTGAACCTTTGTCGTGTAATACGGAGTAAAGAGCCGCGAGCATTCTTCGGGCGTCAGGCCTTTTCCCGTATCCGCCACTTCGATTCGAACGCTGCCGTCGTGCTCCGAACTGCGAATGGTCAGGGTGCCTCCGGCCGGCATGGCGTCCAGAGCGTTCAGCACGAGATTTTGAAACGCGCGGTGGAGAAGGTCGGCGTCCGCATCGATCTCGGGTAGCGGCTCCGTCAGAAAATATTCTGGAATAATGGGCGGCTTGCCCACTGTGTTGAACTGCGGTTCGAACAGCCGCACGGCATTGCGCAAGGCTTCATTCACGTTGACGGGCGCAAAATGCGGCGCGGGCATTTTTGAAAAATCGCTGAAACGGCTGACAATGGTGTTCAGATTCGCGAGTTCCGCCTTCAACGTGGCCGTGGATTCGTTAAAAACTTCCAGGAATTGCTTCGCATCCAATTGCCGCGCCTTCTGCAGATTCTCTACCGTAATCTGCAGAGGGAAAAGCGGGTTGCGAAGCTCGTGGGCCAGGCGACGCGCCAACTCCCGCCATGCGGCCACTCGCTCCGTCTGCACAAGCTGCTCTCGCTGCGTCGCCAGCGTCTGCGTCATTTCATTGAACGCGGAAGCAAGCTGTCCAATCTCATCGCGGCCGCGCAGATCGATGACGGTGTCCCATCGCCCGGAGGCCACCTCGCGCGCGCCTTCGGCTAACTCCTCGAGGGGCCGCGTAATTCTTGCCGAGACCCACAAACTAATCAGCAAACCGATCAAGAGAGCCGCTCCGGCGACCGCTCCGGCAATCTGCAAAATGTGGCGCGTCAACAGCACGAGCTCCTTTCGCGAGCTCCCTAATAGCAGGACGGCAAGCAATTCGTTGTTCCTGCCTGGCAGCGGGATGGCATGAAATGTTTCGGCGTCCGCGGCGTTCTGCGACCAATCGATGGTCCCCTCGAGCGGTTTCGCCTGCTTCTGGAGCTGCTGAATCAACGGTTCGAGCCGGTCCGCTTGCTCGAAGGAACCATTCACATCGGTCAGCGCGGTGGCAACAAAACCAGGCTCCAGATTGCGGTACAGCAGCACGCGCATACCTGCGGGGGGCACCAGGGAGGCGAGAAAATTCTGGTCGAGCCGCCGGCCGCCAATGATATATAGGCTCTTGTCGTTTCCGCCGGAAAGCATGCGAACCACGGTCAGCGAGAGCGCCACGCCGTCAGGCAATTCTTCCTTCTTGAGGAATGGCGCCGAATCATTCCAGTTTTTGTTCGTCAGGACCCAATCGTTCTTATAGCCGACGCGTGCGGGATACTGCGCGGAAGAGATCAGCGTCCCGTCCCAATTTACAAATTCCACAAAGTCCAGCCCGTGATCCTGCGCTGCTCCGGAAGCGTCGTGCACGAAGAGCGAGAGGTCCGGTCTAGCGCCTGCCAAATCGATTGCCACCTTTAGAGTGATCTCGGCATCTGTGATGTTCTTCACTTGCCGGGCGATCTCTTCGCCTCGTTGCGCGTATTCTTTGTTGAACTGCGCGACGAGCGCCTGGCTTCGCTGCGCGTCCGACTCCTCAAACACGGCTTGCGTATAGTGCGTCACGCCATAGGCCACCAGCGACACCGAAGCAAGCACCGTAATCAGAAAAACCAAAAATAACTTTGTGCGAAAACTCATGGCTTTGCTCCGGCCGCAGCCGATTGCGATTGCGGGAAACTTGGTGACGTGCCGTTCGCGAGATTCGAAGAGTCCGCTTGCGCGGATTCGGGAAGATCCAGCCAAACGTCGGCAAGATGCCATTCGCCCCAGCGTGCCGGCATCCAGTCGCGCACCGTCGGGCCGAGACCAACGGATTCGGCTTCCATGACGAGCGGAAGCACCCGCCACTCCTCGAGGATCCGCCGCTCGCGCGCGTAGAGCTGCTGGTAATCCGTACTCGTGACATTCACCTCCGAAGGCTCCGTTAGATTATATGCCGCAATCATGGAATCGAGTTCCGCGCGCGGAGATAGCGACGAACAGTGCCACGCAAACAGGTGAACATCAGAAGGCGGATCAACAAGTGCCGCCGATGAAGCGCCTGCGCGTGAAACGGGCCGGCTGATGACGCGCACGGGAATCGCAGCCTGGCGCGCGTTCAATGCCACGCGCTCTCCGAGAAGCTTTGCCAAATCGCCGGCCGGATCGACGCGCAAGCGCAGCGGTTCCGCGCCGCCGGTCTCATTCGAAGGAAGCCCGCGTCGCAGTTCTTTTGCGCGTTGAAGGTTGGTGTCCACGCTGAAGAGGAAAGCATATCCTGAGAGCCACTGCGGCAAAAGGGCTGCAGCAGGTTCGGCTTGCTTCTGGAGCAATACGCTGGCCATGGTGCCGCGGTCGAGCGAAAGCGCCAGCGCCTCGCGCAGGTGAACATCCGATGCGGCCCTCTGCGTCCCGTCAAATCGCAAGCCGTACAGAGTTAACGGCTCCGACGTCCAAGTACGCAGATTGGCCTGCTTCACGCGGGGCGCAAGATCGGGCGCCAGCTCGATCAAATCCACCATCGCCAGTTCGTGCGCTGCGTCCTCAAGCGATTCCGCCTGCAAAACGGGCGCCAACAGAAATAGCGCAAATCCCAGAAGCTGGCAGAGAACGGTAATGCCGCGCGGGCGCGGCGAGAACAAATTATGCTTGGCGGACACTGGCTTGCCGGATGATGATAGCACGCCTGCAATCCGCGCTACTGAGCGCGTCAATTCAGGTGTGCGTATCAATTCGATTTTGATTTAAGAAGCTGGCAGGGCTCGGTGGAAAATACTTGCTCCCCGCGAAACATTTTGCGAGGACACACGTCCATCTAGGTAGTCGGGTATCCGGGGTAAATCTCTGTCTCCAAGGATGATCAGAATGAACCGAATCGCTATTGGTCTGAATACAATGCTGTGGCTGGCCTTCGCCACGATGGTCTGCCTGCCGGCCCTGCCGGCTTGTGCGCAGTCGGCTGCCGCCGCGGATCAAGTGCCTCCAGGACCCACGCGCCTTCTGCGATTCGCGGACATCTCGAAAGACAGGGTAGCCTTCGCTTACGCGGGCGACTTGTGGATTGCCTCCCGCGAAGGCGGCGCAGCCCGGCGCCTTACTTCTCACGTCGGCGACGAGCTCTACCCGAAATTTTCGCCCGATGGTAAGTGGATCGCCTTCACCGGCGAGTATGACGGCAACCCGGACGTTTACCTCGTCTCCGCGGAGGGTGGCGAGCCAAAGCGCCTCACTTTTCACCCTTCAAACGATATCGTCCTCGGCTGGACGCCCGACGGCAAAAACATCCTCTTCCGCTCCGACCGTTTCAACGAGCCTCTCGGCCGCTCCACGCGCCTTTACCTTGTTTCGCCGCAAGGTGGTAGCCCCCATCCGCTCCCCGTTCCGCGCGGCGATCTCACTTCCTTCTCCCCGGACGGCACCAAAATCGCCTACCTCGAAACTTCGCAGGAATTTCGCACCTGGAAGCGTTACCGCGGCGGCTGGAGCCTTCCTATCGCCATCTACGATCTCAAGAAGAACACCTACGAGGAGCTGCCGAAAACCGCGGCCATGGACATGTTCCCCATGTGGCACGGCAATTCCATCTATTTCATCAGCGACCGCGACGGCATCATGAACCTTTACGGTTACGACCTCTCCTCTAAGCAAACCAAAAAACTCACCGACTACAAGGAGTTCGACATCAAGTGGCCCAGCCTCGGCCCGGACGCCATCGTGTTCGAAAACGGCGGCCAGCTCTTCGAATACAATCTTAACAGCGGCAAAACGCGCGACCTCCCAATCGTGGTCCGCGCGGAGGACATCGAAGCCCGGCCCGACTTTAAGAGCGTTGGCCAGAACATTGGCAGTGCCGCGCTTTCTCCTTCCGGCGCACGAGCGGTCGTGGAGGCTCGCGGCAATGTCTTCACCATCCCCGCCGAACACGGGAGCGTCCGCACGCTGACGACCGAGCACTCCAGCATCCACGAACTCAATCCTGCCTGGTCGCCCGACGGGAAATCCATCGCCTATCTGTCCGACAAGACCGGCGAGTACGAACTCTATACGCGCCCGCAAATGGGCGGCGAAGAAACGCGCATCACTACGGACGGCAAAATCTACCGCTTCGGCCCGGCCTGGTCCCCCGACAGCAAGAAGCTCGTCTACTGGGACAAGTCCAACCAACTTTGGTATGTGAACCTCGACGACAAGAAGCCCGTCCTCGTGGATACCTCCGAATACGGCCTCATCCAGGATGCTTCCTGGTCCCCCGACAGCCTCTGGCTTGCCTACTCGAAGCCTCACCGCCGCGGGGCCAATGACGTTTTCGTCTATTCCCTAGGCGTGAAAAAAACAACGGAAGTCTCCACCGGCTTCTACAGCGACAACAACCCCGTCTTCGACGACAACGGCAAGTACCTCTATTTCATTTCCACTCGTTATTTCTACCCGAGCATCGGCCAGCTCGATCAGCGCTTCAATTACTATTCGACCGACGGCGTGTTCGCCGTCACGCTCAAAGCTGACGAGCCCTCTCCATTCAAACCCGAGAGCGACGAAGAAAAATCCGCCGACGAAAACAAAGACAAAAAGAAAGACGACAACAAAGCTGACGCAGCGAAACCCGGCGAGCAAAAACCCGGGGAGGAGAAAGAAGAGAAGAAAACGGAAGCTGTCAAGCCCATCCAGATTGATCTCGACGGCATCGCCAACCGCGTTGCGCCGGTCCCTATCCAGGCCGGAATTTTGAGCAATCTGAGTGCACGCAAAGACAAATTTTTCTATGTCTCCACGCCCGTGGAAGCCCGCCAATTTGCTTTGCCGGGTAACCAAGGTCCAAAGAACGTGCTTCACGTCTACGATGTCACCAAGCGCGACGACAAAGTCTTGCTCGAGGGCATCGACGGCTACGACCTCGATAAAGAAGGCAAAAAAGTTCTATACAAGGCTGGCCCAGTCCTCGGCATCACCGACGCCGTTCCCGGCAAAGCCAAAGTCGGCGCCGGCAAACTCGATCTCAGCGGAGTGCAGGTCCAGATCGATCCCCGCCAAGAGTGGCGCCAGATTTACCACGAGGCTTGGCGTCTCGAACGCGATTTCTATTGGGATCCCAATATGACCGGCCACGACTGGAATAAAATCGGCGCGCGCTACGAAGCCCTGCTTCCCTGGGTGGCCCATCGCAGCGATCTCAATTACCTGATCGGCGAGCTCATCGCCGAGCTCAGCACCTCGCACACCTACGTTGGCGGCGGCGACCAGCCCAAGAAGCCACAAGTCAGCGTCGGCATGCTCGGCGCGGACTTCGAGCCAGACGGCGGCTTTTACCGCATCGCGAAAATCTACCCCGGCGAAAACTGGAACGACGCCACGCGCTCGCCCTTGACCGATCCCGGCCTCAAAGTGAAAACCGGCGACTATCTGATCTCTGTGAATGGCCAGGAAGCCCGCGCAACCCAGGACGTCTATTCCTATTTCCAGGACCTCGCCGGAAAACTCGTCGCTCTAAAAATCAACAGCAAGCCCAGCGCCGACGGCGCGTGGGAAATCACTGTAAAGCCCGTCGGCAATGAAACCGGAGTCCGCTATCTTGATTGGGTCGAAAGCAACCGCCGCAAAGTCGCGGAAGCTACTGGCGGCCGCGTCGGTTACATGCACGTCCCGGACACTTCCATTCCTGGAATCATTTCCTTCGACAAATCGCTAACCGGACAGCTCGACAAAGACGGCATTATCGTCGACGAGCGCTACAATGCCGGCGGACAGATACCCGACTTCTACACCGAAAAACTCAAGCGATCGCTTCTCGCCGTCATCTCCAGCCGCGATGGCAAGGATACTCCCTATCCTCCGGTCGCCATTTACGGTCCAAAGGTCATGCTCGTCAACGAAATGTCCGGCTCCGGCGGCGATTTGTTCCCGTGGCTATTCCGCTTCGAAAAGATCGGTCCGATCGTCGGCACGCGAACTTGGGGCGGTCTCGTGGGCATCAATCGCGGCGCGCCGCTGCGTGACGGCGGTTTCGTTACCGCTCCATCCGCTGGATTCTATTCCTGGGAAAAAGGCGGCTCCTGGGCCGTCGAAAATTACGGCGTCGATCCAGACTTTGTAGTTCCCCAGCGTCCCGATCTCGTCGTCCAAGGACACGACCCGCAACTCGAGAAGGCCATCGAGCTGGCCAAAGAAAGCCTGAAGGATTACAAAGGTCTTCCTCCCAGACCGAAATTTCCTGGATCAAATTGAATGCGCCAGTTCAGTTCTGAAATGACACACGCACAAGCAGCCTCTAGCGAAAACGGCCGGCGATCAGCCGGCCGTTTTCATCTCTAGTCAAGGATAATTCAACCGCAGGGTGGGAAAGACATTCTTGCTGTCACCAAACCTGTCTGCCTTTAGAAGTTAAATTCAACCGCTAGCCGAGTGGCACAGTCCACGTCGCTGGAGAAGGAATAACCTCTGGCAAATTCGGCGAAGCGCGGCGGTGCTTGCCTGCATGCTCATGATCTTTCCTCCTTTCCAGCAACGCGTTCCGAGCCACCCACAGGGGTATTGGCTAGCGGAACCAGTAGCACAGACTTGAGTCTGTGCAATTCTTCTCTGAACTCATCTACGGCCTTTTCGCCGGACGCCTCTGCGCGCTGACTGCCGGCGCCGCACGATCCGAATCCGCAGAATCGTCCGACGCCGCATTGTTGTTTCCGGTCGTCACTCCGGAAAACGCCGAGTGCATCACGTCATTGGCAAAAAAGTTCTTCCCATCCATCGGCACCATCATGATTTGCAGCTTGTCCGAAAGTCTTTCGGCAATAATCTTCTGAATCAACATCGGATTCTGCTTCAGCACGCTCGCTTCGAATTTCATGCGTTCGGCATCGGCCGCCGCGGTCACCCTGATTCGGTTGGCTTCCGCTTCCGACAAATTCTTCTGCCGTTCGACCTCCGCTTTGCTGTCGATGATCTTCGCCTGCGCCGCCGCATCCGCGTTTTGCAGCGTGGCTTCCTTGCGCGCCTGTGCTTCGAGCTTGGTCTGCTCGATCTGCTTCTGCTTGAGTGGCAGCGTGTACTGCATCGCGTCCGCTTCGGCCTTGGCCTGCAGCACGCGCACCGCTGCTTGCCCTTCCGCCTGCTTCACGTCGCGCGCCTTCTGCGCCTCCGCCTCGAGTTCCGCGATGCGCACTTCTTTTTGCTTGATCTCCTGCTCCGTTCCCAGCCGCTCGTTCTCCTGTTCTTTCAGGAGCAACCCCTCTAGCCCCTTCGCGTATTCCGCGGGAAGCTGCAAATCGCGCAGCAGCACTTCGCGCACGAGGATTCCGTCGCTCTCCAGCCGAGCCGTAATCGCGGCCGCGGCCTTCGAGCGCAGTTCTTCGCGCTTTGTCGCAAATATCTCCTGCGTGATGTAGTTCGGCGCAAGCTGCCGGTAGATCGTCGAAACGACTGGAGCAACAACCTCCTCGCCGACTGGCTGCGGCAAATTCGCGTGAATCGCGTCCAGCCGCCGCGGGTCCAACCGGTACCTCACCGAAACAGCCAGGCCGATGTTCAATCCTTCCCGCGCCTGGACGGTCAGCACTTCCTTCTCTGATTTTGCGGACGCGCTTGCCGACGTCGAGTACACCTGCTCGCGCGTGTCGTACAGCGCCACGCTATCGACGAGCGGAGTGACGAAGTGCACTCCCGGATACAGCGTGCCGCGACGCGCGCCCCAAATCTGGCTGACGCGTACTCCGGCGGAGCCGTCCGGAATCACCAGGATGCTCAGCGCGAGCAATATGGGAAGCACGCCCAAGATCGCCAGCCGCTGGACCAGCCGCCAGCGGACCGGTCCAAAAGGGCGGTGTGCCGTTATTCCTGTTTCCCCGCCCGGTTCGCTCGTTTTACTGCGCGCCAACAGCCTCCGCAGTTGCTCCGCGAGATAAATGTCATAAGCCACCAGAGCACCGGAACTGCCGAAGAGTCCGAGTCCCAAAATCATTAGCAAATACTTCAAAGCCAGCATGGTGTTGCTCCCTTCCCTCTCACTCCCGGGCGTTGCGGCGGAGAGGTGACCGTCAACTCCGCCGCTCACGTTGGGCCGGGAATCCCGCCTGCCCTGTCTCAGGCTGTCTCTTGCAAGTTGCTGCGCTCAGCGATGCGGCGCGTAGGCCCGTGCCAGCTGTGTCGTGCCTCGCACCAAGTGCGGCGTCGTGGGGATACGCCGGGCCGTCGCCGGACGCATCAGAACGAACATCGCGCGCAACAGCAGCCAGTCGAACGCCAGGGCGGCAGCCGCGGCAAAAATCGTGGTTACGACGAGTGTGGCGAAGTGCAGCATAGCGATCATGGTGTGCCTCTCTGGTCCTATGAAGTCCTGCGACAATGGAAAAGGCACGCCCCTTGCCACGCTACATGCATTGAAAATAAAGGGCTTATTACCTCAGAGGAAAAGCGCTCATGTGTGGCGTGAAACACGCCGTGGCCAGCTAGACGCGCCCCCGCGCCTCCGTTTTGCCAAGCGACCAATCCGAGCTATTGTAGTAGTGTTAGGAAAAGGGCCCGAAAGTCACCCATAAGAGCCCGAAAGGAAAGAAGGTCGCGAACCCGCCTCGCTGATGTCCAGCGGCGAAAGTATTCGCCTCCAGCAACTATTCGACATGGCGCCACGCCCCGGAATGCGCATCGGCAAAGTCCTCGGGATACCCATCTTTCTCCATTCGACATGGATCATCATTTTTGCCGGTATCACTTACTCTCTGTACGAGCAGTTCAAGCTGCAGAATCCCGCTTGGCCCCCCGCCCAGCAGTGGAGCGTCGGCGTTTTCACCAGCATTCTCTTTTTTGCTTCTCTCCTTTTCCATGAACTTGCTCACAGCGTCGTCGCGCAGCATTACAAAATTCGCGTTCTCTCCATTACCCTGTTTATCTTCGGCGGCGTCGCCAGCATCGAGCGCGATCCTTCCAAAGCCATTCAGGAATTCAACATCGCCATCGCCGGTCCTCTCGCCAGCGGTTTTCTGGCCGGGCTATTCTTTGGCTTGGTCCAAGCGTTTCCGGCAAATCAGGTGGTCAATGCCGTCTCCACCTGGCTTTGGACCACAAATCTCTTGCTGGCAGTTTTTAATCTGCTGCCCGGTTTCCCGCTTGATGGCGGCCGGATCTTCCGCGCCATCGTCTGGGGAGCAACCAAGAATTTTTCCAGAGCTACGCGCATCGCTGGCGCAAGCGGACGCTTCATCGCCTATGCCATGATCCTCCTGGGTGGTTTTGCGGTTTTCAAGGGCTTCATCGGGCAGGGCCTCTGGAGCGTTTTCATCGGCTTCTTTCTTTTGAACGCCTCGCAGGAGAGCGTTGCGCAAGCCGCCATTCGCGAAACTCTTTCTGGCCTCCGCGCCGCCGACGTCATGAGCCACGAAGTCCCCACGGTCGGCCGCGCCATCTCTCTCGAAGAGTATGGCGCCGAAGTCCTGCGCACCGGCCGCCGCTGCCATCTCGTCATCACCGACGATCGCCTCGTTGGCATGATGAACGTACACACTCTCAATTCCGTCCCGCGGCATGAATGGGGTAATACCTCCGTTCAGGCCGTCATGATTCCCCGCGAACGCATCCTCTGGGCCACTCCCGACGAACCATTGCTCGGCCTGCTCGAGCGGCTCCTTACCGCCGATATCAACCAAATGCCCATTGTTTCCGGCTCCGACAATGGCGCCGCGCAAATCATCGGCATGGTTTCCCGCGATTCCATTCTCCGCGTCATGCAAACGCGTACGGAACTCGGCCCTCTCTCTTACACCAGCGTCGCAGGCAAATAACACGCGACTCGTAGACCTTCGAGTCTGCCCCGAGTGAAATCACGATGCGCCCACACTCCCCGGGTTCCTTTCCCTACTCTTCATTAACCCCGGAAGTCAACTTGGGTATACGATGCTTATCTATCCCAAAGGAGGACGAAGATGGCCAAAAAGAGCAAACTCACACGAGTCGCCGCGAGCATCGGTGGCGCAATTGGTAAAGCGGACCGCAAAGCCCATAAAGTTGTGGAAGCCGGAGCGCTGGCCAAGGAGGAACTCCTGGCGATCTCAAAGCAAGTCGGAGCGCTCAAACGCCAATTAGAGCAGACCACCAAGCGACTCAAGCGCGCGCTAACCTAGATTCCAAGCGCACCCCACAAATCGAACAGATCATATTGCACGCCGCGCCAGCTGCAAGCGAGCGAGGGCGCCCGCGCGTCTAGCGCAGCTTTGATCTACGGGCTCCGCTTCCTGGCCCTACTGCTCCCGCAAGCCCCCATACTCCTCATACTGCATGTCCGCTCGATTGGTTTATAATGCGCCGCTTGTGGGTGGAAAGCCTCAGCACGCATCAGCAAACCAAACTGGAGGAAGCGTAGCCATGAACTCGGCGAATCTGTGGAAGTCTTTGTCGTCGCGGGATCACCGTTGGATTCGCTGGTGCTCGTCAGCTTTGCTCCTCTCTTCCGCTCTTTTAGTTGTCAGCCTCTCCGCGCAAACTCCCGCCAACTCCGCCAGCGCGGAACCTCCCGCGGCAACGCCCTCATCTCCCACGCCAATCTACACTCCCAACTACGCGCTCGAAGCCCGTTTCCTCCCCGCCAACATGAATAAGCTCGTCTTCGACCTCTCCGTCACTCCCCACTGGTTCACTCTCTCCGACAAATTCTGGTACAGCTTCCGCACCACCAACGGCACGAACTATTTCTTGGCCGACCCCGTTAAAAAATCCAAGTCCCTCCTCTGGGACAACGCCAAAGTCGCCGCCGCTCTTTCCCTTCTCACAAATTTTCCCTATGACGCCCAACATCTCCCCGTCAAACGCCTCAAGCTCGTTGACAAAGACACTCGCATGCGCTTCGAAGTGGAAATTCGCAAGGACGGCGTCGTCCCCAACGAGCCCGAAAAGAAAATCCAAAACGACGGCAGCCAGCAAGGCAACGAAAGTGAAATAAAACAGAACGATGAAAAACAGAATGAGCAGCAGGGCCAGCGCGCCGATCGCTCCGGCCAACCCTCCGAGCCTCGCGAAGAAACCCGCACGCTCTCCTTCGAATACGATCTAGCCACCGGCAAAGTTTCGCGCCTCGACAACGTCGAGCCCATGCGCAAAAAGCCTTTGTGGGCTTCCGTTTCCCCCGACGAAAAAACTGTCGTCTTCGCCCGCGGCCACAATCTCTACTTGATGGACGCCGTCAACTACGCCAAAGCCCTCAAGAAGGCCGGCGACACTACGATCATCGAGACTCAGCTCACCACCGACGGCGTCGAAAAATTCAGTTATGCCCGCCGCATCCTGCCCGAACAAGAGGACGAACTCAAAAAAGAAGACAAGGGCGACACAAACAAAGCAGGCATCCGCTCTCCCGCTATCATCGTCCATTGGTCGAAGGACTCCAAAAAATTCGCGGTTGTTCACCAGGACGATCGCAAAATCCCCGATTTCTGGGTCATTCACTCGCTTGCGAATCCCCGCCCGACCCTCGAATCGTATCCCTACCCGCTTCCCGGCGAGGACGCCATGCCAATCTCTCAAATCGAGATTCTTGATGTCAGCGCGAAGCAGCTCGTCGTCGTCCAAGCCAAAAACTTCCCCGAACAAGAACTCCGCCTCGCGGACGCCCCGCTCCTCGAGCGCGATCGCGAAGAGCTCCGCGAAGAGCAGGAAGGCAATCAGGAAGGCGCCCCGATGCCGCTTTCCCGCGTCAGCCCGCGCTGGCTCTCGGACACCTCGGACAAACTTTATTTCATCAGCACCAATCGCGATTTCCGCAAAGTGGACGTCTGCGTCGCGGACACCGCCACCGGCGCTTCAAAAACTCTCATCGAAGAGCGTTCCAACGTCTGGCTTAGCGTAAAACCTCTCCGCCTCACCGGCAACGGCCAGGAATTCATCTGGTGGTCCGAGCGCGACGGTTGGGGCCACTACTACCTCTTCGATGCCACCGGCAAACTGAAAAATCAAATCACTTCCGGTGAATACGTCACCGATCAAATCGCCTCTCTCGACGAAAAATCCCGCACCCTCTATTTCACCGCCAACGGCCGCGAGCGCAACGAGGATCCCTACTACACTCATGTCTATCGCATCGGCCTCGACGGCAGCGGCCTGCAACTTCTAACTCCCGGCAATTTTTCTCACGCCTTCAGTTCGCCAGACTCCGGCAAATATTTTGAAGACACCTATTCCCGCGTCGACACCGCTCCAAAATCCATCCTGCTCGACGCTCAAGGCGCCCATCTACTCGATCTCGAAACAACCGATACCTCGCAACTGCTCGAAGCCGGCTACAAATTCCCCGAAACCTTCAAAGTCAAAGCTGAAGACGGCATCACCGATCTCTACGGCGTGATGCACAAGCCCTTCGACTTCGATCCCTCCCGAAAATATCCTCTCATCGAGTTCGTCTATCCCGGCCCGCAAACCGAGGAAGTCAACAAAACTTTTTCTCCCAAGAGCCCCAACGTCCCGCTCTCGCAACTCGGTTTCATCGTCATCGAAGTCGGCGCACGTGGCGGAAGTCCTCAGCGCAATAAGTGGTATGACAGCTATGGCTACGGCAATCTCCGCGACTATGGCTTGGCCGACAAAAAAGTTGCCGCAGAGCGCCTCGCTGCTATTTATCCTTACATTGATCTCTCACGCGTCGGCATGTGGGGCCACTCCGGCGGCGGCTTCATGACCGCTGCAGCCCTCATGGAGTATCCCGATTTCTACAAAGCCGGCTGGTCCGAATCCGGCAATCACGACAACAACGTCTACAACCGCGACTGGAGCGAGAAATACCACGGCGTCCGCGAAGAAGCCCAAAAAGACGGCACCCAAAAATATGTCTACGAAATCGACAAAAATTCCGAACTTGCTAAAAATCTAAAAGGCCATCTCATGCTCACCACCAGCGATATGGACAACAACGTCAGCATGGTCAACACCATGCGCGTCGCTAACGCCCTCATCCGCGCCGACAAGCGCTTCGAAATTCAGGTCTACCCTGGTATGCGCCACTCCTATATGCCCATCGTCAGCTACGTCGACATGGCCCGCGGCGATTTCTTCGCCCGCTGGCTCCTCGGCTCCTACGACACCGGCGCCGACATCCTCGAACTTCAAAATCAGCGCCAAGCCACTCCCAGCAAGAAATTCAAGGAGTAGCTTCCGCACCATCGCAATGCGGGAATACGGCTAGTCATGATGGTACTAATACTCAGATCGGATATGTTCTGAGCAATGTTCCATCTTTTAGGAATTAGCAAGAACTTTTTTATTAAATTTCATATCTTTCTGGCCAGTTCAGAATAGATACGAATTTCTGCTCGCTCCTAAGCTCACTGTTTTCATAAAGCTCCAATTAACATTAGATTTATATAAATTTGGTCTTAAAACTGCTTCCCCAAACCTCAAAAGTGTGACTGTGGTGGTCACAGGTCAGTTCATCCATTCTCTACATTCATGTCAATACGGAGGAATCCATGAGGCTGCTCAAGATCGGCTCGTCTATCTGCCGTAGCGTAACTCTCTGGAATCTAGTTCGTTTGGGACTCGTTTTGGTTGTTCTGCTGCAGATTGCCGGTCCAAGGGTCATGGGGCAAGGTATTGTCACCGGATCCATTGCAGGGAACGTCCAGGATCAGCAGGGCGCGATTGTCGCAGGCGCTGCTGTGCATGCTGTGGGCGCCGGCACCGGGGCTTCCTTCACAGGCAAGACGGACTCCCAGGGGTACTTTGAGATGCGGAGTCTTCCGCTCGGCTCGTACGGCCTTTCCGTCGAGGCCGCCGGCTTTCGCAGTCTGCACTTGAGCGGCGTCATCGTTGAGGCAGGCAGGATCAACATGCTGGCAGGCCTGACTTTGGAGATCGGTAGCGCTTCGGAAACAGTCACCGTGGAAGCCTCCGCACCACTGGTTGACAGCTCCAGCTCACAGATCGGCGGTAACTTCGACACCAAGGTCGTCGGATCTCTCCCCAATGCAGGCGTGGGCTTTGACAACCTCGTTCTCTTCGTTCCGGGTGTGGCTAACAATGGTTCCACCAACTTCAGCAACACCAATGGGGCTGCAATCGCCAATAACGGCTTGCGCGGCCGTTCCAACAACTTCCAGATTGACGGCCAGGCCAACAACGATAACTCTGTCGCTGGACCCTTGGTCTTCTTGTCCAGCCCAGACGTAATGGAGGAACTCCAGGTTGTAAGCAATAACTTTAGTGCGGAATATGGGCGCAATTCGGGGACGGTCGTCAACTACATCACCAAATCGGGCACCAATTCATGGCATGGCAGCGGTTACGAGTACTACGAAGGCGATTGGGACCGCTCGCTCGCGAACGGCCAGAAGAATCCTCTGCTAGGCTTCTGCCCTGCCGGCGTGGCTCCTGGCACGGCTACTCCCTTCGCTTCCAAATGCAGAGAGGCAGTCATCCCCCGCTTCGTCGATAACCGCTGGGGTGGCACCTTTGGTGGCCCAGTTCTCAAGAATCGTGTCTGGTTCTTTGGAAGCTATCAACAGGAAGAGCAGCGCGCTAAGAGCAGCTCTACTTCCTCGAGCCTCACTCCTACGCCCGCAGGCATTACTGCTCTCGACGCAGCTTTCCCCAACAACACTGCTGTAACTGCCCTTAAGCAGTTTGGACCCTACGGCATCACGGCGGGGAATCCCCAGCCTTCCGGCACGGTCCAGAACGTTTCAGTCTCGAACGGCACAACCTTTGTCTCCGTGCCCTTCGCATTTGTAAATCGCGTCGTCGGTAACAATTTTGACGATAGGCAGATCGTAGGCCGCGGTGACTGGCAGATGACCAGCAAGGACCGGTTCTTCTTCCGCTTCATCTACCAGAACAGCAATACCGCCTTGGGCTCCGGCACCATCTCCAGCGGCGCCTTTGTGGCTGTTCCCGCTCAAGACCGCCAGTACGGTTGGGACTACACTCGCACCTGGACGAACAATCTGGTGCAGCAGGTCCGTGTCAGTTACGGAACAGGCTTCTTCAAGTTTGCCGGTGGTCAGGGCTTTCCTCAATGCACCATAGAGAACGTGACTGCTTGCCCCCCCAATATCGGATTCTCCGATTCTGTCAACTCGTATACAACTTTTGGCCTGGCAACCAATCTTCCACAAGACCGCCAAGTTCATAACACTCAGTATCAGAGCAACCTAACCTGGACCCGTGGTCGGCACACCCTCAAATTCGGCGGCGAGTTCGATCACCAGAGCTCTCCCAACCATTTCCTGCCCAGCATCAACGGTGGCTTCACCTTTCTTTCCAGTCCCACCGGTTCTACGGATTGTGCAAGTGCAACTGGCAACGTGCCTTGCAACGCCTTCAGCAATTTCGTCAAGAACGCCGCGGGCTGCCCTGCCGCTGCCACCTGCAGTCAGCTATCGCTCACCGATGGTCCTTTTAACTTCAACTTCAAGGAAAACGATGTGGCTTTCTATGCACAAGATGACTTCCGCATAAAGAGCAACCTCACCTTAAACATCGGCCTCCGCTGGGAGTGGAACCAACAAGCCATCAACTTGCTTCACGATATTTCCGTTCAAAACGTAGCTGATGGATTCTGGAAGGCTGGCTTACCCGCCAGCGTCACCGAAATCCCCCACATTCCGGAAGACTTCAACAATTTCGGGCCGAACATCGGCTTAGCCTGGACGCCGCAAATCCTTAAGCGAGTGTTTGGAGAAGGCAAGACCGTCATCCGTGGCGGGTACCGTATCGCGTATGATCCCTCCTACTACAACATTTTCTTGAACGTCGCTACTTCCGCCCCGGTTGTGAATGCCGGCACTATTTTCAATGTCGGCGTCCCTACGAATGCGACAGGTACAGCCGTGCAGGCAGCGTATTTGGGTCTGATCCCGCGTGGCGCGAATCCTGGCGCCCGCAGCCAGACTCGTGTCAGTCCCGATTTCCACAACCCGTACGTTCAGCAGTGGTCTTTGGGCATCGAGCGAAGCATCACTTCGCGCATCTCGTTCGAGACTCGCTACGTGGGCAACCATGGCGTAGGCAATTTCCAAACCATCAACGCCAACCCGCTTATCTTTTCCTGCTCGGCTTTCACGGGTGATGCATGCACTGGCACTGGCAGTGGCTTGGCGGTGCAAGCCCCTCAGTACATTCCTTCCGGGGTAACTCCATGCACCCCCAGCGGCGCCACCGCTGGCTCCGGATCAACAACTTCGCGGGGGCGTCCAGACTGCAACTTCACCCTGGTTCGCACCCGCAACAATGGGGCTTGGTCCATTTATCATGGCCTTCAGAACGAACTGAAGTTCAGGTCGTTCCACGGATTGACTGGGGATTTCGCCTATACCTTCAGCAAGGCCCTCGACAATACCAGCGAAATCTTCTCCAGCACCGGAGGCAACTCTACTCCCATCGCCATCAATCCATTTAACCCTGACAGGGGGGAGCGCGGCATTTCCGCGGAATCCTATCCCCACGTTTTCACCACCTACGTGCTCTATGAAGTGCCTTGGAAGAACTCGCAGCAGGGCTTCCTCGGCCATCTCCTTGGAGGCTGGGGGCTGAGTGGCACGCATCGCTATCAGACTGGCGTCGCTGTGACCCCTGTACAGAACACCAATAGTGCCATCAATGGCGACCCATACTGCGACGCCACCTTCAACAACAACTTCATCGGGGCTACGCTCGACTCGTGTCGCCCAATTCTCAGCAATCCCAATGCTCCGTATAACACCGCGGGCCGCTACCTGAGCGCGACTCAGTTGGTTAACGTCAGCTCTTGCCTGAGTACCGCTTTCCCAGGAACACCTGCCTGCCCGTTAATCGCCCCCTCGGACGTGCATTTCATAGTCAACAACGTTTTCGCGGTCAACAACTTGTGCGGCGGAGACCCCTTCGCCTGCACGATCGGTCGCAACGTGACCCGCACCCAGCCTCGTAACCAGGTGGACTTGAGCATCCAGAAGAACTTCAAGCTCTATGAGCGTATGTCCCTTACTCTGCGTGCCGATGCTCTCAACGCCTTTAACCACCAGTTTTACGGCGCGCCGGGGCTGAATATCAATAACAAGAATGCGGCTGGCGTTGCGTGTACACCTCCGCCCGTCACCACACCACCCACACCACAGACCGCCGCAAATTGTCTTCCCGGAGTTCCCGCTCCTAGCACCTACGGCGAGGTTTTTGGTAGTACCGGAAACTTCCGCAGCATCGTGATCTCAGCGCACGTCACGTTCTAAGTTCCGCCCCTGAGCCATCTCAGGTCGGACTCAACGTCTAAACATCCAAACTCGAAGAGGCCGGTCGAATGACCGGCCTCTTTTCTTTTCCCATCGTCCTCACAGAATGGACTGGAGACACCCTCGCCGCCACGCTCGAACTTCAAAATCAGCGCCAAGCCACTCCCAGCAAAAAATTCAAGGAGTAGCTTTCAGCATTCTTCGGAGATGATCTTGGCCTATACTTCCGCCACCCATCCACTGGCCAGACTTTCCAAAACGTCCTAGGCAGTTATTCGAACTCCACGCATAGGAAATTTTCTGCTCGGAAATTATCCCAGCCACTGCGGGTTGTGGGCTGTGCCGTCGAATTGCGTGGTGGTTTTGTAGAGTTCAAAGTCGCCATGGCGCGCGGCGGCATCTGTTTTGGCGAGCAGGGCTGCGACCGCCGTTGCTTCCAGCGTCCGAAATGTCTTCGCTGCTTTGATCGCTTGCCCGAGGTTTTCCATGGACTCGCAACCAGTGATCACCACGCTGGTCGGCAGATTCATGGCGTAGTGCAGGCACTCGATAGGCTCGGCCGTTTTGCTCTCGAGAATCAGGCCCGCGCCCATGGGCTTCATGCCCAGGATGCCGATTCCCTCTCGCACTGCAACGGGAACAACTTTTTTCTCGAAGCTGTGGAAGTGCGCGTCCATCACATTGAGGGGCATTTGCACGGCATCGAAATGAAACTGATTTGCGGCGGCAACTTGCAGCATCTTCAAATGAATGTCGGGATCCTTGTGGCCCGTGAAACCGATGTAGCGCACCTTGCCTGCTTTTTGCGCTTCGAGGACGGCTTCCATGCCGCCGCCCGGCGCAAAAATCTTGTCGGAATCGTCCATGCGGATATTCTCGTGGAACTGCAGCAGATCCAGGTGGTCGGTCTGTAGGCGGCGAAGGGATTCTTCGAGTTGCTGCGCCGCGGCCTTTTTCGTGTGCCCGTCAATCTTGGTCATCAGAAAAGCGCGCTGGCGGTAGCCGTCGCGAAGCGCCTTGCCCATGCGCACCTCGCTGTCACCATCGTGATAGTCCCAGCAGTTGTCCAGAAAATTGATGCCGCTATCCAGCGCCGTTCGAATGATGCGTATGCTTTCCTGGACGTCCTTGGGGTTTCCGAGATGATAGCCGCCCAGCCCGATTGCAGAAACTTTTGCGCCGGTGCGGCCCAAGGTCCGATATGGAATTTCTCCCGGTGTGTCGGCAGCCCCGGCTGCCCATGACAAATTCTCCGCGCCAGCGGCACACGTCGCCGCCACAGCTATCTCCAAAAACTCGCGCCGCGATACGCCTGAGTCTTTTTCTTCGGGGCTGTTAGCTGGATTTGTGTTTTCGGGGATGCGCGTGGAGTGCGTCACATTTCCCTCCCTGTGGCTGGGGCGGATGTGGCTATCTTACACCTAGAACTTTGGCAGGTCAGATTTGAGTGGCGAGGCAGCCGAATCCTGCGCGAGCTTTGGGACAATCCTTGCAGGCTCCAGCCTTTGAATGATTTAAGGAGAGCCGCCCAAAACACGACATCCGCCTGCGAATCTGCGCTAAAGTGCGCTCAAGAACGCGACCAGGTCCGATTCGTCCTGAGGCGTGAGAACCAGCCCAAAGCGCACTTCATAAAAATGCACCACATCCAACAGAGTTTGCGCGGAGCCGTTATGGAAATACGGGGCGCGGGCGGAGAGTCCGCGCAGGATCGGTCCCTTGATCTTGCCAACATGATCGTATCTGCCATCGATCAAGGCTTGGCCGAGATCGGTAGTGGATTTGCAGTTGCTCGTCGGCAGACCGGTGGCAGGATCCGCTTTACACACGGTGATCGTCGGCAAGTAGCTCATGTCCAGGCCCCCCATATTAACAGACGAGTTCGAGGGCGTAGCATCGCCCGTCCCGATGTTCAAGGGCGTCGGGAAGGAATGATTGCCCACGTTTGGCGTATCGTGGCAGGTGCCGCAGGTTCCCTGAAGTGAGGGAATACCACCGGAAACCAGCCCGCCTGCGGATACATCGTCGTTGATGCCTGCCACTCCCGTTATGTTGATGGGCCTGGAATTGAAAATGGCCTCGCCACGGGCAACCGCTGCCCGCGGTGACGAGTCAGGCATCGACTTCCAGGCGTCAAAGGGATTGAAGATCGCGGGATTGAACTTGCCGTCACCCGGCGTCACAAGCCCACCCGGAGTTTCTAGCGTGGGGACCAAAGGGTTGACGCTGGAGTTTACGCTGATAAAGAAAGGCTGTGTGGTGAGAGCTACCGGTCCGCCATTCGCGCCATGGGCGTCCAATCGGCCGGCGTTGGTGCCGATGGTTTGCGCTGTAAACAGGGCCATCTCAAAATTGACAATCTGCTGCTGCTCTGCGGGGGTTGGTCTTTTACCGTCTCCCTCGGCATGGCCGGTGGTGGCATCCACGGATTGGTGTGCCAGATCGTTCAGGAGCGAAGTCGGATAGTTCGAGAAAAGGATCTTGGTCGTGCCCGTGGCCGGCGATGATTCACGCCCGTCAGACATTACCGCACTCAGGAAACGGAGGTTGGTAGAGGGCAGGGGCCGGCGATACATCGAGATCACATCGGATTCGTTGCAGCCATACGGATTGTTCACTGAAACGACTTGGTAGTCCGCGCTTGCGGGGACACCGATTGCGATACGAATCAAACCGCGCTTGCGCAACAGGCTATAGGCGGCGGACTTGCCAGCGAGAGTGGACACGTCAATGCTGTGGTTGCAGTTGGAACCGTCAACGGTGCGGAAGATCGGGTCCATGCCTTGGGTTTGATCGAACCGCTGCTGGACATTGGCGGCTGCAATGGACATGCCGTCACTGGGCTGGTGGCAGGTGCCACACGAACGGCCGTTGGTGCCCAAACTCTGGAAGAATGGTCCCGTCAGGTCGATGCCACCGCCGGTTGTGCTATGGGTTTCGGACGCGCCGCCCGGATTCGCGAAAAACGTTCCGTTGGCGATGAAAGTGATCTGCTGTCCGTTTAACGCCGCAATGGCCACCAGCGTGGCGACGGCCAGAAAAGCACCGCTTAAGATATTGCGTTTGTATTGGCGTCCGTGCTTGGACCACGCCTCAAGAAATTGAGACAGGCAACGGGTAAAGTTGGACTGCTGGGCTGGAAAAGTCGGCATCGAAACACTCCCTGCGGCGCCTGTGGCGCGGGCTAGATCTCTGTTCTCCAAACAAAAGGGACAGAATTTTCTAGCAAACTGGGGGAATAGTGACAGGAACGCAATGCACGTGACATTATCTCTTGATGACCACCTAAACCTCGGATAGGATTCGGGTTACGTGATTGGGTAACTGCTGCCCCCAGGGGTGGCTCCAGCCTTTGGTGAGCTGTGGCGGAAAAGAAAGAACTATCGCCTGGTCGTGTCCTCCGCTTCGGCGTCTTTCAAGCGAATCTTGCCGCGCGGGAACTGCGCAAACATGGCGTCCGGATTCGCTTACCCGGCCAGCCTTTTTGCATCCTTTCCATCCTGCTGGAGAAACCAGGGGAAGTGATCACCCGCGAAGAGATGCGGCAGAGGCTGTGGTCCTCCGACACCTTCGTGGATTTTGAGCACAGCCTGAACAGCGCCATCAAAAAACTCCGTGCGGCGCTCGGCGACTCCGCGGAGAATTCACGGTACGTCGAAACGGTTCCCCGTTTCGGCTACCGGTTCATAGCTCCAGTGGAGGAAGTCTCAACAAACGCACGAGCCGCTGCGCAGCCCCCCCTCGTAACGAAAGACTCTGAGGCTGCGGCAAAAATGAGAGAATTGCGCCCCCGCCGCTGGCCGATGCTTCTGGGAATTTCCGCGGTTCTGATCGCGTTGGCCTCCAGCTATTTCACATGGTCGCGCTCCCGGGTACGCCTGCGGCCACAAAGCAAAGTCGTTGGCGAAATTCACGCCCCCCAGAGGGGCAACGAGTCCATCAGGTCTAACAGCCAGCCTGCGTCCATCAAATCTGGCGAAGCCCATGACTTGTACCTCAAAGGTCTGTACTTCTGGAACAAAAGGACTGTGGCGGGTTTTCGGCAAGCCATCGAGAATTTTCAC